>Ga0326727_10008854_pt1 | contig 25225 bp, 28 predicted proteins | sample MB2enrmetagenome_FD_207643 | JGI IMG/M metagenome (GOLD analysis project Ga0326727, IMG submission 207643) | Lab enriched peat soil microbial communities from McLean, Ithaca, NY, United States - MB29MY | ecosystem: Environmental > Terrestrial > Soil > Wetlands > Peat | place: USA: New York... | reverse complement strand
TCAATATTTCCAAACTTTGACAGACATCGTGGAAGTCGTGGAGAGAATATTCTCTCAATGGCGCCTGGGAAATGAAACCGTCAGGCGCTTGTGTTCAATTACTTAAGACGCTGCGTATAAAACTTGCTAAACTAGAATCTTCTCAGGAAAATCAATAAATTATAGATTGATCTGGATATGAAATATGGTTTGGTAGGGGGCCGGCATTGGAAAGTTCAAAGAGAAATCAGGCCAGATTATCGTGGCGGTAATCTATCAAACGCTCCTAGTCAGACGCAGCGCGCCTGACCTGTTCCCCAAAGGCCACGGCAGGCGGGAGGCGCGGCGCTTTCCCGACCGGCGGGCTGAGCGTTTGTGCCAGAAAAATCCCCTCTCCCCTCCGAGGGGTGCATAGACCGGGGAGAGGAAAAAAAACAAAAAAACTCCGGACGCTAACCAGAAATGGAGATTTGCCTGGATTCATTAAGGGCTTATTATCAAGATCCTTGCCGGACATTACTACCTTTAGCCCTCCCAGAACCCATGACTCTACTGTTGGTCGGGTCCGGCCTGCTAGGACTTGCAGGATTCAGGAGAAAGAAGACCAAAGGATAGGGTTATTCTGTAGCATTGGCTTCGATGACAGGGTCAGAGATGGCTCTGCCTTTTTTTTGCCCGATGGTGACTAGGAAAGATAACTGGGTTGCCAGGAGGGCGAGCCGGTTTTTTTAGGTACTTTTACCCAGGGATAATTAGGTAAAAAGACCTATTGATCAAGATTAACCGGCTGTTTTAGGATTTTATGGAACCTACAGTAAAACCAACCCCTTGGCAAGCGGGCACATAAAGCTCCGAGCCTCAAGGAGGAGGCCGGGATGCCCTGGAAAGGAGGCATTCCGGTTTTTTTTCTACTTTTTAGCTTACGGTGGAGGAGGTTTTTATGAAGAAACGGCCGAGGGGCTCCGGCCTTCTGGGCCTAGTGGGCTTCGGGAGATTCCGGAAGTATTATCCAACCAGGCAATCATAAGGAAAATTTGGGCTATCGGGCCTTCAAGAAGATGATTAGGCCACAAAAAGGGGAACTGGGGCGCGATAACCTCCCCTGGACGCTGGTTCAAAAACCAATTTTCAAACGCGGCGAACAAGGTTGCCGCATAATTTCAGCTAAGAGGAGGTAATCATGTGTAAGAGGGCTAACCGTTTGACGCTAGCGCTAGCAGCAGTATGCTGCATTCTCTCCAGCGCTCTTGCCAACCCTGTCATGGCTGCTCCGATTGAATACTCGGACACCAAGACCTGGTCTTTTACCAGTAACGTTCCCGGGGCCGTTCCGGTCTTGGTGGGGAAACGGTTTACCCACGCCATCAACCGGCCACGGACCATCGCAGAGTATTCGTCCGGCCAGCCTGCCACCTTTGACGGCTTTAGCCCTGAGAACGTATTTTACAGTGAGCCGCCAGGTTTCGTAAAACTTAACATCTATAATCCTTACAGCGGTCCCATGTCGAAGCCCGTTAATTTTCAGACCATCTCGCCTTTGCCCATGGGTGCCACAACCCAGACCTCCACCGCGGGGGATGCCAGTGCCACAGCCACGATTAACGTGACGGCCCTTGCCGCACCTACGGCAAGCGGCACCGTGACCGTCAGTGGCAGCGCGCCTGAGGACGCGGCGAAAAAGACCGGCTACGCCTTCAGTTACGCCAACGTTTCCGCCTCGGTGAATGGCAGGCGCTTGACGGGAACTGCGACGGTCATGTCTACTGGACTCAATCTGCAATCCACGACGATACAAGCATACCGGAAGGGTCCGGGCGTGAGAGACCCCCTCAATTTTTTCGTCACCAATATGAGCAATAACCTCCTGTTCGAGCAAACGCTTTACCTCAATTCCGCGGACGTCGACGGCGGGGCCTCCTTAACCTGGGGCAGCAGCGGCCTGCTGCAAGTCACCTCGGGGCTACCGGGAGAGGATGCCTATTTCGAAGTCGACGTCACGCCGTTGTCGGGGCCGGCAAGCCACCTCCTCCTCCAGACCATTAACGGGACGGTGGCGGCAGAAACCGCCACCGGCCTTTTTAGCTCCCTCCCACTCCCGGGATTAGGGACGACCGGCGACTTCTCGCTTGTGGTGCCGGACGATTTCACCTTTAATTACAATTTGAGCGCGTATGGCTCTACGCCGGTAAACGCGATTGCTCAGTGGGACACTGCCGGTTATACGGGAGTTCCCGAACCGGCGACGCTGACGCTGGTGGCAACCGGCTTAGGTTTGGGCTGGCTGGCACGGAAGTGGCGGCGGTCCTAATAACTTTTTCTCCTAGTTACCCTAAAGGCAGGGTTAGCCATGACCCTGCCTTTTTTTGTTTCCAAGTCGTAGCGAGTTACTCGCCAAACCCATCCCTTATCAGCGAGCCGGCAGAAATTGCCGCGATGATCTGGTTAATGAAAGGTGGTTTGATAGGGGCCACCATTGGAAAATTCAAAGAGAAATCATGCCGGATTATCGTAGAGGTAATCTACCTGACGCGAATCTTTACGCCTAGGGCTAAAGGCGGGAGGCGCGGCGCCTTCCGCCTAAGGGCTTGACCTCTTCCCCAAACGCGGTAAAATCTGCCAGCCGGGAAACGGATTTTTTCCCGAAAACCCAAAACCGAAAACCCAAAACCGTTTTTCCATGGCCATCCTCTATTTGCGCGCCCCCGGCGAGAAACGCCGGCCCCCTCCAGGGCTGACGGCGCAGATTCACCTGAATGAGCCAGGCCGCCCCGGCTACCCCCTGCACCTCGACCTGGGGCAAATGTTGGCCGCGCCTTATTTGCCCAGGGAGTCGGCCCAGGGTTTTCTCCTGGCCGCCCTGGGGGTTTGGGCCGCCGACAAACTCCTGCCCCGGCGGGAGGCCCCGGACGCCTGGACCCGGGAGATTGTCCTCCATCTGCCCACCCCGGCATCCTGGTGTTCCCTGACCCCGGCGCTGGTGGGCCTCCTGAACTTCCTCACCGGCGACGACTGGACCTTGAAGCCCCGCTCGGCCAAAATTGCCTTGGGGTTTCAGGCCTCCTGGCCCCAGGCCTGGCGACCCGAGGCGGTGGCCCTGTTCTCTGGCGGCCTGGACTCCCTGGTGGGAGCCATTGACCTGCTGGAGCAGGGGCGGCGCCTGGTCCTGGTGAGTCATTATGATTTCGGCCAACTGGCTTCCCTCCAACAGGGCCTGGCCGCAACGCTGAAGACGCACTACGGCCCCGACCAAGTGCATCATCTGGGGATCAGGGTGCAATTCCCCGAGGCCCCGGAACTCAGCCTGCGCAGCCGCTCGCTCCTTTTCCTGGCCCTCGGACTGGCCACCGCCGCCGCCTTCGGCGACGGCACCCCGCTTTTCATGCCGGAAAACGGCTGGGTCAGCCTCAACCCGCCCCTCACCGGCAGCCGCCTGGGGGCCTACAGCACCCGCACCACCCATCCCCACTTCCTGACGCAGCTTTCCGCCTAGTGGGACCGGGTTGGCTTAAATCATCCCCTGACCAACCCTTACCAGGACCGCACCAAGGGCGAGCTCCTCCTGACTTGCCGGAACTTACCCCTGCTCCAGGAACTGTTTCCCCGCACCATCTCCTGCGCCCGGCCGGTGGTGGCCCGCTGGCAGCGGCGGCCGGCCAGCGCTTGCGGCTATTGCTACCCCTGCCTGGTGCGCCGGGCGGCCCTGCACCGACTGGGCTGGGACGACGGCGGCCAGTACCGGCTAGACGTCCTGGCGGCCCCGGAAACTCTGGGCCACCGCTCCCAGGGGCGGGACCTGCGGGCCCTGCTGATCGCCCTCAAAACCTGGGAGGATATGCCGGCGGAGATTACCGCCCGTCTCTGGCTGGGCGACACCCCGGCCGCCGCCGCGGCCCGTTTCGGTCCGGCCCAGGCCGTCCTGGCGAAGGGCTTCCAAGAGATTAGCCAATTTTTTCGGGATAAGGGGCCGGAATGGATTAAGGCTTATGGGGGGTGGTGAGGAAAAAGTGAGCAGTGAGCAGTGAGCAGTAAGCAGAAAAGGCAGAATTCAGTAATCAATAACTTGAAACTATAGACCTCTGCGAACCGCTGATTTATAGGTCCAGGAAATCATAACAAATCGCTAGCAAATGAATATTTTTTTCCGTAGGGGCGAACCTTGGGTTCGCCCAGGAAAAGGGGGCGAACATAAAGTTCGCCCCTACAGGTAGGAAGGACCGCCGAGTCGGCTGTCCCACCTCCGCGGTGCGAACCCTAAACGGCACAGGCTGGAAGCCTGCGCTACCAATTTTTTGCTGAGCAAGCGAGGCGCCTGCTCCCGCCTTTTTCACAGAAAACAGAAAACAAACTACTTGATGCAAGACACGATAATTAAAGAAATCACCGCCTTCGTCGCCCCAGGCCTTTCTATCAATCTTTTCTAGGGATAAGATGGTGCGCAATGCGCACCCTACATGGCTGAGCAACCCTTACCAGGACCGCACCAAGGGCGAGCTCCTCCTGACTTGCCGGAACTTACCCCTGCTCCAGGAACTGTTTCTCCGCACCATCTCCTGCGCCCGGCCGGTGGTGGGGCGCTGGCAGCGGCGGCCGGCCGGCGCTTGCGGCTATTGCTACCCCTGCCTGCTGCGCCGGGCGGCCCTGCACCGCCTGGGCTGGGACGACGGCGGCCAGTACCGGCTGGACGTCCTGGCGGCCCCGGAAACTCTGGGCCACCGTTCGCAGGGGCGGGACCTGCGGGCCCTGCTGATCGCCCTCAAAACCTGGGAGGATATGCCGGCGGAGATTACCGCCCGTCTCTGGCTGGGCGACACCCCGGCCGCCGCCGCGGCCCGTTTCGGCCCGGCCCAGGCCGTCCTGGCGAAGGGCTTCCAAGAGATTAGCCAATTTTTTCGGGATAAGGGGCCGGAATGGATTAAGGCTTATGGGGGGTGGTGAAGAAAAAGTGAGCAGTAAGCAGGGAGCAATAAAACAAATATCGCCAGGAAATTTTCTGCTAACTGCTAAATGCCAACTGCTAACTGTTTAGTGCTAACTTTTACGGCCGGATAATCCGCCCTGCCAAGAACAAGCGGTTTGAGAACCGCCCCTGGCGAAAACCGAAAACCGCCTTTACCCCCCCAAAGAGATGGCCAGGGCGGTAGTCAGCTTCACCACGTCCTGGTTGCTCTTGCGCAGATGCTGGGACAGGAGTTGGGCCAGGCGCAGCACGAGCTTCACCCCCATGGAGGGATTATGGTAAATGAGATCCAGGAAATCTTTCTGGAAAAGCTCCAGCAGGAGGCCATCGGTGGAGGCAGTTACCGTGGCCGAGCGCGGGGCGTCCTCCAGCAGGCTCATTTCCCCGAAATAGACGCCGTCTTCGGCCTTCAGCCGGGTCATCACCCGCTCCTTGGGGATGTCTTCGTCCAGCACCAGGGTGAGCTGTTTGGTAATCTCCACTTCGCCGCTCACCATGATATACATGGAGTCCCCGGGCTTCCCTTCCTGGATGATGACCTCGCCGGCAAAGAAGCGCTGCGGCTGGGTACGCTTTAGAACCTGCTCGATCTCCTGATCTCCCAGGTCCTGGAGGAGAAAGATTTTTCGGAAAAAGGCGGCCTCCTTGTCGATGCTCATCACAGCTCCGGTCGTTGCGACGCAATGACCACGGCGAATTGGCCAGGGCCTAAGATGGTCTGGCCGGGAGGATTGATCTGGTAGTCGACTTTGGTCCGGCCCAGGAGATGGGTCATCTTGGTTTCGGCGAATTTGCGGCGGATAAAATCATTGATGGCCGACGGCTCCTCTCCCAGCAAGTCCTCCAGGCTCAGGGCCCGGGCTTCGGTGTAGATGGCGATGAGCAGGCTTTGATGCTCCTCCAGCAAATGGGCAGCCAGCTCCCATAAAGGCCGACCATGAAAATCAACGGGTATTTCCACCGACCACAGATTGTGACCTTCGCCTGTCAACAGATTGGTAAAGATGCGGAAGACGGCGGGGGAGGCGATGGCCCCGGCCAGCAGGGAGCTGTCGTATTGGCCGCGGACGAGGACCTCCTCGGCCCCGGCCCTTTCCAGGGAGGTGCGGTTTTCCGGGCGCCGCAGCTCCGCCAGGATGCGGATCTTGGGATTGATGGCCTTGAGGGTGAGGGCCGTGACCAGGGTGCGCTGATCCACCTGGATGGCGGTTTCTTCCGGTTGCCGCTCGGCCAGGATGATGGCCCGGATGGCCTGCCGGACATTGGCCTTAAACAGGACCTCTTCCCGGTAATATTCGCCCCGGAGATAAATGGGCGCGTTGGCGGGATAACGGTCCTGCAGCGCCTCCATCTGTTCCGGCGGCTGTTTATTGACCAGAACCACAGGGATATCGTCAGGAAGCCGCTTGAGGAGCTGGTCCAGCAGACTTACCCCTTCTTCACTCCAACCCAGGACCAAGATATGCTGGCTGACTTTTACCGGTTCCAAACCACGCTCCTGCCGAAACTTGGTTTCAATAAAGATCGAGGCGATGGTGGCGGTGAGCAGGGAGAGGGTCACCACCCCACCCAGAATAATCACGGACCCCACCAGGCGGCCCATCCAGGTGACGGGAACCACGTCCCCGTAACCCACGGTGCTCAGGGTGACCAGGGCCCACCACGCCCCGCGGCCATACTGCTCTAGCCAGGTGCCTTCCCCGGGCTCGGTGAGGACGAAGCCGACGGCCCCCAGGGCAATAAGGGCCATGACCGCCAGGACCAGGAAAAAGATCTTTCCCCGGTGCAAGGCTCGAATTATGGAGGTGACAAATTCCCTGACCACGGCCCCCACGGCTGGTCAGCCAGCCGCTGCTCTCAGTTCTTCCGGGTAAAATTTATATATTATAACAAAAAATGAAGAAAATAAAAGAAAATCCGCGGAATTGTGCACTTGACAAACCCGCCGTCACGCTGACGCTAATGTCGGGAGACGACCCCGATGACGATGGCCCACGAGTTGCGGATAGTAATAGTAAGCAGCGACAGCATAGCGACAGCCACAAAGGTGAGGCCGCGTTGGGTGTCGTGGAGTAACAGGACCCCGCCCAATACAAGGAGCCCGTATGCCGCAAATGGAAAACCCGCGTAATAGATCAGGTCACGCCGTTCGTAGTAACTCTTCTTATCGGCTCGAATTAAACTGTACCCCGAATAAACTAAGCCGGCGACACCCACGAGGCAAATGCAAAGAGTGGCCGTGAGCCGAGTATGGTTCGGGAAGGTCAGAAGCGCGGCAACACCTAGTACGGAAGCGAAATAGACAACGGTGGGCGTAAGGTACACGTGAATCTTAGCGGTGTCTTCCAGCCTTCGCTCAGAAGCGAGCGTGAATACGACAAACAACAGACCGATCAAGGCCGCGGCTGCCCCCGACGTGAGGAGGTAGAAATTCGCCCATCGGTCAATTAACAGATTTAGTTCATTCATAGGGTTTGCCAAGTGTATAATTCCGAAAATCCGGCTGATTACGCCCCGGTAGGGACGCCGCTGGCGGCCAGGTAGTAGGAGGCGCAGGAGGTGTCCGATTCCCAGACGTTGACCCGGGAAACTTGCACACCGTCCTGGTTTAAGTCGGCGCTCAGCCGCTCAAACAGGTAGCGGGCCAGGTTCTCCGAGGACGGGTTCTGCTCCCGGAAGGCCTCCAGCTCATTCAGATATTTGTGGTCAATCTCCTCCAGCAAGGCATTGGTCCGGGCCTTAATTTTCCCGAAATCCATCAGCAGGCCGGTCTCGTCCAACTGCTCCCCCACCAGAAAGACCTCCACCTTCCAGTTATGGCCGTGCAGGGCTTCACATTTGCCGTAAAAGTTCTCCAGGCGGTGCGCCGCGGCAAACTGCGTAATAATCTTTAATTCATACATCTTTTCTGGATTTCCCGAGTAACTCTTTCCCCTGGCACGCTCTTGCCGGGAGCTTCATCTTTTCCCTGAAAACCAACCACCGAAAACGGTCTTTTTACCTGCCGCTCTTGAGGAGGCGCAACCGGGTCTCCATGCGATGGATAAAATTCCGCAAATCGCTCTGCAAGGCCGCCAATTCCTTGTGGCGCTTGGCGTCGAGCGCCTTTAATTCCTGGAGCCAGAACTCCAGAAAGGCCATCTCCCGCTGGCGCAGTTCCTCCTCCACCTTCGGCTTCAGTTGCCGGATGAGGGCGGCCTCGTCCATGATTTACCCCCAGTTATTGCTACTCTAAATAGCCGCCCCTGTCAATGGCGCAAACCTAGGGGCAGCGGGCGCGCCGCCCCTGGATAATTTCCCCAGCTACCGGGGAGCGGGTCAAAAATATCTAATCGGCCAGTGATGGCGCCGGGCTTGGCGTTTCAGGCGCCAGGATGGATTCACCGCCACTGGATGGCCGATATGGCGGAACAGATGCAGGTCCTGGATATGGTCGCCGTAAGCGTATGAGCGGTCCAGGTCCAGACCCTGGGCCCGGGCCAGGTCCAGCAGCAGTCGTAGCTTGTTTTGTCCCCGGGGATGGATGCCCAGGATCTTCCCGGTAAAGCAAGCGTCGTCCCGGCCTACCTCGGTGGCGATCAGCCAGTCGGCCCCCAACTCCTCTTTCAGGGGCAGGAGCAGAAAGGACAGGGAACCGGTGAGCAGCACAATGACATGCCCCTGGTCCTGGTGCTCCAGGACACAGGCGAGCCCCTGGCGGCTGACCCGGGGGGCGATTTTTTCCTGGTAGCAGCGCCTGGCCAAGCCCATGACCTCGGCCACCTGCAGCCCTTGCAGATAGCCCTTGTCCTCGAAGCGCACCCGGGGGTTGACGGCCAGGCCGCTTAGATAGGTGAGGGCCTGGTGGACGCCCAGGAGTCCCTGGCGCAGCAGATAGCGGAAAAAAAGGCGCTCCGTATAACCCTGCACCAGGGTCTGGTCGATATCGAACACCGCGGCCACTCGATTCTGCCGGCCTTCCTGGCGAGGCAATTGGCTCCCCTTTTCGCCTTAGAGTTCCTGGGCCCTAAAATAGATCCGGCCATCCAGAAGCACCGGGATGCCCCGGATAACGCACAGGGCCATGGTAATGAAAATAAGCCCTTGATTCAAAGGATACAAGGCCAGGGCGGCGTTGGGGTATTTCAAGGCCAGGGCGTGGGTCAGGTAAAGCAGAGAGAAAACCACCGCCTTGGCCAACCCGTATAAGGCCCGCATGAACCGGGATGCCACCAGGAACCGGCCCATGGCAGTGTGCATCATGCCGAAGCCCGACTTGCCTCGGGTCAGGGCCACCCCCCGGATGCCGTCCACTATAAAGGAGCGGAGAAGAAAAACAATAGGCACCCACAGAGGCGCCATGGCCAGATACGCAAAAATGAGCCACAGGATGTTTTCCACCGAGCGGTCCAGGGCCACGTCCAGTACCGTCCCCATCTCAGTGACCTCATGACGCACTCGGGCCACATAGCCGTCGAACCAATCCATCAGGAACAAGACAATCAGCAATATCAGCCCCAGGAGCTGCCACCCAAAACTGGAGACGAACAGCAAGGCCACCGCCACCAGGAGCAACGGCAGCCGGGCCAGGGTGATGAGATTGGCCAGCGACATGGGTCCATCCTTGGACTTTAGAAACTTAAAGAAAAATTACCAGAAACCAGCAAATGTTTCAATTTTATCCTGAGGTCGCCCGATGTTTCCAGCCAGAAGGAGGAAATTTCGATTTCGGCCCTGTAGGGAAAACCCTAATAAATCCCCTTCCCGGCGTCTCCGGGGCCCCAAATCTTTCTCCCGGCCCATTTTTTCTGCCTCCCCCCTTACCTCACCGCCACCCCGCTGACCACTGACCAGTGATTACTCCTCACTGCTCACTGTTCCCTTCAAAGAAGTGTTTTGCCAAACGTTTTTGTGTTATGTTGAATCTGGCCAGGCTCACCGGCCCATCCTCTGAAAGTCAAGGCAGGCGCCAAGATGCAGAACTACAGCCCGGATCCTTCTGCGGCCCCCGTCCTAAGCGAGCGCTACGAGGTCATCCACCGGCTGCGGGAAGAATCCTGGGGTGAGGTCTGGCTGGCCCGGGACCGCCTTCTGGGGGCCGAAGTGGGCCTCAAGGTGCTGCCCCGGGAGGCCCCGGAGTGGACCGCCGCCCAGGATTATTACAATCAGGAAGCCCTCCAGGCCCTGAGGTTGCGCCATCCGAAAATCCTGGGACTCTTTCACCTCGAGCGCACCGCGGCTTGCCTGTTTCTGGTGCAGGAAGCCTTCGGCGGCGAGTCCCTGCTGACCCAATTCTCCCGGCAGCAACGCTTCAGCCTGCCCCAGGCCCTAAACCTGCTGGAGCAACTCAGCCAGGCCCTGGCTTTTGCTCACCAGCGGGGCGTGGTCCATCAGGCCCTCAATCCCCTCAACCTCCTGGTGCAGGGCGAGGAGGTTCGGCTGGCCAATTTTGCCTTCCCCCGGGAAGACGACGTCCAGATGCACACCCTGGAACTCAAGGCCTACGACGCCGCGGAAGTGATCTATGGCGACCCGCCCACCGCGGCGAGCAACGTCTTCTCCCTGGGGGTCCTGGCCTTCCGCTTGGTGGCCGGCAGCCTCCCCTATGCCCTCACCTTCGACGAGCCCTTCCCCTACCGGGTGGAGACCCTGCCCGCCGACCTGGATGAGGTTCCCCTGTCCCTGCAGAACCTGCTGCTCCGCTGTCTGGCGGTGGACCCGGAAGAGCGCTTCCCTGACGCCACCGTCTTCCTGAGCCAACTGCGCCAGGCCCAGGAGCTGAAACCCGGCGACCGGCAGCCGGAGGACTACCAGGCCTGGGAACCCCAAAAAGCCGGGGCCGTCTGGAAGTCCAGGGCAGCCCGGGCCGGAGCCCTTATGGCTCGAGTTTGGCAATGGAGCCAGCCCCTGGCCCATAAAGTCAAGGGCGCCGCGGTCCGGGCCGGCGGCGCCTTCCTGGCCTCCCCCCGGCGGCAGTTGTGGGGCCTGGGCCTGGCCGGGCTAATCCTCCTCCTTCTCTGGGTGGGTTTCCGGATGAACCGGCCCACTCCGTTTCCGGAAGCGGTCAAATTCGCCGCGGTAGCTCTGGCCCCACCGCCGGCCACCACCGGGGGCGGGCCGCCCCTGAGGGAAACGGCCGAGCCCCCCGCCACTCCGGCGCCGCCCGCCGCCGCGGCCGCGCCCCCGGAGGCCGCCAAACCCAAAGAAGAGCGTTATCTGGTCGTGGCCGGCTCTTATGCCAGCCAGAAACAGGCCCAGACCTTGCTACAAAAGCTCAAGCGGGATAATTTTAAGGCCAGGATCGTCTCCCGGACCGCCGCCGGCAAGACCCAATATCTGGTCCAGATAGGGCCGGTTACCGGCAACATGGCCGCGGAAGACCTGGCCAAGCGCTTGAAATCTCAGGAGAAAATCACGCCTAAAATTGTTAAAATGACGACCAAAACCAAGCCGGCCAAGCCGGCCCCCGATACCGTTTCCCTGAGGTCCCGTCAATGAGCACCCCGGTGCTGACCACCAACCTCCCCGGCTTTCTCCGCCATCAGGGTAAGGTGCGGGACATTTACGACCTGGGCGACCACCTCCTGCTGGTGGCTTCGGATCGCATCTCCGCCTTCGATGTGGTAATGCGTGAACCCATCCCGGACAAGGGCCGCATCCTCACGGCCCTCTCCGCCTTTTGGTTCCGGCACCTGGCCGATGTGGTGCCCAACCATTTGATTTCCCTAAAGGTCGAGGATTTTCCCGCCGCCCTGCACCCTTTTAAGGAGATGCTTGCCGGCCGCACCATGCTGGTGCGCAAGTGCCAGCCTCTCCCGGTGGAATGCATCCCCCGCGGTTATCTGTCCGGCTCCGGCTGGGTCGAATATCAGCAAACCGGGGCCATCGGCGGCCTCAAGCTCCCACCGGGCCTGGTGGAATCCCAGCAGTTGCCGGAGCCCGTGTTCACCCCGTCCACCAAGGCCGAGCTGGGGGTGCACGACGAAAACATCTCCTTCAACCGCGTGACCGCTTCCATCGGCACCGACCTGGCCGCCCGGGTCAGGGACCTCAGCCTCACCCTTTACCGCCGGGCCCTGGCCTGGGCTGAGCCCCGGGGCATCATCATCGCGGACACCAAGTTCGAGTTCGGCCTGGCCAACGGCGAACTGCTGCTCATCGACGAAGTTCTGACCCCGGACTCCTCCCGCTTCTGGCCCCAGGAAGACTATCGCCCCGGCGGTCCCCAGAAGAGCTATGACAAGCAATACCTGCGGGACTATCTCGAATCCCTCGGCTGGGACAAAAAGCCCCCGCCGCCGCCGCTGCCGCCGGAGGTCATCGCCAACACCCGGGCCCGCTATGTGCAGGCCCTCAAGGTCCTGACCGGGGAAGACCTGGAGTCCGTTTAAACGGAGGAGTCGGCTGGATGAGCACTGAGCGGTATGAACGCGGTTGGCGGAAGTTGCAGGAAATCGATGGGGAAGCCGGCGAACGGGTGATAGAAAGCCTGAAAGATATCGCCCCCGATTTTGCCCACTATCTCATCGAATTCCCCTTTGGGGATATCTACAGCCGCCCGGGGCTTGATTTGAAGTCCAGAGAGATTGCCACGGTAGCGGCGCTGACGGCCTTGGGGAATGCCGCCCCGCAATTGAAAGTCCATATTCAGGCGGCTCTCAATGTGGGCTGCTCCCGACGGGAAGTGGTGGAAACCATCATGCAAATGGCGGTTTATGCCGGTTTCCCCGCCGCGCTTAATGGCCTCTTTGCCGCCAAAGAGGTCTTTCAAGACCTGGATAAGGGGAAGGATGCCTAAAGTCCCCCTTTGGAAAAGGGTTATTTAGCTGGAATTTCGGGACTTTATAAAAATGGCTGGCCTCATTTTCCGTCCTGGGCGGTGAAACAGAGGGAGGGGGCGCCCCACCCCCCATAAAAAGCAGGGGGATAGAAATTGCCAGGGAGCGATTATGCCAGGAAATGTGGAAAAAATCACGATGGACATGCAGGCCGGACGCCTGCCTCAGGACCTGGAACGCTATGCCCAAAAGGCCCTGGGGCTGGGAGCCACCCAGGCCAAGGTCATCGAGGTGGCCGACATCCCGGTGGATGAGCGGGTCACCCTCAAATGCCAGATCCCCCGTTGCTTCGGTTACGGGGTCGGGGCCCACTGCCCCCCCAACACCCTGAAGCCCGCCGAACTCCGGGAAATCCTGAAAAAATACCACTGGGCCGTGCTTTTTACCCTGGACGTGCCCCCGGAGGTCATTGTCCGGGACAAGGCCACCATCAAGGAGCGGGTGGCCGCTTATCAGCAGATTTATCGGATGGTGAGCGACCTGGAGTCCCAGGCCTTCTACGACGGCCACTACCTGGCCTTCGGCTTCGCGGCCGGCTCCTGCCGCCACACCTTCTGTGGCCAGAAGGAAACCTGCGCCGTCATGGAAGGCCAGCGCTGCCGGCTGTCCTTGCGCTCTCGGCCCTCCATGGAGGCGGTGGGCATCGACGTCTATCACCTGGTGGCCCGACAGGGCTGGGATATCTACCCCATCGGGAGCGGCGCCAAACCCGAAGATATGCCCAAGGGCGTCCTGGCCGGCCTCGTCATCGTGCAGTGAGGGCGGTTTTCGGTTTTCTGTTTTCGGTATCCAGAGATTAAAAGATGAAGGGACGGCTAATTTTGCGGTGGGTTTTGGCGCTGGGCTTGCTCTTGCTCCCGGCCGCCAAACCGGCCCTGGGCCAGGCCGGCGCCGACCTGGCCGGCCAGTTCAACGCCGCCTACGACCTGCTGGAGCAGGGCAAATACGACCAGGCCCAAAAGATTTATGCCGCAATCCTGCAGGAGCAACCCGGCCACCCCCTGGCCCTGAACAACCTGGCCGCCATCTCCTGCCGGCAGGGAAAATTTGAGCAGGCCCTGGCCCAATTGCGCCGGGCCCTGCCCCAGGCCAAGGGCTACAAGATCACCCTGGACCGGGTATGCAATGTTGAGGGGGTCTGCGCCGCCTTTCGCCAGAGCACCGATAAATTCGGCCAGGAAAGCCTGGAGGATTTGATCAAGACCAACATCCTGATGGTCCAGATGGCCGCGTCCGGCAGAAGCCCGGGAAAATAAAGGTAGAACCGCCACCGCCGGCGGTTCATCTTCTATCTTTGCTGACAGCCGCAAGCTGAAGCTGACAGCTGATATTAATTCGCATTCAAACGTCTATTTTTGTAGCCGCAGGCTAAACGGGCTGCGTCGGCACAGGCGAGAAGCCCGGGCCACCGATTGACTGCAATCTGACAGGAAAGCTAACAAATGGGCATCTTCGAAAAATCCATCCTCATCTTTGGCTGTGGCAACATCCTCTGGGGCGACGACGGCTTCGGTCCGGCGGTCATCGCCCATCTCAAGGAACACTACCCCCTGCCGGACGATGTCCTGGCCCTGGACGTGGGCACCAGCATCCGGGATATTCTCTTTGACCTGATCTTGAGTGAAAAAAAGCCGCGGATGCTGATCATCATCGACGCGGTGGACCACCCGGACCGGCGGCCCGGCGAGGTCTTCGAGATTCCGGTGGAGGGCATCCCGGAAAAGAAGACCGCCGATTTCTCCCTGCACCAGTTCCCCACGGTGAACTTGCTCCAGGAGATCAAGGAGCAGAGCGGCATGCAGGTGAAAATCATCGTGGCCCGGACCGAGTCTATCCCCCAGGAGGTGCGGCCGGGCCTCTCCGAGGCCATGCAGCGGGCCATCCCGGTCGCCGCGGCGCGCATTATGGCGGCAATTCAAGAAGGGCGGGGTAATATCTGAGAGTGGGGCGGCCTCCGTACCCGCCAGGGGGGCACAGCCCTCCGGCCGGTAAAAAAAATGGAGCGCCGCCGCCCCCGGCGGTTTCTTAACCGCTCACTGCTTACTGCTCACTGCTCCCTTAGCTAATCCCACTTCAGCTCGATGGATTCCACCCCCCGGCCGCCCTCCACCGGGGCCACCACGCCGCATTTAGGGCATTCGGCCACCGGCAGGGCGGCGTGGGGGTCGGCGGCACCCAGGGGCAAAGGCCCCTGAAAGCCGCACTTGGGACAGTTCAGGGTGACCGGCAGGACGATCAGGTTCAGGCGGGCCCCCTCCAGGATGGTGCCTTTGGTCAGAACCTGGAAGGTCTGGCGAGTGGCCCCTTCGGAGTGCATCTCTAAGGCCCCCACCTTCAGGATTACTTCCAGTTTGGGCCCCGCCGGTTTCTCCCCGGCCTTTTTCAACTCCGCCATGATGACGGCGATGACCTCTTCCATCAGACCATATTCGTGCAAGGTTTGGGTCCCCTCTTGGCTTTTGGTGGTACCGGCGTCCCGCCGGTGCATCTAAAATGTTTTTGGTGAATTTGGCGGGGCGGGCGTACCCGCTCGCCAACCGCCGATCCGGCGGCCAGGGACGGCCGCCCCACCGGTCAGGGGTTAACCTTTTGAGGACTGGCGCTTGACCGCGCCGGCATCGTCCGTCTCCTCGCAGGCGCAGGGGGCGTTCTTGTGTACCAGCCTCTCCAACCGGGCGCAATAAAGGGCCGCAAAGGTCCGGCACGACCCAGCCCCATCCACGGCCGGCGCTGGGGGAAAGGAGGCATGTTCACAAGAGAGATCGCACCATTTCATGGGATATTACCACTTAGGGAGTCAGTGCCGAAAAGCATCAACGATAAACATCACGTCTATGGCCGATATGGAGAATTTCCACGGCCCGGCTTTTATCATTTATCTCATAAATTACCCGGTATTCACCTATTCTCAAACGCCAGCCCGGCCGAGCGACTAATTTTTCACACCCGGCAGGTCTTGGATTAGAAGAAAGAGCCCGAATAGCGTCGCGGACCAGCTCATATGGACCTGAAGGCAATTGGGCTAACTCTTTCTGAGCCCGGCGAAGAATAGAGATGGAATAACCCATTAACGAGTCTGTTCGATTTCGGAAATTGCCTGCTCAAAAGGAACAGCTTCATCTTTGGCAGCCTTGGCGGCATCATAGGCCCTAATCGACTCCAATTCTTCGATCTCTTCCATGAGCTTTCGATATTCGGCAATGTCCAGAATTACCCCAATGGGGTTGCCTTTTTCGTCGATTACGAAATTTTCTTTGAATTTGTTCATGACTAGTTACCTTTAAATGGTTTCTGTTTTATGCTGGGCGGTGCCTACCTTAGATTACTGTTTACTGTTTCACAAGCGGACCGCCTCGTTGAGAACTCGCTCCCGGAGGTAAGGACTGACCGCGGCCTCCGTAACCACATCCACCTTGCAGCCCAACAGCTCTTCCAAGTCCTGCTTGATGGCCACCAGGTCGAGCAGGTTGCGCCCAGGTTCCATCTCCACCAGCAGGTCCAGGTCGCTGCCTTCCGCGGCCTCGCCCCGGGCTAACGAGCCGAAGATGCGCAGATTCCTGGCGCCATGCTGCCGGGCGATTTGCTCAATCTCTTTCTTTTTCAGGCGCAGCAATTCAGTTAATTTCATTCTTCGCCAAAACTTTCTAAGTAGAGTTCCACTGCTTCATTAAGATTGGCTTTGGACTCCTCGATGGTCTTTCCCTGGCTCACCACGCCCAATTCCACGCAATGGGCTACATACCAGTTCTCTTCGCGGGTGATGATTGCAGTAAATTTTTTGGTCATATCATACCTCGTTGTGGCGTAACTCATTGAAATATTTTACTCAATCTCAGAAATGGCCTCTTCAAAAGGAATAGCCTCATTTCTGGCAGCTTTAGCGGCATCATAGGCCCTAATCGACTCCAATTCTTCGATCTCTTCCATGAGCTTCCGATATTCGGCAATGTCCAGAATTACCCCAACGGGATTGCCTTTTTGGTCGATTACGAAATTTTCTTTGAATTTGTTCATGACTAGTTACGTTTAAATGGTTTCTGTTTTATGGTGGGCTAATATTTCCTGATAACAGAGGCATACTTATCTTCTCTTTAAGGTGAGATTGGGAAAACACGCCGATGTTGCTTAAGTAATTCCAAGAGGTTCATGGAACCTTTTTCTAATTTCAAGCAAGTTTTGAGATAATTAATCAACAGTCTAAAACCGAGTCCCGAAATCGTCTAAAACTTGGACATCTATATTCAATTTTTTTTAAATCCGCCGCTTCCGCGATTTTTCTTAATGTTTCTGGTGTAAAATTGCTATTCGATGCTGATAAGATTTTTTGAAGTTTTTCTTTTGGATTTTTAATATCCTCCAAATTTTCATTGATTCTAGAAACTTTTTCTCCAATTACTTGCGAAATAGCATTTTCATCGGCAAGGAGCCAGGCTTCCATCTCTTCTTTTATAAGGCAGAATTTGATGGGAAAAGGGTAGCTGCGGTTTTTTTGTTTTTCATGTACTCGGGCGATTAGTTCCTTTGCACATTGACTGTCTTTGTCACGAATAATTAAAGCCTTTTTTACATCGCTATATCTAAAATCTTCTAAATAGCCAAGGAATTTTTGCATCATTTTTTGTTTTCCTCCGGTTGGACGGCAAAGACAATTATTTTTTGGGAAAATTTTACCTAATAAAGCCTCGATAACTGGCTTATCCTTATGTCCTTCAACCACTATACCAAAGGTTGCCATGATTTTTACTCAAGCATACCAGAATACCAAAGATCGCTTGGTGCAAGTTCTCCCTTTTCTAAAAGATCAAGCAAATGTTTTTTTTCAACTGGCCTGAAGCAGCGTGTAGCTCCTTCTTCCTTAACAACTGCAAATAGGTCATCCAATGACATCATGTCAATAAGGTAAGGGTAATGTGTTGTAACCATAAGCTGAGCGACATCAGGGGAAACTTCCATTTGCCTTTGATTAACCAATTCGATTAAAAATTCTATCCACTTAGGATGAAGATGAATTTCAGGTTCCTCGATACAATTAAGGGGAGCTCCCAATTCTAACGGAGCAAAGATTAAAGATAAAAGTGCTATGAATTGTAGGGCACCATCAGATACTCTCCATAGGTTTGTTGGCCTTTTAAGATATTTTTCCTTCATTAGAAGAGATGTCAAGCCTGTCTGGGTAGGAGGACTTGAAATTCCCAGGATTTCAGGAACAATATCCTTTAATGCCTCTTCTAATCGTTTGAATTCATCACTATATTTAGTTTGCAATGTAAGTAGCCAGGCAGACAAATTGTCTCCATTTTCTTTCAAAAAAAATTGCTCCCCTACAGCATTGAACTGCCGCATTACCTGTGGAATTAGACGATAAAAATGCCATGGTATAATTGACCTTTTAATGGCCATTCCTTCCCATCCTGGTATTGAATATTCTAAAAATGATTTGATTGATGATTCTTTTTCTTCGAATGCCACCGAGCCATCAGCATTAAACCCTTTTCCTTTACCATTTTGAAATTTTGCCAAAATATATTCAGCATTAATATCGCAGCGTTTCAATGTTTCCTTTTCAACAAAATAGGTTCCAGTTCCAACTTTCGCGCTCCCAGCAAGTGAGATTTCATATTCATAAGTTCGTTTATCATTTTCTGGCGAAAAGAATTCGCCAAGTAATGAAATTACTATTTGTCCTTCATCTGCCCCTCTCCAAAAAATTTCAGAAAATCCCCCCCTGGCATTGATTGCTGCCATTAATCCTGTAGATGCTATGTGAGTTAGGAATCGAAACATATCTATAATATTGCTCTTTCCTGCCATATTGGGGCCAACAAATACATTCCTTAGACCAAAGTCTATTGAAACATCCTTTAGACTTAAATAATTTTGTACTTTCAAATGTTTTATCATTTTATCTTATGCTCCATTTTATGAATTTGTAAACGGAACAAATAGAAAAGATTAAATGCGATGATATCTTATTAACCTCCATAAAAAACATTACTCCTTCGCCTTCTTAGCCACCACCTCATAGGCCTGCTCCAGGGCCTTGGGGATGCCGGCCAGGTCCGGGCCGCCGGCCTGGGCCATGTCCGCCCGGCCGCCGCCGCGGCCGCCCACCGCGGGCGCGATGGCCTTGATGATCTCTCCGGCGGGGAAGCGCTTGGTAAGGTCGTTGGAGACCAGAGCGATAAGCATGGCCTTTTCCCCGGCGGCCGCTCCCAGCACCACAATGCCGCTTTTCAGCCGTTGCAGGAGCTTGACGGCGAACTCCCGCAGGGCCTTGGGATCGGCGGCCTCCACCTTCAGGGCCAAAACCGGCACGCCCTCAATCTCCCGCACCTGGTCCAGAAGGTCCCCGGCCTGGGCCGCCGCCAGCCGCCCCTTTAGGGCCTCCAGCTTCTTTTCCAGGTCCTTCTCCCGTTTCAGCCGCTTTTCCAGTTGGGCCAGCAAATTGGAACGGTCTGCCTTTAAATATTTGGCCACCCGAAGCAACAGGTCTTCTTCGGCCTGAATATATTGGACCGCCTCCGGGCCGCAGACCGCTTCGATGCGCCGGATGCCGGCGGCCACCGAGGCTTCGGAGGTAATTTTGCAAAATCCCAGATCACCGGTGCGCTCCGCGTGGGTGCCGCCGCAAAGCTCCTGGCTCAGGCCGGGGACGGCCACCACCCGCACCTCTTCGCCGTATTTCTCCTCGAACAGGGCGGTGGCGCCCCGCGCCAAGGCCTCGGCCATGGAGAGGCGGTCGGTGAGCACCGGCAGGTTTTCGGCCACCGCCTCGTTGATCTCCAGCTCGATCCGCTCCAATTCCTCCGGCGTGATGGCCTTAAAATGGGTAAAGTCGAAGCGCAGCCGCTCCGGCGAAACCAGGGAGCCGGACTGCTTGACGTGCTCGCCCAGGCGCCGCCGCAGCGCCGCCTGGAGAAGGTGGGTGGCGGTGTGGTGTCGGAGGATCTTTCGGCGCCGGTCGGCGTCCACTTCCAGATGGGCGGCGGCATTAACCTTGACCATCCCTTCCTCCACCACCCCCTGGTGCACGAAGAGATCATTGGGCAGCCTTTGGGTGTCGGTCACCCGGATGCGCCAACCGTTGCCGCTGATGACGCCGGTGTCCCCCACCTGGCCGCCCGATTCGCCATAGAAGGGCGTGGCCGCGGTAACCACTTCCACCTCCTCGCCGGGCTCCGCCTGTTCGTGGTGGCCCACATGGGTGACGAGGGCCAGGATGGTGCTGTCTCCTGATAAGGCCTCGTAGCCCAAAAATAGGGTGGGCGGCCATTGGGCCAATTCCTGGTAGATCGGCGGCACCTCGCCGGCGGCCCCGCCCCGCCAGGCCTGGCGGGAGGCCTCCCGCTGGCGGCGCATATGCTCTTCAAAGCCTTCCAGGTCCAGGACCAGGTTCTCTTCCCGCAGGGTGTCCTGCACCAGGTCCAGGGGGAAGCCATAAGTATCATAAAGCTTGAAGGCCACTTCCCCGGGGAGAATGTTGAGGCGGTGTTGTTTGAGGTAATCCACCTCCTCGCCCAGGAGCTTCAGGCCGTAATCCAGGGTGTCGGCAAAGCGCTCTTCTTCTCCGGCCACCACCTGCGCCAGGAATTGCCGGGCCTCCACTAATTCCGGGTAAACCTCGCCCAGCAGCTCCACCACCCGCTGGCACACCTTCCCCATAAAGGGGCTGGGCAGGCTCAAAAGGCGCCCGAAGCGGATGGCCCGGCGCATGATGCGCCGCAGCACGTAGCCCCGGCCTTCGTTGGACGGCAGCACCCCGTCGGCGATCAGGAAGGTAGTGGCCCGGGAGTGGTCGGCGATCACCCGAAAGGCCACATTTTCCGGTTCATTTTTGCCGCCGTAGGTTTTGCCGGAAAGCTCCTCCGCCCGGCCGATCACCGGCCGGAGCAGGTCGCAGTCGAAGTTGCTCCGCACCCCCTGGATAATGGCGCAGAGGCGCTCCAGGCCCAGGCCGGTATCGATGCTGGGCTTGGGCAGCGGGTGCAGCACGCCGTCGGCGGTACGGTTAAATTGCATGAATACGTTGTTCCAGATCTCCAGGTAGCGGTCGCAATCGCATTTACCAATGCCGCACTCCGGGCCACAGGCCATCTCCTCGCCCTGGTCGAGGAGAATTTCGGAGCAGGGGCCGCAGGGCCCGGTGTCACCCATGGCCCAGAAATTGTCCTTTTCCCCCAGCCCAATGATGCGTTCCGGCGGGAGTCCGGCGATTTTTTCCCACAGACGGGTCGCTTCGTCGTCTTCCTGATAAACCGTGGCCCAGAGGCGCTCTTGGGGGAGCTTATAGTGCTCGGCCAGCAGCTCCCAGGCCATCTCGATGGCCTCTTCCTTGAAATAATCGCCGAAGGAGAAGTTGCCCAACATCTCGAAGAAGGTATGGTGCCGGGCCGTAAAACCCACGTTTTCCAGGTCGTTGTGCTTGCCCCCGGCCCGGACGCATTTCTGGCAACTGGCGGCCCGGGTGTAGGGGCGGGGGTCTTCTCCCAGAAAGACCTTCTTAAATTGTACCATGCCGGCGTTGGTGAACAGCAGGGTGGGGTCGCCGGCGGGCACCAGGGAGGAACTGGACACCCGGGTGTGCCCCCTGGATTCAAAGAACCGGAGAAAGGTCTCCCGGATGGCGCGGCTGTCCATGGTCACGGCTGCTCCGGGGCGGCGGGCTCGGTCCTGGCCTCCATGCCGTGCGCCGCCCGGATTTGCTTATCCAATTCGGCGGCGAGCTGCGGGTGCTCTTTGAGATAGGTCTTGGCGTTCTCCCGGCCCTGGCCGATACGCTCCGAGCCGTAGCTGAACCAGGCGCCGCTCTTGGCAATGAGGCCCTCCTCCGTAGCCAGGTCCAGCAGGTCGCCTTCCCGGGAGATGCCCTGGCCGAAAACGATGTCGAATTCCGCTTCCTGGAAGGGCGGGGCCAGCTTGTTCTTCACCACCTTGACCCGGACGTGGGAGCCGATGGTTTCGTCCCCCACCTTGATGGCGCCTAGGCGGCGGATGTCCAGGCGCAGGGAGGCGTAAAACTTCAGGGCGTTGCCCCCGGTGGTGGTCTCCGGGTTGCCGAACATCACCCCGATCTTCTGCCGGATCTGGTTGACGAAGACCACCGAGGTCAGGGATTTGCTGATGGAGCCGGTGAGCTTGCGCAGGGCCTGGGACATGAGGCGGGCCTGCGAGCCCATCTGGGCGTCGCCCATCTCGCCTTCAATCTCGGAGCGGGGCACCAGGGCGGCCACTGAATCCACCACCACCACGTCCACCGCGTTGGAGCGCACCAGGATTTCGGCGATCTCCAGACCCTGCTCGCCGGAGTCGGGCTGCGAGATGAGCAGGTCCTCGGTCTTCACCCCCAGCTTGCGGGCATAGGTCACGTCCAGGGCGTGTTCGGCGTCCACGAAGGCCGCCACCCCGCCCTTCTTCTGGGCCTCGGCGATGACGTGCAGGGCCAGGGTGGTTTTGCCCGAGGACTCCGGCCCATAGATTTCGGTGACCCGGCCCCGGGGGACGCCGCCGATCCCCAGGGCCAGGTCCAGGGAGAGGCAGCCGGTGGAGATCACCTGCACCTCGATTTTTTCGTCGGCCCCCAGGCGCATGATAGAGCCCTTGCCATATTGCTTCTCAATGTGGCTCAACGCCTGGTCCAGGGCCTTGGCCTTGTCAGAGGTAATCTGGTCGCTCATGGTGTCTTCCTTCTGTGAGTTATTTGTTTGTTGGGGAAGGGGGCTAAGGGCCGCTGGCCCTTACCCCCTCCCCCAAACCCCCACCCCCAATCCCTTAATGGTTTAGAAGGCAGGTATGTCTGGCTTATTTATGTAGCCCCAGGCTTTAGCCTGAGTTGTTTAACTTAGGAACCAGAAAAGAAAGCCTACTATCCGAAAACTCCTTTTCTGAAGTCATCTGCGAAATCTACTACCCAGTGGGACATTTGTCCGGCTTTATATGTCTTTTGAATACCGGTTGATATACGCTTCACAGTTACTTGCCCATTTATTGGCTGAACATCGACACCTTGCATAGGCTTTTCAAATTCTTCAATTTCAAAATCTAATGGGTCCATCCCTCTTCTTAAAATTTCGTTTCTGAAATCTTCTAATTCAGATTCCATGACTATCATCATTCACCTCCTTACCCATTGTTGTTCCCCATTTTTGTTTCGTCGGCTATGCTTCCCCTTTGACTAATGCAGGCTAAACGCTTGCGACTTCATTTTTTCGCCGTTAAGGGGGGCGGCGCTATTACTAAGTTAAACTTGGGAACCAGAAAAAAACTTATAATTTCCGCATTCTTCCATCTATTCCGAAAATTCCAAGTTCCCAACCAGATATCGCTTCCTCCTTAGTCTCATATATAGGGCCACGAGCACCACAATCATTACACTCAACTTGCAATCCTTCCATCGCGTGCGGCGGTACAGATTTAACTATATTACAATTTTTTTCTTGACAAAACGGGCAGCCATTTTCGATTGATTTAAATATTGTTTTATTTGCCTAACAAGGTCTAAATAGACTACATCATTTCTTATATTATCCATTCTAAAACTCTCCTAAATTATATCCCTTAGGTTTTGAAGGGAACAAGCCGCCCTATAGTTAGTGGCACAGGCTGATGCCTGCGGCCACACTTTCGCCGCCAGAGGCAGCGGCGCTACCTCATTTCTGAGCCGTCAGTTCTTCCCAGAAGGCTCTCGGGGAAATAATCCTTACTTTCCCGATATTCTTGAGGCCTTGAAGGTCGTGATCGCCGGTAACTAGGTCCTGCGCCCCGGCGCCGATGGCCGCCGTGAGGATGTCCGCGTCATCCTGGTCCTGGATGGGGAGTTCCGGCAGGTCTTCAGACTTGGCCACGATGGCTTCTTGATCGATAAGTTCCAGGTATTCCGCGATAAAATGTTCCGGGACCCCGAACTTCATACGCAATATTCGCCGGACCTCCTGAAGAACCTTGGGACAAGTGACGAGTTCATGTGCCGCCAGAACCGCCCGGAAGACGTCAGCGCCCAGCCCCCGGGTCGTAACTGCGCTGACGATTACGTTGGTGTCCAGGAAAACTCTCATGAAACTTCCCGGAACACATCCTCATCGGTGAGATATCCCCGCGCCTCGGCGAAAGGCATGATCTTCCGGCGGAGGGCTTCGAACTGACTGACCCGGAGTTGGCGGCGCAGCGCCTCGCGGGCAATCTCACTCCGATTTTTTCCCGATTGCTTCGCCGCCTTCGTCAGGAGCTTATCCAACTCCTCGTCAAGCCTGATGGTCAAGGTGTTAGTCTTCATGTCTTACAATGTATTACATTGACCGGTTTTGGTCAAGTATTTTCCCTTCGTTCCCAAGCTCTTGCTTGGGAACGCCCTTTGGTCCGAAGCTCACGCTTCGGGGTTTTCCCCTTGTTTCGGCGGCCACGGGCCGCCCTATCGTTGGTAGCGAAGGCTTCCAGCCTGTATTGGCGCAGGCTAAAGCCTGCGGCTACATTTTTTCCGCCGCCAGGGGCAGCGGCGCTACCTTCCCTAATCCCTGGCCCTTAACTGCTAAATGCTAACAGGCTAACCCGCTAACTTAATCACTTCCAACGGCGTATACGTCGCCCCCCGGGGCGATAGGACGCTTTGGAATAAAATAATCTCCCGCGCCACAAACGGCGGCCAGTCCACCACCAGCTTCTCGAGGGCCCGGCTCAACGGTGCCCGGCCCTCCGGCGAGCGTACCCTTCCTAAGGTCAGATGCGGATTGAAGGCCCGGCCCTCCGGCGGGTAACCGAGCCCGGCGAAGGCCTTTTCCAGCCGGGAAAAAAATTGGCTCAGGGGGAGCAGGTCCCCGGCCAGCCCCAGCCACACCACCCGGGGGCGGCGGTTATTGGGAAAGGCCCCGGCGCCGCGGACCTGGAGGCTCAGGGGCGCCTGAGTCGCCGCCACCTCCCGGGCCGCCGAGATGATGGCCGGAATTTCCGCCTCCGCCACGTTCCCGAAAAACTTCAGGGTGAGATGGATATTCCCCGGCGGCACCCAGCGCACGTCCGCCTGGGTCTTTTTCAGTTCCCCCTGCACCAGGGCCAGGCCGGGGCGCTGGTCCTCAGGCAGGTCAATGGCCAAAAAGCAGCGAATCATTAGAAGCTCTCAGCGGTCAGCCGTCAGCTTTCTGCTTTTTTAAAAGAACACCTTGCTTTTTCATTATGAACCGACCTAATCGTTAGCCCGTTTCAAAATCATGATACCATTTGGAGCAGGTTTTTTTTACCCCCTTTAGAAAAGGGGGACTTAACCTTCCCAGATCCAGCACTCCTGTCCGCAATTTAGGGAGCTCCTGCATATATAGGCCAAATGTTTTTGAACCGAAAGCTGATCGCGGCTAGCTGTTATACGCAGCGTCTTAAGTAATTGAACACAAGCGCCTGACGGTTTCATTTCCCAGGCGCCATTGAGAGAATATTCTCTCCACGACTTCCACGATGTCTGTCAAAGTTTGGAAATATTGATTATGCG
>Ga0326727_10008853_pt1 | contig 25229 bp, 17 predicted proteins | sample MB2enrmetagenome_FD_207643 | JGI IMG/M metagenome (GOLD analysis project Ga0326727, IMG submission 207643) | Lab enriched peat soil microbial communities from McLean, Ithaca, NY, United States - MB29MY | ecosystem: Environmental > Terrestrial > Soil > Wetlands > Peat | place: USA: New York... | reverse complement strand
TGAGTTTCTTGTCCCTCGACGTGCGCTCTTTCAGCGGAGTCCGCGAAATCGAGAACAGCGTGAAGCACATTTTGGAGAGCTCCTCGGTCATTTCCTTGAGGTGGTACTCCTTGCTGATGGCTCTGGGCCTACTGGTGGGGCACTATTTCTTTGATACGCGATTGGTCCGGGCGCTCGAACCGCGGCCTTTTTACTGGTTATTTGAGGCGGCATTCATCATTGTCTATTGGGCCCTCCTCATGGAATTTCTCCGCTTGGTATTTGCCTGGCGAAGCCTGCACGTGCTTTTGCAACGGCTTTCCTGGCATCCGCTGCTCGCTGCCTTCAAGCGTTATCGAGAGTGCCGGCCGAATCTTGCAAAAATGAATCTTACCCATCCGCCCTCGATCTTTGCTGCCCTGGAGTCCTCGGTGGACCAGGCGGGCCGCCTGGTGCGCACGGCCAAAACTCTGGCGCAGGCGCCTGACAGCGATGCAGGCCTGCGCGAATTGTTGCGGCAATCGATTCCAGAATGGGAAGCCCTGGTCCAAGACGCCGCGTCACAGCTTTGCGAGGCCCTTCGGTTACAATGGACGGACGATTCCCGGGCCGAACCGCTTTCACCCCTGGAAACGGTGCGCAAGAAGCGCGCCAGCCGCATCCAAGGCAATTGGCGGCAATCCCTCATGTTCCGCTGCCACGCCCACCACGCTCTGTTCCGGCTCGCGCAGTCACTGGGAAAAATGATGGAAGGGTATTGGTCTCCCCACCACGCGGAGGGCGCCCCTGCGGCTGCCGCGCCGGGCGCAAAAGAGTTCTTCGATCAAGTTGAGGAATTCATCGTCAGCCGCTTGGTTAACTTTTTGGCCATCGTGTTTCCCTCGCTTCAAAATCTTGGGTACTTTGTTCTCGCCGGACTTTTGCTCATGCTGCTCGCCGTCACTTCTTACCCGTTTCAGCCGAGAAATGAATTTCTCTTCTTCAATTGGGTCGTTATCTTGTCCTTTATCGGGACAGTGTTTTGGATTTTTATACAGATGGATCGGGACACCGTTTTGAGCCTCTTAAACGGCACCAATCCCGGCCAAATCAACTTCAGCCGTGAGCTGGTGCTCAGGACACTTCTTTATGTCGCCGTCCCGCTTCTAGCTCTGCTCGGCGCGCAGTTTCCCGAGAGCTTGCGGCAGGTTCTTTCACTCTTCACGACCGCCCAGGTCAGTCCGTGAAATGTCGTTCCGAACCGCTGCCGACGGAAGTGCCCGGCGCGGGTTTCTTACCACGCATGGTCGCTCTTAGGGGCTGCTGGAAGGGCGGGGCTTTACAGGCTGCGGGAAAACCCATCGAGACTGTCATTCTGCGCATTGATACCCTTTCGGTTGCCCATGATGGGCAGAAACGCGGGCCGAGAAACAAGCCGGAGGATGGCGAGTGGGGCGTCGCACCTTCCGCAGGCAAAGTCCCTGCGGGGATCCAAGAGGGACAGTGCCGAGGTCATTCTGGAGTGCCAAAAGGAGCCAAAGTGTTTTCCCGCCCACTTTGAATAAAAAGGAGAGAAGCGCACATGCTGAACAAGACACTGAGTCTAGGGGGGATTATCCTGACGGTTGTCCTGGCCGCTGCCCCCGCCGCGCGGGCCGATCAACCACCCGGGACGACCACCTTCGATGATGTTCGCGTCGAGAGTGTTTCGAGCGACCGGCTCTCCGTGGACGTTGTCGTGTTGCCCCAAATGACCCCGGAACATTTCCTGGTGCGCGACACGGCCTTGCAGGATAGCCTGAAAGACCTGCATACGGGCGATCGCCTTTCCGTTCTGGTCGTGACTGACAACGGCCAGACGACCCTAGAGACCATGTCTGTAAAGGTAATTGCGGTGGGAGTGCGTTACCGTGTTTTAGTATTGTTCGGTGCGGCCTTCGCCTTTTGGTTGGTATGTTTTCTCCTTTCGGGCTTTCACCCCCAGAGGTTGATCATGGGAGAGGACGGACGGTTCAGCAATTCCAAGTTCCAGACAGTTATCTGGTTCGGAATTGTCATCATCTCGTACTTGGCAACCCTCTGGCTTCGGGCTCGGGAACTCGGAGGAGACATGCTGGGGGGCGTGAATATACCCCAGAACCTCTTTCTCCTCTCGGGGATGAGTGCACTCACCTTTACCGCCGCCAAAGGAATCACGGTGACTAAGATTCAGAATGCGGTGGCGGCCGGGGTGGCGAACAGCAAATCCTCCGCGACGAGTGCCAGCTTTTGGTCCGATCTAACGTCCAACGACTCAAACCAATTTGACCTCGGCGATTTCCAGATGCTCGCCATGACTTTCCTGGCCGTCGGTGTGTTTGCCGCACTGGTTTTTCATTTCCTGGGCTCGCTCGAAGCCCGCACTATTGTGTATCTTCCTGATGTGGATACCACCATCCTGGCGTCGTTCGGACTCGGGCAGGGGGCTTACTTGACCAAGAAGGCCGTGGGAAATGTCGGTGATACGTAGTCAGGTCCAGTACGAGCCCTGCCAACAGGCCGCGCAGCGGTTGATCTCGCCCGGCTTAGCCAGTTTCTCTTCCGTGAGCGAACTGCGGTATCGCGCGCGGATCTCATCGCCAGTTAACTGGACGCTGCTCCCGCCCGGCTTGATCTCGTCAACCTGCACGGCGAAATCCGTATGAGAAGCTGCTGGTGGCGCCCTGGAAGCCGCGCGCTGCCGTGGGCTTTCCAGGGAGATTGCTGTCGGCCCTGAGTGCCGCTTGACAGTGCAAAGCGTGGGTTCCTATAATTCAATCTGTGCTATGCTGGTACGTTGTCCAGCACCGGCGAGCGGGAATAACTCAGTGGTAGAGTGCGACCTTGCCAAGGTCGAAGTCGTGGGTTCGAATCCCATTTCCCGCTCCATTAACTTCAGTAACAAGCGAAGAGTGACGAGTAGGAACTGGCGGGACTGAGCCTTGTGCTGGCCACTCATCACTTGTCACTTGTCACTCGTCACTGTTCTTAGGGCGCGGTACCCAAGTGGTAAGGGAGAGGTCTGCAAAACCTTTATGCGTGAGTTCGATTCTCACCCGCGCCTCCAATATTTCTTGATTCAATCCTGATGACATCTGAAGCCTGAACTCCCTCCTGAGCGCGAACTTCTGTAACCATGGAGACTGGTATAGCGTCGCTTCGCGTCGGCCTCCTATGCCCAGGCCGATTCGCCCTACCATTGCCACGACATGGACATAGGGGCAGTTCGCGAACCGCCCCTACAGCGTTCGCCTGGGGTTAGATCATATGGGCGGAATGGAGGGCCACTGCGACGCCGCCCACAATCAACGCGGCGCCAATGAGGATCATCAAAAAGGCCCGGAGGCGCAGGCTCCGCTCAAGTTGCTTCTCGGACTTCGTCGAGATGAGGAAGGTTTTTTCGTTCTCGCCTTTCTTGATGAGGTTGCGATCGCCCTCGCCGGCGGGGTTGGGGTTCTCCGTACAAGAGCCGAGCACATGGGTAGGGCGGCCGGCCACCAGGCAGTATTCTGTGAAGCGGTACGGATGGTTTCCAAAATCCATGTTGATGCCGCCCGAACCGATCGAGACCCCCAGCATTTGCATCTTTTCGGCGATCGCCAGCCCCTTGTCCATCGCCTTTGCGCCGGGGACGTTGGAAGCCTGGAGCGCCGCCCGCGCCTGGCTGAACTGGCCGTTCAAATAGGCCCGCAAATGCTCGTCGGTGGGAGGCGCGACGCCAAGTGATGGGTCGATCGATCGGGGGGCGCGGCCGAAGGACAGCAAAGCGGGCGGCCGGAGCTCACCACAGAAGGCGCGCGGCACGTTGTACTCAGCCTTTTCCGGATTAACCAGAATCCTTCCGGTTTCGTCCTCCACGTAGAAAGGGATTTCCGCCCTTTCCGTGTGCGTCGTTTCCCATGATTCCTGGTTGTCCTTCTTCACCTTCTTTTCCACTTTCACTTCGTAGTAATAGCACGGGACTTGCATTAGCGGACTGGTTAACGGCTGGCCGCCGGTGCTATTCCCGGCAACATGGGACAGTCCCATCGACACACTGCGGATGGGGATCTGGGGGGTATCTGCCAGGATCCGGTACTCGCGATATTTCCAGAAGCCCACGAGGAACAGAATCACCCCGGCCAGAACCATGGCCGCCGGGATGATGGGAGAAATATGACCGCTGGAGGCTGCGAATGTCAGCATCAGAATGGGCATGGGTTACGATCTCCTTCTCGCGCGTGTTGGTGCGCCCAGAGAGCTTCAATGGGAATGTATCCTACGCGCGCGGCGCGGTTTTGTCTATTTCTTCCCCCCGTGCCTCCTTCTTGCGGAAGTCCTCCAGTTTGGTTTACGTGGCGGCGGCTACTTTCTTCCCAGCAGCCGGATACGAGCGATGAAGGAGCGCCCCTGCACCCCCGAGTAGGCAAGGAAGTTAGGTGAGTCGATATTGGAATTAACGATGGAATAATTGCCGCGCTTGGTGATGTTGTCCACGCCGGCACGCAGTGCCCATTGGAATCCCAGGACAGTGAACCGTCGCTCAAAGCTGACGTCGAGTGAGAAGTAGGTCGGAAAGCGCTGCGAATTCGGGGCGCCCACCACCTCCTGCGAGTCATTCTGCACAGTGAAGGGGAAGCCGGTGCGCCAGTCGAGGGTGTAAGCCGCGTCAATCTTGTGAGTTAAAGGAATCCAGCCATGTGACAGGAAACGATTGGGTGCGTCCCAGGCCAAGGGTCCACCTGCCTGCGGGCTAAAGAGCACGTTATCAAGGTTGAATCCGAAGTCGGCGTTGGTAAGCGCCCGCGATCGCGTGTACGAAAAGAACACCACGTGATCCTGCTTGAAGACGTGCCGCAAGGTCACGCCGGCGGATTCGTAGTGGTCGTGACGGTCATTGGTCAGGATGAACTGTCCGGAAAAAGGGCCATCGGGCAAAGTGGAGGCGCCGGGATTGATGAAGGTCCAGATATCGCGGGCGCGCCGATCCACAAGCTCAAGGTGCAGGTAGGTGGTCCGCGGCAGTTTCTGCTCGAACGCCACGCTGGCGTTATAGACGAAGGAGAAGCGCAACCGGTCCGGGTCGATGGTGAAGGTGCTGAGCACGGGTGGCTGAAGCAGATTCATCCCGCTGGCGTCGTAGAAGGAATCCGTCCGCGTGCCGGTCAGCGAGCGAGTGAGGATATCCAGGTTGCTCGGGTCGCGATAGACACCGATGCCCCAGGAGATTTTGCTGTCGCCATTACGTTTCAGCATGAAAGTGGAAGCGAGGCGCGGGGAGGCCGCCACGCCGCGGACAATCTCATCCGCATCGAAGCGCACGCCCGGCTCCAGAAGCCACCTTGCGGTTATCGACCAGCGATCTTGCGCATAGCCGCTCTCCTCCACGTCATAGCGTGTGAACGGCGGGGCATTGGTAAAGCTGACGCTGCGCGAGAGGGTTCCGTCGGCGCGTTCCACCAGGTAAGGCTGCCGGTTGTATTGCTGATGATCATCAAGGCGATCGAAATCAACGCCTATCTTGAACTCATGCTTGCCGGCCCTGTGCAGGGGCGGCAAGAACAGGTTGCCGATTGCCTCGGTGCGCCCGCCTTGGCCGTGGTTGGTGAGGTAGTAATTGCCGCTGGTTCCGTTGGGTGTGACGACGTAGGTTTGGGTGCCCATGGGCACCAAGCGGGTGTAAAAGCTGCTGGTGGCCACGCCCGCCTCCAGCAGCGTGCCGTTTTGGAAAAGATGCTGATCCTTGGCGTTGAATATGTAGGCATTCGTGGAGTACCGCTGCGTCGTGGAGATCGGGTCGAGTGGGTCCAGGCCCGAATGCGGAGAGTAGAGAGAATTCACCAGGAGACTCACCGTCAGATTATTGTTTTGCGCCAGGTTCATCTGGACTTTAGAAAAGTTGCTCCCGCGCAATACCGCGTAACGGTCGGCGTTGGCGGGCAGTTCGGTATAAAAGGTCTGGTCGTACTCCAGCTCCGCCGCATCCATGAACCACGCCTTGCCGGTGCGGATGGGGCCAGACGCCAAGCCCCGCGGCGTCCAGTTATTCACATGGAGGCCCCGCCGGTCCTCCAAACCGGGAAAGGGATCGGTGCCGGTCACGCGCCAGTGGTTGTCGCCCGTGCCCGTGTGGAGGCTGATGACGCCGCCCGAACTTTTGCCAAACTCCGTTGAATAGCGGCTGCTGGCGACGTCCACGGACCGCAGGGCATCCACGCTGATGCGCGTCAGGAAGTTGCCGGTGGCGGGATCGGAAACATCGAAGCCGTCAATCTGGTCGTACACCTGGCGCGTGCTCGCACCGTCCACATGAAGCTGTCCCGTGGAATCCTGAAGCACTCCGGGCAGCATCGGCAGCGCATAGCGGATATCGCGCGTCACCGGGTAGGGCAGGTCAATGATCTGCTCGCTGCTCAGCGTTTCACTCGCTTGGGTTTTGGCGGGGTCGATGGCGGGGGGGGAATAGACCACGTTCACTTGCTCGGAAAACTCCCGGATGTGGTTCATCGTCACTTCCGCGCTGTCCACTTCCCCCACCAGGATTCCCGGCTGCGTGACCGCGAAAAAGCCTTCTTTCTCGACGTGCAGTGAGTAGTCGCCCGCGAGGAGGCCGGAGAATTCCTTGCGGCCGGCGTAATCGGTTTCACCGTGCAAGGCCGTCCCCTCCTGAGGAGTCAGCGTAATGCGCGCCGAAGGAACCGCCGTGCCGTTCTCGTCCACGACGGCCACGTGCAGTCCCACCGCGGCTTGGCCGTTCACCGGCTGCTGGGCCGGAGGCACAGCAGCTACGGCTGCCGCCACCGGCAGCGCCAGGGCCAGCAACATCCGTGCCGAGAGCATCGCCAAGGGAGCGACCCACGCGACGAATCCCGAGATGTACTTCCGCTCTGGGATTCTTCCCCCCATGGTGGCTATTTTCTCGCACAAACAGGCTTTGTGGTAGTCCTGTTTCCGATTCCGGCTGGAGGGTCTACAGATGACGCCAATTTAGCCGATTGCGTGTACGGGCGCTCCTGCCGCGGGAGGCAGGCGGGGCCAAGACCCTGCCCTCAGGTGTTGCGGAGGGATCAAGTCAGCACGCGCGTGCCAGGCGAATTGCCCGCCCCATTGAAGAGATGGAACAGCGTTTGGAGTGAGACCGCTTCGAAGCTGGGAACAATCAGATCGGCATGCGTTTGGCAACGGAGATCCTCTGCGGAGAAGGTGGAGGCAATCGCGACGCATTTCATTCCGGCACGTTTGGCGGCTTCGATGCCGACGAAGGAATCTTCGAAGACCGCGCAGGCGGCGGGATTTACCCCCAGCTTGCCGGCCGTCTTAAGGTAGATTTCAGGGTCTGGCTTGGGATGGGAGATCTCGTCCATCGTCAACACTTCGCGGAAGTAATCCCCCAGGCCGAGCGCTGAGATGAGGAAGTTCACGTTCTTGGCGATGCCGGCGGAGGCCACGGCCATGGCGATTCCCTGCGCGTGGCATTCCTCGATAAAACGCCGCACGCCGGGAAATGCGCGGGCATGGGGACCGATCTCCTGGCGGAAGTCTGCCTCCAGCTCCTCGCCGAGTTCGGCCAGTTGCTCGCAGGTGAGGTCCTCGCCCAGGAAGCGGCGAAAAATCACATCATTGGAAGGTCCCAGGATCATTTTGGGTAGTTCCTGCTCGTTAAAAGGAATGCCGTGCGCCCGGAAGAGATCCATCCACTTGCGAAGATGGAAAGGGTTGCTGTCCACCAGCACGCCGTCCATGTCGAAAATAATCGCCGCAGGGAGCACAAGGTTCTGAGTCATAGAATCAACACCCATCCAGTTTAGCAGATTGTCCCGAATCTGTTGGCGTGGCAGAACTCAATTGGGGTGTCTAGCGCGGCAAGGGGCGCAGGCTGGCGAGAAGTTTTTCCGGAGGAAATGTATTCAGCACGCCTGACTTTTCCATCCAGCCGCGGCGCGCGGTGATGACGCCGTAGCGCATCAGCTTGAAGTGCTGAGGGTCATGTGCATCGGTAGAAATGATGATCTTCATGCCGCGGTCGCGCGCCAGCTTCACGTGGCGGTCACACAGGTCGAGCCGTTCGGGGTTGCCGTTGAGCTCCAGGATGACACCGAGTTTCTTTGCCGCGGCGAAGACCTTTTCCAGGTCAAACAGGAAGGGGTCGCGCCGCAGAATCTGACGGCCGGTGGGATGGCCAAGGATGCGCACGTAAGGATTCTCAAGAGCGCGCAGCAAGCGCGTCGTCATTTCTTCCCCGGGCATGGTCATCCGCGAATGGACGCTGACCAGCACGATGTCAAATTGCTTCAGGAGTTCGTCCGGATAATCCAGGCTGCCGTCACCAAGGATGTCCACTTCCGAGCCCGCCCAGATTTCGATACCCTTCACCTTTTTGCGCGCGGCGTGAATACGGCGAATATGCTCGACGGCGCGCTTCTCATCCAGGCCGTTGGCGACGGTGACGGCCTTCGAGTGGTCGGTGATGAGAATGTACTCGTAGCCGAGCTGTTTCGCAGCGGCGGCCATCTCTTCGATGCTGGCATGGCCGTCGGAGGCGGTGGTATGCATTTGCAGGTCGCCGCGCATGTCGCCGAGCTCGACGAGTTTGGGCAACTCATCCTTGTCCGCCGCCTCGATTTCGCCCAGGTTTTCCCGAAGCTCGGGGGGAATCCAAGGGAGGCGGAGTTGGGCGTAGATTTCCTCTTCCGTGCGGCTGGCCAGAACCTTCTCACCGTGGAAAAGGCCGTATTCATTCAGCTTCCATCCGTGGCGCTTGGCGCGGTCGCGCAGCGCCACGTTATGTTCCTTCGAGCCGGTGAAGTATTGCAGTGCGGCGCCGTAGGCGGAGCGCTCGAGCATACGCACGTCAACTTGCAGGTCGTTCTTGAGCTTCACGCTGACCTTGTCTTCCCCTTTGGCCAGAATTGCGGCGATGCCGGGAAACTTGACGAAGTGGTCGGCGACGCCCGCAGGGTCGCGGCCGGTCACCAGCAGGTCGAGATCTCCCACCGTTTCGCGCCCGCGGCGCAGCGAGCCGGCAGGCGTGACCTCCTCGACGGCCTTCGAATCGCGCAACCAGGCGGTGAGCACTTCGGCGGTCTCATACGCCGTGTCCAGACGGAAGCGGCCCGCCGCGCGACGAAAGACCTCAATGGCCTTCAGGATGTTTTCCTCTGACTTCTCGCTCATTCCCGGCAAGTCGCGCAGGCGCCCCTCTTTGGCGGCGGCTTCCAGTTCGTCGACGCTGCGAATGTTCGCTTGCTGGTAAAACAAGCGTACTTTCTGAGGGCCGACGGTTTGAAGTTGCAGCAGGTCGAGCAGACTGCGCGGGATTTTCGCGAGTTGCTCCTGATGATAGGCCGAACGCCCGGTCTCGACGAGTTCGGCGATCTTCTTGGCCAGATCTGCGCCGATGCCCGGAATGTCGGTGAGTCTGCGGTTGGGGTCACGTGCGATGTCTTCCAGGCGCTGGGGATGGCTCTCAATGGAGCGCTTGGCGCGATCGTAGGCCGCGGCCTTGAAGGTCCACTTGGGATCATCCTGGAGAATCTTCATGAGGTTGGAGATTTCCTCGAAGACGGCGGCAATTTCGCGATTTTCCATGTGGCCCTCCAGGCTGGGCGATCAAAAAGAATAGTTTACAGCGAAACAGCCCGGAGCAGTGTCGGGTGTTTGCGTCGTCACTGGAGCGCCGGGAATCCGCAGCATCTCAAACCGCCGCACCAGGTTGTGGGTCAAACACCTGGGAGCGAACGTACATGCGCATGCCCACCCAGATAATCGCGCAGGTGGCGGTCGGAGTTTGAAAAGGGGTTTTAGTCAAATCGCCATTCTCTTCAGATCACGGTTCGATGTCGATACCCATGCGAAATGCGCCGCAATACTCTCAGCCGAACCGTACCTCGACCTTCAGTAGGGACTGGCGTCCCAAGCACCAGCTCGGATTTCGGATTTTGGGCGAGACACTGAAATTATTCAAGGTATTTCCGGGGCATCCGTGGAGCCGAACATCCGTACTTTACGTCTGATGCACACCTTTCAGGCCGCGTCGGCAGCCTCCTGGCCGTGCAGGTTGTGTTGCCTTCCAGGATGCTCAGTGATAGCTTGAAAGTTGCTTGGGGTGAATGGGATGTTTGACCGTCTGAGTTTGCAAGTAAAGATCATCGTCATTATTGCTGCGACCGTCATGGTGGTTCTCGGAGTGTCGACATTCATCGCGACCTACCTGACCCAGGACCCCGTCGAGGCTGAACTTTATAATAAGGCGCTGGACCAGGCGCGCCTCACCGCCCATCAATTGGCTGCGGCCGACACGTTGGGAAGGCCGGAGGTTCTCCTCCTGGCTCTGCGTCAGCTTCTGAAGGACACACCGGGCATTATCCAGGCCGATGTTTACGCCCATGACCGGGATCCTCGCCTGGTGGCGACGACCGCGCCCAACGGCCAGCATCTGGAGCTCGATCACATTCCCAACATCGAAAGCTACAATGAGTATTACCGGCGCAACGATCTGCAAGAGAGCATTGAACCGGAAAACCGGAAATCTTGGATTATCGGCACGACCATCAAATCCCATGGAGAGCCCAATGGAGAGCCCATTGGCTGCCTGGTTCTCACGGTTTCCCGGTCCCGCCTGAACGCCGTCACCTGGGATCTGGTGCTGCGGAACCTGCTGCTGATGCTGGCGAGCTTCGTGGTGGTGGTTTTGGTCATTCACTTCTTTTTCCTGCGCGCCGTGCGGCGGCCGGTGAAGGAAATGATTCGCGTCATGGAGTCGGCGGAAGGCGGGCAGCTCAACGTTCGAGCGCGGCTCCAGAGCTGGGATGAGATTGGATTGCTCGCTGCCCACCTGAACCGTATGCTGCGGCGCATCGAGAATTTCAGCAATGAACTGGGCCGCAAAGTGGAGGAAGCCACCGTCGAATTGGCGCGCCGGAATGAGGAATTGCGGGGCATCAACAAAGAACTCTTCGACACGCAGAAAAACCTGGCGCGCTCGGAGCGCCTGGCCGTGGCGGGACAGCTCGCCGCCAGCTTGGCGCACGAAATCGGTACGCCCCTCAATTCCATTTCCGGGCACGTGCAGTTGCTGGCGCGGCGGAAGACCAATGATGAATCCACTGCCCGGCGGCTTCTGGTGATCGAAAAGCAGGTTGAGAACATTGTGCGCACGGTGAAGCAACTGCTCTCCTGGACACGCAAGTACGAATTGCGCCTGGAGCAGCTCGACTTGGCGAGGGTTTTGGAAGACACCGTTCTGCTGGCCTCGCCGGTATTGGACCTGCGAAAAATCCGCGTGCAAATGAACCTGGCCAAAGACTGCCCCAAGATTTACGGTGATTCCGGTTACCTGCACCAGGTATTCTTGAACTTGATTAATAACAGCACCGATGCCATGCCGCGCGGAGGCGAGCTTCGCATCGTGCTGCGGGCGCCCGCTCCGGAGGAGCCGCGGGAAGTGGAAGTGGTCATCGCGGACACGGGCACGGGAATGGCGCGTGAAACCTTGGCGCACATTTTCGATCCCATGTTTACAACCAAGCAAATCGGGACAGGCGCAGGGCTAGGGCTGGCCATCTGTGACCAGATTATTCGCCAGCACGCCGGGACCATTTACGCGGAAAGCGAACCGGGCCACGGAACCACGTTTACGATCCACCTGCCGCTGGATTGCCGCGATAAAGTGGAAGCACCGGCGCTAACGGCAGTGACGAGCGACAAGTAACAAGTGACGAGTGAAGAGTGACGAGTGAAAAGTGAAGAGTCAAGATAGACAAGGAAGAGAAAGAACTCATTCACGCATGACGAGGAACGAGCAGGAAGGGACAACGACAGGTGACGGGCAGGAGCGTGGGGGACCAAGCCTTTTGCTCGTCACTCGTCACTTGTCACTCGTCACTGGACTATGACCATGGAAACGGAAAACCCCGCAAACATTCTAGTGGTGGATGACGATGAGGACACGCGTGAATTGCTGCGCGAAGTCCTGAGCGACGAGGGCTATCGCGTCAACACCTCCGGCAGTGGCGAAGAAGCTATGGAAATCGGCCAGCGGGAATTCTTCGATGTCATCATCAGCGACATGCGCCTGGGGACGAGGCTGAATGGCTTGGACGTGCTGCGCGCCTACAAAGCGGTCCAGCCGGAGTCGGAGGTCATCCTGATTACGGCCTTTGGCTCAATGGAGACCGCCATCGAGGCGGTGAAGGCCGGCGCTTTCGATTACATCTCCAAACCCTTCAAGATTGACGAAGTGCTTTTGCAGGTTCAACGGGCACTGGGGAATCGCAAGCTGCTGCGGGAGAATCGCAGCCTGAAGCGGCAACTGGGAACCCAGGTGCAGCTTTCCAGCCTGGTGGGCAACTCCCCCAAGATGCTGGAGATTTACAAGAAAATCGCCATGGTGGCGGACTCGCGTTCCACCGTCCTGATTTGTGGCGCCAGCGGGACCGGGAAGGAATTGGTGGCGAAGGCGATTCACTACAACGGGCCGCGCGCCGAGCGGTGCTTTTATGCGGTGAATTGCGGCGCGCTCACGGAAACCCTGCTCGAGACCGAACTTTTCGGGCACGTGCGCGGCTCCTTTACCGGTGCGACGGAAAACAAGCGCGGGATTTTTGAGGAGGCGAGCGACGGAACCGTTTTTCTGGACGAAGTCAGTGAGATGAGCCCAGCGCTCCAGGTCAAAGTGCTGCGGACCCTGGAAGAACAGGAGGTGCGGCGCATCGGGAGCAATGAAGTGGTCAAAGTGGATGTGCGCATCATCGCCGCCAGCAATCGCAACCTGGCGGAATGCGTCGAGGAAGGGAAGTTCCGCCAGGACCTTTACTACCGCCTGCGCGTCATCGAGATTGACATCCCGCTGCTGCGCGAGCGCCTGGATGACATCCCCCTGCTCGTCGAGCACTTTCTGAAGAAGATGGGCCACGAGCGTGAGCACGCTCTTTCCATCTCGCCGCAGGCGCTCTCCGCACTGATGAGTTACTCCTGGCCGGGAAACGTACGCGAGCTTGAAAACGCGCTCGAATCCGCCGTGGCACTCAACCGCACGGGCGTGATCGTGCCGGAGGACCTGCCGGACAAGGTGCGCACCGAGACCCGCGAGATCAAACGGCTGGAGGATTTTTATGCGGATTTGCCTCCCCTGGAAGAGGTGGAGCGGCGCTACCTGGCGCACGTCTTGAAAGTAACCGGCGGCAATAAGGCGAAAACCTCGGAAATCCTGGGCATTGACCGGCGCACGCTCTACCGCAAGGCGGAGAAGTACAAGCTGCTGGTCTGAGAAACTTGGGCACGAAACGGCGAACTCGATTATTCTGAAAGTGGGCCTTCGCATCAGGGCGAACGAAAACTCCAAGGCATCGAAGGTCACGCTCCGATTCGGGGCGAGGGCGCGGCGAAACCGTGGGCGGGGCATGCCCTCCGCTGAAAAGGCGTGGATGGAATGAAGTACTCGCATATTGTCAAATCGGCCGCGAAACACCTCTGGTCAGGCTTCAAGCTGCCTTATATGGTGATGTTTGAAACAACCCTGATGTGCAACATGTTTTGTGAGTATTGCATATTTGGAGAAGAGGGCAAGTTTAACGACCTTCAGACCCGCGCCACCCGTGACCGCATCTTCAAGCGCATCGACGAGTTCTGCGAGATGGGTATCTTCGCCCTCAGCTTTTCCGGCGGCGAACCCCTGCTGAACCCGAGCACCTGCGACTACATCGCTTACGCCGCAGACAAGGGCATGTGGACTTCCATGCCTACCAACGGTCTGCTCATCAAGAAGTACGCGAAGGGCGTGGCGCGGCTGGATATGCTGGAAGTTTCCATCGACTCGCTCCATGTGCAGCGATTTGCCAAGCGCCGCGGCCTGGACGGCCTGCCGCGAATCATCGAGAACCTTGACTATGTGCTCGCCAAACGCCGGCCCTTCACCACACAAATCAACGCCGCAGTGAATATCGAAAACCTCTATGACCTCCCCGAACTGGCGGAGTTCTGCAAACAACGCCACCTGGTGATGCATCCGGAGGCGGTGCACAACGTCATGCGCGACGGGGAACTGCTGCCCGACGCGGAATTGCATGGCAAGGATCTCGATACCGTGGAGTTCTTTCTGCGCGAGCTCCGCATGTCTTATCCGAAGAATGTCCGCTTTTATACGCACTACTACGCTTTCTATCGCGCGGGCGGCTTCGGGCCCAAGTTTCCCTGCCGGCATCCTTCCAAGCTCATCTCCATGAAGCCCGATGGCTCCATCCATTTGCCTTGCGCGTTCGTAACCCTGCACAAATCGCGGGCGCCCCTGCGGGAAATTTTCGCGTCGGAAGCGGCAAAGAAAATCATCGCGCAGGAAGCAACTTTGTGGGACTTTTGCAAGGGGTGTAAGATTGGCTGTCCTTATGAGGTGAGTGCCTATACCAACAGCCCCATGCTGGCGCTCGAGTCCGGGCTGAACTTTCTGCGGATTCTTTGAGGAGGCAGAAGCTAAAAGTTAGAAGCTAGGAGTAAGAATCCAGAAGAGCGAAGCCCGGAGGTTGATCGTTTCCTTCTAGCTTCTCACTTCTAGCGCTTAACTCCATGGATGCGAACATGGTATTGACCGCACTGCTCATCATTGCCGCAGTGGGGCTGGCGTTTGGCCTGTGGTTCTGGTGGGCCTGCTCGGAGCCCTCTTCCACCTTCTTTCGCCCGGTGCTGATCCGAGGCCCGCAAGAAGGCAAGCGCGTATGCCTGACTTTCGATGACGGGCCGTCGGAGCAGTTTACCGAGCAGGTTCTCGAGATTCTGCGCGAGCACCAAGTCCCCGCCACATTTTTCGTTTGCGGGAAGAACGTGGAAATGCATCCCGGCTTGCTTCGCCGCATCGTTGCCGAGGGGCATGCGGTTGGAAATCACACCTACTCACACTTGTTTGTTTACTTTAAGTCCCGGCGGCGGATTGCCGACGAGATCGATCGCACCCAGGCGATCATCGAGAAGGTCATTGGTTTCCGCCCCAATATCTTTCGGCCGCCTTACGGAGCACGCTGGTTTGGGCTCGTGCCAACTTTGCTCGAACGGGGCATGCACCTGATCCTGTGGTCCGCCACGGGGTATGATTGGAAGAAAGACGTTCAGGGCGTCACCGAGGCGGCATTGCGAGAACTGAAGCCCGGCGCCGTCATCCTGCTCCACGACGGGCGGGAAACACGTCCTGCCGCCGAAATCGACCGCTCTCGCACTGTCTTGGCCTTGCCTGCCATCATCGCCGGCGCCCGGAAGCGGGGGTACACCTTCGCCCTTCTTAGGGACTTCCTACCTTCCACCTGACCTCATTGGGATGTGGCATATTGCATCAGGATAGAGACTCTCAGATTCCATTCTGATTTCTAACTTATGTCATTTATTTTATGTAAGTTACAGTACGGGAAGGGTTTCGAGAAGAAGCAATGATTCGGTATTGCTTCGATTTAGGACAATAATACCATGTTATGTGACATTATGCCACACTCGGAAGGGGACATTTTTACAGTTCTCCCTTCCCATCAACCAGCGCCATTAAGAAATCCTAATCAATCCAATAGGTTATGGACGGATACGCAATTTGGGCCCCCGCATTGCCTATAAGGAGCCTTCGGGTACTGATGTTTTGTCAGCCATGAACAAGATTCTGATAGTCGATGACGATCAGGAAAGCCGCAACCTCCTCTGTGAGGTTTTGGAGGCGAATGGCTACGCCCCTCATGCTGTGGCGGACGGGTTGGCTGCGCGCGAGGTTCTGAACCGCGATCTCGAATACCGAATTGTCATCGCCGATCTTCAAATGCCGCAAGAATCCGGTTTGGAACTCCTCCGCAAATTACGCCAACAGAATTCCAAGCACGAAATCATCCTCATGTCATCCTTCGTGAGCGGCGCGGAAAAGAAAGCGGCGAAGGCCCTGGGCGCACATGCCATGCTCGAGAAACCTTTCCAGCTTACGGAATTGTTGCAGACGGTAGCAGAGCTCACGGCGCAGAATTCAATCGGCATCTCTTCGTAAAGAAGTTTGCGGCTACGGCTTGCATCCAAATCTTGTAAGGATAAGGAGTACAGATGGACGTTTCACCGAAAGTCATCGAGATCATTGCGCGAGAGCAACACCTGGACGTGACTAAGATTACGCTGGACTCGACCTTTGCGGAACTTGGCATCGATTCGTTGGACGGCGTGAATATCCTTTTCGCCTTGGAAGAAGAATTCAAGCTGGATATCCCCGATACAGTCGCCCAGAACATGAAGAGTGTGCGCCAAGTGGTGGACAGTCTCACTCGCGTGCTGGAAGGCAAAGATGTATCTGACTTGGTGGCCATGGCCAAAGGCGAGCCTTCCGCCACCGTCAGCTAATCCACGGCATTCAAGGGGCCCATCGTGAGGAGAGTCGTCATCACCGGGATTGGAGTCTTTGCCTCCACCGGCAAGAACGCTGGCTGTTTTTTTGAAACCCTAGTGCAGGGACGATCGGCAATACGCCGTATCCAGCAATTCGACCCCACGCCGCTGAGTGTTCAGATCGCCGCGGAAATCCCTGATTATGCCCCCCTAGACTATTTCCCGGCCAAACGCCTCGACTTGCTGGATCGCTTCAGTCAATTCGCCTTGCTCGCCGCCAAGGAAGCCATGGATTCCAGCGGCATCCAAATGGGGGATGAGGAGCGGCCGCGCTTTGGTGTGGTGACGGGTACCGGCATGGGCGGCGCCACCACGTTCGACTCCGGCTATTACAGCCTTTACGCGAAGCAAGTGACGCGCATGCATCCTTTTACCATCCCCAAGATCATGCACAACGCGGCCACCTCACAAATCTGCATGGAGTTCAACGCGCAGGGGCCATCACTGACCACCGCCACCGCTTGCTCTTCTTCCGGGCACGCCATCGGGGCGGCCTTCCACCTGATCAAATATGGAATGGCCGACTTGATGTTGACCGGGGGGAGCGAAGCGCCGATTACCTTCGGGATGATCCGCTCGTGGGAATCGGTGCGAGTCCTGGCCATCGGCAATGGCGATCCCAGCAAGGCCTGCCGGCCCTTTTCGGCCGACCGCGAGGGATTAGTGTTTGGGGAGGGGGCGGCGATGCTCCTGCTCGAGGAACTTGAGCACGCCAAGCACCGCGGGGCCAGGATTTATGGGGAGATTGCGGGTTTCGGCTTGAGTTCCGACGCCAGCCACATTACCCAGCCCTCGATTGACGGCCCGGCCCGCGCTGTGCGCATGGCGCTGGCCGAAGCCGAGGTCAATCCGGAAGAAGTGGATTATATCAATGCCCATGGCACGGGCACCCGCGTGAACGATGCCACGGAAACCCGGGTCATCAAAGAAGTGTTCGGGGATCACGCTCGAGCGGTGGCTATCAGCTCCACGAAATCGATGCACGGGCACGTGATGGGTTCGACGGGAGCCATCGAGCTGGCGGCTACAGTTCAAGCCATCAACCGGGGTGTCATTCCCCCCACGGCGAATTACACGCAACCGGATCCAGAGTGCGATTTGGACTATGTGCCCAATCAAGCGCGGGAAAAGCCCGTGCGCATAGCGATTTCCAATTCCTTTGCTTTCGGTGGTCTGAACGCGGTTTTGCTGGTCCGCCGGTTTGAGTAGAGCGGACTCGGGAGACGGGACCAGGGGTTCGGGGTCAGGGATTCGGCCGAAGTTCTGATATCGGGCTTTCCCTGGTCCGGTTCCGTAAATGGGGGGACCGCAAATCGGGCCTGATTCCCGAACCCCTGGTCCCGTATCCCGAATCCCGAGTCTGGAGCCTGTGATGATTCAGAAGCGCGTCTGCATTTTGACCCTCGGGGTGGGCTCGGGACACGTGCGCGCTTCCGAGGCCGTGCAACGCGCCCTTTACGACGGTAATGATCCCACGGAAGTGAAAGTGGTGGATGCTCTCGATTCCGCTCGCCGGTGGTTTCACTGGCTCTACGTGGACCCATATTGGTGGATGCTCCGAAGCGCTCCGTGGCTGTGGCGAATGTTGTATGAGCGCCGCCAACGCAGACTGCATAACTCGACGGCTCCCGATTGGATATTTCGCCGCGGGTGCCGGGAGGCGTTGCGCCAGATCAAGAACTATGCTCCCCACCTCGTGATTGTCACGGAAATTGGAGCGGCGGAAATCGCCGCGCTAGGGCGTCGCGAAGGGTGGTTCAATGCGCCGATTCTTGCGGTGCAAACCGATTTTCACACCGAGCCTCCCTGGGTTCAAGCGGAGATTGATGCCTATTGCGTGGCCAGCGAGGAAGCTCGCGGCCAACTGATTGGATGGGGAGTCTTGCCCAATCGGGTTTTGCTTTGCGGCATTCCCGTAGACTCCGCGTTTGCATTGCCCTTTGACAAGAATGATTTGAAGCAAGCACTAGGCCTGGACGCGCGCCGCCCTGTGGTTCTAGTGATGGGGGGCGGCATGGGGCCAGTGCCCCTCGACAACGTGGTATCAAGTCTCGAACTTTGCAATGCGCCCATGCAGGTGTTGGCGGTGGCCGGTCACGACCGGTTTCTTCGCCACCGGCTGGAATTGCTGCGGGGGCGGGTGGCCATGGACCTGCGTCTGTTCGGCTGGACGGAAAACATTCCGGAACTGATGGCGGTTTCCGATCTCTTGATCACTAAACCAGGAGGTCTCACCACGGCGGAAGCACTGGCGGCGGGATTGCCGATGATTCTGACCCATCCCATCCCCGGGCCGGAGGAGCGGCATGTTCGCTACCTGAGTCAGAACGGGTTGGCTCTGTACGCGGAGAATTTGAACGACATCCCACGCTTGGCATCACGGCTGCTCTCTTCTCCTGACGAACTCCGCGAAATCCGGCGTCGCACCCGCGAGTGGTCGCGCCCTGACGCCGCGCACGCCATCGCCCAGGTGGCGGTGGCGTTGTTGGAAAAGGCCACGTATATCGATTTGCTCGCCACGCCCTCGCCGCGATCGGGTGAGTCGGCATATTTAATGTAGCAGGACGTCCTTGGTCCGTTGTCACTTGTCCTTTGTCCGTTGCAACTGTGGTTATCCAGGATTCTTCCGGTGACCTGCTGGCTTTCCATGAGCACCGATGAGCCGGCATTTGGCAACAGACAACCTACCACCGACAAAGGACAAGGGACAAACGACATGGGACAAGGGACTAATGTTGAGTCAAGCCCGAAAGTTTCTTGAACGTGCCTTGGTGGGCGATTCTGTTCCGGCGCTGGTGCGTTGGGGTAAACACGTTCCTCCCGCGGTGATTCAGAGGATTCAGGCGGATTCATTTATCCAGGTCGTGGGTTACGCCGCCGCCCACCAGAAGTTCTTCGCGCGCAAATTGCGCGAATGGGGTATTGACCCGCAACGCGTCCGCCACCCCGAGGATTTGGGCGACATCTTCACCACCCCCGAGGACTTGCGGACGCTGCCCGCGGAGGAATTTCTGTGCCGCGAGCCCGAATTGGTTTTTGAAACCACCGGAACCTCCGGCGGCCCCAAACGGGTTTACTTTTCCTACGAGGAGGTGGACTTCGCTGCTCGTTACGAAGCCGCGGCACTGTTTGAGAACGGCGTTCGACCCGGCGCTCGCGTGGTGTGCACCTTCGATGCGGGGTACTGGATCAGCAGTTGGGTCACTTTCCTTGCCTGCAAATACCTGGGGGTATTTTGCTCCGCCGTCGGTAAACCTCATCCGCGCGAGGTCTACTCGCGAATGGCCGATTACCGGTACGACGTCATTGCGGCGGACCCCACGTGGCTCGTCAGCTTGAGCGAAATCGCGGAGAAAGAAGGTACCTTTCCCCTGCGCCTGATCATGGCCGCAGGCGACCGCATGACGGATGTGTACCGCAATTACGTGGAGAGCGTCTGGAAGTGCCCGGTCCTTCTTGCCTATGGCTCCACCGAGGTGGGTGGGGCGGGCATGGAATGCCTGCGCAAGGACGGTTATCACCTCGACGATTTTAATATTTACTTCGAGGTCCTCGACCCGGATGAGAACGGTTACGGTGAGTTGGTGGCTACCACGCTGTCACGCCGCACCATGCCCTTTATTCGTTACCGGGTCCACGATGTGACCCGCTTTATTGACGCGCCTTGCCCTTGCGGGGCTCCGCTTCAGCGCATCGAACGAATTCGCGGCCGCCGCGACGAAATGGTGGTGATGGGCGCGGGGAATATGTACCCGGAAATATTTGAACGCATTTTGCACGACGTGGCGGGCATTGCCGAGAACTGGCAAGTGGCCGTCCGCCAGGAAGGTCTGCACGACGTTTTGGAATTCCGGCTGGAGCTGACCAATGGCGCGAGCCCTTCCGCCGTGGAGACAGCGATTCAGGCGAACCTCAAGATGCTTTATCCCGATGTTTGGGCGAACCAAGCCTGCGGCATGTACCAACTCAGTTTCCGTTTCCTCCCCCCCGGCAGCATCGAGCAGGGAAGGAAGCCAAGACGGCTGATTGATGAGCGGGCGGCGTAAGGAACCGTGACGAGTGATGATTGACGAGTGACGAGTGATGAGTGACGAGTGACGAGTGACGAGCCAGCAAGGACCGAAACTCGAAGATCGAAACTCGAAAATCAGGGCGAGTTTCGAATTTCGATTTTCGTCTTCCCGTTCCCCGGTGCTCGTCACTGTTCTCTTGAAAGGACGATGACTATATTATGAGCAACCCAACCCCGGCGCGTGAAGCGGCCGAGCGTGATCTTAGCCCCGTGGTCTTCTGTGATTTTGACGGGACCGTCACCCAGCTTGACGTGACCGACCAGATTCTGGCGCAGCTTGCCCACCCCTCCTGGCGTGAAATCGAGCAGCAATGGATGCAGGGGATGATCGGCTCGCGCGAGTGTCTGGAGCGGCAGATCGCCTTGGTTGATGCCCCGGCCGAGGAACTTCACGCGGTCATTGATGCCGTGGCCATTGACGCAGAGTTTACGGCCTTCTGCAAGTTCGCGCGCAAGAAGCGGATGCCGCTTTACATCCTCAGCGACGGGTTCGATTACGTGGTTCGCCGCGTCTTGAAGCGCGCCGGCGTCGGCCGGCATTTTCGCAGTGGTTCCAGCCTGTTTGCGAGTGCGCTGCGCGTGGAGGGCCGGCGCCTCGCACCTTCCTTCCCCCACTCGCCCGAACCCTGCGCGCACGGGTGCGCCACTTGCAAAGCGGCGCTCATCCGTCGCCTTAGGGAGGGCCGGCAACCCGTCATCTTTGTGGGTGACGGCATGTCAGACCGTTTCGCCGTGGAGTTTGCCGACGTGGTGTTTGCTAAACGTCACTTGCTGGCGTACTGCCAGGAGAACGGCATCGCCTGCCATCCATTCGAGAATTTTAAGGACGTCCAGGCGACACTGGAGAAGTTGCTGGCCCCGGCGCCTGCCCGGCATTACCGCCAGGCCGTTGCGGCGCTGTCGTAACCCGAAAGCGAAATTCGAATCTCGAAAATCGCGGCGAGTTCCGATCTTCGAGCATCTGAAGGGAGGCCCGAACCTCTTGGCCATTTCTGATCCCACTACGCGCACCGCAGCGCTGCTGGCTCTTGAGCGCAAGTACTGCTCATTTGGCGACACGGTGCATTATCTTGATCCCCCGAAAATATTTGTCGATTGCGAGGGCAGTTATCTTTACGACGAGCAGGGAACACCCTACCTCGATTTGCAAATGTGGTACTCCGCGGCGAGCTTTGGTTACAAGAACCGCCGCCTGAATGAGGCGCTGAAGCGCCAGGTGGATTGTCTGCCGCAGCTCGCCTGCCAGTACTTGCACGCGGAAAAAGTGGAAGTGGCGGCGCGCATCGCCCAGTATTGCGAAAAGCGTTTCGGCGTGAAGGGCCGCGTGCAGTTCAACGTGGGCGGCTCGCAGGCCATCGAGGATTCGCTCAAGCTGGTGCGCAATTACACCGGCAAGAACCTGATGTTTGCTTTCATGGGCGGTTATCATGGGCGCACATTGGGCGCTTCCGCCATCACTTCCAGCTATCGCTACCGGCGTCGCTACGGACACTTCGGCGACCGCGCGCAGTTCATTTTTTATCCTTACTGTTATCGCTGCATGTATAAACTCAAGCCCGAGACGTGCAATCTTTATTGCCACGATCAATTCGCGCAGCTTTTCGCCAACGAATACCACGGTGTCTGGGACGCCAAGGCGCAGTCTGCCGAGTTCGGCGCGTTTTACATCGAAGCGGTGCAGGGAACCGGCGGCTACGTGATTCCGCCGCGCGAGTATTTCCAACGCTTGCAGCAAACCTGCCGCGAGCGCAAGATCCTGATTGTTGATGACGAAATCCAGATGGGCTTCTATCGCACCGGTAAATTCTGGGCGATTGAGAACTTCGGCATCACGCCCGACATCATTGTGTTCGGCAAGGCGTTGACCAACGGTTTGAACCCCATTTCCGGTATCTGGGCGCGCGAGGAATTGATCACGCCCGAGGTATTCCCCCCGGGGTCCACACACTCCACATTCTCGTCCAACACGCTCGGCACCGCCGTGGCGCTGGAGACACTGAAGATGCTGGAGGAGGAAGACTACGAAACGTTGGTCAATGAAAAAGGGGCGTACTTCCTCGCCGGCCTCCGCAAATTGCAGAGCCGCTATCCGGGAATTATCGGGCATGTGGATGGCCTGGGCCTGGCCTTGCGGCTGGAACTTTGCAAAGCGGATGGCATCACCCCTGATCGCGACCTTACCGACCGGATTTTTGCCGAAGGGATCAAAGGCGATCTCGAGGCGCGCGGCCGCAAATACGGATTGGTGCTCGACGTGGGCGGTTATTACAAGAATACCTTTACCATCGCCCCGTCCTTCACCATCACGCGGGAAGAGATGGATTTGGGACTCGAACTCTTGGATCAGCTCTTCCAGCGCTGCGTCGACAATGATAATTGATGGCCGAAACCACGCGGCTAATTAAGGCTCCCGGAGGGGGGTAATTTGAATTCACTCCCCTCGCCCCCTTGGGTCAGTCGACGGCACGTCATTTGCAAGGTCTTAGCTTGGCCGCGTTCTTACTTGAGGACAGGGGATTGCCAGCCCGACCGAATTGCGACGGTTGACGAGGCTCGCGATTGGGAATTGGTGCGAACCCCGAATCCCGGGTCCCGAGTCCGTCCCGAGCTTGACGGAGGTAAGGAAACCTGCCACATTGAAATTACATCGAATGTTGTTAATGGTCTTACCGTTATACGGTGCGGCGTTCCTGAGACACCGAGTGAGCCCGAAAGACTTCTGACGAGGTGAACATGAAACGAACCCTTCTCTCGCTTTTGGTTGTGATGGTGCTCGGGGGGATTCCCCAGAAAGGCGCCGGGCAGGATTTTGTCACTACGGCCATGTCCGGGCTTCCTACCCAGACCATGCGCGTGGAATACTCCAGCCCTTCCAAGCTGCGCAAGCTTCCCAATTACCAGAGCTTACGGGGAAAATTCCTGGGGCCGCGCTTGCAGCAGCTTGAATCGGCGCTGGACCAGATCGGAATCCGCGAGGACGACATCGACGACTTGATGATCGGGTGGAAGCCTGGCGATAAAGAAATGGATCTTTACGGTTATGCCTTCGGCCATTTTGACAAGGCGCAGGTTGCTAATCGCGCTGCCGCGCAAAACCTCACGCCCACACCGATATCCGGACAGCAGGCGTATTGTTTGTCGGCGGGCGTGGCGGGAAGTTGCGTCGTCATTCTGGAGAATTCCCTCGGGGCTTTCGGGCCGCTCTCGTCCCTGACGTCGTTGCTGGAGGCGCACGCAGGGCAGGCGCCGAACCTGAATTCGGACGCACGGTTTAGCAGCCTGATCGGCAACGTCAATAAGGACGCGCCCATTTGGGGAATCGCCCTGGGCGGAGCCGTTGCCGATTGGTTCGGTGGATGGTTATCAGCCCAAAACAATTTGAAGTTGGATTGGGGGCAGGTTTTCCAGAAAGTGGATTCCCTGACCTATACCATTGATGCGACGGACAAGGTCAACCTGGATCTGAAACTCAACTGCGCTACATCCACGGACGCGGCCACGCTCCGGCAGGTGCTGGACGGCCTGAAGATGGCTCAACAGCTTGCTTGGGAGGCACAGAATCCCGGTCACTCGAACCCGTACACCGCCATGAATGTGGATGTTCATGACAAGCAGATTGGCCTTCAAATCACCATGGCCTATTCGGAGTTGACACTGGCGAGTGGCGTCGGCGCGTCCCAGAATTAAGTTTTGTTTGAAGGCTGGCCGCTTAACGCTGCCTACATTAGACCTATGTCCTTGCCCGTATTTTCGGCCGCAGGGCGAAGACATAATTCCCCACGAGGTGCCCCAGATTTTCCTTGAATGTTACCCAGGTTCGACGAAAACCAGGTCTTTAAATAGGGTTATTCGCCCCTGTTCATGGGCTAAACAGTCTCCGCAATACGTGAATCTGCAAGTTTTACATCGCCATGAACGAGGGATAGTGGCAACATGAAATCGCTGCTGCATCCCCAAGGAGAAGTTCTTCTATTGCTTGTGAAGGTACCGATAGGCAACACCAGTTCGTGGCGAAGTTAAAGCTATGCCCCCCCTCCCCGATTCCACCAAGGGTGGATTCCAAGTTAGAGCATGATCCGCAAGTTGAAGCCTGGCGGGTCACAGCGAGCCCCTGCGGAGTGAATAGCAGAAGGGTTCAGTGATGCGGTGTTGATTTCGAGGTGCGCTCGGATTTGCTTCAACAATCAAAGCACGCATGACGAAACAACGTATGAGCTTGCGGGAGGGTTTGGCAACGGAAAAAGTCGGGCATTCGACATTCCAAGGAACACCTAAGAAACCCCCTTCTCGCCGACCGCCAATGCCCTAATCCCCCCCTGAAAGCTGCTCAAACATGACAAAAAGCCCCTAAAAAACGAAAAAATCTGTGGGCACATATCTGGTAGTGCTATTCCACAAATACACTACAGGATTTGTAAATCTCCCCAAATAGCCCGAAAACCTACCCACAAAATACGAAGAAACACATAAGACTAGTAAAATACTTCTTGACAAGAAAAATGCGTGCGTCGTATAAGCGCATCAAGCATTAAAGTCAGGAACGAATCTTGACTTTCTTGATTGGCCAGCGTACCAGGCACGATTTCGGCGCGGAAGGTTATGAGCATGACAGAGACCAGAGAGGTCATGGACATCCGGGAGGCGTCGGAGTATCTCGGAGTCTCGCGTGAAACCCTTTATAAGTATGTATACGAAGAAAAGATCCCAGCTTTCAAACTTGGTAACCGCTGGAAATTCAAGAAGACCGTCCTGGACCGCTGGATGGAGAAGCAAAGCGCGCAGTTCGAACAGCGAGCGGCTCGCAGGTTGC
>Ga0326727_10008852_pt1 | contig 25233 bp, 24 predicted proteins | sample MB2enrmetagenome_FD_207643 | JGI IMG/M metagenome (GOLD analysis project Ga0326727, IMG submission 207643) | Lab enriched peat soil microbial communities from McLean, Ithaca, NY, United States - MB29MY | ecosystem: Environmental > Terrestrial > Soil > Wetlands > Peat | place: USA: New York... | reverse complement strand
TCCCCCCCGTCCAGCTCGTCCACACGTTGGACCAGGCGGTCGAAGCGTCCGGCAGAATCGGGTACCCGGTAGTGCTCAAGGTCGTCTCCCCTGACCTCTCCCACAAGACGGACGTGGGCGGTGTCGCCCTGGGGATCCACGACGCGTCGATGCTCCGTGCGGCGTGGGAGACGATGCAACTGTCCCTTCAGGCGAAGGCCCACGACGCTCGGGTCGAAGGGTTCGACGTCGAGTCCGAGATCCAGGAGGGCAAGGAGGTCCTCGTGGGTGTCCAGCGGGACCCCCACTTTGGCCCTATCCTCGCCTTCGGATTGGGCGGGATCTACGTCGAGGTGCTGCGGGACGTCACGTTCCGCCTCGCCCCTCTCCGTCCGCTCTCGGCGCTCCGCATGGTCCAATCCGTGAAGGCGTTCCCGCTCCTCAAGGGGGTCCGTGGCGAGGCTCCCAGCGACATCGAGGCGTTGACCGATGTGATCGAGCGGGTCTCTCAGCTCGCGATGGAGGTCCCCGAGGTCGTGGAGCTCGACATCAACCCGCTGATCGTCCTCCCGGACCACGGGGGTGCGATCGCCGCCGACGCGCGGGTCGTGCTCGCTCCGCCGTCCAAGTAGCGGCCCTGGTTTTCAACGGCGCGCACGCCGGAACCTGCCGGGTACCGCGACCCGGAGGCACCCCGGGCGCGCCGGCACGTCGCGGGGGGGAATCACCCTGCGGTGATGGGGTCGGACGACCCCGGACGGTCGCTTCTCTGACGGTTAGGAGCATTCGGTTTGACAGAATCGATTAATACGAAGGGACGCTAAAAGTGACCATGAAAGAGCTTGCCGTCCGCGTCGGGGGTCAAGCCGGCGACGGAATCGCCTCCATCGGCGAGTCGATCGCCCGAAGCTTCTCCCGGATGGGCCTGCACGTCTTCGGCCTGAACGCCTACCAATCCGTCATCCGCGGGGGCCACGTCTGGTATCACGCACGAGCATCCGAGGGGAAACTCCACTGCCAGGGCGACACCGCCGACATCCTCTACGCCTTGGACCGCCAGACGGTGGACGTCCACGCCTCGATCCTCCGGCCGGGCGGCACGGTCATCTTCGACCCGGAGAAGTTCCCGCTCGCGCCGACCGACGTTTCCTCGGAAATCCATCTCCTCCCCGTGCCCACGCTCGAGATCGCGCGCAAGTACACGAGCCAGTCGATCCTCCAGAACGCCGCGGGGATCGGAGCGACGGCGTTCCTCGCGGGCATCCCGCTGGACGTTATCCACCAGGTCCTGACCGACTCGTTCGGACGGAAGGCCGGTGACGTGGTCACCTGGAACGTCGGCGCGAGCTCGGACGGTTATCGCTTTGCCGAAACGAAGGGACCGATTCACCCGAAGGCCCTCGCCAAGAAGGGCCCGTCCAAGCTCCTGATGACGGGGAACCAGGCGATCGCCCTCGGCGCGGCCGCGGCGGGCTGCAAGTTCCTCGTCCAGTATCCGATGACGCCGGCGACCTCGATCATGCACTGGATGGCCGCGCACTCCCGCGCGCTCGGGATCGTCGTGAAGCAGTCGGAGGACGAGCTGGCCTCCATCAACATGGCGATCGGCGCGTCGTACGCCGGCGTGCGGACGATGACCGCGAGCAGTGGCGGGGGATTCGCGCTGATGACCGAGGGCCTCGGGATGGCCGGCATGGCGGAGGTCCCCGTCGTGGTCATAGATGCGGCCCGAGCCGGGCCGTCGACCGGGCTCCCGACCAAGACCGAGCAGGGCGACCTCAACCTCTTGCTCGGCGCGGGCCAGGGAGACTGGCCTCGCGCGGTTCTCGCTCCGTCGGACCCGGTCGAAGCGTATCGCCTCACGGCCGCGGCGTTCGACCTGGCCGAGCGCTATCAGACTCCGGTGCTCCTCCTAACCGACTTCCACCTTGCGGAAGCGATGGAGGGAGTCGACCGGGAGGAGATCGACCTCAACATCCCGATCCCGTCGCTCTTTACGGTCGAGCCGCACGCACATCGTTACCGACGGTACCTGGACACCGAGTCCGGCGTGTCGCCACGGGCGTTCCCCGGACAGGCCGGCCTCAACCACATCGCCCTGTCGGACGAACACGACGAGTACGGCGGCGACGTTTCCGACATCCGTGCGGGGATCCCCGCGGCGATCGCGGTACGGAAGAAGATGATGGAAAAGCGGATGCGCAAGCTGAAGGGGCTCGCGAAGGAGGCGCCTCCGCCCGTGCTGGAGGGCCCGGCCGACGCCCCGCTCACGTTCGTGGCTTGGGGCTCCCCCGTGGGCGCCGTGCGCGACGCGATGGCGATCCTGCACGAGAAGGGGAAGGTGACGAACCTGCTCCGGTTCCCCACCCTCTACCCGCTCGACCCCGACGTGGTGCGATCGATGTTCGCGCGGACGCGGAAGACCCTCCTCATCGAGGGAAACTTCTCCGGGCAGTTCGCCCACCTCCTCCGAGCGGAGACGGGCGTCGAGCTCCCGCACAAGTTCCTCAAGTACGACGGAGAGCCTTTCTACCCGGCTCAGATTGTCGCGCGAGCGCAGGAGGTGCTCTGACCATGGCAGAGAGCGTTGCGGCACCGATCGTTTCCTCGTCCACGACCCAGCTTCCCGTCGTCGGGAAGTCCGAGGTCCGGCCCACGTGGTGCCCGGGTTGCGGTGACTACAGCGTCGTCGCGTCCATTGAGATGGCGCTGAAGCGACTTAAGATCCCGAGCAAGGACGTGGTCATCGTCTCGGGTATCGGCTGCTCGTCCAACCTCCCGCACTTCCTGTCGTCGTACGGCTTCCACGGGCTCCACGGCCGGACCATCCCGGTCGCCGAGGGAGTCCGATGGGGGAACCACGGCCTCACGGTCATCGGGACCGGGGGCGACGGAGACGGTTTCGGGATCGGTGTCGGCCACTTCATCCACGCGATGCGGCGGAACGTCAAGCTGACCTACGTGACCATGGACAACCAGGTCTACGGCCTCACGACCGGCCAGGCGAGCCCCACGTCGAGGATGGGCCAGAAGACCAAGTCCACCCCGACCGGGGTCATCGAGAATCCGCTGGACCCGGTCTCCCTCGCGCTCGCGAGCGGATGTACGTACGTCGCCCGCGGGTTCTCGGGGGACGTGAAGCACCTCACCGACCTTGTCGCGAACGGCATCCAGCACAAGGGTTTCGCGTTCGTGGACGTCTTCTCGCCCTGCGTGACGTACAACAAGATCAACACGTTCGACTTCTTCCGCCAGCGGGTCTACAAGCTCGAGAACTCGGGCCACGACCCGAGCGACCTCGGCGCGGCGTTCCAGCGCTCGCTCGAGTGGGGGGACAAGATCCCGATCGGGCTGTTCTACTCGGTCGACCGCCCCACGTACGAGGACCTCGAAGAAGTGCTCGCCGCGGGACCGCTCGCCTACCAGCCCTCGGGGCTCAAGGGGCGCGAGAAGCTCCTCGACGAATTCGTCTAAGAGACCCCCGACCACCGCCGGGCACGCTCCCGGGGGATCGGGCCGCAGGCGGGGTCACCGTGGCTCGCACCGGGGATGTCCGAGTACCGTTTGGGGGGCTTCGCGGCCCGGGACCCAAAGAGACCTCCGGAACGCTACGTTTTTACTGTATCGAGGGAACACCGGCCCGTAGGCGAAGCTCTTGGCCACAGATTCCGACGCGGTGGTCCGGGAGGGGCTGTCGAGCGTCACCAAGGGTACGCTCTTTCTGCTGGTCTCCACCCTCCTCCTGGTCGCGCTCACCTTCGTCTCGAGGGTCATCATCGTACGGAGCATTTCCCCGGCGGATTGGAGCGCCTTCTCCTTCGGCCTCACGCTGGCGGGGGTGCTCTCCGCCATCGGGTCCCTGGGTCTGCCCAGCGCGGTCGCGCGGAGCCTCCCCTACGCGGCGACGGACGACGAACGCCGGACCATCGTTCGGGGGACCTTATGGATCGGGAGCGTGGCAGCGCTCGGAAGCTCGCTCCTCCTGTTCGTCTTCGCCCGACCCATCGGCCAGTCCCTGGGCTCCCCGGGGATCACCCTCGGCCTCCAGTACTTCCCGATCGCGGTCGGCTCCGGGATCCTCTCGAGCCTGATCGCATCGATCTTCCAAGGATACGAGGACGTCACACCGAACGCCCTGTTCCTCCAGATCGTGAACCCGACGTTGTTCGTTGCATTCCTTGCCGTCTCGGTCGCGGTGCCCCCGTTGGGGATTGATTACCAGGAGTCGCTCATCGCGTACGCGCTCGCGAACCTCGTCACGCTGGGACTACTCGTTCTCTACCTCGTTCGGCGCCTGCCGCATCGCCTCCCGCGGGGGCCTCGGTCATCGACCGCGTTGCCCCGGTTCCTACGGTTCGCCGCGCCGCTGTTCGTCGTGGGTGTGATGGGGACGGTCACGGGCTCCGCGGACACCCTCGTCCTCGGCATCTTCCGCCCGTTCGAGGTGGGGACCTACACCGCGTCGCTCACGCTCGCGCGCCTCCTTCCGATCGGGATCGGCGCGGCCGCGTACATCTTCCTCCCAGTCGCGAGCCGGTTCCTTCGCCTCAACCAACCGGGGTCGATCGGGGTCATCTACGTGACCGTGACCAAGTGGATGACGCTAGTCTCGCTCCCGCTCTTCCTGATCTTCTTCTTCCTCCCGAGCTCCTCCCTTGGATTCGTCTACGGGTCCAACTACACGGCCATCGTGGTCCCGCTCCAGATCGCGGTCGTGGGAGCGTTCGCCACGACGCTCCTCGGTCCCGCGTCTACCGCTCAAGTGGCCTTCGGGCAGACGCAGCTCCTCGCGATCAACGCGGTCGCAGCCGGGGTCGCGGACGTGGTCGTGGCGTTCGCCCTCGTCCCGACGTACGGGTACGTCGGGGCCGCGATTGCCTGGGGGGTCGCGAACGCGACGTACGCAATCCTCTCCATCGTCGAGCTCGCCGCCTTGACCGGTGTCCACCCGTTCCACTGGCACTTTGTCGTCCCCCTCCTCGCCACCGCGGTCCCCGTCGGGGCCGCACTTTGGTTCCTCCACCCCACCCTACCCCTCTGGTCCCTGCCCGCCATCGGTCTTGGTATCGCGCTGTTGTTCGTGGCGCTCGTGCTCGCGACCCGCTCGATCGATGAAGGGGACCGCCTCCTCCTCGAGGCGGTCGAACAGCTGTTCGGGCGGCCGTTCCCGTTCTTCCGTCGCCTCGGGCGCTATGCGCTTCGCCGTCAGGCCCCATGAGGAACTCATGGCGCCGGCCTCACACGCCGGGGCCGACGCAATCGCCTCCCTCGACCGCGCTCCGGTCGAACGGCGCCCGTTAAAAGGCCGGCTGGTGTTTCGACCCTGATGACCGGGGCGGAACTCTCCCCGAACGACGACGCGCTCCTCGCGGAGCTTCGCCGGGCGGTCGAGCAGGCTTCGGAGCGTCCCCGAGAGATCGAGGTCGGGATCGCCCTCTCCATCGCCCTCGGGCGTCAACGACCGGTCGTGTCGTGCGGGGGCTGTCAGACTCCGCTCGAGTTCAACGGGATCCCCGCCCGGACCAACACCCAGCTACGAGCCCCGTTCCGTCTTCTCTTCGGACCGCCGTCCGGGACGTGAGCTCGGAGCGCGTGTCGGGGTCGTGAGGGTCCCACCACCATGGTGTTCTCGCTGATCGGGGCGGTCGTGGACATCGTCACGACCGTGATGTCGACGATCGGACTCCCCGGCCTCCTCGCCCTGATGGTGCTCTCCATGGTCGGGATCACCCCGATCCCGTGCGAGGTCATCCTGCCGTTCGCCGGCTTCCTGGTGGCCGACGGGACGTTCTCCTTCGGCTGGGCGCTGACGGCCGCTATGGCCGGTACGATGATCGGAGCGTACATCGCCTACGCGGTCGGCCTGTGGTGGCGCGACCGGGTAACGGGGATCGGGATTGGGCGTTTGCGGCTCGAACCCAAGTACCTCGATTCGATCGACCGGTACTTCGCTCGCCGAGGGGAGATCACGGTCGCCCTCTTTCGGCTCCTTCCGGTCATCCGGACCTACATCAGCTATCCCGCGGGGACCGCGCGGATGGAGCCGGTCCGTTTCGGGGTCTACACTTTTGCCGGGGCGGTCCCCTACACGGTGGTGCTGATCTATGCCGGAATGCTTCTCCGTTCGAACTGGGTCGTCCTCTCTTCGTACTTCCAGCTGCTCGACCTGCCCCTCATCGTGCTCGTGCTCGCGTTTGTCGTCTACCTGGTTCTGCTGACCGCGGGAGTCCTGCAGCCCGGCTGGCCTCCCCGCCGGGGCCGCTCCAGCGCGCCGCCGAAAGCTCCCCCGTCCTCTCCGTGATCAGCCGCCGCGTCGAAGAGGGTCCAGCGGCTCGCCGGGTGCATATTCGGGTCGGACGACCCTGCCCACAGGCGCGCCGACATACTCGCCTGCCTCGACGATCCTCTCGCCATCCCGGTAATGCTCCTGGGGCCGGATCGCCTCCCAGCCCTCGAACGGAGTCCAGCCGCACGGGGACCGCAGCGCGCGACCGGCGACCTTCGAGCGCTTCGTGAAGTCGACGACGAGGAGGTTGGCCCGGTGACCGGGGGAGATGCGACCGAGCGGCTGGCCAAGCCAGCGGGCCGGGCGGTCGCACGCCGCGGAAAGGAGCACCTTGAGGTCGAGTTCCCCCGTCCGCACTTCGGCGAGCAGGAGAGGAAGCCACGTCTCGACACCGGGCACCCCGCTCGGAGCCCGGTCGAACGGGAGCTCCTTCGCGTCCCGCGGGTGGGGAGCGTGGTCGCTCGCGACGATCGGGACCTTCCCTCGGCGGAACGCCTCCCAGAGCTCGGCCCGCTCGCGCTCGGTCCGCAACGGGGGGTTGACCTTGAAATGCGCGTCCGACCCGGAGCGGTCCGATAGGAGGAGGTGGTGCACGGTCGCTTCGAACGAGAGTCCGGCTGCGTTCAGGCCCCGGACCCCCGCGGCGGTGGTCACGTGGGCCGCGTGGAGACGAACTAGCCTCGGGGCGCGGGTCAACGCTTCGAGCGCGGCCTGCTCGGCGGCGACCGGACGGTGGCCGTTCCACTCGGCCGGGGATGTCGGGCGCAGGTTCGCCACGAATCGGGTCGGGTCCTCCGCGTGGACGGAGACGGGGAGCTGGAGCTCTGCAAGTCGTCCCCAGAGAGCGGGAAGCTCGTTGAGTGCCGGGGATTCCTCGATGCCGGTGGTCGGGGCCAGGTAGACCTTGAACCCCCCCGCGTGACGGGATAGGGATGGGAGCGCCCGCGGGGCGGTAGGTGCGGCGAACAGCAGGATGTCTACCGCCGCCCGCCCTTCGACGAGGCGAGCCTTATCCTGCCAACTCTCCACGTCCGTGATCGGCGGACGCGTGTTCGGCATGTCGCCGACCAGCGAGACACCGCCGAGGGCGGCACCTACCGTGCCCGTAGGGATCGTTTCGGCGTCGGCCGGGCCGCCCGGCTCGCGGAAGTGGACATGCATATCGATGGCGGCCGGGAGGATCACCGCATCCCCGACGTCGTGGCGCGGGGCGCCCCCGCGGACCTTGCCGATCGACTGGATCCTTCCGGTATCATCGATGGCGATCTCGACCGTTTGGAGTCGCCCACGAACGAACGCACGCCCCGCCAGCACGAGGGCGGTCGACACCGGGGAACGGGGAGCCGCCTCCGCCTTCCGCCGGCGAGCAGGCCCGGGCATGCTTCCGGCGGACGCTGGAGGGGCGTAAATAGCTCAACCCCCGCCCGGGGGCGAGGGTATTTCTTCCCGCGTCCCTCGCCGGGTCATGGCGCCCGCTTCTCGAACGGACCGGCCGTGGACCTACGCGCGCAGCGGCGTGGACCGGTCTCGGGTCTCCTCCGCGCTCGGGATACTGCTCGACGAGGTCACCTACCGACCCCCACCGTCCTCCGGCCGACTGGTGGAAGCCCCTGGGCACTACGCGGGATTGCTACGCATCGGTCGGGAGACGATCGCCGTCACGACCGACACGGTCGGGACCAAGACGATTCTCGCCGCCGAGCTCGGTCGGTGGGAGGAGGTCGGCGAGGACATCGTCGGCGTCAACGTCAACGACCTCGCCTCGGTCGGAGCGCGCACCGCCGGGCTCGTGGATACCATTCTGTGTCCTCGGCCCGACCCGGTGGCGTTCCGAGGGATCGGAAAGGGGCTCAACCGAGGACTTCGTCTGGCGCACTGCTCCCTCTTGGGCGGGGAGACTGCGGTGGTTCCGGATGTCGTTGATGACATCGACCTCGGCGCGACCGCGTTCGGATTCTTCCCGCGGGGTCGTCGACCCGTGCTCGGGGCGTCCATCCGTCCCGGGGACCGAGTGCTCGGCGTCCCCTCCTCCGGTGTGCACGCAAACGGGTTGACTCTCATCCGACGCCTTCTGAAGGAACGGTCGGTGGACCTGCTCCGCCCCCGGCCCGGGGGCGACCGACCGGTCGGCGAGGAGGTCCTCACGCCGACCCGGATCTACTCCGTCGTCGGGGATGCGCTGGCCGACTCACCCGCAACGCACGGCCTCGCCCATCTCTCGGGCGGGGGAGTCCGCAACCTCGTACGGCTGCATCCCGAGGTCGCGTTCGTCCTCGACCGGTGGCCCGAGACACCGTCCTTGTTCCGGTGGATCCAACAGCTCGGGAGCCTCTCCGACGAGGAGATGTTCCAGACGTTCAACATGGGGATCGGCTTCGTGCTGGTGGTCAGCTCCGCGCGTCTCGCCGATACCCGCCGCCGCCTCGCCCGGGCCGGGGCCCCTGATGCGGTGGAGATCGGGCGCGTGACGAAAGGGTCAGGCGTCTCATTGCCCGCCTACGGTCTTTCCTTCGAGGGATACTCGTAGCACGTCCGTTGGGCTTCCCACCGCCGGCCCGGATTCGGCAACGATTATGGTCGGCCGAAGGTAACGCGGACACGTGCCGGTCGGCAGACGCATCCTGACCTGGGCGATCGTCGCCTCGGTGCTCTCCGCCTTCGCGTGGGCCACGTACTACCTATTCGTCCTCTGGGTGACCCCGGGAACCGCCCCCTCGGCGATCCTCGCGTACCCGTTCATCGTCGGCGGAGCGGCCTACACCGGTTGGGCGGTCGCGACCGGGCACGGGCGCGCCTTCGTGACCCTCTGGCGGGACCCGAAGGCGTACGGGCGCGTCGGTCTTCTCTTCGGGATGCAGGTCTCGGTCCTGGCCGCCACTTACCTCACCGGACCGGTGGATGCCTCCCTCCTGTCCCTGATCGGGGACGTCGTCCTGACGCCGATCGTGGTCGCCCTCCTCCTCGGGGCGTACCGTTCGCACATCGCCACCCCGCTTTTCGCGATCGGCCTCGTCGTCAGCCTCGCGGGCGGGACGATGGCGATCGTCGGTGGGCAGAGCCTCACCGCCGTACACGGTTGGGGGTGGCTCGCCGTCCCCGGCGTGCCGATCTTCGTGGCGGCCTACTTCCTCCTCACGGCGAGGGCGAATCGCACGACGGCCCCGTCCGCGGTGGTCGCGCAGTCGATGGTCGCTGCCGGGGTCTTGTTCGTGGTCGCCTCCCCGCTGTTCCCGGGAGGGGCGGCCGGCCTCGTCTCCGTTGCGCCCGTTCCGGCCCTCTTGCTCGCCCTATGCGGGATTACGAGCTTCTTCCTCGCGCCCGCGCTCTACTTTGCCGCCCTGAACGAGGTCGGGCTCGTGATCCCTCCGATGCTGATGACCGCGATCCCGGTCTTCACGCTCCTACTCTCCGCGGGGGTCCTGGGGATCGCCCTCCCGCTGATTGGAGTGCTCGGGATCCCGGTCGCGGTCGCCGGAGGAATCCTCGCCCTTCGGGGGGAATCCGCGTTCCCGCCGGAGGGTCGACCCGAAACGTCGGGCCCCCCACCCTGAGCCGGACCGGCTTACTGCCAGTCGCTGAGGCTCCGGGTCGAGCCCTTGCGCTTCGCCGGCTTACCGACCTCGGATAGCGGGGTATCGAGCGTCGCCGGAGGGGTAGTCGTATCCGTCGATCGGGCTGCCTCGGGCGGTGACGCGAGCCGCTGCTGGTGGCTCCCGCGGAGGAGGGCGGCGGCGTCCCAGTCGAACACTTCCGTCACACGCGCGAGGGTCTGAGCGACACGGTCGGCGTAGTACTCCCAATCCGGCTCCTTCGTGAACGGCCGTCCCTCCACCCAGGGCTCGATCTCCTGGGGGGTCTTGCGGGAGTCGGTGACGACCCAGGCGACCCGCATGCCGGGAATCACGTCGTAGCCCTCGCTGCGGAGCTGCTTGAAGACCCGAAGGAACGGGAGCGATTCCCGCGTCGACTCGTTGTACTCGCTCTCGGCCCGGACCGTCCGAGCGATGACGAGGCGTTCGGCCGGCACCTCGTGGTTTCGGACCGACAGGACGAGCTCTCGGGCCCGGCGCAAGGCCGCGTCGGTGTCGCCCTTCAGAACCAGGTCAAAGATCTCCATGAGCGCCACGGACTGGAAGTCGAACGCATCGGTCCGTCGTGTCTCGTACCCCCGAACGACCAGGTCCTCGTTGGGCCACGCGGTCCGTCCGACGTAGCGTTTCTTCACCCCGTGGGAGAAGAACGATTCGAACACCGACTGGAACTCGAAGGTGACCCCCGCGTGGGTGAACCGCTTCGCGACCCGTTCCCCGAACTCTCGCGCTCCTTCGAGCGACGCCACCGGGGAGCGGACGAAGACGGAGTCGGTGTCGGAGTAGACGACCTCGAAGCCGTCGGCCTCGAGGTCCCGGATGATGGAGGTGATCGCCTCCCGACCGAACGCGGTGATCGCCGCCCCGATGTCCTTGTTCGTGAACCGGTAGAAGCTCGAGGCGAGGACCCCGTAGAACGAGTTCATGAGGACCTTGACCGCGTTCTGGAGACCGTCGTAGTACTCCTTCATCTCCGAGTTGGCCGCCGCCTGGGCGGCCTGGCGGAAACGGGCCCGGTCCGCCAGCAGGTCGGAGAGGATCGCCGGGATGATGCCGCGCCGGACGGCGGGGGTGACGAAGCGCGCGCCCGACGGAGCGACCGTTTCCCCATCGGGGGAGAGGGTCGTGAAGCAGAGGTTGCGGGAGATGATGATGGACGGATACATCGACTTGAAGTCGAGGACGACGACCCAGCGGTAGATCCCGGGACGGATCGGATGGACGTACCCACCCTCGATCGGGTTCTCGCGGCCCGCGAAGTGGCTCATCGGGACACCGACCCCTTGCGCGTCCGCCCGGGGGATGAGCAGCGAGTCGATGTAGAGCGAGGTACGGCCGTTCATCCCTTCCTCGAGCGGAAGGTGGGCGATGGTCGCGAGGTCGGCCGCCTTCTCCACCGTCCGCAGGCGCTGCAGGATCCGGAGCGCGAGGTCGGCGTCGTGCTCGCAGTACTCCATCACCCGCACCGGGTCGGCGGCCCACTCCCGCTCGATCTCCCTTCGGTCCACGTCCAGCTTCGAGTCGCCGAGCAGCGTCCGCGCCACGAACTGGAGCGTTTCCTGTTTCGGCTTCAGGTCGCGTCGAACCGACCACCACGCGTCGGCCACGGCTCGCCCCGTCACCTTCCAGAGCCGCTCCCCCATCTCCCGTGGGGCCGAACGCTCCCGACCGATCGCGAGCACCCCGAGTCCGGTCGCCTTGGCCCGCTCGACGAGGAGGGGGAAATCGTACCCTCCGATGTTGTACCCCGTGATCACGTCCGGGTCGTCCTGGATGATCGTGTTCACGAACCGTTCGATGATCTGACGCTCGTCCGGACCGTGGAGTCGGAATGTCGTCCGCTCGCGGCCCCCGCCGACCGAAACGCCGCAGATCGTGAAGATGGTCCGCTCCCGGATGGCGTTCTCGATGTCGAACGACAGGACGCGCAGCGAGGGTCGGAACATCTCCGCGGGCCGGATGTCGTGCCCGTCGGTCGTCACGACCCGGACCACGTCCGTCACCGTGTAGCGGGCGCGGACCTCCTCGGGCTCGTCCTCGGCCTCGAAGGCGAGCGAGAGACCGAGGTGCTTGTCGTAGAGGAAGCGGTGGACGAACGGGATGTCGCAGGCGAGAACGCTCGTTTCGTCACCGCGCCGCCGGTACTGGTCCCGGTACTGGGGCACGAGCCACGGCCGGTGGAGGGTGACCCGCACCGCCGGTTGCTCTCGGCCGGCGACCCAGGTCCGGATGTCCTCGACCCCGACGATCTCGGGGTCGGCGTGCAGGCGAGCCCGCACCTCGTCCGTGGGCTCGGTGATCATGAAGTAGGGACGGAACCCGTAGTACCGCGCGACGAGGGGAGACCCCTCTCGCGTTCGACCGAACAGTTCGACGATGACCCCGTCGTCGGCCGCCTGGTACGAACCTTCCAAGAGGAACAGCTCGACCGTGCGCACGGCCGACAGAGCCCGACCCGAGTTAAAGCGGTTTACGCGGGCCGTTCCCTCAGCCACCGCCCGAGCGCCCGGACGTCCCGTTCCCAACGCTCGCGCATCCGCCGAGACCGAAGCGCCGCCGCGGGGTGGATGAGCGGAAAGTAAAGGGTCCTCCCATGGGTTCGCGGCCGACCCGCCGCAGAGAGCATCGGAAGGGCGTTCGGGTCGATCGCCGCCAGTGCGCGGGCCCCGAGCGTTACGACCACCTCGGGACGGAGCAGGTCGAGCTGTTGGTCAAGGTACGGCCGACAGGTCCCGGCCGCGCCCCGGTCGAACCGGTTGCCCGGGGGTCGGCACTTCAGGACGTTGAGCATTCCGAACTCCTCGTCCGAGAGCCCAAGCGTGGCCACGGCGCGGTCGAGCTCCCGACCGGACCGCCCCACGAATGGCAGTCCCGTTCGGTCCTCCTCCGCGCCGGGAGCCTCTCCGACGAAGACCAACCGAGGGGCCCGGCCGCCCCGATAGATCACCGCGTTCGAGCGGGTGGCACCGAGAGGGCACTTTCGGCAGGCCCGGATCTCGTCCGACAAGCGGTCCCACACCTCCCGGAGCGTTGGGTCCGCGACCCGGCTCGGGTGTGCGGTCGGGGCGGTCTGGGGGACCTTTTGCGGTCGCCGTGCCTCCTTCATTCTGTCAGTCCGGGCCCATCCGCCCCACCGCCGTGCACGACTCGGCACGGACCTTAAATACCACTGCCCTGTGGTCGGCCCCTCCGCCGATATGTCGCCGCCATCGGGGCTCAACACAGCGGGCCGTCTGGCCACCCTCCGCCAGCGTCGGCGCTGGTCGGACCGTTACTACAAGCGGCGGACCCTCCATCTCAAGGAACGTTCGGACCCCCTCGAAGGGGCTCCCCAGGCCCGCGGGATCGTGATCGAGAAGGTCGGGGTCGAGGCCAAACAGCCGAACTCGGCCATTCGAAAGTGCATCAAGGTCCAGCTCATCAAGAACGGCCGCCAGGTGACCGCCTTCGCGGTCGGGGACGGGGCGATCAACTTCATTGACGAGCACGACGAGGTCCTGGTCGAAGGGATCGGCGGCCGGATGGGCCGGTCGTACGGCGATATTCCCGGCGTGCGCTACAAAGTGATCCAGGTGAACAGCGTCTCGCTCGACGAGCTCGTGCGCGGACGCAAGGAGAAGCCGGCCCGATGAGCGGAGGTCCCGAGTCGCTGCGGCCACCGGAGCCCACCGAGGAGGACGCCGGTCCGGTCGTCCACCGTCCCGAGCCCCCCCCTCCCCCTCCGTTCCCGCTCCCGCCCTTGTTCGGGAAGTACCCGTTCGAGGGGGTCGAGGTCCACGACCCGGGGCTGCTGCCGTACATCTATCTCCACCCGATATACGCCCCCCACACCGAGGGGAAACTGACCGGGAAGCCGTTCCTCAAGACCCGGATGCACCTCGTGGAACGCCTCGCGAACCACCTCATGAAGGGTGGGAAGTTCACCGGCAAGAAGTCGAAGGCGCTCGCGACGATCCGCAAGGCGTTCGACGAGGTCGCAAAGAAGGAGGAGAAGAACCCGCTCCAGCTCCTCGTGGACGCGGTCGAGAACGCCGCGCCCCGGGAAGAGGTCACCCGTCTCCAGTTCGGCGGGATCTCCGTACCGCGCGCGGTCGACGCATCGCCCGCCCGGCGTCTCAACGTCGCCATCCGGAACATCGCCCTCGGAGCGATCCAGGCGTCGCACAAGTCTACGAAGCCCATCCATTCCTGCCTTGCGGACGAGATCCGTCTCGCCGCGAAGGGTGACCTGACCTCCTTCGCGGTCGGTCGGAAGGAAGAGGTCGAACGGGTCGCCCAGTCGGCTCGGTAGACACGGGAGGGAGTTTTCGATGACCCACATTCGGGCAGAACTGGCGAAGGCCATCCCCGACATGATGCACAACATCGACCGGATCCGCAACATCGGGATCGTGGCCCACATCCACCACGGGAAGACCACGCTCTCCGACAACCTCCTCGCCGCGGCCGGGATGATCTCCAACGAGCTCGCGGGAAAGCAGCTCTACCTCAACTTTGACGAGCAGGAGCAGGCCCGTCTGCTCACGATCAACAACGCGGACGTCACCATCGTCCACGAGTTCCAGGGCGAGCAGCATCTCATTAACCTCATCGACACGCCCGGGCACGTCGACTTCGGCGGGGACGTCACTCGCGCGATGCGCGCGGTCGACGGCGCGATCGTCGTCGTCTGTGCCGTCGAGGGTGTGATGGCCCAGACCGAGACCGTCCTTCGCCAAGCGCTCCGAGAGAAGGTAAAGCCGGTCCTGTTCATCAACAAGGTCGACCGTGCGATCAAGGAGCTCAAGCTGACGGCGGATTCGTTCCAGAAGCGGTTCCTGGCCATCATCTCCGAGGTCAACGAGCTGATCCGCAAGATGGCCCCCGCCGAGTTCGTCGACGAGTGGAGCGTCGACCCTCGGGACGGTTCCGTCGCGTTCGGCTCCGGCTACGAGAACTGGGCGATCAGCGTCCCCTACATGCTGAAGACTGGCGTGAAGTTCCCGGACATCATCGACTACGTCTCGTCCGGTCGCTCCCGCGAGATCGCGCAGAAGGCGAAGATCAACGACGTCGTGTTCGACATGGTGGTCCGCCATCTTCCGAGCCCACGCGTGGCCCAGAAGTACCGGATCCCGAACATCTGGAAGGGGGACCCCAGCTCCGCGATCGGCACGGCGATGGTGAACACCGACTCGACCGGCCCCACCTCGTTCATGGTCACCGACATCACGATGGACCCGAGCGCGGGCGAGATCGCCACGGGCCGGGTCTTCTCGGGCCGCATCGCGAAGGGGATGGAGCTTCAGGTGGCCGGCTCGAAGTCGAAGAACCGGGTGCAGCACGTCTCCCTCTTCATGGGCCCCGAACGCCTCATGGTCGAGGAGGTCACGGCCGGCAACATCGCCGCAGTGATCGGCCTCACAGACGCGTTCGCCGGGACGACGATGTCCGATTCGCCGGAGATGGTCCCGTTCGAGGAGATCCGCCACGTCTCGGAGCCCGTCGTGACCGTCGCGATCGAGCCGAAGCGGATGGGCGACCTACCGAAGCTCATCGAGGTCATGCGGAAGATCGCCAAGGAGGACGCCAGCCTCCGAGTCGAGATCAACCAGGAAACGGGAGAACACCTTCTCTCGGGGATGGGCGAGCTCCACCTCGAGATCACACAGTACCGGATCGTCAACGACTACAAGGTGGAGATCGTGGCGTCGAAACCGATCGTGGTCTACCGCGAGGTCGTGAAGCACCCCGGCGGCCCGTTCGAGGGCAAGTCCCCGAACAAGCACAACAAGTTCTATTTCGAGGTCGAGGCCCTGCCGGCCGCCGTGGTCGAGGCCCTCAAAGAGGGCGAGATACCGCAGGGAAAGTCGTTCAAGGACACCAAGACCCTCGTGACCAAGCTCGACGCGCTCGGCATCCCGCGCGAGGAAGGACGTGGGATCGTCGCCGTCGAAGGGACGAACATCCTGTTCGACGTGACGAAGGGAATCCAGTACCTCAACGAGACGATGGACCTGATCGTCGACGCTTTCAAGGAGGCCGTGAACCGCGGCCCGCTCGCGAACGAGAAGGTCTACGGCCTCAAGGTTCGCCTCGTCGATGCGAAGCTCCACGAGGACTCCATCCACCGGGGTCCTGCACAGACGATCCCCGCGGCCCGCTCCGGGATCTACGGGGCGATGTGCCTCGGTGACCGGTTGCTCCTCGAGCCGTTCCAGAAGGCGACCGTCAACGTTCCCCAGGAGGTCCTGGCCGGTGCCACCCGGGAGCTCCAGCGCCGGCGCGGAGAGATCCTCGACATGACGAGCGTCGGCGACCTTCAGACCGTCGTCGCGAAGGTCCCCGTGGCCGAGATGTTCGGGTTTGCGAGCGACATCCGCAGCGCGACCGCGGGCAAGGTCCTCTGGGCGACCGAATCGATCGGGTTCGAGCCGATGCCGCCGGAGCTCCAGCCCCAGGTGGTCGCCGAGGTCCGGCAGCGCCGCGGGCTGAAGCCGGAACCGTACGACGCGTCCTACTACTCCGGGTAGCGGGTCCGCGACCGGACCGTAATGGTCTACGCCGTCTTCTTGGCCACGCGGGCGCCCTTCGTCGGTTCCGTCAGCGTGTCCAGCGTTCGCTGACCGTGGGGGCGGGGCCCTTCCGCCGAACGGGAGCGGAGCGGCCATGCCCCCTCGTGGTCCAGGAGCCAGCGCTTCCGCCAGAGGCCGAGCCCGAAGCCGGTGATCGCTCCCCCCTCCCCAACGACCCGGTGGCACGGGATGACGATCGGGATCGGGTTGCGTCGCATCGCTCCCCCGACGGCCCGGGCCGCACCGGAATAGCCGACCCGTTTCGCGAGCTCCCCGTACGTGACGGTGTAGCCCGCCGGAACCGCGCGCAACTCCTTCCAAACCGCGCGGTCGAAGACGGAGGCGGTGTCCGGCTCGACCTCGAGATCGAACTCCTTACGGGTCCCCCGGAAGTACTCCCGGAGCTGGCTCGGAGGGCTCGCGGCCGGGAACGGAGGACCCCGGCGCACGGCCCCGTTCGGGAGGCCGGTCTGGGGCACCCCGTTCTCGAGGAGGTCGACGACCCGCACGCTTGAGCCGAGGTAGGTGATGCGGAACATGCCGATCGGAGTGGAGATGTCCGAGAATTGGACCCGTTCGGCCACGCCCGGGGAGGTGCGTCCTTCCTTATCTCGGTTTATCCCGGACCCACGCTTTCGAGCCCATGGGGTCCGATCCGGAAGTCGGCCGACCCTTCGGGGAGGGAACGGTGTTTGATGAGGACGACCCGACGCATCGGGCCCGAGAGGCGGTCGAACCGGAGAATCGTCTTCGCCGCATGGTTCAGGAACGAGCCTCCGAGGGGCTCGAGCCCTCCGTCCCGCATGTTCCGCCAGACCTGGTTCGTGAACAGCACCGGGAGGTGGGCGCGAAGCCCCGTCACCACGAGGTCGGCGACCGCGAGCGATAGGGCCTGGCGCGCGTCGTCCTCGTCCGGCCCCGAGAGGGAGAGCCGATAGAAGAACGCCCCGGAGTCGACCACGATGAGGCCGACCGGTCGCTGACCTTCGCGAGCGAGGGCGCAGGCCGTGGCGACCGCCTTCCCCTGTTCGACGAGGTCCTTCGGTGTCGAGAGGAGCCAGCGCTTCAGTACCCGGTCGAGGTCATCGCCCGCGATCGCGCGCAGACGGTCGACGCTCACTCCCTCGGTGTCGATGTAGAAGACCCATCGGCTCTCGAGCGCGACTCGGTGCGCGACCTGGAGGCAGAAGAGGGTCTTCCCGCTCCCACCCTCTCCGTAGAGCTCGGTGATGCCATCGGTCTCGAGTCCTCCGCCGAGCAGGCGGTCGACCGAGGCGATCCCTGTCGGCACGCGGTCCGGGTCCATCCGAACTCCGAGAGCCATCGGGAGGTTAACCTATCGTCGGGGGGCTTCTTACCGATGGAGCGAGTACGACACTCCGAGCTCGGGGGGGCGGACGGAGGGGCCGGCCTTCTCGAACGCCTCGGGATGCTCGGTGTGGATCGGGTACACGGTCCGGGCGCCGACCGCGCGGATGAGGTCGAGGAGCTCGACGCCCGACGCGTGCCCGCTCGCATGCATCTGATGGAACTGGAGGCCGAAGTGGTCGAGCCAGTTGTGCATGACTCGGTCGTCCACATCGTCCTCGCTGAACGGCTCGCTCATCGAGTGGATGAACGGGCTCCCCTTCGGGGGCCTCAGGTCGATGAGCTCGGGGAAGTGCGCGAGGTCGAGCGCGAGGAGATACTTTCGCCCCCGGTCCCGGACCTCCTCCGACGGCAGCGCGTCCGTGAGGAACGGCCGTTCCCACAGGTAGGAGACCCGCTTCTTCCGGGCGTACACGCGGAGCCCCGGCGCATGTCCGGGCACCGGGATCTCCTCCGCCGGGAAGCGCGGGGCGACCTGGGTGAGAAGGTGGGCCGTGCGAACCGAAACCACGAGCTCCCGGTCGGCCGCGACCGCGGACGCGTAGAGGGTCCGGAGGCGGTCGATGTCCCGAGGGTAGGTGCAGGCGAGCGCGAGCTCGGGTCGTTCGGTCAGCACCCGGTCCACACCGCTACGGACCCCGGCCTCGGAGAGGTTCCTCCGCGGGTCGGGTCCCGCCCGTGTCCCCTCGATCAGGAGCGCGTCCACCTTCTCGGCTGCGACCGCATCGAAGAAGGCATGAGTGTCGTCCGCGCGGGGACCGTGGTGCCGGAAGTCCCCGGTGTAGGCGATCGTCCCCTCGCTCGTCCGGACGATGAACCCGTAGGCGAACGGGATCGAATGGTCGACCGGATACGGAACGACCTCGATCTGACCGACACGGATCGGCGTCCGGTCGGTGAAGACCTGCCACGGATGCTCGCCGTACTTCATCCTCGTGGACGTTTCGATCGCGGAAAGTAGGGTCCGCGTTCCCTCGCCGACGTGGACCGGGATCGTCGGGTCGACCAGCTCGAGGTACCCCGCGTGGTCCGCGTGAGCGTGGCTGACGAAGATCCCGTGGACCTCGGGAGGAGCGTAAGGGAGGTCCCCGTCCCCGAGCGCTTCCTTCGCGTAGAGGCCGGAGACCCGAGGGATGAGGTCGAACTCGAGGAGGTCCTTCGCGCGGCTCGCCGACCGGGGCTGGAGGTAATCGACGTAGAACTCCTCCACCCGAGGGGAGAACGACGGGCCGAAATCGAACAGGACCCGATCCGGACCGTCCTCGATGAGGATCTTGTTCCCGCCGATCTCGCGGACCCCGCCCAGGAATCGGATGGTCGGTCCTTTCACGCCCGGCGCAGGGGTCCCGCCCTGAAACGGTTTGTCGGTCGGAGGCCGGAGATGTTTTTCGTCCCGAGCCGTAGGGTGGCGGTCCATGGCAGCGCTCCGCGTACCCCGCCCCCGCACGGATGCGTCGAGGAGACTACGCAATCCTCGGGCGACTCCGGCCGAGCACCGGGCGGTGGTTCGGATCGCGGCTCGGCTCGCCGACGAGGTCGACTCCCACGGGCGGGCCGCTATCTTGCTGGCCGGCAGCTGGGCGCGGGGCAATGCACACCAAGCGTCGGATATCGACCTCTGGGTGGTGGGGAAACGGGGGCGGGACCGGATCCTCGAGCGGGACGGTCACATGGTCTGCGTGAAGTTCAGCATGGCGGCGGACGAGCGTCGGGAGATGCGCAACCCCGGCCGGCTCGACGGCGCAGTGCCCGGCTGGCGGAACGCGAAGATCCTCCGCGATCCGCACGGCGTCGCCGCAAGGCTCCGGTCGGAAGCACGTCGTTTTCGTTGGCCGCCCATCCGCAAGGCCCGCGATGCTTACGTCGCGGACCTGCTCGCAGGGTTGGCCGAGGAGGTCGCGAAGCTCCTGCGGGCCCTCGAGACCGACGAGAGAGAGACCGCCTCGGTCCAGCGCAACCTCCTCGCGAACCGCATGGCGTTCCTGTGGTTGCTCTCTCGGGAGAGCCTTTGGGAGACCGAGAACGGGTTGTGGGAGACCGCCGGTAGGACCTCGGGGCCGCGGTTCCGGTCCGTGCAGCGCACCGCCCTGGGCACGGACCAGCCGAGCTGGAGGGCGAGCTGCGAGGCCGCGCTCCGTCTCTACTCGCTCACGGCCCGCGCGAGCCTTACGGTCCTCCACGGCGACCCGCGCCGTATCGTCACGGCGGCCTGCCGCCGCGCCGGTTACCCGATCGAGGGACGAACGGCCCGTCGGCGCTAACGCGCCTTCAGGACCTTCTTCACGTTCGGGTGTTCCTTCGTGAAGATCTTCCCACCGCAGTTGTCGCAGCGGACCCCGAAGAGGTTCGCGTCCGAGGGGAGCGCTTCCCCGCAGCGGATGCAGCGGAACATGACGACCGGTTCGACCTTCCTCGAGAGTTTAAGCGTTGCCCGGGGTCACTTCTCGCTCGGTCCGCTGGATGGGGGGAGGCGCCGCAAAGACGTACGCGTTGGAGGAATACCGAGTTCCGCAGCGGCGGCACTCGAAGACCCCGCTCGCCACGCGGTGGAGCGTCACGGTCGAGCAGCGCGGACACGGAGCATCGGGCCCGCGGGCGCGGTCGATCTCGACGACGCGGCGGCGGATCCGGATCCCGTACCGGGGGCCCATCCATCCGGTGGGGCCCGCCTTCTTCGTACGCTTGCTCATGCCGAACCTCCCTTCACGAGGACGCGGTGGCGCTCCCCGTGGAGGAACGCCCGCCGTACGACGTCCTTCACGTCGTCGGGAGAGAACGCTCCCACGAGGCCCTTCTGCATCGCGACGACCCGGCCGACCTCATCGGTCGCGACGGTGATCCGGCCCTGGGCCGCCCGCTCCTCATCGAACGTGGGGTCCACGACGATCGCGTCACCGAGCCGGACGAACGTGCATTCGATCGGGATGTGGTTGACCGCGAGAGGATAATCGGCCTCGGCGACCTCGAACCGCTTCGCGGGGACCGTCGCGTGGCAGAGTGCGCTGACGGCTGCCATGAGGGCGGCGTCGATGAGGTTCCCCGTGTGGTCCAGGCAGTGGATGTCGACGTAGCAGACCCACGTCTTCTCGCCGGGAGTGACGCAGAGGCGGGTCAGGTCGATCGTCTCAGCGGCCCGGATCGCGCGGTCGACGACCCGGGAGACCTCGATCGCCCCGGGTTGGGGCGGGCCGGGCTCGAAGATCGCGTTCGAGAGCGGGATCAGCTCCGCGTTGGTCGTGAGGACACCGGCGTTGGGCGTGTCGGCGAACGGCTTTCCCGGTTCGAGCTTGATGCCCGAAAGGACCGCGGTGTTACCGATCCGTACGAGGGCGGATCCATCGGCCGTGGTGACGAACCCCGGCTCGACCGTGATGGGACGGTACTCGTCGGGTCCCCGTCCGTCGAGACGCTTTCCCTCGGCCGCGAGGTCGAGGATGTGGGTCGTAAGGATCTCCGCCGAGACCTCTTCGCTCATGCGGAACCTCCCATCGGCCCGGTAGCGTAGCGCTCCCGGAGCGCCTGTTTCATCTTCTCGTAGATGTCGCGGCAGCCCTTCACGCCGAGCTCGAGCGACTGCGAGAGCTCCTCCTCGGTCATGTGCCCCTCCATCTGGAGCAGCACCAGGCGACCGGACTGGGGCACGAGCGCCATCGGTAGGTCCGCGTCCCCGAAGTTGTCCTCTTCCTTCCGGAGGTCGAGGGCGATCTTGCCGGCGATCTTCCCGACCGCGACGGCGGGCAGTAGGTCGACCATCGGGATCCCGGCGTCCGCGAGCGCCATCGAGGCCGCGACGAGCCCCGCGCAGCGGGTCCCGGCGTTCGCCTGAAGGACCTCGATGTAGATGTCGATGCTCGTGCGGGGGTATTCCTCTGCGAAGACGACCGACTCGAACGCCTCTCCGATGACCTTCGAGATCTCCTGGGAGCGTCGGTCGAGGCCGGGCCGCTTCCGCTCGTCGACCGCGAACGCCGCCATGTTGTATTTGCACTGGATGACGGCCTTGTTGTTCTGCTGAAGGTGCCGGGGGTGGACCTCGCGTGGTCCGTAGACCGCCGCCATGACCTTGTTCATCCCCCACTCCACGAACGCCGAGCCGTCGGCGTTGTGCAGGGCGCCGACCTGGATCCGGATCGGCCTCAGTTCGTCCAATTTTCGCCCGTCGATCCGGAGCCCTTCCGGGCTCAACAGCACGGGGACCTCTTTCGCTCCTACGCTTCCCATATTCGTTCTCCTTGGAGTTAGTATCCGTCAGTGTTCGCCGGGTTCGACCGGCTCGGGAGTGTCGTCTTCGGCGTCGACCGCATCCTCGTCCGGTTCCGCCGAACCCAGGACCCGCGGTGGGGCATCGCGATGCGCGTGCTCGTGCGGGGGCTCCTCCGGCCCACTGAGCCCAGTCGGGGTGGTGGACCGGAGGTAGCTCTCGACCCGGTCCGTCAGGCCCGAGTGTTGCGCGTTCTCCTCGATGATCCGGAGGACCTCGCTCACGCGGTGGATCGCGTCGGGGGTGCCTCCAATCCAGACCCGCCCGTTCTGGCCTACGACGACCTCGGCGCCAGTGAGGCGTCGGATCGTGTCGATCATGGAGCCGTTGCGGCCCACGACCCGGGGGATGCGGGCCGGCGAGATGCGGACGATCGTTCCCCCGTCGAGCTTCCCGAGGCCTTCGCCGTTCATCGTCACGCCGATGCGACCGGTCGCTTCCAGGCTCTCGATCTGGACGACGACCGCGTCCCCCACGCGGAGGAACCGCTCGGTCTCCCCGACATCGACCTGCCACGGAGTACCGGTCATGTGGAGGGGCGCCCAGCGGGGAGCGCCGATGTCCAGCAGCCAGAACGTCCCCTGTACGTCCGTGACCGTGCCGATGACCGTGTCGGCCGGCTTGGGGATGTACCGGCCGGAGAGCGGGATCACTTGAACGACCGGGGGTCGCTCGGAGAGCAGCCCCAGGACGCTCGCATACACCTTGCCGCCTGTGCGGTAGGTTCCGGGCCCCGGTTTCAAACCTTGGCCGCGGATCTCTTCACCGGGAAGAACTAGTGTCCGTTCCCCGGAGGGAGACGAGGGAGAACCCTCGCGGCCACGAGCTCGGTGGCCCGGACGATGACCTCTGGACATTTTGCGTGCTGCACCGGGCCGCTCGACCGGCGTGCCCTATTTAACCAAAGCGGTCTCAATCGCGCCTTTCGTGCGCGCGCTGAGCTTCTCGTAGAGCTCGGTCTGCATTCCGGCCGGGATCTCGACCACACCGCTCCAGTTCCCGCCCGATATCCAGTTCTCTTCGAGGAGACGGCCGAGCCCCTTCACCTCGCCGATGACGTGCGGATAGAACTGGGCCGGGATCTTGATCCGGACCTTGACGACGTCGAGACGGATCGGGATGAGCGGCCGCAGCTTCGCGAGGACCTCCTGGACCTGCTCGTCCACGGGGCGGAACGGGTCGATGTGGACCTTCGCCTCCGTCATCGCTGCCTCGATACGGGTCGCCGGGTGCGGGGCACCGGTCTGGGGGTTCATGGCGTTCCGGGCGATGGTCGCGACGACCTGTTGGCGCTTCGTCGCCTGGAGGCGATGGCGCTGCTCGGTCGTAACCTGGACCTCGCCCTTCTGGATGATCATGCGGGCGATCTCGGCGAGGTTGCGGGTGTGGAAGGTCTTCTCGAGGTGCTCCTCCGAGATCTTGTCGCCCTTCTTCGCGTCCTTGAAGACCTGGTCGAGGGCGAGCTTGTCGGAGAGGTCGACCTTCTTGCCGTCCTTCAGGTCCTGGACCGCCTGCGGGTCGACCAGGACTTCGAACCGGGAGCCCTGGGTCTCCCAGCGCGCGATGACCGCGTCCTCGACCTTCACCATAGGGAGTGTGAAGGAGCGCCGGTCTAGGTGTGACCGGGTCGACCGGCCCCGCCCGCCGGTGGGAGGCGCTGGACGTACTTCTGGACCTCGTCCGGAAGGAACCGCGTCATACCCTCGCCGACCTGCGTGGAGCAGACCTCGACCTGCGAGAGGTTGCCGCCTTCCTCGAGCCCCGCTCGAAGACCCTCGAGCGCGAGGAGGATCGCTGCGTCCCGGTCCATGCCGGGACGGTACTTCTGTTCAAAGAGGTCCATGACCGGCCCCTTGTTGCCGCCGGTGCTGGCGGCTTTGAAGCTCGTCAGCGAGCCCGAAGGTTCGGTCTCGTAGAGGTGGATCCCGCCGTCGTCGTATCCGCCCACGAGGAGCGCGGTTCCGAACGGTCGGACCCCGCCGAACTGCGTGTACTGTTGTTTGTAATCGCAGATGCGCCGGACGAGGAGCTCGACCGACATCGGCTCGGCGTAGGTGACCCGGTTGATCTGCGCCGAGAGCCGAGCGTAATCGACCAGCACGCGCGCGTCCGCGACCAGGCCCGCGGTCGCGCAGGCGATGTTCTCGTCGATCTGATGGATCTTCTCGAGGCTCGATGCTTCCGCGAGCTTCGGGTTCGGGATCCGACGGTCGGCGATGAGCACCACGCCGTCCGAGTAGACGACCCCGGCGGTCGTCGCTCCGCGTCGCACCGCTTCCCGGGCGTACTCGACCTGGAAGAGCCGTCCGTCGGGCGAAAAGACCGTGATCGCCCGGTCGTAGGCCATCTGGCCGGGTTGCATCTCCATGGTGAGCCCCTCGACCGGGCACTGAGGACCCCTTTATAACGAGCGCAGGGGGAGTAACGCTCCCGTGAGCCGGTTACGTCGTCGCCGAGGCGGACCGTCGTCGGCGAACGGTGCCGCCCGACAACGGTAAGAGCGGCGGGCGGCCCGCCCCTCCCAATGAGCCCTCCCGCCGAACCGCCACCCGGACGGACGGGCGGCTGGCGTCTCGCGGACCGGTCGTCCTCCTACCTTCGGAGCGCGGCCGAGCAGTCGATCGAGTGGTACCCTTGGGGTCCCGAGCCGTTCGAACTGGCCCAGCGCACCGGGCGTCCGATCCTGCTCGACATCGGAGCCTCGTGGTGCCACTGGTGCCACGTGATGGACGAGGGCACCTACTCCGACCCGGAGGTTGCCCGGCTCCTGCTCCAGAACTTCATCGCGGTCAAGGTCGACCGCGATGAGCATCCCGAAATCGACCGACGCTACCAGCGCCAGGTCGGAGCGCTTACCGGGGACGGGGGTTGGCCGCTCACGGCGTTCCTCACCCCCGATGGGCAGGTCTTCCTCGGCGGCACCTATTTCCCTCCGACGGACGGGCACGGACGACCGGGCTTCCGTCGCGTGCTCACGGAGGTCTCCCGGCTCTGGCGCGAGGAGCCGGAGCGGGTCCGAGAGAGCTCGGAAGCCATCCGGAGCGCTCTCCAGCGGATCCGGGAGGCCCGTTCCCCGGACGACCGTCCCCTCGATGCGTTCATTGCGACGGTCCGCGGAGACGTCCACTCGAGCTATGACCCGGTCAACGGCGGCTTCGGGATGGCGCCGAAGTTCCCCCACCCGACCGCCGTGAT
>Ga0326727_10008851_pt1 | contig 25237 bp, 15 predicted proteins | sample MB2enrmetagenome_FD_207643 | JGI IMG/M metagenome (GOLD analysis project Ga0326727, IMG submission 207643) | Lab enriched peat soil microbial communities from McLean, Ithaca, NY, United States - MB29MY | ecosystem: Environmental > Terrestrial > Soil > Wetlands > Peat | place: USA: New York... | reverse complement strand
ATTTTCGAAGAGGTTCCGCGCCCCACGGATGAAGACCTGTCCGCGGAGACCCTGAAGCCGCGCGAGGAGTCGGCCGAACGGAAGCGGCACCGGTTCTCCGCCGCATTCGAGTGCAAGAGCTGCCATCGCCTCGGCAAGGAGCCGGAGCCGCGCCTGTTCAGCTTTAACAATCCCTTCGGGGCCTGCCCGCGCTGCCAGGGTTTCGGCAATACCGTGGACTACGATCTGAACCTGGTGATCCCCGACAAGAGCCTGAGCCTGAACGACGGCGCCATCGACCCCTGGAACCGGCCCAAGTGCCGGCCCTGGTTCACGGAACTGCGCAAGCAGGCCGCCGAACTTGGCGTTCCGCTGGACGTGCCCTGGCGCGATCTGCCTGAGGCCGCGCGCGAAATTGTGCTGCACGGCAAGGGGACTTTTGCCGGCGTTTATGGCTTTTTTGCGCAGATGGAGCGCAAGAAGTACAAGCTGCATGTGCGCGTGATGCTCTCAAAGTACCGCGGCTATGCCGAGTGCCCCGATTGCCGCGGCCAGCGGCTGAGGGCCGAGGCGCGTTCGGTGCGCATCAATGGCCAGAACATCTGCCAGGCGACGGCGTTGACCGTTTCGCAGGCCAGGGAGTTCTTCGGCGCGCTGCGGCTTTCGCCGATGCAAGAGGAGATTGCCGGGCCGATCCTCGAAGAGGTGCGCCAGCGGCTGAGCTTTCTGGATGCGGTCGGCCTGGAGTACCTGACCCTCGACCGGCTGGCTTCGACGCTCTCCGGCGGCGAGGCGCAGCGCATTCAACTGGCCTCTTCGCTGGGTTCGCGGCTGGTGGGGGCGCTCTATGTGCTCGATGAGCCCACCATCGGCCTGCACTCCCGCGACACGGCGCGGCTGATTCACATTCTGGAGGAGCTGCGCGACCTGGGCAACACGATTATTGTGGTGGAGCACGACGCCGATGTGCTCCGCGCGGCGGATCACCTGCTCGACCTGGGCCCCGGCGCGGGTGAGTTTGGCGGCAACCTGCTGGCCGAGGGGGTTCTGGCTGAGATCGAGGCTAACCCCAACTCGCTCACCGGCCGCTATCTCTCCGGGCAGGTCTCGATTCCCGTGCCCACGCGGCGGCGCGCGCCGGGCCCCTCTGGCGGAAAAGACCGCCTGGTGCTGCGTGGCGCCACGGCCAACAACCTCCACGGGCTCGACGTCGAGATTCCGCTGGGAATGCTGGTGGCCGTCACCGGCGTCTCCGGCTCGGGCAAGTCCACGCTGGTGCATCAGGTGCTCTACCGGGCCGTGGCGCGGGCGCTGGGACAGTCGGACGGCGCCGATCCCTCAGGAGTTTTTACCTCCCTGACCGGCGTCGAGCGGCTGAACGACGTGGTGCTGGTGGATCAGACCCCCATCGGCCGCACCCCGCGCTCCAACCCCATCACCTACATCAAGGGCTTCGATCTGGTCCGTGAGCTCTTCGCCGCGCAGCCCGAGGCCAAGCGGCTCTCGCTCACGCCGGGGCATTTTTCCTTCAACGTGCCCGGCGGCCGCTGCAACACCTGCCAGGGCGACGGCACAGTGACGGTGGAGATGCAGTTCCTGGCCGACGTAGAGCTGCCCTGCGAGGACTGCAACGGCACCCGCTACCAGGCGCGCATTCTCGAAGTCGAGTACAAGGGAAAGAACATCCATGATGTGCTGCAAATGACGGTGAAGGAGGCGCTGCGCTTCTTTCATGGCCAGACGCGCCTGCTGGAAAAGCTGGCCGTGCTGGATGAGGTCGGCCTCGGCTACCTCCGGTTGGGCCAGTCGGCGACGACGCTCTCCGGCGGCGAGGCGCAGCGCGTCAAGCTGGCCGCTCATCTGGCCCAGGTGCGCTCCGTGAACGCCACCGCCAGGCCCTCGCAGGCCAGCCGCGTGCTCTACATCCTGGACGAGCCGACTACCGGCCTGCACTTCGACGACGTTTCCGTACTGCTGACGGCCTTCCGCAAACTGATCGACGGCGGCGGCTCTCTGATCGTCATCGAGCACAATCTGGACGTGATCAAAAGTGCCGACTGGGTGATCGATTTGGGTCCCGAAGGCGGCCAGGCGGGAGGCAAAATCGTGGCCGAGGGCACACCGGAAGATATTGCAGCCAATCTGCATTCGCACACCGGCAAGTGGCTGGCCAAGGTGCTATAAAGCCTCCGCGGAAGAGGTTGTCTTCCGCGGAGGCTTGGGTTGCGATCTGGTCAGTGAAGGAAATCCGAGCCGCGATTTATCGAGGCTGGAGAGAGTGCGCGCTCTACCAGCCCAGCACGTAGGCGAACAGCAGCGGGGCGACGATCGAGGCGTCGGACTCGATGATGAACTTGGGGGTATTCTCGGCCAGCTTGCCCCAGGTGATCTTCTCGTTGGGCACGGCGCCGGAGTAGGAGCCGTAGCTGGTGGTCGAATCCGAAATCTGGCAGAAGTAGGCCCACAGCGGCACATGGGGGCGCTGCAAATCCTGGTGCAGCATCGGTACCACGCAGATGGGGAAGTCGCCGGAGATTCCGCCGGCAATCTGGAAGAAGCCCAGCGGAGTATTCGCCGTGGTGGTCGTGTACCACTCGGCCAGCTTCATCATGTACTCGATGCCGGTGCGGACGGTGTGGATATTTTCCACATCGCCGGTGATGCAGTGGCCGGCGTACATATTGCCTAGGGTCGAATCTTCCCAGCCGGGCACGAAGATGGGCAAATCCCGCTCGGCGGCGGCTAGCAGCCAACTGTTCTTGGGGTCGATCTGGTAAGAGGGCTTGAGCTCGCCCGAGCGCAGGATCCGGTACATGAACTCATGGGGGAAAAGCCGCTCGCCAGCCAGATCGGCGCGGACCCACTCCTTCAGAACCTCGTTCTCGATGCGGCGCATGGCCTCCATCTCGGGGATGCAGGTGTCGGTGACGCGGTTCATGTGGCGCGAGAGGAGCTTGGCTTCGTCGGCTGGGGTCAGATCGCGGTAGCCGGGAACGCGCTCATAAAAATCGTGTGCCACCAGGTTGAAGACGTCTTCTTCCAGGTTGGCGCCGGTGCAGCAGATGCCGTGAATCTTGTCCTGGCGGATCATCTCGGCCAGTGACAGGCCCAGCTCCGCGGTGCTCATGGCGCCGCCGATGGTGACGAACATCTTGCCGCCCGAGGCCAGCAGATTTTTGTAAGCTTCAGCGGCGTCAATCAGCGCCGCGGCGTTGAAATGGCGATAATGGTGCTTGATAAACGACGAAATTGAAGGCATATTCCCTGTACTTTCTCCCCTCTAAAGCTACCACAATTGGATCAAAGCTCAATGAATGCGCGGATATAGTGAGGGTGCTCCAGGTCTCGGTTCTGAGACCTGGAATTCTGTGAGCGTGGGCTACACAGGCCGAAGGCCGCTGGCCCCACCGCAGGTGGTCAGGCCTTCTTTGCTTCCAGCAGCGCATTGACCTTGGCCATCACCGAGAAGGCGTCGGCGATGTAGACCACGTCGGCCTTGCCGCGCGTCCAGCCACAGTTGGGGTCCAGGCTGATGGCGCGCCGGTCGGCGATGAAGCGCCAGCCCACCACGTGCGGCTCCTCGCCGTGGCAGCAGGTCGAGAGGCCTTTGGCGTGGCGCGGCGTCGCGCCCGTTTGTCCGATCTGATTTAGATGCGTCAGAAAGGGAAGAACGGAGTTCCCTTCGCCGCCCTGATCGACGAGAGATTTGCTGCTGCCCAGCGACGAACTGGTGGCGTGCAGGAAGCCGAGAATCAGCTCGCTGGCCTCGGCGGCGTGAATCTGGCCGTCGGGCTGCTTCTTGGTCCAGCCGGCGCCGGCGACAAAGAGCATTTTCGCGTCGGGGCGAATGGTCTGCGCGTCCGCGGCGGGCGCGCGGAAGCCGCTAACCGTGGTGCGCATCTCCGGAAGTTGAACGGCAACCTGCTCGACCTGAGCCGTGGCCGGTTCAGCGGCATAGGCTGCGTGAGTTCCGGTGTCGAGCAGCAGGAACCAGGGGCGCGCGTCGCGGCTGAGAACGGCCTCGACCCGCTGGCGATAAAACCAGCGGCTGACCCCTATGGAATCGGAAATGCCGGTTTCCGCACCGCCGAGGGCGGTAATGTGGGTGTCGATGAAGCCGCCGAGGCGATGGGCCACGCTGGCCGCGACCCGAGTGAAACGGGAGGTTCCAGGGGCGAGCACGATGGTGGCCTGGGCGGTGCGGCAAAGGGCTTCGGCTGCCGCTGCGTCCGAGGCGTAGCGCGCTTGCGCGAAGGCCTCGCCGGAGACTGCCAGGAGGCGCGCTTTAGTGGCTGCCAGGGCGCTGGCGGCGGCCGTTGCGTCGGCAGCCACTATGCCGATGGTCACGGGCGCAGAGAGCCGCGCAGCCAGCTCCAGGCCGGCGGTGACGGCTTCCAGCGACGCGCGGCTCAGAGCCGAGCCGGTTTCGTCCGCATGAGCGAGTACAAGAATGGTTTCCATTATTATTTCTTAGCTCCAATAGCTCGGCTTTGATTGAAGGGTACGGGCTTTAGCCCGTACATCAAGGTCAAAACCAGATTGGGGCTTTAGCCCCTGAGGAAAATCTTTGGCAGCAAATAACATTCCCTCGGCGGCTAAAGCCGAAACTCAAAATCGGTGCTGAATGTACGGGCTGAAGCCCGTACCCTTCAAATCCATCAGCCTATTCGGCTCCAATCCAGGCGACCAGCTCGGCCGCGATCTCGTCGGGGCTCATGTTCTTCTCGACGCGTGTCGTCCGCTGCTGCTTGGGCAGGCTGACGGAGAGGTAGCGCAGGCCGTTGGCCTCCAGCTTGGCCGCCTTGGCCTTGGCCAGCGCGGGCATGATCGAGCGCATATTCTTCATGCCCACCTGCGGATTGTTGGGCGGTTCGGCCAGATTGCCGGTGGCCCAGCCCAAAACCGCCGGAGTTCCGGCGCAGACAGAGACTTGGTGCTTTCCGCCCTCGACGCGCTCCAGAACCTCGAAGCTGCCGTCCTCGCGCAGATCAATTTGGTCCACGCCCTGAAACTGGTCGGTAATGCCGAGCCGCTCGCCCACCAACTGAAGCGTCACGCCCGCGCCGCGCGTCGCCGACTCCCAGCCGCCGAAAAGCAATAGTTTGGAGCGATCCAGGCCGGGCAGCGCGGCGATGGTCTCGGCCAGCACGGCCGCCGTCGAGTGGGCGTCGGGAAAGCCCCCGATAGGGCCGTCGATGGGAACCAGCTCGAAGGCCGCCTTCTGCGCCACGGTCATCATCACCTGTTGCAGCTTGGCCTTGGAGCCGAGCGAGAGCAGCCAGAGCTTACTGCCGGGGTTCTTCGCGGCCAGATTCGACGCCTCATAAAGCGCGCTGGCGGCCCAGGGATCGAGGACCGCGGGCAGGACCATTTCGTTCTTCAGCCCCGGACCGTTCGGGCCGGTAACCGGCTCCAAGGTTTGCAGTGGATCAGGAACGACGCCCGCGCAAACCACAATGTGCAACAGATTCGCCATGAAGGTTTCCTTTTCAATCTATTTTAATTGCCTGGGCCCGGTTTTTAATTGCTCGGGGCTCAGTTCTCCGCCGAATGCAGTCCGCCGGAGCCGGTGCGGAAATCGATGTTCGAGCGGAGGCCGTCCGGCGATTGGCCGCAATTCCACAGGCAGCCGCCGCAGTGGACGCATTTTTCACGCTCGAAGTCAGGAACCCCATTCGCCCCGTGGGTGATGGCTTGGCCGGAGCACATCGCCACACAGGTCTTGTGAGTGCATTCGGCGCAAAGCTGGGGATCACGGAAGCGGACGTGATCGGCGAATCCGGCCATGGCCTGGACCTTGCCGCCCATCAGCAGCGCATCCTGCTGTGTAACCAGCAAGCGGCCATCCAACTCTATCTCCGGCCAGCCGCGCTCGGTGAGCAGGGCGTCGTGGAGGGGACGGCCACCAGCCTGCGCGGCCTGGGCCAGTTCTTTGACTCGTTCCGGGTTGATTCCGGCGGCGGAGGGAGCAATCTGCTTGTGCGCCGGCGGAATCTTCGCAGAGAGCGAAAGTTTTCCCTTGGTCAGCCCGGCCAGGGCCATACCGATCATGCCCTTGACGATGCCCTTCTGGAAGCCGTTGCGGGCGTTCTCGGCCTCGCGGGCGCCCTGCTCGACCCAGCTTGCGCGGCGGCGATTTTCGTAGGTGCTGGCCAGGTTTTCCTGCGTGAAGGGCTTGCCGGCGCGCAGCAGCTCGATGACCGCTTCGCCCAACTGTGTGCCCGTCGCCCAGGCCTCGTCAACGCCGGAACCGGTGAGCACGTTGGTTGAGCCGGAACCCTCGCCGATGCGGGCAAAGCCGTCGCCGGAGAGGAACGGCTCGCCGTGGCAGCCCGACTCTTCCAGCGACTTCGCGCCCCAGGAGCGCAGCGTTCCGTCCTTCAGGTAGGGCCACAGGGCGGGGTGCTGGATGTAGTGCTGCAGGTAGCGGTAAGCAGTGCGCGAGGGGTCATGCAGCCAGGAGGGGACAAAAGTGCCCACTGAAACCAGCCGGTCCGGATGCACGTAGAGGAAGCCGAAGATCTCCGGCTCGGGGTAGCCGAAGCTGTGCCAGACGACGCCCGGTTGCAGTGGCGAATCTTCGGGCAGCTCGATGACGAACTTCATGCCCAGAGCCCACTCGCGGTGGGCGTGACCCTGGGGAAGGCCGAGCTTTTCGTCGAGAGCCTGACCGACCGCGCCGACCGGGCCGTCACCGACGACGGTCAACTGCGCCTTCACGTCCATTCCGGCCATGAAACCGTCAGTGGGAGCGCCAGCTTTGTCCACGCCCTGATCGGCGAGGCGCAGACCTGTGACTTTTTTACTGTTTTTCGCGGCGTTCTCGGCAAAAAGCGGCCCGGCGACCGGCGTTCCCGGCCAGATTTGGACCAGTCCGGAGGCCATCAACTGCGCACCCACCCACTGGTTGAACTGGCCAATGCCGAGCACCAGGCCGCCGTGCTTGTTCAGAAAGCCAGGAGTCCAGGGCAGCGTGAAGGCGTTGTCTTTGAGGCCGACGAGCGGACCCGCGAATCGAAGCAGCGCGTCCCCAAAACGCAAAAGCGCGGAGCGGCGGCTGGCGCCGATGGGGTCGAGCAGGTACATGACCCGTTCACTCTTGACGGGAACGGCCAGGGGAATCTCGGCCGGATCAAGGGCGGGGAAGCTGGAGCGGATTGCCCTGGCCTGCGTGACCACGCCGCTGACGCCGGAGCTGATGTCGTCGGCGCGTTCATAGCAGAGGACTTGCAGGGGCATTCCCGGCGCCACCTTGCTCTCGAAGGCCGGGTCGGCGGGGTTTTCCGTCCAGGCGCTGGTGAGCGTCGAGAGAAAGCCGCCCATCGCCGGTCCAAAGCCGGCGCAGGCAATGTCCACCTCCATTGTCTGGCGGTCGATTTCTGGGGCTTCGGTGGTTTCACCCATAACTATTTGAGGCTCCTCGTGGTTTGTTTGGTAAGTATCTGGTTATCATCGATTCGCAAGAAAAAGCGGAATTGTACACTATTACGGAATTTCAATGCCCTATTAATTGAAGAATATCTGGAGGTAGCGTTTCACCATGCATCTGAACTTCCTTTTGAAGTTCAGACATGAGACTTTTAGTATCTGGTTCCACAAGCATCATCTGTTGTAGAGCAGGATCAACACATATTGTTCTATATTCTTCTTGCATGGTTTTACTCTTTGAGGCTAGTATCTTTGAACAGGCAATCATTCCATGCTGAATTGGTTCTAGCTTGTCAGCCACATCTTCCATCTGAAAAAGTATATAGAATAGCCTCTGTACATTCAGATCATCACGAAACTCATATTGAAGTTCGGTCAACATATGCCTCTTCCTCTTTTCCATCATTTCGGTTTGAGTTTGGAGGGTATGAAGATCATCACATTGCTTCGCAAAATCCGCGAAACTACTTATTTGTCGTTGATATATTTCTTCTGTAGCTAGACGATTTTTGGTATCCTCTGGCATATATTTCTTTACTTCTTGCAATATCTCGTATATGCGTTTTGAACGAGATTGTTCTTGTTTATTTATGGAAACAGTGGGTTGTGCGTATATCGTTATTCCACAGCACAAGGCGCAAATGGTGATGATTGCCGACCAATAATAAACACGGCATAACTTCTGCATTTTACTTCTGAAAAAGTTCAACGCATTAATATTACTTTTCATCATAAACATTGCACCTCAAATGAAAATTCATCAGCTCATTTTCTGCGACCAAGATGACCTAATCCTGCGCGTGAATTGAATCGAAAAAATTACCATGTTTGAAAAGGTTGAAGGATCATCACTTCCCAACCCCCCTGGTACTTTCTCAGGTATAGATTTTTCTGATTGCCTTCATTTGGGTAGTAAAGCTTATACTCACCATCTGGTATCTCGCGTCCATCGACGAATCGTATGTGGTTGACGATCGGCTTCAGCAATTTCAGTACATTTGGTGCAGCAGGCAGCGGCTGCACCAAACCTGACTGGAATATGATGCTGTAGGAGACGTCGAATTTGTCTTTCGGTCCCCATTTACTTTCCAAACTGCCGGTTCCTTCTTGAATGCCTTCCATCGTGATTTCCACCTTTCGTTCACGACACCAAAACAATAATCGCTGAGTGTATGCCCCGTCTATCCCACATCCCAAAAGCGGGATGTGGGGCACCCATTTTTAGGTGCGATAAAGCCATGCGAGCGAAAAGCGAGCTATTGGCCCCACCGCAGGTGGTTACGCCGGGTAATCCAGCGCCTCGGGGATCATGACCTTGGCGACGGCCTGGGCGGCGCGGTCCTTGGCCAGCCGCGCGCCGCTCAGACTGCGGGTCAGCTTGTTCTGAAGGCGCAGAAAGTCGTTGGTCTCCCCGGATTCTTCACCCTCGCCTGGCGTGAAGCCGTCAGACTGCTGGTTATAGCCGAAGACCAGTTCCGCGCAGATGCGCGAGACCTCGCCGGCCGCCGCCGCCGCCTGGGTGTGGCAGAGGTCCGAGAGGAACTGCACGGTGCCTTCCAGGCCTTCGCTGGCGACCGGATCGTCGCCGCCCCTGGCTTCGAGCTCGAGCACGTCGAGAATCTGCGCGCGCGAGGCCACCAGCCAGCTGAGCGCGTCGGCCATGGGAAAGGTTACGCCCTGGCGCTGGCCGTGGTAGAGCTTGCCGCCCGCCGGGTCGGTGGCCGTTTGCAGGTGGTCGAGCGTCCACTGCCACATCTGCATCGCCGAGGCCAGCGTAAAGGCGCCGATGCCAGGGTGCGAGGAGGCGATCTGCCGCATTTCCGCCGTCCAGGCGCGGAACTCGGTCAGAAAGACCTCCGAGGTCATGGTCACCGTCATCTGGCGGCGCTGCACTGCTTCCGGACCTTCGTAGGTGGCCTCCAGTTGGGCGTCCATCCATTTGTTGGCCAGGAAGCCGGGGCAATCCTCGGTGATGCCATAGCCGCCCATCAGGCTGACGGCCTCGCGCAGCAGGTTGGTTCCGTGGCCAGTGTTCCACAGCTTGGTGGCTGGGCAGAGTACGTTGGCCTCGGCGTCCATTAGCACAAATTGCACCAGGGGATCGGCTTCGAGTTCGGCGCGGCGCGGACTCTCCGGCGCCAGTGAGAGCAGCTCGATGGCCCGCTGCTCGCTCTCCCGGAGCGCCTTCATCTCGGCGCGTCCGCCCTGAATGCCGCTTTCCTTGAGAATGGCCGTCTTCTGCTTCTCGATGGGGTCCAGTGCGTCGAAGAGGCGCGCCGTGGCCAGGCCCAGCGAGGTGGCCGCTTCGCCGGTGGCCCAGACGTCAATCAGCCGGTGTAGAGCGTCTTCGCGCTGCTGAATTCCTTGTTCGTAGCGCACTGTGCCGGGCTTGGCGCCCTCGGCTCCGCGGAAGCGGCTGCGCTGGTATCGGATGACCGGCTCGACGGCCGACAGCAGCTTGGCCGCCGTCATCACGCCCACCGGCACGCGGGTGCGGCGGAAGACCGACTCGATGATCTCGCCGTGGTTGTAGTTGGGGACGATGACCCCGTCCTTCACGGTATAGCCGCCCACGATGCGGCTGGCGGGCACCTTCAAGTTGAAAATAGGGTCGCCGGTGGACGAAAGCTGGTGAACCAGCTTCTTGGTAGGAGTTCCGTGGTCGAAGATGCCCTCGTCGGTCTCTTCCAAAATGACCACGCAACTGCCCTTGATGCGCTCGTCGTCGCTGATCACGGCGGCGGTGGCGAAGTTGGCGAAGGCGATGTTGGTGATGAAGCGGCCGCGCTTGTCGATCTGCAGCCAGGGCTCCTCGCCTTCCTTCCACTCGGCCACGCGCATCTTGCCGCTCAGCATTCCGGTATCGACGCCCACGTAGGGGATCGGCTCAGTCAGCACGAAGGCTCCGCGCCAGGGCTTGCGGTCTTCGCCCGGCTGTGGAGGAGCGGAGAGACTTTTGTAGCGGAGAATCTGCTCGGCTGTCCCGCGCTCGTGGATCGGTGCCAGAGCCAGAAAACCGGCCAGGCTGGCCGTGGCCGCGCCGCCGTCCACCCAGGCCAGCTCAAAGGCCGCCAGCGCCAGCGCCAGGTTCTTTGGCCCGGCGATGAAGCCGCCCTCCTCCGGTTCCATGAAGGCCGCAGTCACGCCGGCGCGGTCAAAAGCCTCCATCATCTCGCTCTTGCCGGGGGTCCACTCGTGGGTGTTGCGCTCACCGGCGGCCACCAGCTGCGCCACGGTGCCCCGCGCCACACTGCGGGCCGACTGCACCAGCATCTGCAAATCGAAACGCTCTGCAAACCGCCATTGAATCTGGCGCACCGCATCCCCAGGGAGAGCGAGCATATATTTTTCTTCGGATACTGCAACCGTGCCCATGCAATTTTTTCCTCAAACTATGCTCTTAGTGTGCCTGACGGGGCAACCGGAGGCAAGTGACCCGTATCACTCCATGGGCGCGGCAGTGGGCGAGCATGAGGTCAAACCTGGCCAGCCAGAAGTGAGCGGCCTTCCCGGCTGTGACCTGCATCACTTGCGCCGAAACAAAACAGCGCTATGAAAGGGGGTTAATCTGCTCGGCCGCCCCATTCGGCGGCAAACCCGGCCCAGGGAGCATGGTGCGGTCAAGGAGCATCAGCATGACGCAGCGAAGTGGATCGGAGCCCGCATGAAGACTGCTTCTGCCATCGCGCTGGCGCTGGGAGTGCTTTTGGCGGTTGCGGCACCAGCCCTCGCTCCTGCGCAGACCGATTGCCTGGCCTGCCACGGGGACATGACCCTTCAGGACGCCTCCGGGCACAGTGTCGGCGTGGACGCGCACACCTTCGCTGCCAGCCTGCACGGCAGCCTGCCATGCACCGCCTGTCACACCACCATCAAGGAATACCCTCACCCGGAGAAGGTGACGCCGGTCGAGTGCCAGAGCTGCCACGCCGATCAGGCCACAGGGCTGGCTGGCAGCGTGCACGCCAAGGCCTCCGCGCAGCCCTGCCTCAGTTGCCACGGGAACGCGCACGCCATCTTCTCCAAGGACGATCCGCGCTCGGCCGTCTATCCGCTCAACATTCCGCGCACCTGCGGCTCCTGCCACGGCGACCCGGCGCTGGCTAAAAAGTACGGCCTCGCCAATGTGTACTCGCTCTACATGGACTCGATCCACGGCTTTGCGCTCAGCAGAGAGGGGCTGCTGGTGGCGGCCAACTGCCAGAGCTGCCACGGGTCGCACCACATTCTGAGCCACACGAATCCGCAGAGCCCCACTTCCAAGAGCAATGTTCCCAAAACATGCGGCGGCTGCCATGCGGGAATCGCGGCCGGTTACGCCTTCGGCGTGCATGGAAAGGCCGTCGCCGCGGGCAATTTGAAGGCGCCAGTATGCACCGACTGCCACACGGCTCACGCCATCCTGCAGCCCACCGAGGCGGCCTTCCGCATGCAGTCGACCCCCATCTGTGGCTCCTGCCACCAGGACAAACTGTCTACTTACCGGGACACCTTCCACTCGCAGTTGGGCGGGCTGGGCGGCTATGTGCAGACGGCGCGCTGCTGGGACTGCCATGGGGCGCATGAGATTCTGCCGGCCTCCGATCCCCGCTCGCCGGTCAACCATGCGAACCTGGTGAAGACCTGCGGCCGCTGCCACGCGGGCGCCAATCTCAGTTTTGTCCAGTATCAGCCCCACGCCAATGCGCGCGACCGCAAGCTGAATCCCGCTCTCTACTTTATCCGGCTGTTCATGAACCTGCTGCTGATCGGCACCCTGACCTTCTTTGTGATTCACACCATACTGTGGCTGATCCGCTCGCGTTACAGCCAGATCAAAACACGATCGGCAGAGGGAGGCAAGAATGGATGATTTGGAAGCAGCGGCAGCCGAAAGCTGGGAACATGAAGAAAAGGAGGGGCGGCATTTCCTGCGCTTCACGCGGGGGCAGAGGCTGCTGCACGCCACTTTGTTTACCACCTTCCTCGGGCTGGCGGCGACCGGGCTGCCGATGCGCTTCAGCGAGAGCGTTTGGGCGCGCGGCCTGGCCAGGGCCGTGGGCGGATTCGGCGCGATTCTCTTCTTTCACAAGCTCTGCGCCGTGGTGCTCACGCTGGCCTTTCTGATCCACGTCAGGGACATCGTCACCCGCGCCTTTATTCATCGTGAAAAGGGAATCTTCTGGGGCGCGAACTCCATGGTGGCCAGTTGGAAAGACGTGAAAGACCTTTTTGGCCACATCCGCTGGTTCCTGGGACTGGGGCCGCGACCGCAGTTTGACCGCTATTCCTATTGGGAGAAGTTCGATTACTGGGCCGTCTTCTGGGGCATGGTGGTGATCGGTTTTTCCGGCTACGCAATGTGGTTCGCCCCCTTCTTCGCCCACTTTTTACCCGGATGGGCGTTGAATGCAGTGCTGGTGATTCACAGCGAAGAAGGACTGCTTGCCATTCTCTTCATCTTTTCCATTCACTTCGTCAACACTCACCTGCGTCCTGACACCTTCCCCATGGACATGGTGATTTTCACCGGCATCGAGAGCGAGGAAGAGTTCAAAACCAAGCGGCCGAAAGAGTATCAGCGGCTGGCGGCCGAGGGAAAGCTGGAGGCCAGGCTGGCCGAGGCGCCGGGAATCTGGCAGTTGAACTTCTCCAGGGTGGTGGGCTTCACCGCCGTCGCCATCGGCCTGATCCTGCTGGTGCTGACCCTGAGCGCGTACTTCTGGCATTGAGCGGCGCGTTATGATCGTTCCACTTGATCTTTGACAGGGTGTGGGTGGAATGAGGATCGCGTATGTGCTCACCTCGCTGGGCGTGGGCGGGGCGGAACGGCAGGTGGTGGCGCTGGCCGAGCGCATGGCCTCGCGCGGCCACGCGGTTTCGCTGGTGGTGCTTCGGCCTCGCCAACCCGAAGAGTGGCCCACCTCGCTCGACCTCATCTGCCTGGAGATGCGCAAGACCCCTGCCAGCTTTTTCGCCGGATTAACCAGGGCCAACGGTTTCCTGCGCGGTTTTCAGCCTGATCTGCTGCACAGCCACACCTTTTATGCCAACATCGCGGCCCGGCTGCTCCATTTGTCCGCGTTGCTGGCTCCGGCGCGGCTGGGCTTCAAGCAGCGCCGCCCTGTAGCGCCCGTCATCTCCACCATTCACAACATTTATGAAGGCCGGTGGCCGCGGATGCTGGCCTACCGGCTCACCGCCCCCCTCAGCCGCCACACCACGGCGGTCAGCCAGGCCGCTGCCGCCCGCTTTGTGCGCCTCAAAGCCGTTCCGGCGCGCAAATCTTCGGTCGTCACCAACGGCATCGACACTCAGGAGTTCGCGCCCAACCTGGAGCGGCGCGCCAGCCTGCGGGCGCTGATGGGCGTGAATGCGGAATTCGTCTGGCTGGCAGCCGGACGCATTGTGGCGGCCAAGGACTATCCCAACCTGCTGCGCGCCTTTGCGCGTGTTCACGCCGCTTTTGACGGCGCCTGCCTCTGGATCGCCGGAGACGCTGCCGGTGATTTCACGGCGATGCAAGCACTGGCGGCCGGGCTAGGTCTGGCTGACGCCGTCCGCTGGCTTGGTTTGCGCCGCGATATGCCCGCCCTGCTCGACGCCGCTGACGGCTTCGTTCTGGCCTCGGCCTGGGAGGGAATGCCTCTGGCCGTGGGCGAAGCAATGGCCATGGAGAAGCCGGTCGTCGCCACCGATGTGGGTGGCGTGCGTGAACTGGTGGGCGAGTCTGGGTTGATCGTACCGGCTAAAAGCCCGGAGGGCCTGGCTGCGTCGATGCTCGCCCTGATGCGGAGCACGCCCGAAGCCTGCGCCTCGCTCGGCCGCACGGCGCACAAGCGCATTCAAGAAAAATTCAGCATCGAGGCCAAGGCCGACGAGTGGGAAGCGCTTTACAGTAGAGTGCTGGAGCGGAAGATCTGATTGGAGTTGCGGAAGCTGGAACTGGCCAAAGCTGGAGTTGGCCAAAAATAAGAAGGGCCTCGGCGTAAGCGCCTAGAGCATTTTCGGAATACATATAGACTTTTTGAGAGCTGCGGAAGGTGGCTTTTTCTTGAGGAAAAAGCCACTTGAGCGTGTGCTTTCGGTCTACACCAATTCCGAAAATGCTATAGACCCTTTTCAACTCTTTATCTTCGATCAGAAGGCGAAGACGGCCTGGAAGAAGATGCGCCGCGAGGCCGCGCTGGTCGAGAAGATGCCGCCAGCCAAACTGGTTGATTTATTGAAGTTCGGCGATCCGACGGAGCCCCCGGGCGTTCCATAGTCGGCATTGTTGAAGAGGTTCAAGGCCTGGGCGCTGAAGGTCAGCGTGTACCTGCGAGTGGCGCTGGCTGCTCCGGCTGCGCTGTCCTTGCTGACGCGCACGCGTCCGCTGTTGCTGAAACCGCCGGGGGGGCCGAATGCGATTCCTCCGCCCGGTCCGCCACGGCCGCCATCCGGAGGCGGTCCGCCCGGAGGCGGTCCGCCGGCATTATCCTGTCGGCTGGCCGAGGTGAGTTTGGGGCCGATTCCGAAGGAGCGGCTGAGGCGCAGATTCATGGCCACCGCGGCCGGGCCGTTGCCCAGGTTGACGGGGATGGGAGTGTAACCGCTCTGTGGAGTGGCGTTTGGCGGAGTGGTGTCGAAGCAGCCGTACGAGGTCTCCACGTAGCGGCTGGAACTGGCCGTGCAGAGAGAGGCCTCCGCGAATGCCGGGCGGTTGTTCAGAAAGTTGTCGCCGGTCAAATCGTTCCGCGTGACGATGTTGAACGGCTTGCCCGCCTGCGCAATCAGAAAGGGATTGAAGACGATGCCCCAGGGGCCGGTGTAGTTGGCCATCAGGAAGAGCATCTGCCGCGCGACAAAGCTGGCCCGGCCGTAATCCTGACTGAGGTTGTAGGAGTTCGAGGCATCGGAGCCGGCGCCGCCATCGGAGTTGGCCGCGGTCACGTTATAGAAGCCGAGCAGGCCGAATTTGGGCGTGAGCTTGGCGTTGATGTTCACGATCAACTGGTTCTGCTTGAAGACCGCCTCGGGATAGTATTCGTCAACGATTCCCAGCGACGGATTGGGCCGCGTGCCGGTCAGAGTCGTGCTGCCGTACTGATAGGTTCCCGGCTCATAGGCGTTGGAGTCGCGCGTGACCAGCTGATGCACGCCGAAGGAGTGCAGGTAAGTGGCCGTGAGCGTCGTGGTTTTGGTCAACTGCCGCTCCAGGCTAGCCCCGAACTGCTCGATGTAGGGCGAGTGGAAGCCGGGCGCAATCTGGACAATAGTGGGCTTGCCGGGCGAGCCGCCGCACGCGGGGGGGGACTGGACCATCTCGCTCAGGCTGGTGGCGTTGGAGCAGGCCAGGTTGTCGATGTAAAACCGCTGCTGGCCGTTGGCGGCGCCGCTGAAGCGCTCGGCCGGGAGTTCGTCGCTGATCGAGAAGCGGTCATAGAAGAGGCCAAAGCCGCCGCGCAGCACGGTTTTGGCCTGCTTTTTGTCCTTGTGCCCGTCCAGGGCGTAGGCAAAGGCCACGCGCGGAGCCCAGTCGCTGTGGTCGGAGATGTGATTCTGCGCTTCCCAGCGCAGGCCGCCGGAGAGCGTCAGAAAGGGATTGGCCTTCCAGTCGTCCTGCACAAATAGCGCGGCGTCGAAAAGGTTGGCCGTGGCGCTTTTGCCCCCGGTCGTGTAGTCGAGCTTGAAGGGAATGCAGCCGCCTTGCTGTGTTAACTCAGCGGAGCAGTTGGCGGCAATTTGCGCCATGGTTTCACCCTTGGCAAAGCCGTTTTCCGTGGCCACGATGGCCCCTGCCGAGGGGAAAGAAAAGCTGCCGTTGAAGTTTGCATCGGTCGAGTTGGCGTCGCGGTTGTCCCTGAGCCGCGCGCCGAACTTGATGGCGTGCGCGCCCACCGACATGGTGGTCAGGTTCTGCAGTTCCAGGCGGTCCGTATGATCGTGGGAAAACTGGTTCGGTGAGCCGCCGCCGGAGAAGGCGCCCGGCACCGTGACCGCGGGATCGGCGCTTGCCGAGCTGGTGGAAGTGCTGTCGCGCAGATACTGGAAATGCGTTTCGTTGACGATGTGGTCGTTGACGATCAGCGAATCGCTCAGTTGGACGGTGTGTTCGATCGAAGTCGAAGCCGTGGCCTGCGAAGGCAATAACAGGCCGGTGGTGCCGATGTTGCCGCTCTGGCTGTTGCGGTAGAACTGGTAGCGCAAGGTCAGCGTGTTCTTCTGGCCCAGTTGCAGGTCGATGCGCGGCGCGATGTTGGTGCGCGTCTGCGGGCTGAAGATTCCGCCTGAAAGAGGGCCGAGTGAGTAGGTGTTCGTGGCTGTATCCAGAATCGGAGCCTCACTCAGGCTATAGATGCTGTCGTTCTGATTATTGCGCTGCTCGGCGCTGATAAAAAACGAGGCCGTTTTGGATAGAGAGCCGTTCAAAGTGCCGTTGAACTGGTAGCTGTGATAGGAGGGAAGGTTACTGGTGAACGGGTTGCCGGTGTTGAATACATTGTCGTTGCCCTGGGCGAAAAACTGTCCGTGCAGCTTCTCTGTGCCCGGCTTGGTGAGAATCTCGATGCGTCCGTAACCCAGCTTGTCGAATTCGGAGGAAAAGGGATTCTGGTTGATACGAATCTCGCGAATGGCCGATTTGGGCGGAAGCTGCCCGCCAGTGAAGCCGTCAATGTAGATTTGCCCGCCATTCGGCCCCGCCGAGGGTCCAGCCAGAGCCGTCAGTTCACTGGAAAGCTCATCGGGATCGTCCGACAAGGCGTCCAGATCCTTGCCCTTGATGACGATGGCGCTGGTGTTTCCGCCCGCCTCCACATTGACGGTGGGCGACTCGCTGGTGACCACAATGCTCTGCTGTTCGACCTCGATGGCCATGGAGATGTCCACGCGCATCAGTTGGCCAGCCGCAAGCTGAATGGGCTGGGAGACAAAGGGCGCGAAGCCCGTGAAGGCGGCCTGCACAATGTAGCTGCCGGGAGCGAGGCCGTTCACCTGGTAATGCCCGGTTGCGCTGGAGGCCGCTGTGCTCACGGTCCGTCCCGCTGGCGTGGTGATGATGATCGTTGCGCCGGGAATCAGTGCGCCGGTTGGGTCGGCGATCTGCCCGTGCAGGGTAGCGGACTGCGCGGGAGTTGCCGGGGCGGCAGGGGAGGTTCTGAACTCGGGGGAGGAAGCCGGGGCCGGAATCTGCGTCTGAGCCTGAACCTGGGGCTGAACCAGCGTCTGGGCCTGCGTTTGCGCCGCGAGCGTTCCGGCAAAACCCAGCGCCAGGGCCGTCAAAAAATGAGTAAAGCCATGCAATTTTGAATACACGTGTCTCTCGCTTGTTTCCGCTGGTTGTGTGTGAGCCTACTGGGCCGCTTCCGCCGCGCCCGCCCCGGTGTTCATGCTCCAATTCGAGAGCAGATCCTGGCTGGCCGCGGAGGATTCCAGCAGCGGTTCGACGCCTGCCAGCAGCGTGATGGCCGTCACCTCTGCAGTTCCTTCGGTCGTTACCAGCATGACCGCCTCGCCCTTCTTCAGATCCGCAAATGGAATGGCCGGAGCGTGCGAGATCATCTGTTGCGCGTCGCCGGCGTCCTGGCCAGTGCGTTGCCCGGTTTGGCCGCTGCGCGCGGTTTCCTTCAACCTCGCCGCCAGGATCTGCGCTAGGCGATCGGGCAGTCGGCGCATCTGCGCCTCCGCCGTAATGTGGACGGTGACAGGCTTTTTCGTGGCCAAATCTTTGATTACCAGCGTCGAACTGGACGGATCGAGCGAGGCAATGGTTCCCGAAATGTTGCGGAAGCTACCGGAGACCACTTCTTCTGCGGCAATCTCTGTACCGTCAGCATTCTTAGCGCCGCGCGCACGCAACTGGTCGCCCGAGTGGATCGCCTCGATCGGCGCCGGAAGCGCGGCGTCAAAGCGCACCGAGGCAAGAGCGTAGCGTTTGAGCATTGTCGCGCTGGAGGTGTGGACGGTAATCGTTTTGGCCGCCGCTCCCGCACCGCTGGTGAGCACAATGGCGCCCGAGGCGGCATCGACGCTCTTTACCAGTCCACCCACTCCGCGCCGCTGCCAGTCCTCGCGCTCCATTTGCTGCTTCCGCGCCACGTCCTCCTGCTTGACGATCACAATCTGCAAGGCCTGCGCGGCTCCGGCCGGGGCGTCGGGATCGAGCCTGACCAACGCGCGGTCGCCCACGGCCAGATCGCTGAACTGAATCGTCTGCGCCGCGCTCAGATTCCTCTGGCCGGGAGCAATGCGCTTCAGCGAGGCCGTCGCTGGAACCCCCACCGGGTACGACTGGCCCTGGTCGGTTTTTACTGTGAGAGTGTTAGCGCCGAGGGCGGTGACGGCGCCCACAAAGCGTGAGGGCGTCTGCGCGGCGGCCAGGGGCGCGCCTGCCAGCAGCGCCACCCACGCCAGCGCCATCCACACCGGCGCCATCCGCACTGGCCTGAGCGCGATCGAAAACGGAGGCCGAATCTTCATCCAGTTCTTCATAGGCCATTTCTTGAGGGGTAAAATTCCGCCGGTTCGCGGGGTGGGGAAATTGTATTCGCTTTTGTAGACGAATCAATACGGCAAAAGGTTGAGCGGGCGGCTTTACAGCGGGTTGGTTTTCTGTGAAAAAGAGCCTTGGTGCAGTAGAACCTTCAGAATTTGGCGAGGAGGCAGATTCTTTGCTGAAGTGAGGGCGCTTTCCAGAATTTTCCGCCATCCAGCCAGGAATTTTCTCATCCGGTCAGGATTTTCCGCCGTTTGGATCAATGCGCCGCCAACTGCGCCGTCTCCAGAAAGGCAAAACTTCCTGAGGGGGTGGGAACGACGTGCGTCAGACGGCGGCTGTGCACCACGACCGTGTCCCTGTACCAGAGGTTGATGGCGGGCAGGTCGCGCGCGAGAATCTGTTGCGCCTGGACGTAATCGGCCCGCCGCCGGGCTGTGTCCGCGCTCTGGGCCGCGTCGTCGAGCAGGGCGTCCAGCCGCGGGTTCGAATAGTGGCTGCGATTGGCGCCGTGGGGAGAAAAATTCGCGGTCGAGAAAGCATAGTTGAAGATCTCCGGCTGCTCGTTGCCGCCGATCCAGCGCAGTGAGTACATCTGAAAGGCCCCGCGCGCCACGTCGGAGTAGAAGGTGGCAAATTCGTAGCTACGCAGATCGAGCGCAATGCCCACCCTGGCCAGTTGCTGTTGCAGTACGGCCGCCAGCAGACGCACGTCCTCGACATTGCCGGTCTTCATCGTCAGATGGAAGCGAATTCCGTCCGGACCCGCAAAATGGCCAGCTTCGTCCAGCAGTCGCGCAGCTCGCGCCGGATCGTACGGGTAGCGCGCCACGTCATCGGTGAAGGCCCAGTGGCTGCGCGGCAGCAGGCTCTCGGCCGGCCGCGCGTGGCCCCGCAGCAGGGTTTGAATAATCAGAGGGCGGTCGATGGCGTAGGCAATCGCCTGGCGCACCCGCACATCATCGAGCAGCGGATCGCGCAGGTTGAAGCCAAGGTACTGCACCTGCGTTCCGGGCGCATCCTCGACCACCAGGTTGGGCCGCGTGACGAGGGCCGCCAAGGAATCCATTGGCAGGGAATTGACGGCCACGTCGGCCGAGCCTTTTTCCATCTCCAGCGACTCGGTAATCGCATCGGGGACCACGCGAAAGCGCACCCGCGCAATCTTCGGCTCCGCGGCCCAGCTCAGTGGATTGCGCTCGATGAGCACCTCCTGGTCGATCTGCTGGCTGACGAAGCGAAATGGCCCTGTGCCCACCGGATGACGCCAGAAATCGCGCCCACTGCCCTCGGGAACAATGCCGAAGGCGCCGGTGGAGAGGTTGGTCAGCAGAAAATTATCCGGGCGCTTCAGGTGGAAGACCACCGTCCGCGCGTCCGGGGCTTCGACCGACTCGACCGAGGCGTAGGCGGCGGCTTTGGGCGAGAGCACTGCGCCGGAGCAGATCGAGTTCACCGTCCAGACCACATCGCGCGCCGTCAGCGGGCGGCCATCCTGGAAGAGAACCGATGGGCGCAGATGGAAGACCAGCGTCAGCAGGTTCGGCTGCTCCCAGCTCTCGGCCACGGCCGGCGTGAAATGGAAGTTGGTGTCGCGCTCGACCAGCCCATCGAAAAGCAGCTCATCGATGTGCTCTGATTGCGCGTCCGTTCCCACGCGCGGGTCCAGGCTGGCCGGGCTGCTCTCGATGAGGAAGACCACGGTTTGTGGGTCGCGGGGCTTCGCGTGGCAGCCGGTGAGCGTGACGAAGGCCGCCAGTGCCAACCCGGCGGCAAAACCAGTTTTCCATCCCACAAACGCCGGGTGCCCCATTCTTGCCGCGTATTTGTCCTTGCGGCAAGAGTGGGAAACCATGAACCCCAGCCGGGTGCCCCAGGTCTCGATTTTGAGACCTGGGAATTCACCCAGTCTCAAGCCTTTACGCATAGGTCACCTGCCCCAGAATCGCAGGCCGCGCCGCGCCGGTGGCTTTGGGCAGATTTCCGGGCCTGTGGTGCCAGGTTTGCCAGGCCAGCAGAGCAAAGGCCGCGGCCTCCTTGGCTTCGGCGGGCAAACCGAAGTTTTCGCTCGTGGCCAGCTCGCAGCCCAGCGGTTCCAGCCTTTGCGCCAGCATTGCCATCAGCGTCCGGTTGCGCGCCCCGCCGCCGGAGACGATGTAATCTACCGCAGCGCCCCTCATCCCGCGCCGGGCAAAGGCTTTATAGCTCTGCGCAATTGTTTCGGCCGTTAGCGCCGTCGCCGTGGCCAGCGCGTCCTCGGGTTTAGGGCTGAGCCGCTGGCAGGCGGCCAGAAACTTCGCTGCATACTCGCGCCCAAACTGCTCGCGACCGGCAGTGCGCGGCGGTTTCAGCTTGAAGTAGGGGTTGCCGAGCGCCTTGGCCAGCACCGGAGCGAGCACCGCGCCGCGCGCGGCAAAATTTCCATTGCGGTCAAACTTTGCCTGAAAAAGCTCCTGCGCCAGCCAGTCGACGACCATGTTCCCAGGACCGGTGTCGAAGGCGACGACCGCATCCGCTGCGGCTCCGGCGGGAATCGCCGTCAGATTGGCGATGCCGCCGATGTTCTGCAGCACGCGGCCGCGCCGGGCGTCGGCAAAGAGCACGTAATCCAGCAGTGGAACCAGCGGCGCTCCCTGGCCGCCGGCGAGCATGTCCGCAGGGCGAAAGTTCGAGACCACAGGAACGCCGGTTTTTGCGGTGATCACTGCCGCCTCGCCCAACTGCCAGGTGCAGGCGAAGCTCCGGCCTGCGTAGCGTGCCGCCCGCGGCTGGTGATAGAGCGTCTGCCCGTGGCAGCCAATCAGATCCAACCTGCCCAGATCGAACTCCGCCTTGTGCCGTTCGACGGTCGCGCTGACCGCCTCGGCGTAGGCCAGGCCGAGCCTCCAATGGAGCCGCGCCAGCTCCGCGGTCGAGGTTGCGGCCGCGTTCATCGCCCCCAGCACCGCTCGTCGCAGCGGGGCAGGAAAGGCGAAGCCCTCGTGTGCCACCAGCGTCAGTTCCGGCCGCATGAGCCCTGGCTGTTCGAGTCTGGTCCGTTTAAGCCCGGTTCGCTGTCTGCACGGCGTAATCCGCACCACGGCCACGTCGACGCCGTCGGCCGAGGTACCACTCATGACGCCGGCCACCGTCATCGTCTCTGCGCTCATGTGGTCTGCGCCTCCGCGCCGGATTGGGCCTTCATTACCGTCTCCCGGAAGCTGAGAATTCTCTCGCGCAGCGCCGCGAATTGCCGGGGTGTGAGCGCGCGCGGCACGCCGCTGGCAAACAGTTTTGCCCTGCGCCGCGCCATTTGCTCCGCGCGCTCCAGAATCAGCCTGGAAAAGGCCGCCGAACGCTCCCCCTCGGCCAGCAGAGCCTCAAAGGCGCGCAAAATCAGATCCGGCGAGTGGCAGATTTCCACGAGGTCCATCCCCGCCCGCACCGCCGCCACCACGGCCTCTTCGAGGGGCATAAACCTCAGAATGCCGCCCATCTCCATATCGTCGGAGAAGATGATTCCCCGGTAGCCGATCCGCTTGCGCAGCACCGTCTGAATCCAGTAAGCAGAGGTGCTCGCCGGGTGGTTTTTGCCAGCAGTTTCCGGATAAGCCGCGTGGTTGACCATCACCATCGGCAGTTCGTCGCGCAACTCGCGATATGGGGCCAGATCCTCGCGCCAGAGCTCGCGCATACCGCGCCGGATGGCCGGGGTCTCCAGATGCGAATCGAGCGTGCCGCCGCCGAGGCCAGGAAAGTGCTTGCCGCAGCCCACCACCTTGTGGGCGGCCAGCCCGGCCAGAAAATCGCGCGCATAATCGACCATGCCTTCGGCCGTCGCCGCCGCCGACCGCGTTCCCATCACCTGGGCCGACTCGGGCAGCGCCAGGTCGAGCACCGGCGCCAGCGTCGTATTGAAGCCGAAGGCCTTCACCCCCTGCGCGATCAACTCGCCCTGTCGGCGGGCTAGGCCAGTTTTTCCCGTCCGCCGTTCCGCCTCGGCCACTGCCTGCGCGGAGTGCATGGCGGTCAGCGCGTCCCGCAGCCGGTCCACCGTACCGCCCTCCATGTCCACGCAGCGAAAGCTGTTCGGTGCGCACAGGCTCGTAGCCTCGGCCAGCAGGGCCCGCGTCTGCCGGGCGTCCTCGATGTTGCGCCGGAAGAGGATCACCCCCGCCGGCCGCACCAGCTTGAGCCACGCGCGCTCCAGGCCGGTCAGCTTCGTGCCTTCGAGTCCTACCACCAGCAGACTTCCCACAGCCTGGCGCAGATTGGTTTTCATTGCCGCTCCTTCACTCACTTCCAGCCGAAATTCTATTCCCCACGCCTCTGACCGCTTGTTGTTGTATCCATGTGGGTGCCCCATCCTTGCGGCTGTCATTCTGAGCGAAGCGCAGCGAAGTCGAAGAACCTGCGTTTTGACGCTGTTGCCGCAAGGGTGGGAAGGCACAAATTTACGCGGTCAGAGGCCTAATTCCTACTCCTTAGTGTTGCGATCACGTGAATTTGTAATTTCCCAGGTTCCAAAATCGGGACCTGGGGCACCCAAACTTTCGTGGCCGACATTCCAAACCACTCGATCACGGTACTCGTCCCTAGTCCCTTGCTTCTTTCAATTCCACCTGAAGTTCTTCCAGCAGATTCAGCGCCTGCAGCGGCGTCAGCGAATTTACATCCGTTGCCTCGATCCGGTCCACAATCCGCTGCGACAGCGGCGTAAAGATCGTCAACTGTACCGGCTCGGGAGCCGTTTCCACCTGCACGCTCTGCCGCTCCTGCTTTTCATGCTGGCGCAGCACGTGCCGTGCCCGTTCGATCACTGCGGCCGGAAGCCCCGCCAGCTTCGCTACTTCGATTCCGTAACTCTTGCTGGCCGCGCCCGGCTCGATGCTGTGCAGAAAGACAATGCCGCTGGCGGCTTCTTTCACGCCCACGCGCAAATTCCTCACTCGCGGCAGCTTCTCGGCCAGCATCGTCAGTTCATGATAGTGCGTGGCAAACAGCGTCCGCGCGCCGGTCTCGGCATGAAGGTACTCGACCGTTGCCCAGGCCAGCGAGAGCCCGTCGAAGGTCGCCGTTCCTCGGCCCATCTCGTCGAGCAGGATGAGCGACTTGTTCGTGGCCGTATTCAGAATCGTCGCCGTTTCGGTCATCTCCACCATGAAGGTCGAGCGGCCCCGCGTCACGTTGTCGCTGGCCCCGATGCGCGTATAAATCCGGTCCACCAGGCCAAAACGCAGGCTTTCGGCGGGAACAAAGCTGCCCATCTGGGCCAGAAGAACCAGCATCGCCGCCTGGCGCAGGTAAGTGCTCTTGCCGCCCATGTTCGGCCCGGTTATCAGCAGCAGGCTCGGTCCCTCGCCCGCCCCATCGGGTTCCGCCGCGCGCAGGTAAAGGTCGTTCGCGATGAACCTCCCCTCGCGCGTCTCCTCCATCCACTGCTCGATGACTGGATGGCGCCCGGCAACCGCTTCGATCACCGGCTCTTCCACCAGCTGCGGCCTCACGTAGCGCCGCCCTGCCGCCAGGTGCGCGAAGTTGGCCACAAGGTCCGCCTCCGCCACGGCGGCCGAGGTGCGCTTGATCCGCCCGGCGGCTTGCAGTACGGAAGTGCGCAATTCCGTAAGAATCCGCTTCTCAATCTCGATCGACCGCTCGTGCGCGGTCAGAATTTTGCGCTCGTACTCCTTCAACTCCGGCGTCGTAAACCGCTCGGCGTTCACCAGCGTCTGTTTGCGCTCATAATCGGCTGGCGCCAGCGCCAGGTTGGACTTGGTAATCTCGATGTAATAGCCGAAAACCGAGTTATAACGCACCTTCAGCGAGCTGATTCCCGTCCGCTGCCGTTCCCGCTCCTCGATGGCCGCAATCTGCCGCCGTCCGGTGGTCGAAATCGTGCGCAACTCGTCCAGCTCCGCATCCACGCCCGCGGCAATCGCCCCACCGTCGGCCATGGTAAGCGGAGGCTCCTCGACCAGCGCGGTTTGAATCCGCGCCGTCACATCTTCCAGCGGGTCCAGCTCTTCCGCCAACTCGCGCCACCTGTCCGCCCGCATGACCTCGATGGCCGTCCTCAGCCCCGGCAGGCGGCTCAAGCTCGCCCCGAGGGCGCGCACGTCGCGCGGTCCGGCTGAATCCAGCGAAAGCCGCGCCAGCAGTCGCTCCAGGTCCAGAAGCCCGGAAAACGCGCGCCGAACCTCCTCGCGCCTCACCAGGTCTCCCTGCGCCTCGCCGACGGCTTCATAGCGGCCTTCAAGAGCTTCAGCGTCCACCAGTGGCCGCAGAATCGTCGACCGTAAGAGGCGCTTGCCCATCGGCGTCTGGCAGGCGTCCAGGGCGTGAAAGAGCGTCGCCCGGTTGTCCGCTCCCGCTCCCTGAAAGAGCGGCTCTACTAAT
>Ga0326727_10008849_pt1 | contig 25241 bp, 20 predicted proteins | sample MB2enrmetagenome_FD_207643 | JGI IMG/M metagenome (GOLD analysis project Ga0326727, IMG submission 207643) | Lab enriched peat soil microbial communities from McLean, Ithaca, NY, United States - MB29MY | ecosystem: Environmental > Terrestrial > Soil > Wetlands > Peat | place: USA: New York... | reverse complement strand
GTATACGGCGAATATCGGCACGTAATTCAGCAATACTCACATAATCACGAATGTCGATGGTGGCCAGCCGCTCCGCAAGAACAGGTTGATTCAGCGAAGCAAGCGCCCACTGAGCAAAATCGTTCGAGAAACCCTCCGTTATGAAGTGGAAACGGCCGAGGCTTTGGAAGGTGTGGAAAAAGATGGCTTCATCGCTTGCCTGCGACAGGGAGTCCAGAAGCTCGGTGACGTTGCACGCTTTCTGGTTCTCAACGGAGACCAGATACGATGCGGTGACAAATTGAAATGGTTGGGCGGCGGTATTCATGCGAACTCCTCTTTGAGTTTGTGGAGGAAGATGCTCACCTCGGCGACGCTCCGCAAACGGTAACGCGCACGGGTGAGGGTGTTTCGCCCGACTCGCACGGTGATGCCGTTGGGCAAAGCGGCAAAAGCCGGCTCGTCCACAGGATCGTCGCCGACATACACAGGAGCCGCGGGGTCAGCGAGCAGGGCCAACTGCCGGCGAACTGCAACTCCTTTATCGCCAAGTTCCCGGGGAAGCACTTCCCAGACCTTGTTTCCAGCCTTGACGTGGAAACGGCGCGACGATGAGTTCATCGCGGCATCGAGCAGTGAACGCGCGCGGCGCAAGTCGAGTTGAGTGACACCTCGCGAGTGAACGCTGAAGGCATATCGCTTGTCTTCCACCCAGATGCCGGGCACCTCGGCCATGGCGGCGGAAATCTCCGACCGCAGGCGCGGTATCGCTCGCGCGGTCTCTTCCGTGAGCCCCTCACCGTTCCCTTCCCAACCGTGCAGGCCCAGATACTGAATGCAGGGAACCCGGATTAGAGTTCGCACATCGTCGAGGCGCCGGCCGCTGATGACGCAGATGCGAAACCGAGGACATCGCGCGAGAACCGAGAGAATCCGGCGCACCGACCCGTGCAGCGCTACCTGGTCTGGCCGGGGCCGCAAACGGGCCAACGTCCCGTCGAAATCTAGGAACAAGGCAATCCTCCTGGACGCCCGCAGACGCCGGACAACCGCCGACCAGTCATCGAAAAGATGAGCGGTCACGAGCCCACCGCCATTCGTGCAAGGGCCCTGCGAGGAGTGTCTTCAACGGTTCTCACGGCACACAGATCGCCGATCAGGCTTCCCGCCCAGCGATAGATGTTGCGCTCGCGCACGGTTGCTCGCATCCGTTGCATGCGCATGCGGCGCTCCTCAGGAAGCATCTCTAGGGCACGATGAATCGAGTGGGCCAGTTCTTCGGTATCGTACGGGTTCACCACCAGCGCGTCGGCCAGTTCGTGGCTGGCCCCGGTGAAGCGGCTGAGGATGAGGACTCCCTGATCGTCCGGACGCGCAGCGACAAACTCCTTCGCGACAAGGTTCATGCCATCGTGCAGCGACGTGACCAGGCAAAGATCGGCAGTGCGGTAATAGGGCAGAATCTCCTCGTGGCTGTGCTGGCGCGCCAGGAGTACGATCGGCCTCCAGTTGCCCGTCTGGAAGCGCCGATTGATGCGGTCAGCCTCGGACATTACTTCGTGCATCACGTCGTCATAGCGCGGAATCCGCGTGCGGCTGGGAGAGCCGATTTGCACAAAAGTAAACTCGCCCTTATAAGCGGGACAATTCTCGAGAAAGCGCTCGATGGCGCGAAAACGCTCGGGGATACCCTTCGTATAGTCGATCCGATCCACGCCCACGCCCATCCATGTAGCCTGAACGCCAAGATCCTTGAGCAGCCGGGCGCGTTCCAGGTGAGGCAGTTCCTGGGATGTGGATTGCCGCCGATCAAGGGCCACGCTGATGGGAAACGGCAGGACGAGAGTATGGTGTCCGTCACGTGTTACGGCGAAGTGCTCCCAATCGATACGCGATTCCAGCGCTCGGTCGGCAGTCTCCAGAAAGTTGTTGCAATGGCCCTGGATGTGGAAGCCGATCAGATCGGCGCCCAGCAGGCCCTCCAGCAGTTCGCGCTGCCACGGACAAATGCCGAAGGCCTCCGAGTTCGGCCACGGGATATGCCAGAAAATGGCCACGCGCGCGTCTGGGCGCCGCTGTTTGACCATGCGCGGCAACAAGGCGAAATGATAATCCTGGACCAGCACGACAGGATTTGTTTCGCCGGCGATTTCGTCGAGCACGGCAGCGGCGAATTTCTCGTTGACAGCCTGATAGGCTTCCCAATCGGCTGCACGGAACGTAGGCCGCGTGTGCGCGATATGACAGAGTGGCCACAGGCCTTCATTCGCGAAGCCAAGATAGAACCCGCTCTCCTCTTCCTCCGTTAGCCAGACGCGGCGCAGAGTGTACTGGGCATGGTCGGGCGGGACGCGGACGCAATCAGCTTCATCCACCACTTCGTGATCGGCATCGCCCGTGGCCTGAGCGATCCAGGTGCCGTCGCACGCGCGAAGCACCGGTTCGAGAGCGGTGACCAGGCCGCTGGCAGGAACCACGCATTCAATTCGATCCTGACGCCGCACATGTTCGTAAGGCTCACGATTCGACACGACAATGAGGCGATCCCCTTCCAGGCGGCCGCGGACAAAAACGCGCAGGCGCTCAGCGGTCCAATTCGATTCAGCCATCTCGCGCAGCCGAGCTTCTTCCTCGGCCGCCGCACGGGCCGCTACCAGGCTGTGTGCAAGGTTTGCCGCTTCGCGCGTGAGTGGCGCGAACTCGCCCAGATGGGGCATTGCGGGAGCTCCGGTTGCAGCGTCCGTGCGCAGCTCACGCATCCAATCGGCCATGCGCGCCAGAGGACGGCCGAAACCGAACCGGATAGTGAGTAACGTAATACACCCGATCAGGAGTGTCTGAATCGCGACTCCGATGAGTGCCCGCCGCCAAAGAGCGGCGATGCGCGCCGAAATGTAAGCAGTGTCGTGAAAGAGCGCGAGAACACCGATGGTCGCAGGATCGTCGCGCAAGGGCAGCACCACCACGTGCATCGGCTCGCCCCCAAGATTCAGGAACCCGGCATGGGCGACGCCATCCTGCATGGTCTGCAGCACCGGTCGCGGCAGAGGAGCCAGGCGCGTGGACAGACCGGAGGTGATCGCGAGCGGCTGGCGAGCGTTGTCATAGACAGCGATGCCGGCGATCTGCTGACGGTCTTTGAAATGATCGAGAAGGATCTGCAATTCGGCTGTGGAATGGTTCCGGACCAGCGGTTCGGCAGACCTCGCCAAGGTCTCCGCCAGCACCACGGCGTCGCGCTGCAGGCCGCGATCGAGATCGCGCGTATGGGCGCGCATCTGGAACCACGCGACCACCAGCGAGACCGCCGCAACGCTTGCTATGAGAGAGAAGCACAGGCGGGATGTCATTCGCATCGGGATGGCTTCTCCTTGTGTTACAGCGGGTGCAAGCCAGCGGCCAGAACGGGTAACTGCCTGATGTCAGAGCGTGGGCGGCCCATGTGGGCCAGGTCAACCGGAATTTCCTTCCATGTCGATTGCAAATTCGCCAGGTCGGGGCTGCGGGCGCGGACAGAGCTATCGATGCTGATTGACGAGGCCGGCGACGCCCCACTCGGCGAGTTGGGTGACTCGTCCCTGCCCAAACGGCGGCTGCAGTTCGTGGATTTCGAAGCGGACCTCGGTGCCGGAAACGTCTACGCGCGTGTGTTCGAAAAACCACCCGTCTTCGTATTTCTTCGACGCTCGGAGGTGGCCGCCGGAACTGGCCATAGAGACATAGGAGACGCCGTCGAGATCGGCATGCAGCATCTCGTGCAGGTGCCCGGCAATAACGAAGCGGACGCCGTACTTTTTGGCAAAGCGTTGGACGGGAAAATCCGGACTGCCCATGACAGCATCGATGAGCCAGCACGGCTTGTGGGAAACGATGAACTTCAGCGGCCGGTCCGCGTGGGACTCGATGTCCTGTTCGAGGAAGGCAAGTTCATCGGCGGAGAACTCTTCCGTGCGGCTGTTGTCGAGGATAGTGAAATGCGCGGCGCCGTAGTCGAAGCTGTAATGCGGGGCGTGGTGCGCGTGCTCGCGAAACAAGGCTTCCGACGCAGGAGACCAGATATCGTGATTGCCGGGCGTGAGATACAGCGGGATGTTGTGCCAGGGCTTGAGGAGTTGTTCCATGGCGTTCCACTCGGCGTTCGCGGTGGCATCGTTATAGCCCTCAATGGTGTCGCCTACGGTGAGCACGAAGGCCGGATTGTCGGCCGCCGCCTCACGCCACGCCTCTTCGTAGACGCCAGGCTGAGCTTCGCCCGTACGGTCGCCAAGGATCTCGAACCGGAACGAGTTCGGCGCCGCGGTTCGGGCCAGCGGGGCGAAGAGCGTGAACAGCGCCGCGGCAAATGCGAGAAGACACCAGCGCGTTTTCGTGGTCATACAGAGTTCACTCTACGATAATCGGCAGCGTGATAAGCTCGGGAATCGCACCCAGGAGGTCTCACTGATGCTTGTTACGCGGATTCTAATCGTTCTGACTTTGTTCATTCCAGCCGGGTTTGCGGCCGATCAGGACAAACGGGCACTCGCCGAAGAGGTGCTGACGCTGACGCATCCCGAGAAAATGATCGACCAGATCATGGACCAGATGTCCAACATGGTGCACCAGCAAATGCAGGGGATGAACGTACCGGACGACAAGAAGGCCCTCGTCGATCAGGTGGCCCAGGAAGAAATGTCGTACATCCGCGAGAAGCTCGATTGGGTGAAGCTAAAGCCCGCGTATGTCGACATCTACGCCGATGTTTTCACGGAAGAGGAACTGCGCCAGGTGGCCGATTTCTACAAGTCTCCTGGCGGCCAGGCATTCCTGAATAAGATGCCACAGGTGGTGCAACGTTCCATGACCATGGCGCAGGGGCTCATGGCCGATCTGCCGGCGCACCTGGAAGAAATGACCAACAAGCTGAAGAAGCAGCTCGAAGAGCAGGACAAGCCGAAGCCGTAGGTGGCTGAGAATTCGCAATCATTCGGCTACCCTCACTTCCTGATCCCTTACCGCCTCCAGCATCTCGGCTACCGACGCCCGCGTCACCGGGTGCCGGAGGTCTGGCGCGAGCTCTGCCAGCGGCTCCAACACGAATCGCCGGAGAGCCATCCGAGGATGCGGGACTTGCAGATCGCCTATGTCCACTATCGACCCCCCATACAGCAGAATGTCGATGTCGATTATTCGCGGTCCTTTCGCAATGACGCGTTTTCGCCCTAGCCGCCGCTCCACGCGTTCAATCGCATGCAACAACTGCAGCGGGAACAGCCGTGTCTCCGTTTCCGCCACCAGATTCAGGAACAACGGCTGGTCGCGAAAGTCCTGCGGCTCCGTCTCGTACACGCGCGACACGCGAAGGATTGAGACTCCCGCCTCCGGCAGGAGCTTCAACGCGTCGTCGAGATGCCGGCGGCGATCTCCAATGTTCGACCCGAGTGACAAGTAAACCGTATGCACTTAAAAGAATGACGACTGCAGGGTACTGCGCCCGCGGCGCGCAATACCGAAGTACTCGAACGCGCGATCAGTGCCCATGCGCCCGCGCGGCGTCCGGTCGATGAACCCAAGTTGGATCAGATACGGCTCGTAGACTTCTTCGATTGTGGCCGCCTCCTCGTCAATGGAAGCCGCAATCGTGTTCACGCCTACCGGCCCGCCGCTGTATTTGTCCAGCAGCGTGAGCATGATTTTCTGATCGATTTCGTCGAGACCGTAACGGTCCACCTCCAGCAGGTTCAACGCAGTCTCGGCCACGTCTTTATCGATATGCCCGGCCGCCCGCACCTGCGCGTAATCGCGAACGCGCCGCAGTAGCCGGTTAGCGATGCGCGGCGTTCCCCGGCTGCGGCGAGCGATCTCTTCAGCCCCCGTATCGTCGATAGCCACATCCAGCAATCGCGCCGAACGGAGCACGATGCGCGTCAGCTCGGTTTCGTCGTAATGGTTCAGCCGCAACACCAGCCCGAAGCGGCCACGCAGTGGAGCACTCACCAGCCCCTGACGAGTGGTGGCGCCAATGGCCGTGAAACGTGGGAGCGAAATGGAGTGGGTACGTGCCCCCGGTCCGCTGCCAATGAGAATGTCCATGCGGAAATCCTCGATGGCCGAGTACAGAATCTCCTCCACGTCGGGAAGGAGCCGGTGAATCTCGTCGATGAAAAAGACCTGGCGCTCGCGCACGTTGGTGAGCACGCCGGTGAGGTCAAGCTTCTTCTGCAGCACCGGCCCGGCTGTCGCTTCAAAACCGACGCCCAGCTCGCTCGCGATGATGGTGGCCAACGTCGTTTTGCCCAGCCCCGGCGGACCGTAGAGCAGCACGTGATCCATCGCCTCGCCGCGTTTCTTGGCGGCCTCGATGGCAATCGACAGGTTTTCTTTCAGCTTCGGCTGGCCCGTGAAATCGGCCAGGCGCGTGGGCCGCAGCGTGAGTTCGAACTGGCGCTCGTCCTCCTGCTGTGTGGCGGAGACGATTCCATGGTCGGGCATCGGTAATCTCAGGTTAAACCGTTCCGTTACCCTTGGACCACACTGTCTTCAGATTCACAAACTCGCGTATGCCGGCAAAGCTGAGTTCGCGCCCGTAACCGGAGTGCTTCACGCCGCCAAAGGGCAGACGCGGATCCGACACCACCATGCCATTGATGAATACCTGGCCGGCGTCGATCTCTCGCACGAAGCCATCCTGCTCGGCTGCATCGTTGGTCCAGACGCTCGACCCGAGGCCGAATGGCGTATCGTTAGCGAGCTCGATAGCTTCGTCCATATCGCGAACGCGAAAAAGCATGGCCACCGGGCCGAAGATTTCTTCGCGATAGAGGGGGGCTTCGCGCGGGACACCCACCAGGACCGTGGGTTCGTAGTAATTGCCGGGGCCATCAATGCGGCGTCCCCCGGTCAGAACTCGCGCGCCCGCGTCCCTTGCGTCTCGCACCTGCCGCTCGATATCGTCCCGAATCGCGGGCATGGCGAGAGGGCCGACGTCGGTCGTCTCGTCAAAGGGATCGCCCACACGCAGCGATTTCATCAAGGTTGTGAAATCCAGTTCGAACCGTTCGTAGATCCGCTCGTGAATGATGAACCGCTTTGCCGCGATGCACGATTGGCCGTTGTTGATCGTTCTCGCCTTTATGGCCGTGCGTACGGCTTCGTCGTAGTTGGCGCTGGGCATGACGATGAACGGGTCGCTCCCGCCGAGTTCCAGCACCGCCTTCTTTATGAGCTTTGCCGCGCGGCTCGCCACATCGCTGCCCGCGGGTTCGCTTCCCGTCAATGTGACCGCATGAACGCGTGGGTCCTCGATAATCCCGCGCACATCCGAAGAGCCGATCAATAGCGTCTGGAAAACTCCATCGGGCAGTCCTGCTTCTCGAAACACGTCCTCAATCGCGAGCGCGCATTGCGGCACGTTGGAGGCATGCTTCAGTAGCCCAGCGTTCCCCGCCGTCAACGCCGGAGCGGCGAACCGGAACACCTGCCAGAACGGAAAATTCCACGGCATCACCGCCAGGATGCATCCCAGCGGTTGCGCAACAACGCGCGCGCGGTTCGGCTGGATGTCGATCTCGATGTCGCTCAGCATGACCGGCCCTTGCTCGGCGTAATAGCGACAGGCCGATGCGCACTTGCTGATCTCATCGCGCGCGGGCTGAATCGGACGGCCCATTTCCAGCGTGATCAGCCGCGCTAATTCCTCCCGCCGGGATTCCAGCACATATCCAGCGCGGCCAACAGCGGCGGCACGCTCGGTCACGGCAACCTTCCGCCAACATTGGAACGCGTCCGACGAACGTGCAAGTTTTTGTTCAATCTCGCCGGCTGAAAGCGGCGTGAACTCGCGCAGCAACTCACCGGTTGCGGGGTTGACGGAGGCAATCGGCATCAGGGAGCCTGCTGGCTCCAGTCTATCGTCTCGGTCAGGCTGTCGCGGTCGTTTGGGAAAACCTGCAGGCGGAAATGAACCTTATTCGTGATCGGCGTGTAGACGATGCTGCCCGTCCGCAGTTCGGCCGCCTCCAGATCGCGTGGGATAGTCACCGGCCCGTCTTCAATCAGCAGTGTGCCGCGGCGGGCCGCCTGAATCGCCGGAGCGCTGCGATCCCAGGACAAGGTGAGGGCATTCGCGTTCCTGCTAAGCGACAGCTTCAGGTTGTATGGGTCGGCGGGAACTCGCTGCAGAGACCATGTCGCCTCAATGCCCAACAGGATGCCAATCACCAGAAACATGGTGGAGAGCGGAACCCAGCTCCAGCGGATGCGGCGCTTGATGTGAGTCTGTGCAGCCGGAGCTGCCGGAGCACTCGCGGGTGCCGTCGTCGCCTGCGGTTCGCCTGGCGGCTCCGGCACGGCAAATGGCCGATACGTTATGTGAGGCTCAGGCGGCGCGGGCTCGACGCCGATCATCTCCTCTAGTTCGCGGCGGCGAAACGGAAACTCGCCGCTGGGCGCAGATCCTTCGACAAAATGCCCGTCGACGGGAACAAGGAACCCCGCAACGCTCGGCTTCGTGGAGTGCGGGCGAACCAGCAGCGTCACGGCGTCGGGGCTCGCAAAATGGTTCTCCAGCACGCGCACGTCATCGGCGGTGAGTTCCATTTCGTCGCGGGTATTGGACCGGAAAAAGCCCACCGGATGCGATCCATCCGCGCCCGTTAGCCGCGTCATCGCTGCCGCCAACTGCTGCGCGTCGGCTTCCGAAAGCAGATACGACGGTCCAAATCGGTACTCGATAGGCACGGCCTCGAAAGCATCAATCTTCACGCGAAGGGTTGCAGCATCGCGCGCCACGCTGCCCAACAGCACACCGCCCACCTCAGCTCCGCGCTTCGGCACAGCGGCCAAACCGCGCATGCATTCCTGCGCAATTCCGTTCACCACATCAAGGCTGATATGGACCGCGGTGGTTCCATCGCTCGACTGCCATACAAACTCGCTTGCCATGATCGCGCAGGTTTCATCGTATTACGCCGTACAATGGTCGTGCCCATGGCCGGGACGCTGTACATTGTCGCCACGCCGATCGGAAACCTGGAGGATCTCTCCTTCCGGGCGGTGCGCGTGCTGCGCGAGGCCGCCCGTATCGCCTGCGAGGACACCCGCCACGCGCGCCGGTTGCTGGATCATTATGGTATCGAAAAGCCGCTCGTCAGCTATCACGAGCACAACGAGAAGGAGCGAACCGACGAGCTGCTGCGCGAACTCGAGGCAGGCCGCAGCGTGGCGCTGGTGTCGGATGCCGGTACGCCACTGATCGCCGACCCCGGATACCGCATCGTGCACGCGGCTCGCGAACGCGGCATTCCGGTGTCGCCCATCCCCGGGCCATCGGCAATCATGGCCGCACTGAGCGCCAGCGGTCTTGCCACCGACGCTTTTCTGTTCGCGGGATTCCTGCCTGCCAAAGCCGGCGCACGACGGCGTGCTCTGGAGACTTGGCAATCGCTCGAAGCGACGCTGGTCTTCTACGAAGCACCCCACCGTGTGGTGGAATCGCTGCGCGCCATTGCGGAGGTGGCCGGGCAACGACGAGTGGTGGTGGCACGCGAGCTTACCAAAATCCACGAGGAGTTCCTGGACGGGACCGCCGCGTCCATTGCGGACACGCTTGAGGCTCGGCCGGCGATCAAGGGTGAGTTCACCATCCTAGTGGCGCGAGCGGAGCCGGCGCCCCCGCCCGATCCGTCCGGTATCGAAGCCGAGGTCGCCGCCCTCGTTGCCGCCGGCACTCCGCGCATGGACGCTCTCAAGGCCGTGGCTCGCCGCTACGGGTTATCGAAACGCGAGGTTTACCGGCGCGTTGTTTAGTTTAGATTAGTTTTAGAAGTGAAACTTCACCGCGGCTTGCACCAGCCGTGGAGCCGCTGCGCTCACGACGTGGCCAAACGCCGGATCGTTAATCTCGCCATCCACCGCCGCCGCCCCGTAGAATTGCGCGTGATTGAACACATTGAACGCTTCGAGCCGAAAATCGAGCGATTTCGACTCGGTGAGCGGAAGGGTTTTACTCATTTCCATGTCGAAATTTTCAATGCCCGGGCCATAAAAGAATCGCCGCGCGGCGTTGCCGAGCTGCCCCAAGGTCTCCGGCGCGAACAAGCTGGTATTGAATTCGGGTTGACCGTTGCGCGGATTGGTATTGATCTCGAGCCGTCCGGAGATCATCTGCGGGGTGTCCAGCAGCTCGTTGTTAACACCGTTGCCCAGCGTCCCCAGCAGCGAGCGGTCCGAATCGTCGGCTAACGTCACGGGAAATCCCGTACTAAAGCGCGTGGTGCCGGAGAGGGTCCATCCTTCGCTGAACCGATTGCGCCTGAAGAACCGGTCGAACGGCAGCCCGTACGTGTAAGTCGCCACAAAGTCCTGCGTCATGTCGAACGCGGAAATCACGCGCGTGAGGGCGGCATCGAACGGATTGGTCTGCTCGCCGAGATTCGAGGCCTGATCGATCGATTTCGAATACGTGTAGCCAATCAGCATCGTGCTCTGCTTGCCCGGCGTAAACCGGAGAGTAACTTCGAGCGCGTTGTAATCCGAGTTGCCTACCGACTGCTGCGCGGTCATCGATCCATAGTTCGGGCCCAGGCCGACCCGGGTTCCCTGATACACTTTGCCTGATGCGGATGTGTACGCCGCGTCCTCGCCGAACGGCCCGCAGGTGGAACTTCCCGGAGCAACCTCGCTCGGCTGGCTGAGGCTGAGACAGAGTGCGGGATTGCCCACGTTTGTCGGGACAAGAACGAGCAGGTGATGGCCTTCGTTGCCCGCGTAGCTCACTGTCAGCAGCGTGCTGATGCCGATCTGCCGCTGCAGCGAAAACATGTAGTTCTCGGTATAAGGCACGCTGTTCCGGTAGTAAAAATAAGGGTCCGCGCTGATGGGGGTGACCGCCGCGAAATCGAATCCTGTATATGGATTACCGGCCGACACATTGTGCGGCGGGAAGGCCAACGGAAATGGATCGGTATTCTGCGCGCCATCAGCCGCGTTGATATAGGGCGTAGCGAATAGCGGAAGCTCCGGACTCAGGTAGTTGTAGCCGTAAGGAGGCACTCCGTACATGATTCCGGCGGTCAGGCCAGGAAACGCTGTATAAAACATTCCGTAGCTGGCGCGTATGCTGCTCTTTCCGGGACCGCCGAACAGGGCTCCGAGGAGACCACTTGTGAACTCGGGCGAGTACGCGATGCCCACTCTGGGAGCGAAGTTGTGGAACTGCGAGGGCGAAAGAGTTGACGGAATCCCCGGATCACCGGGCACCACGAGGTCAGGAATCGCGTTCGGATAAAGCACGGATTGCTCGCCCGGAACAATGGTCTGGATCTGGTTGTACTTCTCCCACCACGGCATGATGAGGTCCCAGCGAACTCCGAGGTTCAGCGTTAGATTGCTCTTCACCCGCCAGCTGTCCTGCGCAAACACGGCACCGTAGCGGTTGCGTAGATAGAAACTCTGACCCGAGGTCTGCGTAAAGTTACTGGGAAATCCCAACAGGAAATCCGCGAAGGCCGAGCCCGTTTCGGTTCCATCGATGTTAAACGTTCCATTGAATGTCGCATTCGGCAGCTCATTCACCTGATCGGCGTGGAATTGACCGCCAAAGTTGAACGTGTGCGCGCCGATAACCTTCGAGATCGTGTCGCTTAGATAGAGCGTGTTATTCCACTGATCGACGTTGGTAATGGGGACACCCATGGTGAAGGACGGGAAGGCGACGTTTTCTACGCCTTCGAACTGCGGCGCCTGCACGACGATGCCCGGTGTGCCGACGCCGGTCACGAAGCCCTGCGATTGAAGGCTTACGCCCAGACCGCCGTGCGGCTGGCCGATGTTATTCACATTTCGCAGAAAGCCAATGTGGAACTCATTCACGGTTGTGGCGCCCAGAACCTTCGTGTCGCCGATGGTGACCATCTGCGCCTGGCCGATGGTTAAGGCGTCGAAGCCGGGAATGCTCGCTCCGCCCTGGCCGCCGGGATAGGGATTGTCGAGCCGGTAATTATCCACAAAATAATACCCGGAAAACTGGCCAATTCGGGTATTCCCATCCAGACGCGCGCCGGCTTTGTCATCGCGAACGGTTTCGGCATATGCCGATGTTGAGAACAGATCGGTCCCGATGTTGGGCTGCGGAATGTATTGCAGAAGATTCATCGCCGGCGCAGACCAGGCGCGCTTGGGGATCACAGCGTTCGGAAGCACGCAGTCCGTTGGGTTGCGGCAGCCGGGGGTGTAATATGGCTCGCCTTCCCAAACAGGGTAACCGAATTCGTTGGTAAGCAGACTGGCAGTGTACGGCCCGCTTACCGTACCTGTGAGTGTAGACGCCATGTCGCTGAGGTTGCCCGTGCGGTCGGCAAGCGACGGTACCGAAGTTTCCGGTGAGGTGATGCCCTCCGCAGTTCGCGTTTCCTGATAATCGAGAAAGAAGAACAGCTTGTTCTTCAGGATTGGGCCGCCTACCACCCCGCCAAACTGGTTCTGCTGGAAAGCGCCGCGAGTACTGTCGAAGAAGTTTCTCGCGTCGAGATCCGTATTGCGGAGAAACTCGAACGCATCGCCATGAACGGTGTTGCTGCCCGATTTCGTAACGACGTTGATCATGCCGCCGTTGTAATTGCCATAGGCAGCATCAAAGTTGTTGGTCAGGACGCGGAACTGCTGGATGGAATCGAGATTCGGAATCACCGACGTTCCCCCATTCATGTGTTCCTGTACGTCGACGGCATCCACCATGAATCCGTTAGAGGACTCGCGTTGCCCATCGATGGAGACATCGCCGGGATTGAGATCGCCGGATGGATTGATGGTGCCGGTCACCCCGGCCATGATCACCGAGGTCGGGGTCAAAGTCGTCACCGGCGCCACGCCCGGTTGAATTGCGAGCAGATCGGTGTAGCTGCGCCCGTTCAGGGGCAGTGCCTCCATCTGCGTATCGGGAACAACCTCGCCGAGATGCGTCGCCACGGTGTCGGGTTGAGTTTGTATGGCGTCCGCCGAATCGGTCACGACGACCGCGTCGGAACGCTGACCAACCTCCATGAACGCGTCGACGCGGAGTGCGGCGTCGGTATCGACGGCGAGATTCGTCTTATGCTGTGTCGCGAATCCGGCGGCTTCAATTGTCAAATCGTAATGGCCCACCGGGAGAGCCGGAAAAGAGTAGAAGCCCTGGGAGTCGGAGGTCGCTTTGAATTCGCTCTTGAGCGCGGTGTTGATCAGCGTGAGACTGGCGCCCGGAATCGCGGCGCCGCTCGGATCTTCGACGACGCCCGATACGTTGCCTGCGGAAAATGCCCATGCAAACATCGCCGAGAGGAAAAAAAGAGCGATGAGCTTTTTCGATGACACCAGGCGAGGAGTGTTAGCGGATCGGCAGCACCCCAGCGCCGCATGGACACGACTCCCGGTGTCAACTGATTGTGGTTCGGCGAACATGTTTCCCTCTCGGATGCTACGAACACGACAATCGTGATACTCTAGCACGTGTAGCACGATTCTTCAACACGTATTACGCAACGCCGCCGGAATTGGATTTGCGGATGGCAGGATTTCTGTGTAGAGTCGCCGCGCCGAAGCAGACCGGTAGCGCGGAAGGTCAGCCAGCTCTTAGGCATGCTGCTGTCCGGGGAATCCAGCTCATCGTTTCAAGGCCTCGGAAGCCGCTTAATACGCCACAGGGGCTTTTTTGGCGTACACGGTCACCTTTCGTGATGCGAACTCACGAGCGGAATCAGCTTGCGTTGTGAGTGTGATCGTGTGGCTCCAGTTCCTGGGGTTGGTGTGTATGGTCGTGCGGGCCGTGTTCTCCCGTGTGTTCGTGTTCGTGCTGGTGAGTATCGCCTGCATGAGTATGCTCGTGCGCATGCTGATGCTCATGTTCATGGCTGTGGACGTGGGTGTGTTCGTGAGTGTGCACAACCCCGTCATGGGAGTGCTCATGGGTATGAACATGAGCGTGGTCGTGCTCATGCTCGTGGCTATGATCGTGCTTACCTTCCATTGGATTCTCCTCCGTCTTCCCCGCATGGTCCCGAACCAGCGTGGACGAACCATCTTAGCCCGATCAGAAGGCGCCGGGCAGCGAGCCTCCGGATTTAGCCGCGCGAGATTTCTCTTGTCAGCATTCGCCAGCGGACACCCGGTCCCAAGAGCGGACACTGCGGTCACGGTGGTCGAACCAAACGCTCCCAATCGCGCATGTTTTGTTCGGCACAGGGGTTGCTCACCGACTCACGGACTATTCTGTAGGTAAACCGAACTTATGAAACCGCTGGGTTACGATTGTCGCGTTCTCGTCGCCGACGACCAAACCGACGTGATTGAAGCCCTTCGCCTGCTGCTCAAAGCCGAAGGCTACGCAATCGAGACCGCCACCTCGCCGGCTCAGGCAATTGCCGCCATCGAAGCGCGGGATTTCGACGCGGTCCTGATGGATCTCAACTACAGCCGCGACACCACCTCCGGCCAGGAAGGTCTCGACCTGTTGATGCGTATTCAGACCATCGACAGCCTGCTCCCGCTGGTGGTGATGACGGCGTGGGGCTCGGTGGGTCTGGCTGTGGAAGCGATGCGCCGCGGAGCCGCTGACTTCATTCAGAAGCCCTGGGAGAACGAGCGGCTGCTGAGCATCATTCGCACGCAAATCGAGCTCAGCCGCGCGCGCCGTGTGGGACAAAGGCTGGAAGCCGAGAACCGTCTGCTGCGGGCCGAAGGTGCACCGACGATGATCGCTCAGGCGGCCTCCATGCGCCCGGTGCTGGACATCATGGCGCGTGTGGGGCCGTCCGATGCCAACATACTCATCACCGGCGAGCCCGGCACCGGCAAGGAAGTGGTGGCGCGCACGCTGCATGTGATGTCCAATCGCTCCAACAAGCCGATGGTCACCGTTAACGCCGGCGGCCTCGCCGAGGGCATTTTCGAAAGCGAGTTGTTCGGACACATCAAGGGCGCCTTCACCGACGCGAAGATGGATCGAGTGGGCCGGTTCGAACTCGCCGATACAGGCACGCTTTTTCTGGACGAGATCGCAAACGTGCCGATGAACCTCCAGGCGAAGATGCTTCGCGTGCTGGAGATCGGCGAGATGGAGCGGGTGGGTTCGTCGAAAACCCGGCGCGTGGACGTGCGCGTGCTCTCAGCGACGAATGCGCATCTGGACGAAGAAGTTGCCAATGGGCGGTTTCGTCAGGATCTGCTGTTCCGCCTGAACACGGTGGAGATTCACCTGCCCCCGCTTCGGGATCGCCGCGAGGACATTCCACTGTTGGCCAATCATTTTCTGGGCATGCATGCGCAACGCTACCGGAAACGCATCATGGGCTTTGACAACTCGGCGTTGCAGGCGCTTCTCGAGAATCCCTGGCAGGGGAACGTACGCGAGTTGGATCACGTGGTGGAGCGCGCCATACTCATGGCCCAGGACACACAGATCCGCATGAGCGACCTAGCCCTGCGCAGCGGCAGCGCGGCGGTTCCGCGTTTGGAAGACATGACCATCGAAGAGGTGGAGGCCTTCCTCATCAAGAAAACTCTGGCGCGCTACAACGGCAATGTGAGCCATGCCGCCAGTGCTTTGGGGCTCAGCCGCAGCGCGCTCTACCGGCGTCTGCAACGCTATGGATTGTAGAGGAGGACACGCGGCGTCAGCCGCGTTCCTGCGGGACCATACGAGTGCGCGGCCGGCGTCGCGTGTCCGCCCATGAAGCTATTTCGTAAACACCATATCGTGCACGAGCAGCGCATGATGCTGATGGCCCTCGCCGCCGGCCTGCCCGCGGTGATCACGGCCATGATCATGACCTGGTTCATGGACAATCACACTCCCCGCGTGGAGTGGACGCTCACCGTCGTCATCATCGGCTTCTGGTTCGGCTTCGCGGCCAGCGTCAAAGAAGGCGTGGCCACGCCGCTGCGTACTTTGGCCAATCTTCTGGAAGCCATGCGCGAGGGCGATTACTCCATCCGCGGCCGCGAGGATCGCAACGAAGATGCTCTTCGCGAAGTGATGCAGCAGGTGAATGCCATGAGCGCCACGCTGCGCTCGCAACGCCTGGGAGCAATGGAAGCAACCACGCTGCTGCGCAAGGTGATGGAGGTGATCGAGGTCGCCATCTTCACCTTCGACGAACATCACAGGCTGCGTCTTTTGAACCCGGCCGGCGCGAAGCTGCTGGAGCAACCGATGGAGCGGCTGATCGGGCTGGACGCCGAAGCGCTCGGGCTCGACCAGTTTCTCACCGGCCCGGCATTACAGACGATAGCGCGCCAGTTCCCCGCCGGCATGCGGCGCTGGGGCGTGAGTCGCACCACGTTTCGTGAAGGCGGCCTGCCTCATTCGCTGCTGGTTGTGGCCGACCTCACCCGTCCGTTGCGCGAAGAAGAATTGACCGCGTGGCGGCGCCTCGTCCGCGTACTCGGCCATGAACTGAACAATTCGTTGGCGCCGATCAAATCCATTGCGGGTTCTCTCGAAACTCTATTGCGCCGTGACCCTCTTCCCGACGACTGGCGCGATGACATGCGCAGCGGCCTGAACGTGATCGCCAGCCGCAGCGAAGCGCTCAGCCGGTTTATGAGCGCCTACGCCCGTCTCGCCAAGCTGCCGCCGCCGACGCTCGTGCCAGTCCGAGTTGGCGATCTGCTCACCAGGATCACGGGCTTGGAAACGCGCGTGAAGCCGACCCTCGAGCAAGGTCCGGATTGCACCATCATGGGCGATGGCGATCAGCTCGAACAGGCCCTCATCAATCTGATCCGCAACGCCGTGGATGCTTCTCTCGAAACCGGAGGCGGCGTGCACGTCGGCTGGCGCCGCGAGAACTCGCATGTCGAAGTCTGGATTCGCGATGAAGGTCCGGGACTCTCCAACACCGGCAATCTCTTCGTGCCGTTCTTCACCACGAAACCAGGTGGCTCCGGTATCGGCCTCGTATTGAGCCGGCAAATTGCCGAGGCGCATGGCGGTACGCTTTCTCTGCAGAATGTCGCCATGGGCCACGGTTGCGAGGCGCGGCTGACGCTGCCGCTGTGAGAAACGCCGGTGATAAAGAGCGGCGTCTTGTCACGGTACGATTGTGAAATGCGAGCCTTCAAGGTCCACCTCAATTCTCAGCGGCTCTGCGTTGCCGGGGTTGGCGAACAAGGAGTTCTGAGTGCCATCGTCGATTACGTCGGAAGCGATGACCACTCACGTCTTCATCTGCGCGTGGGAGGTCTTTTTACTCAAACGGACGAGCACGCAGTATGGAGGAGTCGGAGTTTGAAGGTTGGGGACAGGATCGTGCTGACGGTCATCGAGACCGATACGGTCGATAGACCCAGGAAGCGTTATCGGCCCGATTCTAAGACTGCGGAGAAAAATCAGAAGGCCTACGTGCGCGCCTGGGCAAACAAGTTCGGCTGGGAGATTGTCATTCCGCCCAATGCTGCCAAGTAGCCCGCTATCCGCCGGTGCCCTGATTCTGAGCCTTATGACCGGGCACCCTCTCATTTCCGCCGACTTTTCGCCGGCGCACTGGCCACCGTCTGAGAAAATGCGGGCCGAGGCGGCCGAAGTGGTTCTGTGGCCGATGCAGGCCAGAACCGTGGAAGGGCATTCCGGGTTGGTCGCGGCGACGATGTCACCCATCGCGGTTCGCGCCGGTATCGAAGCGCTGAAGCAGGGTGGAACGGCCGCCGATGCCGCCGCTACAGTTGCCCTCACGCAGGTGACAACAGCACTCGGGTCGTATGTGTCGGCCGCCGGAATATTGCAGTTGGTCTACTACGATGCCAGCACGGGCAAAGTCACTTCGCTGAACGCTGGCTGGAATTCCTGGCTTGACGAAACGGAACCGGCGACTATTCCCGTGACCGAGGCGGGATCCGAGGGGCGTAAGACCCTGGTCCCGGGCTTCATGGCGGGCATTGAGGCGATGCAGAAGCGCTTCGGCCACTTGCCGTTCACCGATGTGGTTCAACCTGCCATCTGGTATGCGGACAACGGCGTGAACGTCTCACCGCTGCTCGCGGCATATTTCGCCATGCGCGAAAAGGTTCTCTCTCGAACGGAGGAAGGACGGCAGTTTCTTCATCAGTCGGGAGACCATTTGCCGCGTGCCGGCGATCGTTTTATCCAAACTGAGTTGGCAAAGACACTGAGTGGTGTCGCGAAGGATGGCGCTGCGTACATGTACACGGGCGCCTGGGGACAGCAGTTCGTGGATGCTGTGCGCCGCGAATCTGGCAAAGCCACCATGGACGACTTGAAGCGCTATCAGCCCATTTGGGAGGAGCCCCGCAGCACCGGCTTTCTGGGTTACGAAGTTTTCGGCCCCGGCGAAGGCAACGTTGGCAGCCATCAGGTGCTGGAAGCTCTGAACCTGATGGAACAGCGGAAGACGTACGAGATGGGTCCGTATTGGAAGGATTGGAAGGCTTTTCGCGATCTCTCGGCGATTCTGCAAACCGTACAGACGCCCGGCAAAACAAATCACAGCGATGCCATCGTGATAGTCGATCGCTGGGGCAACATCGCCGCTCTGGTTCATTCCATTAATACCGCTGTCTGGGGAACCACCGGCATCGTCGTGGGAGGCGTGCCCATTGCCGATGCGGCCAGCATAAACAAATATCGACTCGTACGTTTGAAGCCCGGCGATCGTGTCCCCAACGAAATGGCGCCCATCCTCGTGATGAAAGGAACGAAGTCCGTTCTGGCGACCGCAGCTATCGGCAGCTCGCTGACTGCGGAAACGGTTCGGCTGCTGGCGGGCATCCTCGGGAATCGTATCGACGCCGCTACCGTTATGGCAGCGCCTCCGCTGCTCTACAACTACGAACCGTCGTCACACGGCGTGGAGTTCGTCCCCGAAGGCGCCTATGACCCGGAGTTCCTGAAGAACCTCGAAACGGCGGGCGTAACGGTGCAACAGAAGACACCGACGCAGGTCAACACCGTGAAAGGAACCGTGGTTGTGGGCATGATCGATCTGGAGACCGGCACACGGCGCACAGTGGAAACACCCAAGGTGTTTGATTTCGCTGCCGCATACTGAACGACCGTCAGTGGCGCGAACCCTCCGCGACCAGCCGCGTCAGCAGAATCGGCTTGTCCAGCGCTTCTTCCTTCAGGCCAAATTGTTGCAGGAAGGTTACCAATTGCGCCGTCGGCGCCGTGATCACCGGGTGGTCCTCAAGAAGTGACCAGGCCAGCGAGCTCTGTTTCACCTGCTTCTGCAGCCACTCCGAATCGAGGAAACGGAGTTCCAGCGCGCCACCGACGATTCGGACGCGCAAGAATACGTGCGCGGCCACGCTGAACGCCCCGGGGTCGACGCCCGACACGTCGAGCACACGCTCCTCTCCCACCTTCACCAGACGGCCCTGGAGCCTGGTCTCATCGCCTCCGTCTCCCGCGTTGATCCATACGATGTGGTAGACCGGATTTGCCGCCCGCACCACGCAGAGCGTGTCCTGATTGTCGGTCCATGTGCCCGGCAATGCGCTGTCGAAAACCGTGTTCTCTTTGGTGGCGATGGATTCCAGCGACATCAGGTCTCCGCACCCGGTCAGCAAAAGCGATCCTGCCAAAAGCGAAGTAAGCCACAGAACCTTCATCGGAATCGCCTCCTTCGAAAGCGTACAACTTTTCGGAACTCGCCGCCCGGCCCCGCCGTATTCCCATTTGACAACGTAACCTTTCCGCGGGTGCCTCGTAATACCCGTTGAAGGGAAGGAGCAGACATGACCAGCAATGGCAACGGGAATGCCCTGATCAGCCTCGAAAGCGTCACCAAGGTCTTCAGCACGGACGAGATGGAGACTCACGCACTGGCCGGAATTCACCTCGATATTGAGCGCGGCGAGTATATCGCCATCTCCGGCCCGTCCGGCTGCGGCAAATCCACGTTGCTGGCGATTCTCGGCCTGCTCGATTCGCCTTCGCATGGCACTTATACGCTAAACGGCAAGCGGGTGGACGGCATGAAGATGAGCGAACGCGCGCGTGTGCGCAATCGCGAGATCGGCTTCATCTTTCAGGCGTTCAATTTGATTGGCGATCTCAATGTCTATGAGAACGTCGAGCTGCCTCTGACCTACCGCTCCGTGCCCTCATCAGAGCGCAAAAAGATGGTGCATGAGGCGCTCGAAAAAGTCGGTATGCTGCATCGTGTTCGCCATTATCCGGCACAGCTTTCCGGCGGCCAGCAGCAACGGGTCGCAGTGGCGCGAGCGCTGGCCGGAAGCCCGTCCATCCTGCTCGCTGACGAGCCCACCGGCAATCTGGATTCCGCCAATGGCGAAGCCGTGATGACGCTGCTGTCGGACCTTCATCGCGAAGGCGCGACAATCTGCATGGTCACCCACGATCCCCGTTACGCGCTGCGTGCCGACCGCACCGTCACGTTGTTCGATGGCCGCGTGGTGGAAGAGCAGACCGCCATGGCCGCCGTGATGTAGAGGACGCGCCGCGACAGCCGCGCTTGGGCGCCGGTATAGGAAGCGGACGCCTTCTTCCCAAAAACGGACGGACCGCTTGGAGCCGAGCCCGCCAATCTGCTGATTCCACAAACCGAGCGACGGCAATCAAAGTGCCTTTCATCGCTCATGCTGTCTTCGTTCCGATATGCCCTCCGGGTGCTGCGCAAGGCGCCCGGCTTCACGCTGGTAGCGGTTCTTTCGCTGGCCATTGGCATCGGCGCAAACACCGCCATCTTCAGCGTTGTCGACGCTCTGCTGCTTCGTCCCCTGCCCTACCCGCAGCCTGACCGGCTGGTCAATATCTGGCTGCATTCGCCCGCTCTCGGCATCTTCCGCGATTGGCCTTCTCCAGGCCAATACATCGATATCAGGAACGAGAATCACTCCTTCGAGCAAATGGCCATTGCCAAGACTCGCAGCATGACTCTCACAGGCCGTGAGGCGCCGGTCCAGGTGGACGGCATGTACACCTCTTCCACCATCTTCTCCATGCTTGGCGCGCGGCCGCTGCTGGGGCGCGTGTTGCGGCCCGACGAAGATAAACCCGGCAAGCCTGCGGTGGCCATTCTCAGTTACCGGCTGTGGAAGAAGCTCTTCACCTCCGATCCGCAAATTGTAGGCAGGAGCATCACGCTCGACGGCCATCAATACGCCGTGGCTGGCGTGTTGCGGCGCGAGTTCCGGCTCGATGACGAAGCGATTCCGGCGGAATACTCCATGGAAAAAGTGGACGTGTTTCTGCCGCTGCCGCTGGGAGCGGATGCCGCGCAGAATCGTCGTGACGAGAATTACAACCTGATGGCGCGGCTGAAGCCCGGCGTTTCCATTCAGCGGGCGCAGGCGGATATCGACATCATCGCCCGCCGCATTCGCGACAAGGACAAACGCGATCGCAGCTTCGGCATGACCGTGATCGGCCTGCAGGAACAAGTGGTAGGCGACGTTCGGCGCGCTTTGCTGGTGCTTCTCGGTTCAGTGGCGCTGGTTCTGTTGATCGCTTGCGCCAACGTCGCCAATCTGATGCTCACGCGAGCCGCCGGCCGGCAAAAGGAAATGGCCATTCGCACCGCTCTGGGAGCGGGCGGATTCGAGATCGCCCGCCAGTTACTCGCCGAAAGCCTGGTCATCGCCGCTTTGGGAGGCGCTGCCGGATTGTTGATCGCAGAATGGACGCTTTTCGCCGTGCGCACCATCAATCCGGGGAACATTCCGCGGATGGACGAAATCGGAATCAACGGCGCCGTGCTGGCGTTCACGTTCGGAGCATCGCTTCTGACCGGCGTCCTTTGTGGCATTGCCCCGGCATGGCGGACGCTGAAAGTGGACCTGAATACGTCGCTCAAGTCGGGCGGGCGTAGCGGCGAAGGCGAGAGCAGCATGCGCATCGGACGTCACCGGTTGCGCGGACTGCTGGTGGTGTCCGAACTGGCGCTCTCTCTGGTGCTGCTCACCGGCGCGGGGTTGCTGATCCGAAGCTTTATCCGGCTGCAGAACGTTTCCCCGGGATTCGTCGCGGATCACGTTCTTTCCATGCGTGTGGTGGCCAGCGCGCCGAAATATGACGACGAACATGCGGTGGACGCGTTTTACCGGGAGGTTGGCAATCGCATTACTCATCTTCCTGGGGTGGAATCGGAAGGTCTTGTTTCCGACCTGCCGCTCACGGGAGAAGTGGGATGGGGCGGAATCGGCGTTGAAGGCTATACGCCACCGCCCGGCCAGGAATTGCAGGTGGACCTGCGCGTCGCCAGCGCCGACTATTTCCGAACCATGAAGATCCCGCTGCTGAAAGGCCGCTTCTTCTCAGTGCACGATACTAACGACACGCAAAAGATGGCCATTGTGGACGCGAAATTCGCCCAGCGATTCTGGCCTCACGAAAATCCCGTCGGCAAGCATTTGTGGTTTGACCCGAAGAAGCCGTTCACCATCACAGGCGTCGTCGGAGTAGTCAAGCAGTATGGGCTCGACACCGAAGGCAAGATTTTGGTCTACTTTCCTCAGAGGCAGCAACTGGGGTGGGGCCGCATGTACGTGGTGGCGCGGACGTCGTCGGACCCCGCAGGACTCGCCAATGCGGTGGTGCGCGAGATTCACGCGGTGGACCCAGGGGTGGTGGTGGACCAGGTGGCCACCATGCAAGACCGCCTCTATGATTCTCTGGCCCGGCAACGCTTCTCTTCGACGATGCTCGGTGCGTTCGCGGGGTTCGCTCTGCTGCTGGCGGCGGTGGGCGTTTTCGGAGTGATGTCCTGGCTGGTGTCGCAGACCACGCACGACATGGGCGTGCGGCTCGCCCTGGGCGCGCAACCCGGCGACATTCTCGGTCTGGTGGTTCGGCAAGGCATGGCCCTGGCGGGTCTCGGCATCGTTGGCGGTCTGGTGGGCGCGGTGCTTCTCACGCGCGTAATGACCAGCCTTTTGTATGGCGTCAGTGCGACCGATCTCGCGACATTCAGCGCTGTGGTGGCCATCCTGGCGGCCGCGGCATTCGCTGCCACTGCGATTCCGGCATTCCGCGCTTCCCGCCTCGACCCGATGATGGCCCTGCGGGTGGATTAGTTCCGAGGCCGTGTGCTAAACTCAAGGTTTTGAACGATTCGGGAGAATACTGTCATGGCGAAGACATGCGATGTTTGCGGGCGCGGGCCGCAGTTCGGCAACCGCGTAAGCCACGCCCACAATGTGACCAAGCGCCGCTGGAACATTAACCTGCAGAACGTGCGCGTCCTCATCAACGGTGCGCACAAGCGGGTGAAGGTCTGCACTTCCTGCATCAAGAGCGGCAAAATCCAGAAGGTTGCCTAAGCGGCCGCCTTCTCTTCCCTCCGGGCTCACAAGTGACGCGTTAGTTCGTTAGTATTGTTGTAATTGCCAACGGAATCCAGCGATCCCCGAGAAGAGGTGCGCCAGCTCCGCCTCCGTCAAGCCGACATGGAAGTCCGGCTCGACCGGGTGGAGAACAGCCTGCTGTTTCGGGCATTGCGCTGGACCGCGGCGAAGCTTAACTTGCGCGCCGCCGTAGAATCCGGTCACGATTATTCGGATTGGCTGGAACAGTGCGGCTGGATGGAGCCGTCTCCGCAGGAACAGGCACGGCACATGGCGTCCTGGGGCACCAGGCCGCGCTTCACACATTTGCCTGAACTGCAAACAGCCGAATCGTGGAGGAACACTCTCCGGCAAGCCGGCGACGAATTCAGTGTCGTCATAGGCGGCAGCGTCGTTCTGTCGCCGCTAGCTGATTACCGTTGGGGCGAGTATTTGCAGGAAAATCCGGGTTGCGACGCCGTCTATAGCGACTGGGACCACATCGCCGGCGACGGCCAACGTCACGCTCCCCGCTTCACCCCCGAGCTTTCGCCCGAACTGCTGTCGACTACGCGTTATTGGGGCGATTGTTTTCTCATCCGGACAAGGCTGCTGAGAGAACTCGCCTGTGATCTCGATCCTGCCGACTCATCTTGGATGCACACGCTCTCGCGCCGCATAGCGGACTCAACGAGGATTGCGAGAATCCCACACATTCTCTGGCATTCCACGCTTGAGCCCATACCCGTTGAACAGCCGGCCAGTGCGGCAACGAGCGACGCTGCTCAGGCCTCCATCGTCATTTGCACGCGCACGCCAAAGCTCCTCGACAGGTGCCTCCGCGCCCTGCGCCGCACCGATGCCGCACAAGCCGAAATAGTCGTGGTCGCTCATGATCATGGCGCTGCAGCGCGTCTCGATCGCATTGCCACCGCCCATGGAGCACGCGCCGTCCGCTATTCCGGACAATTCCACTTCGGTGTGATGAACGCCCTGGGTGCGCGGCATTCGTCGCGGCCCGTTCTGGTATTCCTGAATGACGATGTCGAGCCCATCTCCTCCGCCTGGCTGAGCCGACTCCTGCGCCCACTGAACCGGCCCGAGATCGGAATCGCCGGCGGCCTGCTGCTCTATCCCGATAACACCATCCAGCACGCGGGCATCTCCGTGGGCGGCGGTCCCTATCCATCACACCTGGGACGCCGCCAGACATCCTCCCCATGGTGGCCCTGGTTGCGCGTCACCCGCGAGGTCGCGGCGGTCACCGGCGCGTGTCTCGCAATTCGGCGAGCCGTCTGGGACGAACTTGGCGGCTTCGACCCGCGTTTCCAGATCAACTACAACGATGTCGACCTTTGCCTTCGCGCGCGCCGCGCGGGTTACTCAGTGATTCTGGAATGCGGAGCCGTGCTCCATCACCGCGAGGCGCAAACGCGCTCGACGATTGTGACACCCGATGAGAAGGCCCTCTTTACTTCCGTGTGGGCTTCCGAACTCGCCAAGCCCGACCCGTTCTTTAATCCGAACTTGACCCTGCCCGATGAGCGGATCACGCTGGCCCATCCCTGCTTCGCCAGGTAGCCAGCCGTTGTTACACTAATTTTCACATGTCAAAAATCAGCCTGTGGTGCGCGGCCCTCATTTTGTCCATTTCCGGCGTGGCGGCCGAGTCGCCTTCTGTCACCGGGGTTTGGAAAGCGGATCTCGACGTGAGCAACTTTGGCCGAATGAAGCCAACCGGCTACCTGATGACCGTCCAGCAGCAGGGCAACACCATTCGCGAGACCATTGGCGACACAAGCATGATGGGCACCTACCGGGCGGCGTTCACGTTCAGCACCAGTGCGCCGGACAATCGCAATTCCTGGCGCGGCATGCCCATGCACAGCAAAGCCCAGTGGACCGACGGTGCTCTGATTATCGATTCGCGGGTAGCCGGGTCCCGTGGGCAGACGATGCACGACAAGTACTCGCTCTCCTCCGACGGCAACACTCTCACCATCGAA
>Ga0326727_10008848_pt1 | contig 25241 bp, 20 predicted proteins | sample MB2enrmetagenome_FD_207643 | JGI IMG/M metagenome (GOLD analysis project Ga0326727, IMG submission 207643) | Lab enriched peat soil microbial communities from McLean, Ithaca, NY, United States - MB29MY | ecosystem: Environmental > Terrestrial > Soil > Wetlands > Peat | place: USA: New York... | reverse complement strand
TCAGGCATGAAACGGCATCCCCAAAGCTGTATGCCTCCCTGTGCCCGGGCAGGACACTCGATGAAAGGATTCAGTGCCTCAAGTGGCTCAGAGAGTTTGATTATGAAGTAGGCTCGGGATGCATGGTTGGGCTGCCGGGCCAGACCGTGGAAGACCTTGCAGATGACGTGCTCCTGATAGAAGAGCTTGATGCAGACATGATCGGCATCGGGCCTTTCATTCCCCATGAGCACACCCCTCTGAGAAAGCATCGCCCAGGGGATACGCTCCAGGTGCTCAAGCTTCTGGCTGTAATCCGCCTGGTCACCAGGGACACCAACATCCCCTCCACAACGGCGCTCGGGGTACTGAATGGGCTAAGCAGAAAAAAGGCATTCCAGGCAGGTGCCAATATCTTCATGCCCGTATTCACGCCCCAGGATTATGCCGAGCGGTATGATCTCTATCCGGGCAAGGGCGAAGTGAAGAAGGCCGACGGTGCGATCCTGGACTTCAAGGTCTTCTTCGACTCCATCGGCAGGCCTATCGGTCAAGGTCCGGGGGGAAGGCGGAGATGACGAATCTGAGATGACAATACGTTCAATTAACAATTATATTGTCATTCCCGCGGAAGCGGGAATCCAGGTTTTTAGGGAATATTCATGAATCAGTATTACGTTTATATCCTTGCAAGTAAGATGAATGGTACACTCTATGTGGGTGTAACCAACGACCTGGTCAAGAGGATATATGAGCACAAACAGGACTTCACCGATGGGTTCACCAAGAAATATCACGTGCATACCCTTGTCTATTACGAGGAGTGTGGTGATTCTATGGGAGCCATCACCAGGGAAAAGCAGATAAAGAAGTGGAACAGAAAATGGAAGCTTGAGCTTATCGAGAAGATGAATCCTGAATGGAGAGATTTATACGATGAGATCGTTTGAGTATATGAGTCTAGGAAAAAGACTGGATTCCCGCTTCCGCCGGAATGACACATGAAAGGGATATTTGCCCCGAGGAATGAAACGGAGTTCGTAGGGATGACACAGAAGATACTGATGTATGAGGTCAATACTGTAGTGCGGGTGCAACAAGGTAGAACCAACATGAATGGAAATTATTCATTCCAGAGGTGAGTGTGAGGACAGAACACGATTCGCTTGGAAGCCTTGATATACCGGACGATTGCCTCTACGGCGTGCATACCGCCAGGGCGCTTGAAAATTTCGGCAAGATCGGGGAGAGGCATGACCCGCTCTTTGTGAAGGCATACCTGCTGGTCAAGAAGGCCTCAGCGATCACAAATGCAGAGCTTGGTTTCCTCGAAAAAGAAAAGGCCCATGCAATCATACGTGCTATCGACGAGATGCTCACCCGGGAAAGCCTCGAAGACATCGTGGTCAATCCCATAAGCGGCGGGGCAGGGACATCGCTCAATATGAACGTGAACGAAGTCATCGCCAACAGGGCCCTCGAGGCGGCCGGGAGAGAAAAAGGGGATTACGGGTATATCCACCCCATTGATCACGTGAACATGCACCAGTCCACCAATGACACATACCCCTCGGCGTGTAAGATTGCGATGCTCATGCACCTGGACAAGCTGGAAGATGCACTCATCAAGCTGCAGGAGGCACTCCAGGAAAAGGAAAGGGCCTTTACCGGCATCCTCAGGCTGGGCCGCACTGAGCTCCAGGATGCATTGCCCATAACTGCGGGCATGCAGTTCGCCGCTTATGCCGAGGCCATAGCCAGAGACCGGTGGAGGATCTTCAAGGCGCGCGAACGCATCAAGGTGCTCAACATAGGCGGCACGGCCATCGGCACAGGTTTCCATGCGCCCCAGAGATACATCTTCCTGGTGATCGAGAAACTCAAGGAGCTCACAGGCCTTGCCATCAGCCGCTCAGAGAACATGGTGGATGCAACCCAGAACCTGGATGCCATCGTCGAGGTCTCCGGCCTGGTGAAGATCTGTGCAGTGAACCTCATGAAGATATCCGAGGACCTGAGGCTCCTCTCTTCAGGGCCTTCAGGGGGCATCGGCGAGGTGATCCTCCCTGCTCGGCAGGAGGGCTCATCCATCATGCCCGGCAAGGTCAACCCGGTCATGTGCGAGTTCGCCACACAGATCAGCCTTGTCATCTTAGCGTATGACAATACCATCGCACAGGCAGCGGCCCTGGGCAACCTTGAGCTGAACCAGTTCTTCCCGCTGGTCTCCTACCTCGTCCTGAAGAGTATGTCGCTCCTGAGGCTCGCTCTCATCAAGTTCGAGGACAGTCTCATCAAGGGATTGACCTTGAACAGGGAGAAGATCGATGCGAACCTGAATGATTCAATGGCGATCCTGACCTATCTCTCCCAGTATATCGGGCACGACGCAGCAGCGCGCATCTACCTGATGGTGAAAAGCGACAAGAGGACATTGAAGCAGATCATACTGGACGAAAAAGTCCTGACCGGGCAGCAGTATGACGAGCTGGTCTCACCCGAAAGGATCCGCATGATGGGGTATAGGAAATGAACACCACACCCGTAGCCAACAGGCTGCACATAGGCATCTTCGGCAAGCGCAACGCAGGCAAATCATCTTTCATCAATGCGTTAACCGGCCAGAGCGTTTCCATCGTCTCGCCCGTGGCAGGCACCACCACCGACCCCGTTGGAAAGGCCATGGAGATACATGGTATCGGCCCCGTCTATATCTATGATACCGCCGGGATAGACGACACCGGTGATCTCGGAGAGATGCGGGTGGATCGTACCAAGGCCATCATGGGCAAGATCAACCTTGCCGTGGTGGTAAGCACCTCGGCAGACTTTGACGAGGCCGACAAAGCCCTTCTGAATGAGCTCAAGGCGCGGGGAGCCAAGTCTCTTCTTGTATTCAACAAGATAGACCTCTTTACGGTAGATGAGGGCGTTGCCGCCAGCCTGAAGGTTGACAATATCCCCTTTACCGCCGTGAGCTGCCTCACGGGAGAGAACATAAGCCAGGCACGCAATCACATAGTGGAGATCGCAAAGACCCTTCAGGCCGAGCGATCAACAATAGTGGGCGATATCATCGACCACGGAGAGCTCGTGCTCCTGGTTGTCCCTATCGACCTGGGTGCCCCCAAGGGCAGGCTCATCCTGCCCCAGGTACAGGTCATCAGGGATATTCTGGACAACGATGCCGTGGCCATGGTGGTCAAGGAGCGCGAGATCGAATACATCCTCTCCAGCCTCAAGACCCCGCCGGAACTTGTCATCTGCGATTCCCAGGTGGTACTGAAGGTCTCGGGCGACCTGCCGCCGGGGACAAAGCTCACCACCTTTTCCATCCTGTTCTCCAGGCTCAAGGGCGATCTCGCCAAATTTGTGGAAGGGGTCAAGGCCATAGATACGCTTCATGACGGCGACAAGGTGCTCATCTGCGAGGCATGCACCCACCACCCCCTGCCCGATGACATCGGCCGGGTCAAGATACCCAGGTGGGTAAAGATCTATACCGGCAAGGATATCACCTTCGACGTCCATGCCGGCCCTATCCTGGACAGGGACATCTCACAATACCGGCTCATCATCCAGTGCGGCGGGTGCATGATAAACCGGGCCGAGATGCTCGGCAGGATCAGGGATGCGGATCAGAAAAGCATTCCTATGACCAACTACGGGGTGGCCATCTCGTACGTACACGGTGTGTTGAAGAAGGCCCTGTCGCCATTCCCGTATGAGCAGAGCCTATTGGATGACTGATGGTGCGGGTATCCGTATTGTTCATAAATCCAGTTCAAGCATAGTTTTCAGTTTTGTCAAAAGCACCCTATGAATTGTATTGTATGGTGGAAAACAAAAGACTACCCTATATAAACCCAATAGGATTATAATTTTATTTCACCCTTTAATTACAGACTGGTACATAATGACTTGATGGAGGGAATTTTACTTTGCTACAATGCTTTGCTTTATTACGATATATAATTTTGGCATAAGAATATCTTTTTGTAGTATGATCTTTATACTTTTCACAAAACAAATTTTCTCATGTATACTAAACTCTCAAACTGGACGTCATAATGCTCAAAGGAAATGGAGCTGAGAGGAACGATAAGTGAATTACACGGCTTCAAGAGGCCATGACTCTGATGAAGCTAATTCGGCCGTGGAAGGTACATGATATTGCCATGAAAAAGATAATGATTGTTCTCCTGGTGCTTATGGTGCTGCCAGTTCAATATGTCATGGCCATGACATATGAAGAGGAAACGAAGACTGCGAACGAGTTTGTCAAAATGTTGGAGGATAACAATCTCCTTGTTCATGACGAGGAGATCGTCAAGCCGGTTCAGATGCTTATAGACCGCTTGGCCGATCATGTCAAAGACCCGTTATATCCTTTTAAGATACATGTCATCAAGGATACTGAAGTAAATGCCTTCACAATCCCTGACGGTAACATCTTCATAGAGCTTGGCATCTTTCTCGTTGCAAATGATATGGATGAAATATCAGCAGTCATTGGCCACGAGATGGGCCATGCTCAACTGAGGCATATACCTCAAGATTCTAAATTTCAAAAACCGCTCTCTATTGCCACGATTCTGGGAATCATTGCGGGAGGCCTGATTGCGACAAAAAACCCCGAGGCCGGTGGAGCCATGATATACTCAGCAATCGGGGGCAGCCAGAACATCATGCTTGCCCACTCCAGAGAGCATGAATATGCAGCAGACAACTTTGGAAAAGAGACCCTGATTGCTTCTGGACTCGATCCTGGGGCAATGGCGAGATTTCTCATCGGGCTCCAAACTATTTATGGACCATCGAGTTATCCTGAATACCTCCTAACTCACCCGTTTACGGAAAATAGAATCGCGATCCTAAAAGTAGATCCAGGCAATCCTAAACCAGACAAGAATTATTGGATTCTCAAGGCGAGTGTTATCGGGCTGTTGCTATCGGAAGGCGAGGTCAAAATCCGTGTAACACACATGCCCGAGCCCTACAAATCGCTCGCATTAGGGCTTTTGCAAACAAGGATAGGGAACAGCGCCCAGGCCCTTTCTCTCCTCTCAAATATAGATCTGCCCATTGCCAACGCATACAAGGGCGTTAACCTCTATGCCCTTGGGAGAAAAACAGAGGCCTACCCCCTTTTAAAAACCTACGCAAACTCTTCCCGCACCAAGATGGCCCTGGCAAATATTTACCAAGAGAGAGGGGAGTACAAGGAAGCCATAGATATATTATTACCTTACCAATCTCAGGATCTTCGTGTGGATTATACTCTCGGGGGTCTGTATGATAAGACATTAAAGCCTGCTTTGGCCAATGTCTCCTATGCAAGATACTTCTTTGAGACCGGGAAATACAAGGCAAGTTTGTATCATATTGATCAGGCGCTTAAGGCCAAGGATCAGCTTTCCAAAGATGTGGTCACCGAGCTTAATTCAATGGAGGAGACCATTAAAAAATCTCACAAGGGGGAGGGGAACACGCAAATTCTTAATGTTCATTGAATATAAGCAGTTAAAGCTTATAACGATTCATCCATGATTTTTTACATGTTGAACGGCATTACACAAGGCTCCACCTACCCTACAATTCATCCAAACAGAGATTCTTCACTTCGTTCAGAAATGACACATAATGGTAATGACACGAAAAAAGGAGCGGTTCCGCTTTCGAACCGCTCCTTTTGTATCGACTAAGTAGGATGGTCTTATGCTGCCTTGGGCGGTTTTATGAGCAGCAGGGCAATGATGATGCCGATCACTGCCAGGCCGGCGGTCGGGTAGAAGGCAAAGGTGAAGGAGCCGAAAATGTCCTTGGCCTTGCCGGAGATGAGGCCGCCGAGGATGGCGCCGAGGCCGTATGCAAAGAAGACTACGCCGTAGTTGCGTGCATAGTGCCTGATGCCGAAGAACGTTGCAGTGGCAGTGGGTGCTATGGCAAGCCAGCCGCCGAGGCAGAGCCAGAAGCCCATGAAGGAAATGGTGTAAAGGCCCTGGCCGCCTTCTTTGGCCTGGAGCATCATAATGGATGCAATGAGAACGATAAGCAGATTCAGTATCGAGGCGCCCCGCGGTGTGATCTTGTCGGTCAGCGTACCGAAGATGGGCCGGCCTATGGCATTGAATATGGCGAATATACCCACCAGTGTTGCGGCCGTAGCCTTGTCGATCTTGATGACCTCCGTGCCGACCGTACTGGATATGCCGATGGCCATGAGTCCTGCCAGGCAGCCGATGATATAGCAGAGGAAGAGCCCCCAGAAGGAACCTGTCTTCACCATTTCGCCGGTGGTGAGTTCGGCCGCCGTGGCCGTCCCTGCCGCTGGTGTCCAGCCTGCAGGTTTCCATCCGGCTACGGGGAATTTCAGCGGCAGTGACAGGATAACGATGATGAACAGGAAGGCAATGCCGAAGTATTTGAACGTGGCGGCAAGGCCCGCGGAGGTAATGAGTATATCTGCGATCTTTGCGGTCAGCAGTGCAGACCCGCCGAAGCCTGCAAGGGAAAGACCGACTGCGAGCCCCTTCTTGTCGGGGAACCAGCGTGCGCAGACCGCCAGCGGGCAGCCGTAGGCAAGCCCTACGCCGCCGCCTGCGATCACACCGTAGGTAAGGGTGAGCATGCCGATACTCGTGGCAAAGCTGGAAAGGAACCAGCCTGCCCCGACGATGATGCCGCCGATAATAGCCAAGTTCCTGGGGCCGAGCCTTTCCATGATCTGACCGCCGAAGAACATGAGTATGGAAAAGAAGGCGAGGAACCCCATGAACGGGAAGTTGCTCTGGAAGGAGGAAACCTTCTGGATCGACAGGAGCTTTTCGAGCTGATCAGGAGTGAGTGTCTTCAATGAGGTTGCGTATTCGGCAGCCTTTGCCGCATCTTTCTCTTTGTCAAGCTTGAAGAGATCCATCAACATGGCCGGATCCAGTTTCGCAAAGTCGGCCTTCAGCTTTTCTGCCTGTTCCTTCTTGAGGGCGAACACCTTGCCCAGGAGATCATTCTTGAATTCCTTGATCTCGGGAACGACCTGCAGCGCAGTGGTCTTATTGAAATAGAGCTCCACCGGCTTCTTGAACACACTGTAAGAATAGACACTGCCGAGGCAGAGATTGATGATCAGGCCCAGGATGACGAAAAGCCATCTCCCGGAATTGGCCTTCATGCCGAAAACATTAACATGCTCAGACATTGTAAACCCCCTCTCCCATACTTTTAAAATTAGGTGCAATAGCTCGCGTATATACTGAGATCAAGAAAATCTGTCAATTGAATAGTGATTCATTATTGCAAAACCATTACCCGTTTATTACTCCGGACACGGTTGCAGCGATGGGAATCCGGAGCGGACCATTCAATAGGCGGGAGCACCATCAAATCCATTTTACTTTATACAGAAAAACGAATATATATGTAACATTATAGACTATTATTCTATAATCGCAAAAAAATTAGGAGGAGCGTTATGTCGAACAGTCTTGCAAACCCGGCACCACTCGGACTCACGGCTTTTGGTATGACAACGGTACTGCTGAATCTTCACAATGCCGGAATCTTCGGTATGTGTGCCGGAATTTTGGCAATGGGTATTTTCTATGGGGGATTGGCCCAGGTGATTGCAGGGATAATGGAATTCAAGAAGGGCAACACCTTCGGCACCACGGCATTTTCCTCATATGGGTTTTTCTGGCTTACCCTCGTATTTCTTGTTTATTTCAATAAGCAGTTCGGCATCGCTGAAAACACCGAGGTGTTCATGTCCTGGTATTTGTTCCTCTGGGGGCTCTTCACCTTCTTCATGTGGATCGGCACATGGAAGGCCAACAGGGGCCTTCAGGTGGTATTCCTTTCGCTCACCGTCCTCTTCTGGATGCTGGCTGCACGGGATGGCTTCGGGTGGAAGGGTCCCTGGGCGATCCTCACCGGGTACGAGGGGATCTTCTGCGGGGCTTCCGCCATCTACTGCGCCATGGCCCAGGTTTTAAATGAGAGCTATGGGAGGGTCGTCCTACCGCTGGGTGACAAGAAATAACCGCCTCCTGCACATATTCGGCTGCATTCTGAGATCCTTTGCCGCTCCCGGGATGACATCGTGATTCCGTCGTCCTTCGATGCGGTGAAGGACCTCTCTTTTTATATAACTCACCATTTTTGTCTATCAGGAATGATTCTTATTTAACCCTTTTCTTTTTGATGAGCCTGGTATATATTATTTTATCAAGCCGTTGCCGGACATAAGGTCTGATCTCCCTGGATCTATGGGATGAGACACCTATGGCCCAGGAGAGGAACACAAGTTCTTAAGTACTGCGAGAGGGGTGTTCGATGAGCAAGGTGAAGTTACGGATCAACGGAATAGATGGGGAAGCGGAGCTGGGTAAGACGATCCTTGAGGCGGCCCAGGGCCTGGGGATATTCATCCCGACGCTGTGCCACCATGAGGCCTTGATCCCCAGGGGGGCCTGCCGCATGTGTATCGTGGAAGACAAGGGGAGGCTGAAGGCCGCCTGTACCATGCCGGTGGAAAACGGCATGGACATCATCACCGATTCGCCTCGCATCCAGCACATCCGCGAGACCACCATCCAGATGATCTTCACGAGCAGGAACCACTACTGCATGTATTGCGAGGTGAGCGGCGACTGCGAGCTGCAGGACCTCGGCTACAAGCTGGGCATGGATCACTTCAACTTTGCGACCTATGAGAATCGCTACCCGGTAGACATATCCCACCCCTATATTGTCTTCGATCACAACAGATGCATCCTGTGCGGCCGGTGCGTCAGGGCATGCACCGATCTGACCGGGCATTACGTGCTTACCGAACGGAGCAGGGGGGTAAAGACCCTGATCGTTGCCGATATCGAAAGCCCTTTGGGAAGGTCGAGCTGCGTCTCATGCGGCGCCTGCGTGCAGGTCTGCCCCACAGGGGCGCTGATAGAGAAGAGGGTGGCATATCAGAGGAACCGGGAGAAGAACGAGCAGATCAAGACGGTCTGCGACATGTGCCCGGTGGGCTGCGGGATCGTGATTCACAAGAACCCCGGTACGAACTCTGTGATAAAGATCCACGGCGACTGGCATGAAGGGCCCACCAACGGCCTTCTGTGCAAAAACGGCAGATACCTCTCTCTGTATGAGGAGCATCAGGTGATTTCTTCCCCGCGAACGCGCCAAGGTACATCGATGAAAGAGGTAAAGGCAGGTGATCTTGAGGGTCTGATGACCGATAAGATCGCTGGCGCTTCAGCCTATGTGGACGGTTCCCTCTCGAATGAGGAAATCAGCCGGATCAAGGACCTCTTTGGCGAAAAGGTATACTCGCTGAGGCCCGTGAATGCCCCGATACCCTCAACGGCGCGCATCGAGGATCTGAACACCGCGAGTACCATCGTTGTCTTCCGGCTTGATCCGGATGCACAGTACGGTGCCTTGGGCTCCTTGATCAAGAGAAGGGTGGCGACGAACGGGGCGGGTCTTATCCTGGTTGATGCCCCGGAAAATACCTTCTCGAAGTTGCCTGGGAAACGACTGGGTTCAACCGAGTTCCTTGCAGACATAAAGGGTCTGACCGGAACCAATGACTATCTGCTGGTCTACCAGGACCTCGAAGACAAGGAAAGAGATGCCTTGCGTTCGCTTGAGGGCATGAGATTTCTCTGGCTCCCGCCCGAGACCAATACTTTTGGCCTTGCCAAGCTCGGCATCGAACATGCTGCACCAAAGGGCAAGGCGCTCTTCTTCTTCGGCAAAGATATCCCCGAGGTCGCGATCGAGGACGGGACTTTCGTAGCCTGTTTCAGTCCGTATGAGAACCGCCTGACCCGGCGGGCCGACCTTGTGGTGCCCATCAGGGACGGTTTCGAGAGGGAAGGGACCTTTTACAATCTTGAAGGAGAGATCGTCAGGCGGGTGAGAGTCCTTTCGCCCGGACCTGACAGGATCGATCTCAAGGAACTGCTCGTAAGAATGCTGCCAAAGGGGTGAGACATGAAGACGATTACAATGGCTTCCACATGGTGTGAGGGGTGCTCGGGTTGCCACATGTCGTTTTTGGATATGGACGAGCGTCTGGTGGAGCTCATCGGAAAGGGACTCGTTCTGACTGCGACCCCCATCACCGACCTGAAGATACCCCCTATGGGAACCGATCTCGGCATCATCGAGGGTGCAGTGGCGACGGACCACCATATGGAAGAGGTCAAGGAACTCCGGCACCGGTGTAAGATGATCGTGGCCTTGGGAGACTGTGCCGTGTTCGGCGGGATCCATACCATGAGAAACTACTTTACGGTCGATGAGCTCCTCCACCGCGGATATGTCACGACCGAGAGTACGGTGAACGGCACGCCGCCTACGTCGAACGAACTGGGCAAGCTGCTGCCCAAGGTGCTCTCCGTTCACGAGGCCGTCAAGGTCGATTTCTTCATACCCGGGTGCCCGCCCCCTGCGGACGTTATCTACCATGTCTTGAACGAGCTTGTAGAAGGCAGGGTCCCCAGGCTTACCCAAGATCTTTTGTACTACGACTAGAGGTGCAGATATGTCGAAGAAGATAACCATATCACCGGTCACGAGGATAGAAGGACACGCCAAGGTCACCATATACCTGAACGATGAAGGCCAGGTGGACCGCACCTATTTTCATGTGGATCAGTTCAGGGGGTTTGAGAAGTTCTCCGAAGGGAGGTTCTTCCCGGAGATGCCCGTCATAACGCCGCGCATATGCGGGATCTGCCCCGTCAGCCATCACCTGGGCGCAGCCAAGGCGTGCGACGAGATCCTGGACGTCAAGATACCCCGTCCTGCAAAGCTCCTGAGGGAACTCATCCATATGGGCCAGGTCATCCAGTCTCATGCCATGCACTTCTTCGAGCTGGCAGGTCCCGACATCATCCTCGGGTGGGACTCGGACCCGGCTCTCAGGAATGTCGTGGGCCTGGTCAAGGCCAACCCCGAACTCGCACTCAAGGCGGTGCGCCTGAGGAAATACGGACAGACCATCATAGAAGAGGTTGCAGGCCGGAGGATCCACCCCACCTTTGCCATCCCCGGGGGCGTGAACAACGGCTTATCAGTGGAGAAGCGGGACAGGCTGCTTACGGGCATCGATGACTACATATCGCACATCCAGGAAGGGGTTTCCATCATCCGCGATTTCATCATATCCCACAAGGAAGAGAGCGATACCTTTGCCTCATTCCCGTCGGGATACATGGGCCTGGTGGGTCAAGACGGGGCCCTGGAGCTCTATGACGGCGCCGTCAGGATGATGGACAAGGACGGACATATCATCGATGAGTTCCCCGGCAAGTACTATCTGAGCCATATCGGCGAGATGGTGGATGACTGGACCTACCTCAAGCTCCCCTTCTTCAAACCCCTGGGAGACAAGGAAGGGTTCTACCGGGTGGGTCCGCTGGGTCGCCTCAATGTGGCTGACAGGATCACTACCCCCATGGCCCATGAGGAGTTCAAGCGGTTCAAGGCCATGAATGGTGGCAAGCCAGTTGAGAGCTCGTTCTACTACCATTATGCACGGCTCATCGAGGCAGTCTATGCCTTGGAACGGGCCCGGCAGATCCTGGAAGATCCGGACATTCTCTCCACTGACCTCCTGCATGAAGGTCCTGTGCGCTGCGGTCAGGGGGTCGGCATCATCGAGGCCCCCAGGGGCACCCTGATACACCACTACTGGGTCGATGATGACGGCCGGATCACCAAGGCCAACCTCATCGTTGCCTCGGGTCACAACAACTGGGCCATGAGCAAGGCTGTGGATTGTATAGCGCGGGGCTACATCAAGGGTAATGACGTCCCCGAGGGCGTCCTGAACAGGATCGAGGGGGCCATCCGGTGCTACGACCCCTGTCTGTCCTGCTCCACCCATGCCATCGGAAAGATGCCCATGGTGGTGGAGCTCTATGATCATGCAGGGAACCTCGTTGACGCCCGGAAGCGATCATAAGAAAAGACTCGTCATAGGCGTCGGCAACGAGTACCGCAGGGACGACGGGATCGGGATACGCCTCGCCGAGCGTGTATCACGGCCTGGAGCCGATGTGCTGACAGTCAGCGGGATATACCCGGAGCTGGCAGAGACTTTACGCGAGTACGACATGGTCGTGTTCGTGGACGCTGCCATTGAAGGAGACCCTGTCAAGCTCAGCAGGATCTACCCTGAAGAATCGAGCATGCCCCTGTTCCACCAGATCACCTGCGGGGGTATCCTTGCCCTGACCGAGGCGCTCTATCATACCTGCCCCGAGACCTGGCTCCTTGCCGTAAGAGGCTATGACTTCGAGCACGGGGAAGGGCTGACGGAAAAGGCCCAGGAAAATCTCGCACAGGCCCTTAAGAGTATGGAGGAATTATTTCGTGTTGAAGACGAATGAGCATAATGTTTTGTTTACAGGGATATAACATCAATACGAGATAAATCAATGTTACCCGCCATTATACCAAAGGCGGCAGAAGAACAGGTTCGACTTCTTACAGGCCGAGATCTTTTTTCTTCTGCTCGAACTCATCCTTTGGGATCTCGCCGCGGGCATACCTCTTCTTGAGAATGTCGAGAGGTGTTTCACCAATATAGGCTCCTGCGGGTTTTGTCCATCTCACCACCAGGTAGACGACAAGAGCCAGTATGATCAGAAACAGTATCCACATGAAAATTCCTCCATAAGGGCACATCATTCCCCACTGACCACAGGGACCGTATCCGTACGTCATCGGCGGCCACCTCCTGTTATAATCTCCAGACCCATTTCCGTAACCCCTCCCGCCCTCGGATCTCCTCTCACCTATAACTTCTTTTCTTCTCCCTTTGAATAATTCATAATCAGCAACAGTCAATGAGGCCATAATGATAAAGGGAGAGTTTAAATCATTTTGAGATTTCATTTCAAACAGGTACTGAAGAGGGGACTACTTGTAAGGAGATACCAGCAGCTTATTAGTATTGATATTAACGAGAGGGTTTTGTACTGAACATCAAAAGGGGTGTACCGACCGTCCATGAAAGCTATCATCTATTCTTTCATCAGGAACTTCAGAATCCAGGACTTCTTTGACGTACTCATCATAACGTCATTAATTTACTTTCTCCTCATCTGGTTCAAGACGAGTGCATATCGCCTCGTTTTTGTTGGGATCAGCATCCTGGGTGGTATCTACATCATTGCACGTCTTTTTAATCTTTACCTCACGACTGTTGCACTTCAGGGTTTTTTCACTGTTCTCATTATCGCGCTTGTAGTGATTTTCCAGGAGGACATTAGGAGACTCTTCGAGCGTATTGCATCCTTACGATCTTTTGGCAAGTTTCCTCAAGAGAGGGATACTGCTCACAACAGCATGATTGAGGCCGTGATTGAGACTGTAGCTGATTTTGCATTGAAAAAGACCGGTGCCCTCATTGTTCTGCAGGGCCTGGACACGCTTGAGAGACATGTGAAAGGTGGATACCCCCTTGGAGGAGAAGTAACGAAACCACTCCTCGAAAGCATATTCGATGTCCACTCGGTCGGTCATGACGGAGCGGTCATCATCAACAAAGATACCGTTGCAAGGTTCGGATGCCATCTCCCCCTGTCACTCAATGCGGAGAAATTCGGTGTGCTTGGTCTAAGGCATACAGCCGCCCTTGGACTTTCAGAGCGCAGCGATGCCCTGTGCATTATTGTTTCAGAAGAGAGAGGTACCGTCACCATTGCTTTGAACAGTGAGCTCACGTGCTTACAGAACCCTGCAGCAGAACTCCGCACTATAATTGAGAAGTACTATGAGGACAAGCTTACTGCGCAGGCCAGAGTACTCTCGACCTATTGGTTCAGACAAAATACCACGGAAAAGTTTTTAGCAATCGTGCTTGCTCTCGGGCTTTGGTTCGTCTTTGGATACCAAAAGGAATCGCTGCAACAGGATTATGTTGTCCCCATCGTATACCAGAATATATCCCATAAATGGGAGATTGAGGAATCAAAAGTTAATGAGGCTACGCTGACTTTGATGGGCTCATCACAAGCTTTCAGTCTTCTTGACCCCAAAACCCTTAAGGTTTCCGTAGACCTCTCTTCATTGGGAGAAGGGAGGCAGACCATCAAGCTCTCAGACAACATGGTGGACATTCCCTCAAACATGATGCTCATGAAGATCGACCCGGATAAAATTACCATCGCAGCCCATCGACTTGTTTCGAGGGATGTCTCTATCCATATTGATACGGTCGGCCACCTTCCTCAGGGGTATGTACTTAAGAGCCTTCGTGTAACTCCGGATTCGGTCGGGGTTCTTGCCCCATCTTATCTCCAAGAGAGTAAGATCTTTATAACAACAGAACCCATTGATCTATCGGGCTTTACCGTTTCTCATTCCATGAATGTGAAAATCATATACCCTGGTAATATATGGTTCAAAGACAACCAAGCACCTATGGTGATGGTGAACATTGAAGTAGAAAAAGATGGCTAGGTCGATTTATCCCAGGTGTGCGTCAAGTCTCTGTGCTGCAAGTTCCTTTCACTATATACTTGCCTTGACAAATGAAGAATCGAGTTTATTAAAAGCCTCCAATGATGGTGAGAGAACTTACCCGTCATGAGGACAAGTAAGATGTCGGCAGAGAAGATGACCATTGGTTAATGGAGAAAAAGGGAGATGAATAACCATCATTCATCTACTGTTTATTCTCAGGGAAATGGTAATTCCCTGCGCGAGGTCTTCTGGTGTTTTATCGTGGTGAGTATACTGTTTCTAGCCTCTTGTGCCACTGTCGGCCGCGATTTTCCTTCGGATCGGGTCTCTGAGATTCAAATACATCAGACCACTCGTGATGCCATACGCTCGATGTTCGGTCCTCCCTGGCGCGTCGGGATTGAAGACGGACAGCAGACATGGACCTACGGCAGGTATCACTACAGGTTGATCGGTGAAACGAGCACCAAAGACCTGGTAGTTCGATTTGACAAACAAGGCATCGTCGTTTCCTACTCCTTCAACACGACCGAACATCAAGAGTGAACCTGTACCCAGCCTGTTTGATAAAAACCACAATCCATAAAACATAGGAGGAAAACAATGAGGAGATCAGGGTTAACAACAATAGTTGTATTGGTTATTGGGCTTGGATTTCTTATAGCCGGTTGTGCAAAGAAAGAGCCTATGCAGAAGGCTGAAGAGACGAAGCCCCCTCAGGTGGTAACACAGCCGGCCCCTGCTCCGGCACCAGAACAACCTAAAATGGAGACGCCGGTATCCATGCCGAATCTGGCAGATGAAATGAAGGCCTTTGAGGACAAGGATATCCATTTTGATTTTGATAAGTTCGATCTGAAGCCGGAGGATATTGATATACTCAATGATAAGGCCTCATTCCTGAAGGCCCATCCTGATATGAAAATCCGGATCGAAGGGAACTGCGACGAGAGGGGCACCATTGCGTACAACTTAGCCCTTGGCGATCGGAGGGCCAAGGCGGCCCAAAACTATCTTGTTGAACAGGCGATTGCAAAAGAACGAATCTCCACAATCAGCTACGGAAAAGAGAGACCCCTTGACCCGGGACATAATGAAGAGGCCTGGGCAAAGAACAGGAGAGACCATTTCGTAATTTTGAACAAATAAGGCCCCTTTATAAAAAGAAGAGAACAAAGATAAAAGGCGACGTGAGACAGCACTTCGGCCATTGCAGCATGTTTCCATGCTGACAGGTTCCGGGCGTGCCGCCCCGTGATGGATTCCGCTGGTACGGCGCTATGGACAAGGGCGGCTGCGTGGAGGGCATCCGCATGCTCAATCCTGTAGACGGCATTACAGCCAGGCTGCTCATGGAAGATGCTCTATGCAGGGGAGAATGCCTGATTTATGAACATCATTAAAGAGGCCAGGGAAAGATACGGGCTGTATATACGGTGGAAAAGGGATCTGGCGGATGAACTCAGATCCGGCAGCCGTATGGCTGCAACAGAAAAAGGGCCCGTAGAATACTCCATCCATGGCGAGGCAGGCCCCTTTATTGCCGTGATGCACGGCGGGCCGGGTGGTTACGATCAGACATCGGCCCTCTTCAACGACTTATTCGAAAAAGGGTTCCGCATCCTGAGTTGGTCTCGTCCGGGTTATTTACGCACTCCATTGAAAACAGGAAGGACATTTGAGGATCAGGCCGATGCCTTTAAGGCCCTTCTCGATACCCTGGACATCGAGAAGGCCGCACTCGTTGCGTATTCTGCAGGCGGACCCCCGGCAATACACTTCGCCGCCCGCTTTCCCGAACGGATAGGGTCACTGATCCTCGAATGCGCAGTGAGCAAGCGTTATGAAATGAATCACAACAACATCGGCGAACACATCCTGTTCAGGCATCTTATGTTCAACGACCCATCCCTCTGGCTGGCGGATGTTGCTGCTAAATATGCGCCGTATCTCATCGGACTGGTAACCATAGAAATGGAAAGCTCCCTGGAAGAGGAAGACGTGATACACCTGATGCGAGATATCATGAAAGACGAGCACCGCGTGAAGATACTGATGGAGCTCATCAGGAGCATGAGCCCTTCAAAGCTCAGGACAAGGGGCCTGAACAATGACCTGAAGCAGCTCAGAGAGATTGACCGCCTCCCGCTTGAACATATAGCCGCGCCGACACTCATTATCCATGGCAGCGATGATTCCGATGTCCCCCTGGAACATGCCCGGAATGCAGCGGAGTCAATCCCTGACTCCGAACTCTACATCGTGGAGAAAGGGTTTCACATCCTGGCCTTATCCGATGCTGCAGATGAGGTGAATGAAAAGCGGATCATGTTCCTTAAAGGCCCATGAGGGTTCTATGGAAGGGGAAAATTTTTTGAACAGACCACCCGGCGGACCCGGTCGAGCGGGAATATAGATCATGAATGATTGAGGCATCACGTTTCAGTGCCTAATTCTGAATACCTACAATTTTGCGGTTTTCCAGCTTGACTGGACTTCTAGAAGTTTCTATCATTTGAGCCTTACAAAGGGATGGAGTTCCCCAGACAAATGCCCGGGCCGGGCTGATAACTCCTACCAGGCGGCGGTAGAGTTGAAGCTGTGCGTCCGCATCATGGCCCAGGAGGTGTTTGTCTCATGACTTTCCACAGCATATTATTTGAAAGATCTGAAGAGAGCACAAAAAAAGAATCGCTTGAAGCGCCCGCCTTTTTTGTTGATTTGAATCTTGATCAGGTTATCGATACCATCACGGCCGGCAGGCAGGAATATAATCTAAAACCGTTTTTTTACACTCCCCTCTCCGATATCGTCACGATCAAGTATCGTCATGAAATAATGCAGGATCTGGAAAATAAAATTCTCTTTGAGAATATAAAAACATTTGCACAAGAAATGCGCGCAATGCGACAGCATCTTTCCCTGGTGGAAGAGCTTCACCACAAATACCACAAGGAAGGATGGTTTTTAGAAACAATAGATATTTATTGTGAAGCCGTTCATTACCTGGTACATGAGTTAACCCTTGCAAATTTAAAATCGCGCGGCTTTTTAGCCTTCCGTGAGTATATAACGAACTATGCCAAATCTGACCAGTTTACGTCCCTTTTAGCTGAAACAAAAAAGCTTAAAGCCGATTTATCTGCAGTAAAGTATTGCCTGCTCATAAAGGATAACAGTATCAAGGTTTGCACATATGAATCCGGAATTGATTACAGCGCAGATGTGGAGCAGACATTCGAGAGATTCAAACAGGGAGCGGTGAAAGATTACCGGGTCAAATTTTCCACCGGGCCTGAAATGAACCATGTTGAAGAGAGAATACTGGATCAGGTAGCCCGATTGTATCCCAATGTATTTTTAAGTCTCGATGATTATTACGCGAGAAACCGCAATTTTCCTGATGCAACGATAGCCGTTTTCGACCGGGAGGTACAATTTTACATCGCCTATCTGGAGCATATCGCGCAATTCAAGCGAGCGGGATTGAATTTTTGTTATCCGAAAATTTCAACTCAGTACAAGGAAGTGTATGATTATGAAGGATTTGATTTAGCACTGGCCAATAAACTCATGAGCGAGAACTCATCCATTGTCTGCAATGATTTCTACCTGAAAGACAAGGAACGCATATTTGTAATATCCGGTCCGAATCAGGGAGGGAAAACAACCTTCGCCCGCACCTTCGGGCAGTTGCATTATCTGACTGGTATAGGATGTCCCGTCCCGGGCAGGGAAGCGCAACTCTTTTTGTTTGACAGGCTCTTTACCCATTTTGAAAAGGAGGAAAACATCGAGAATCTCCGCGGCAAACTGCAGGATGACCTCATCAGAATCCACACGATTCTCAATCAGGCCACATCAAACAGTATTATCATCATGAATGAAATTTTCACTTCCACAACACTAAAAGACGCTATTCTCCTGGGCAAGAGGATAATGGAAAAAATAATACAATTGGATTTGCTGTGCGTTTGCGTGACATTTATAGATGAATTGGCTTCTTTAAGTGAGAAAACCGTAAGCATGGTCAGCACGGTAGTTCCCGAAAATCCGACATTGCGAACATATAAAATAGTAAGAAGGCCTGCCGACGGACTTTCATACGCGATATCAATCGCTGAAAAGTATCGACTTACCTACGATTGTTTGAAGGAGCGGATAAAATCATGAAGGCTTTCCTCATGTATAAAGATCGTGATTTTGATCCCCAGCAGGAGTTGCCGTGGAATGAACAGGCATTGACACAAGACCTGGAATTAAACACACTGTTTTCTGCCATGGCCCTCGGAGACACATTTTTATTTGAAGTGGCAAAGAACGCTGTTCTGTCCGGTTTACATAATGATCCGGACACAATACGATATCGCCAAAATATTCTTAAAGATTGTCTGAAGAACTCTTCCATTGTCAGGGATATCTACGACATTGCTGTGGAAGCAATCGAAAGCAAGAGAAAGCATTGGTATGGCATATTCAGACATGATTCTCCCACCTCGATACTGCATACTTCAGTAGAAAAAATGCAGACGTTTGTGGGGCTGCTTAAAAAAATAAAGGATATTGCTGATGAACACGCCGATAAATTCGAGTCGGAGGGCTTTAGGGCGTTCTTCGCGATGTTGGAAAAAGAACTTGGCGATGAATATTTTGCCAGCGTTCAACATCATCTAAGGGCGCTGAAATTCCGCAAAGGAGTTTTGATCAGTGCTGAATTGGGAACAAGCAATAAAGGTGCCAATTACATACTTCGTGAAACACACGAAAAAAAGCAGAGTTGGATGGAGTGGATCTTTTCCGAAATACAGAGTTGGATGGAGCAGATCTTTGCCAAAAAAACGACCGGTTACATCTTTTATATCAGTGAACGTGATGAAAGCGGCTTCAGGGCCTTGGCAGGATTAAGAGACAGGGGGATCAACCATGTAGCCAATGCTCTCGCCCAATCTGGTGATCATGTTCTTAATTTTTTTATCATGTTGCGGACCGAATTGGCTTTTTACGTTGGTTGTCTGAATTTACACGGGCACCTTGCTAAAAAGAGGGAGCCTATATCTTTCCCTCTGCCCGTGGCTCCCGGCGAACGCAGACATTCTTTTCATGGATTATACGATGTCTGTCTGGCTTTAAATCTGGAACAAAGGATTGTGGGCAACGAGGTGAATGCCGACAATAAAAACCTCGTGATAATCACAGGCGCCAACCAGGGCGGCAAATCAACTTTTTTGCGAAGCATAGGTTTATCCCAATTGATGATGCAATGCGGCATGTTTGTGCCGGCTGAGTCTTTCTGTTCCAATGTCTGTGACGGTATTTTCACACACTACAAAAGGAAAGAAGACGTTACCATGAATAGCGGGAAACTTGATGAAGAACTCGGCAGAATGAGCGATATCGTAGACAACATAACGACAAATTCCCTGATACTGTTTAATGAATCATTTGCCGCGACAAACGAAAGAGAAGGCTCGGAGATTTCAAGGCAGATAATGTGCGCATTATTGGAAAGGCACATCAAGATTTTCTTCGTTACGCATGTATATACATTTGCGCATGGTTTTTATGACAAAAAAATGGAAAACGCAATTTTTTTGAGGGCTGAAAGGCAAAGGAACGGAGGACGAACCTTTAAAGTAATTGAAGGCGAACCATTGCAAACCAGCTATGGCGAAGATTTGTATAACGGGATATTCGAAACCGACGCAAGCGCTAAAGTGCAGGAGGCGCTGGACAGTGAATAATGAAACGTATCTTGATACCATTTACGCCCTGTCGGAAAAAGGTCTGCTCTTTGAACCCTCGTTGAATTACAATCAAGTTAATAATAGTCTCTTCACAATTCAGACTTAAAACCTTAGAATTTTTTTATTCAGTTCATTTAATCGTCTAATATACTTTTTTAAATACTGTCCGGTATACGAGTGTTCGATGTGCACGATTTGGTCAGGACTGCCCTTGGCCACAAGAAAGCCACCTTGATCTCCACCCTCGGGACCAAGATCAATAATATGATCTGCGGACCTGATGATATTCATCATCTAAGTCGGCATGATAATGACTCCTCAGGTTTCAGTACTGTTCATTATTTCTTCACGCTGTACAGAACGTCCTTACCCCTGAATACTGCACTTTTCCCTAATTCCTCTTCGATGCGCATGAGCTGGTTGTATTTGGCAAGGCGCTCGCTCCGGGAGGTGGAGCCGGTCTTGAGCTGGCCTCCGTTCAACCCTACCGCTACGTCCGCGAGCCAGGTGTCTTCGGTCTCGCCGGAGCGGTGGGAGAAGACCGTGGTGAACCCGGCGCGGTGTGCCATCTCCACGGCCTGCATGGTTTCGGTGAGCGTACCGATCTGGTTCACCTTGATGAGAACGGAGTTAACTGCCTTTTCCTCAATGCCCCGTGCGATATACTTACAGTTTGTTACGAAAATGTCATCGCCCACGATCTGCACTTTATTGCCAAGGCGTTTCATGAGGAGTTGCCAACCTTTCCAGTCATTCTCCGCAAGGCCGTCTTCTATGGAAACGATGGGGTACTTCTTGACCAGCTCCTCATAGAAGTCGATCATCTCTTCGGAAGTCCTCTCGGGATCTTTCTCAGAGGCCAGGATATATTTACCATCCTTATAGAACGAGCTTGCAGCAGGATCGATGGCAATTGCTATATCCTTACCCGGTTTATAGCCCGCCTTGCTGATGGCTTCCACGATGAGATCAAAGGGTTGGGTGTTGTTCTTCAAATTCGGGGCAAAGCCACCCTCATCACCTACTCCTGTGCTGTAGTTATTTTTCTGGAGGATATCCCTTAGGGCATGGAACGTTTCGGCTGCGTAGCGCAGGGCTTCTCTGAAATTCGGTGCGCCGATGGGTGTAACCATGAACTCCTGGAGGTCTACATTGTTGTCTGCATGCTTGCCCCCGTTAATGATGTTCATCTGCGGAACCGGAAGCTCCCGGGCAAAAGCGCCGCCCAAATATCGATAGAGAGGGACACCCATGAAATCAGCAGCAGCCCTGGCTGAGGCTATGGAAACACCTGTTGTGAGGTTGGCGCCGAGAACGGACTTGTTTTCCGTTCCGTCCAGTTCGATAAGCATGGAGTCGATGCCCGCCAGGTCCAGCACATCCATGCCGATAAGCTTGGGTGTCACGATCTTAATCACGTTCTCCACAGCCTTGAGTACGCCTTTACCCCGGTATCTCTTCTTATCTTCGTCCCTCAGTTCTACAGCTTCGCTTTCCCCCTTTGATGCACCGGAAGGAACCGATGCCCTCCCCATTTCACCTGTCGAAAGATGAATGTCTATCTCGATGGTCGGATTACCCCGTGAATCTAAAATTTCCCTTGCAGCAACGGTAGTTATTTTACTCATATAATCCCCCTCGGTTCTCTTTGATTGTAAATCTCATTCTCTATAGTCTAATGGTGGTCATCTCGTCATTCAACCTTGCTGAAATCGGTCTTGAGGAGGAGTCTCATGGCATCACGCATCTGCTCTTTTTGCCTGAGAAGGGCCAGGTCTTGGGGAGACTCCTGGAATTTTTCCAGTGCAATGTAAAATATCATTCATGTAACGAAGCTGCCATTGAGCGTGCCCTTGCATGCATTGAACGCATGAGGACTGAGTTCTGGAGGGCCATTGTGTAATACCTGAAGCCGGATGACATTCGAGGGCAAGCGCCATACATTCTCCTTCAGATTTCTCTGACAGGAGTCATCAGCCTGCCCGGCAATTATGGGGGACTCCATCCCCGATCTTCGTTAAATGTGTACTGTATTTAAGGTAAAGCTGTCAATCACGAGCTGGAACATTCCATTAACCTCTCCAGCTGAAAAGGTCATTACCCTTAAGCACGTGATACACTCTTTCCTTACTGGGCACTTCATTCATCAATCAGTACTCCTATGGTTCAGCACATGCGGCAGCAACACGATGTGCAAGCACCATTATTGTTTCTACGGCACCCAGGCCGGAAATGTCGGGAAATCCTGCATTCTCCATTTTCTTCGAGTCCAGGATAATACCATGGACCTCAAAGTCGGCATACATGCCTATCATAGAGGCCGACAGACGAGCGGCCATATTATCGCAATCGGGACCTGCCTCCTGTATATCCACTGCGACCGCACGCACGAGGCGGCCTCCCCCCCGGGTCTGGCGGACATATGCACCAATTATTGGATGTGCGAACATGACAGCATCTGGTTCCGACAGAGCCATGCAAAGATTTGCCCGCTCAAAGTCCAGGACCGCCACACCTTCTTCGACCGTGGAAGCCGGATACATAACAGGAGGTGAGTTGTTCGGTCTGTGAACGGCCGTTGATCGCGACACCCTCAACCACCCGGGTTCATGTGTGAACTCCACATCTGCGTGCAGGTATGCCTCACTTCCACAAAGACCTTCCTGCAACTCATCTTTTCTGCACAACAACAAAATGTCCCATTTCTGTCCTCGAAGCCGCGAGGCCAGCTTAGCAAGCCTTGAAAACATTTTAACGAAGCCATCCGGAATTAGACTTCCGACAATGGCCATTGTATAGAGTCCTCTTCGGAGCAGCACCGACGAGAGTCTGCCGAGTCCATCCGCAAACCGGGCCTCACATGCAGGGCTGCCGGGAAGAGTAAAGTCACCTAATCCCCGTGCAATCCAGACGGCTGCGGTACATGGATCAAAAACCTTAATCTTCAAGGCAAGTGCTGTTCCCCAGATGAGACCGGTCAGTGCGGCAACACCCGCAGCCGGATCGGCTACGTGCAAATCATTGGCGAGTTCATCAACATCAATATCAAAGCTGTTCACAAAGTCTATGACCGCCTGCCAGGACGCGAAATGAGAGTCCTGTATAATGCCTTTAATGCGGGAGGGATTGTCCAGCTTGTGAACAGCCAGCATAAATCAGCACCTCACTCGTTCCCAGGGCCCTCTTCGACCTCTTCTGCCGTGGGCTCGGGCGTGCCCGGCAGGAGGGAATACGGGATGAATGCCAGGTTGGCTACCATGGTGGGGATGACTGCGCTTGCGATGACACCGGCAACGAGAAAAGAATACTGCGCACGGGTAACGATCCCATGTGAGAATCCATAAAGTGCCGATATGGTCCCGAAGGTCAGCCCGGTGGACATCATCAGGGTATAGTACCATCGTTCATCAATATTTTTCCGGAACAATCCTATCACCGGGTAGAGTCCGAAGATCTTGCTTGCCACTTTCCCGGCCAGGAGTACGAGAAATATCATAGGCGCAGTCACAATGGCGGGCAGGGAAACAAGCGATCCTGCCCGGAGGAAATAGAACGGTGTCAGGAACCCGATACACAGGGTACGCATCCTGCGTACCCACAGGTCATCCCTGGCAGCGAACTCCGCCAGCACGATCCCTGCCAGGTAGGCAGGCAATACCGCTTCGCTGCCTGACCAGATCGCCAGTGCCCCGAGACCGAACAGAACGAACAGTATCCACTTGGCCCTGATTGCGGCTGTCCGATGTCCGTATTTCCGGGTGATGCGCTTGGATATAAACGGAAGCACTGCGATCGCGACAGCGGTTCCAGCGATAAAGATGAAGGTCTTATAGGAGAAGGGAGTAAAGAGGAGACCCAGTACAATAACGGTCCCGAGGTCATTGACGAAGCATGCGCCGAGGATACCTTTGCCGAAATCCGTACGGTTAAAGCCGGTCTCCAGCATGACTGCATAGACCACGGCCATGGATGTGGTGGAGAGAGCTACACCAGCAAGAAGACTTGCTGAGGGAGTCCATCCCAGGACATAGCGGGCGAGCGCAGCGCACCCCAGGAAAGGGGCTGAAAAGCCGATGAGTCCGACGACCAGCACCTCTTTCCATTTTGTACGGATGACCTCGGGCTCCAGCTCGGCACCGGCCAGGAAGGTCAGGAGCACGGCCCCAGTGGATGCGAGGAAACGCAACCATTCGACATTCGCACCGAGCAGTTCCTGTCCGAAGTAGTGTTCCCATAACGCTCCTGCCACCATACCGACGCAGATTTCGATCAGGGCCATCGAGATACGGATGTGATAAGCAATAATGGTTGCAATGACTGCAAGCCCGATCCACAGGGCCGCGATAGTGAAAGGTAATTCCATTGAATCCTCCGTCATGATGTTTTTTGCTTATACCCGGCAAGGATAACTTCTTTCTTAAGATAAATTCAGAAAGCTCCTTACATGTATCGGCAATACGTCAGGAGCCATCAGTCCTTGAGGGCGGTTGCAAGGGGGACTCCATCCCCGTGTAAGATATACAAACGCGAATAACTCATATTCACTCCAGGAAGATGCGGGTGTTCAAGCATCGATCACATACCCCTGAAGTTCTGAAATCAGATCATGAAGCTCACGGGTCTGTCCATGACTTTTTGACAATAGGGCGTCGATAGTGGTGAGCTCATCCTTGATATAGCTTTCCGCTTGTTTGCGCATTTCGTCGATGGCCTTGTTGATCCGGGTCTCCCACTGGGTAATAAGCCGGGAGATGTTCACCTCAGTAGCCCATGGGATCGCTTTCAAAAAATGTTGTTCAAAAAACCTCCTGAAAATAAACATGGGGATGAGGAACCAGAGAAGATCGAATTTGAAATCAAAGGTGTAGAGAACCCCAATGTCGGGATTATCAGGCTCCGTCACCTCGATCTTCCAGTCCGTCTCCGCAAGCCTTATTCCCAGCACCTTGTCAATATTGTCATTGAGCATCATCCTGAAGGCTTCAAGGTAGCGGGTGAGGCTGTTATGCGCCTTGTTCAGGGTGCCGGAGAAGTGTC
>Ga0326727_10008847_pt1 | contig 25244 bp, 17 predicted proteins | sample MB2enrmetagenome_FD_207643 | JGI IMG/M metagenome (GOLD analysis project Ga0326727, IMG submission 207643) | Lab enriched peat soil microbial communities from McLean, Ithaca, NY, United States - MB29MY | ecosystem: Environmental > Terrestrial > Soil > Wetlands > Peat | place: USA: New York... | reverse complement strand
TAAACGTCTGGCCACCGCGCATCCCGAGGCAAAAGTGCTCTACATGTCCGGCTATACGGACAACGCCGTTTTCCTCCACGGCGTCCTGGAAGCCGGCACGTTCTTTCTCCAGAAACCCTTTGTGCCAAGTACCCTGCTGCGGAAAGTCCGGGAAGTGCTGGACACCAAGCGAAAAGATGATTGATAGCCCGTCTGGGAGAGCGCAGAATGCTGCCTTAGGATTCGGATTAGCAAAGGGTCTGCTGGTGACAAGAATGGGCCTACCGAATGCGGATTTGGGGGATTCTGAATGTGGACGTGAGGTTTTGGGGGCAGCGAACTTTGCGGGAACTGGTGACCCGCTTTCGAGGCCTGGTGACCCAGGAGGAGCGAGCCCGCGCCCTGGAGCGAGAGCTTGCCGATGTGTCTCAGCTGGAGGGCATTACCGCCCACAGCCCACGTATGCTGGAGATTTTCGACCTGATCCCCGGGCAATTTCGCTGCTCACCCCACCTTCGAGGCGGCTTTGAAGTTGGAAGTCCTGTGCAGAGACGGCAGCCTGTCCGAAGCCCCGACGGCCTATGCTGAGCTGGAAAATGAAATTGAACGTCTCAAAATGGCGATGGCCAATTTGAACGGTCGGGAGGCGCGCGCGTGAAAGTCTTGATTGCGGACGACGACCGCGTGTACGTGCACATGGTTTCGATTTTTCTCAGACAGCGGGGATTGGAGCCCACACCTGTTTACGACGGAATGCAGACAATGATGTTCGCGCGGCGGACACAGCCCGACGTGATTCTGCTCGATATCAGCATGCCCGCCGGGAACGGCTTCGAAGTCCTTCAGAATCTCAAGGGCTCCAGCCTCACCGGCCACATCCCCGTCATTGTGGTGAGCGGCAGCATCGACGCCGAGGCTGAGGGAAAGGTCCTGGAAGGCGGCGCCGATGCTTTTGTGCGCAAACCGGCCGACATGAACAAGCTGTATGAAGTCATATGCCACGCCCTCGGAATCCAGGGCGAGCCGTCACAGAAAGAGCCACTCTAGACCGCGCGAAGTTCACTGATTACGAGTTCGTCGATTTGGATCTCCCGAATACGGGAGCGACTAGTGTCCAGGAGGGTTTGCGAAAACTGGGTTATAAGCTGCTCACTTCGGAAATAGGCGCGCGCGCCGGATATCTGCGCAGGCACACGACCAAGATCAACAGCGTGTTGCTTTACCTGATCCTGCCGGAGATAAATGGCCAAGGGGGAGATAGATGAAAGTGCTGGTGGCGGATGACGACGGGGTCACCCGTCGTCTATTGGAATCGACCTTAAGGAGTTGGGAGTATGAAGTTTGCGCGGCTACCGACGGCGCCGAGGCCTTGCGCATCCTCGAAGAAAGGCCTCGTCCGGACATCGCCCTATTGGATTGGGTGATGCCGGAAAGAGACGGCCCGGAAGTCTGCCGAATCGTCCGCGCGAGGCCCCAGACCGTGCCCCTCTATATCATCTTGCTGACCAGCCGCGGCGGTCGGCAAAACATCATTCAGGGGTTGCAGGCGGGAGCAGACGATTACATCACGAAGCCTTTTGACCCAGATGAATTGCGCGCGCGGGTGGAGGTTGGCCGGCGCATCGTCGAGTTACAGCGCAGCTTGGCGGAGCGCGTCCAGCAGTTGGAAGATGCCTTGGCGCGCGTCAAACAACTTCAGGGACTCGTCCCCATCTGTTCTTACTGCAAGAAAATCCGGAACGACACCAATTACTGGCAGCAACTGGAAAGTTACCTAAGTGACCACTCGGAGGCGAAATTCAGCCATGGAATCTGCCCCGAGTGCTACGAAAAGATTGTTAAGCCGGAACTCGAAAAGCTCCGTTAGCTGGAATCGAGTATTATGTTGGCGATTTTGACTCTATGTCTCGCCACAATCCAATCTGCATCAAGGGATTCGCCGGCCAGTAGCGAAGCGTGGGTCGCGTACGAATCCTTGCGCACCAATCCCAAGGCATAGAAGGAGGCCGGGACGAGTGCGGTGCCGATTGCCGCACTCGTTCCGCTCAAACCACGGTTGAATCCCGAAAAGGCCGATGTTTCGGAAATAAGGCGTGTCGTGTGCACCGAGCGCCACGAGCGCTCCCAAGGCAACTGTAATCCCAAGCGCTGGTTTCCAATGTTTCACGTGAGCAAGCTCGGCAGGAAACGTCCAAATGGTCTGCTGGTCATGAAAAACATCAGGGACGATTGATTTCCAATTGATCGGTTTTTCTTCGAAGAGGGAGACAGGCTGAGAGGGAAATTTAGAGGTGGGCCCGCTTTGCGGGTCCTCGGGTGAGGCCGCGAAGGCACACGCGCTCGCCATCAAGCACACCCCCAGGAGAACGGACCTCGCCTGCCCAGTCGTATCGAAAACCACCCATGGTGAATGCTACTTCAGTGCTCGCTGCATGGCAACGGAAGCCGTATCCGTTCGCTGAGAGGTCATCAATCATACCACTGCGACTTCACGCCAGATTCAGTTCTCGCTGAGATTGATTTACTGATGCTTCTCCAAAGCTATTATGTGACCAGGAGCGGGGCCAGGATTCTTGGGCCAAGAACGAGAGCGGGGAACCGCCTCCGGCTCCCCGTCTCAGGTTTTCGTCGTTTACGCCGTGGCAGCGTCCGCGGGACGTTGCCAGGGTGCGCACCGCAAGAGCGGTGTGGTTATTCAACTTCCGCATGCATGTCCGGCGGAGTCCTACCTCCTCCAGTTTGCATGTTCCCTTCATACTCCTCTGCGCGACATATTGCAACGCCCCCCAAAGCACTGGTCGCCTCGGGGGCGATTGCGCGAATGGCGTTCGCCATATTGACACAAGTGCTGCAGCCGGGAGACCGGGGCTTCTATGACTTCCGCCCCTTGAGGAAAGTCGGCCTCGATGGAGGCTACTTCTTTTTGGGAGGTACTACCGCGTCTTTGAACGCCTTCGCCAGACGGAATTTCACCACCGTCTTGGCCGGAATCTTGATGGCCTCGCCGGTCTGAGGATTGCGACCCGTTCGAGCCTTGCGATTTGCCTTCACCGCCTTGCCCAGCCCGGGAACCACAAACTGCCCGCTGCTCTTGGCTTCCTTTGTGGCCAGAGTGACGAGTTCTTCGAGCACCGCGACGGCGGCTTTCTTCGGGATTTCCGCCTTCTCGGCCAAATGCGCAACGATCTGAGGTTTCGTCATCATCGGTTCTTCTATTCCTTTCTCCATTGGATTGTGAGGATTGCCATGTTGAAATCGTCGTTCAGCCCCCACTGTACGTAACTCATGGATGGCTGTCAACGCAGTTGCGGAGAGGAGCCTCCACCCCGTCGCAAGGAGATCTCTCTTCCGCGTTCGTTGCCGGTCCAGTAGGATTATGGCTATGTGCGGTCGCTACCGGCCGTCGGGCGCTGAAGAGGTCTCTGGGGTTATTTGAGGCAGCCTGCCAACAGATGTCATCACTGACTTGTCGGCTTGCCGGAAACTGAGGTCAGGTAGGTGCCCAACACGTCCATCGGAATCTAGGGCGTAAGAATGTCCAGCAGACTGCTCCAGGAAAATGGGACCAGAGCGATACCTTTTGAGACAGCGCCTTATCATTAGAGAGCATCAGTGCGACTAGAAGAGAAGGTTATTAGCCGGGCGATGAAGTACCGTCTCCAATGCCAGGCTGCTGAAGGGTACGGCGCAGCGGACGTTCTACAGCCTGCCCCAAAAACCCTTACGTATTCTGCGACCAGCTAAGGTTGCACTTCAATCTTAATGAAGACAGACTGGATATCGCTTTCCACCCCATTCTCTGGATCTCTGCCCTCTGGAGCGTCCATGGCAGCGACCATCCTTGTCGTTGACGATGAACTAGCAAACCGCGAGCTCATGATAGAGCTCTTGCAGCCGCAGGGATATAGAATCGTGACAGCCGTTGACGGTCAGGCAGCCCTGGAGGAGTTCGCGCGCCATCAACCCGACCTAGTGCTTCTCGACATTATGATGCCTAGAGTGGACGGCGTGGAAGTTTGTCGACGACTCAAGAAACACCCAGAATCTCGCCTGACGCCCGTCGTATTAGTCACGGCCCTTTCCGCAAAAGAGGACCGGGTGCGGGGTATCGAAGCCGGCGCTGACGACTTTCTCAACAAACCGGTAGATCGCATTGAGTTGCTGGCCCGCGTTCGCTCCTTGCTCAATCTTAAGGCTTATACCGACGAACTGGAACGGGCCGAATCAGTGCTTTTCGCACTAGCGCGGAGCATCGAAGGCAAAGACCCATACACGGGGGGGCATTGCGAGCGCTTATCGGACTACTCGGAGCGCCTAGGTCGGCGCCTCGGGCTACCTGAAGTGCAGATTACAGCCTTGCGACAAGGGGGAATTGTTCACGATATTGGAAAGGTAGCTGTGCCGGATGCAATTCTTCTAAAGCCGGGCAAGTTGACGCCCGAAGAGTGGAAGATTATGCGCCAACATCCCGCGGTCGGTGAGAGGATCTGCGCGCCCCTGAAATCTTTCCGACTCGTTCTCCCCATCATTCGCCACCATCATGAGAAGCTCGACGGATCCGGCTATCCCGACGGACTCAAAGGAGATCAAATCCCGCTTACGGCCCGCATTATTACCGTCGTGGACGTTTACGACGCTATCACGACCGAACGTCCTTATCACGGCGCTTCGTCCACGGAAGAAGCCCTGGGAATAATGGGGCAAGGGGTCCAGAAGGGCTGGTGGGACCCCCATATCTTCTCTGAGTTTCGCAACCTACTCACTACCAATGATGGCAAGTCACCGACCGGTGGGAACTAGCGATGTTATACGTGGAAAACTAAGTCTAAGAAAGTTGCCAAATCCACATCGCCGGTCGAATGGGGGTTCGCCCCCGGGCCAAAAAGGAGAACCCATCCCTTGGGTGACAGCGCTGAATGCGTTGCAACGACTCGGACGCCACGCCCTCTCAGTCCGGTGACTTTCCCGGGTGGTAGGCTCTAACCCTTGGTGTCTGTAAATCGCAAGGAAGCGCATGGCTCGCACGCCCGCGATGTAGGTAGTGCGGGAGGATGACTTGACTCATTCCAACATGGCAATCGTGGGTTCATATGATCCCTGGCTAATTGCGCTTTCGGTTGCGATGATCGCCTCGTACGCCGCACTTGACCTTGCCGGGCGCCGGCGGCAGGACAGCTACAATGCGATCCGACTCGAGCCAAAGACCGAACTCTCATCGGGACGGAGCAGGGTCTCATCGTAGCGACAAAACCAGTCAAAGGCGGCGGTCCTGCTCTTCTCCTGCCCGCCACGCCTGCCGGGGCAGGCGGTCCTAGCGCACACGGAGTTTGCTTGGAGGCGAGTGACCTGTGATACGGCTGCGGCCCAGGTCTGTGTCGGATGCAAGGAGAGCGACTCGTGAGGCATCTCCGAGGATTGAGAGTGTAATGCCGGGTGAATTTACCCGACCCGGATGAAGAGTGGGAGCAAGTTATGCCAGCAAGGACATGTGGGGAGACAGCAGGCAAGTTAGCGGCTTATGTGACGATTCCGCCGCGCTACTCCCCTTGGGTGAAGGTCTTGCGAGGCCTCTTGTTAGTTTCTCTAATGGCAAGTCTAAATCCAGTACGCTTGCTGGCCCAGGACAAGCAAGCCCCCACAGACTTGTTCGACGCGAGCATGGAAGACCTGATGAAGGTCGACATCGATTCGGTGTACGCGGCCTCGGGGTACAAGCAAAAGGTCACGGAGGCGCCGGCATCGATAACGATCATCACCTCCGATGACATCCGGAAGTATGGTTACCGCACCCTGGCGGACATCCTCAGCAATGTGCCTGGCTTCTACGTAAGTTATGACCGCAATTATAGCTACTTGGGAATTCGCGGCTTTGGCCGCCCGGGAGATTATAACAGCCGCATCTTGCTGCTGGTGGACGGCCACCTCTTGAACGACAACGTCTATGACCAGGCCCTGATCGGAACAGAGTTCCCGATTGACGTTGATCTGATTGACCGGGTGGAGGTGATCCGCGGCCCGAACTCCTCCCTATACGTAGCCAATGCCTTCCTGGGGGTTATCAACGTCGTTACCAAGCGGGCCGGCAGCTCAAGAAATCTGACCGCCTCCGCCGAGTTGGCGAGTTACGGCACGTTCAAGACTCGCGTGACATACAGCAACCGATTCCGGGACGGTTTGGAGCTGCTGGTGTCGGGGTCTTTTTATGACAGCCGAGGCCATGAGCGGTTGTATTTCACGGAGTTTGACAGTCCCGCAACGAACTATGGCATCGCGCAAGACTGCGATGGCGATCAGTATCACCAAGTCGTTGCGAACCTTTCCTATAAAGGCTTGGCACTCGAAGGAGCTTACGGATGGAGAAATAAGACTATCCCCACGGCTTCCTTCGGCACCATCTTCAATGATCCGGGGACGAACACCATTGATGCCCCGGGCTACCTCGACCTCAAGTACGATCACAAGTTCGGCAGTGACTGGGGTTACAGGGCCCGTTTTTACTATGACCACTACACGTACGATGGAACCTACATCGATGATGATTCAGCGTCGGGCGGGCCTTCCCGAGTCGTCAACAAAGACTTGGGTTTTGGGCAGCGGTGGGGAGCAGAGTTCGATGTTTCGAAAAAGTTCTGGGGTAACCAGACCCTGATCGCTGGGTCGGAATTCCGCGATAACTTTAAGCAGGATCAGGAGAACTATGATGTCCAACCGTACTTCCAATACTTGAACGACCGAAGGGCTTCGACTATTTGGGCCATCTTCGCCCAGGATTCGATTCCCATTCGGCGCAATCTCGTTCTCGACCTGGGACTGCGCCACGACCAATACTCGACGTTTGGCGGTACCACCAACCCGCGGGTAGACCTTATCTATAGTCCTTTTGAGAAGACCACGATCAAACTCCTGTACGGCCATGCGTTTCGTGCTCCTACTGCTTACGAGTTGTACGAGTACGGGGGCGGCAGCGAGCCCAACCCGCACCTAAAGCCCGAAACTGCTAAGACCAGCGAACTGGTGCTGGAGCAGTCCCTTCAGAACAATTTCCGCCTGACCGTCTCCGGCTACTTCTACCCCATCCGGGGACTGATCAGTGAGGAGGATGACCCCGCCACAGGGCTGATTGTTTACCGCAACAGCGAAAACATTAATATGCAAGGGCTGGAATTGGCGCTGACAAAAAAGCTCCCCTCCGGCCTGGAGGCAGGGGGCAGCTTCAGCTATCAGGATGCCAAGAATGTGAGCGACGGGAGTCCTCTCACCAATTCCCCGCACGCGTTGGCTCAAGCCCATCTGAGCGTGGCGCTCTTCCATCGACAAGTCTTCGCCAGCATGAACGTTCAGTACGTCAGCAAAAGAAGAACGCTCGAGGGGAATTATGCCGGAGGCTACATCCTACCCAACCTCACGCTTTTCAGCCCAAAGGCGTTGAAGGGATTGGAGGTTTCGGCAAGCCTTTATAACGTTACCGACGAGAGGTATGGCGACCCGGGAGGGGAGGAGCACCGGGAGGACATTATCATTCAGGACGGGCGAAGCTTCCGAATCAAAGTCGCATACCGGTTTTAGTGCCACATGATGAATATCCGCCGGCAGAAACGTAACGACGTGGGATCACGTTGGGGTTGGCGCTTCATGGTTAGGGCTGGGTCGCGCCGAATCCGGCAAGTTTCCCTCCTCCTCATCGCTTGCGGGCTCTTCTTCAATGCTGCAACGGAGGTCCGATCGCAGGATGACGAGAGGATGGAATACCCGGTCAAACTCGCCTTCCTGTACAACTTCACCAAGTTTGTTGAATGGCCGCCCGACTCGTACCGCGATGCGAGCGCGCCCCTGAGGATATGCGTCGCGGGAAATGACCCCTTCAGCGATGACCTTATACGGGAGTTACAAACCCGAACGGTCGGGGGACGACGGGTCGAGATTAAGACGCTGAAATCGAGCGATAACCTGAAGCGTTGCCACCTCGTTTTTGTCCCCGCCACGGAGAAAAAACGGGCCGCTGGGATTGTCGCCGGGCTGAACGGTTCCAGCGCACTGACCGTCGGCGAATCCGCTGGGTTCACCGGGCTGGGCGGCATGATCAACTTCACTGTGGAAGACAACAAAGTGCACTTCGAGGTGAACATCGACGCCGCAGAACGTGCCAGGCTGAAAATCAGCTCGAAGCTTCTCATTTTGGCGCGAATCGTCAAAGAGCAAGGTCATGGAGGGAGCAGTTAAGGTGACCGCCTATCGAGATCTATCCATTAAACGAAAGCTGCAAGTGATTGTACTTCTGACTGCGGGCGCTGCTCTGGCGCTGGCCTCCACTGTATTTGTCACCTACGACCTCTTCACGTCCCGGCAGTCCCTGGCTCGTGACCTCTCCACGCTCGCCCAAATTATTGGCGCCAACAGCACCGCCGCTCTCTCTTTTAACGATCACAATTCAGCCAAAGATGTTCTGAACGCTTTGAGCGCCATGCCTCATATCGTCGCCGCGTGCATTTATGGCAAAGACGGAAAAGTCTTCGTCCAATACCGGAGAGGCGGAGCAGGGAGCGACATTTCCGCCCCGCAATTGGAAAAAGACGGCGCGCATTTCGGGCCCAATCGCCTGGAGTTATTCTACGGAATCATCCTGGACGGCGAGAGAATCGGAACGGTTTACATCCATTCCGATCTGGGCGCTATTTATTCCCGCCTGAAGCTGGACTTTGGGCTCATTGCACTCGTCCTGCTGGCTTCATTGGGCACCGCTTACGCGCTCGCTTCGAAACTGCAACGAGTGATTTCCGGCCCCATCCTGCATCTCGCCGAGACCGCTCATATGGTGTCAGTGGAAAAGAATTATTCCGTGCGCGCCGTCAAACAAAACCAGGATGAGCTGGGCCTGCTCATTGAAGGCTTCAATGAGATGTTGTCTCAAATCCAACATCGCGATCAGAAGTTGGAACGGCATCGCGAACACCTGGAAGAGGAGGTGGCCGCGCGCACGTCGGAACTCATCCAGGTGAATACGAATTTGACCGTGGCCAACCAAGCCCTTCTGTCGGAGATCGTCGAGCGCAAGAGGACTGAAGACAAATTGCGCGAGAGCGAAGAACAGTTTCGCCTGATCACCGAAAATGTTGCTGACTTTATCGCCGTCCTCGACTTGGAGGGACGGCGAGTGTACAACAGCCCGTCGTACAGAGCGGTATTGGGTGATCCCGCAAAGCTTAAAGGGACTGATTCGTTCAATGAGATCCATCCCGACGACCGGGAAAAGGTAAAAACAATTTTTGAAGAAACGGTTCGGACCGGTATAGGGCAAATAGCCGAGTATCGGTTTTTGCTCAAAAACGGAAGTATCCGTTACATGGAGTCGCAGGGGAGTGTGATACGGGATGGAGAAGGAAAACCGACAAAGGTGGTTGTCGTCTCCCGGGACGTTACGCGTCGTACACGGGTGGAGAATATGCTGAGGGAGAACGAGAGCCGCTTCCGGCTTTTCGTACAAGCGACGAATGATGCCGTCTGGGATTGGGATTTATTGACGAATCTTTTCTGGTGGAATGAGGGAGTTACAACTCTATTCGGTTATGACCGGGATGAGGTGGGACCCGACGCCACTTGGTGGACCGAACACATCCACCCTGAAGATCAAGAATGTGTCATCGCCGGAATTTACAAGCAGATCGACGGCGACGGGAAGTCGTGGTCAGATGAATACCGCTTTCGTCGCAAAGACGGCTCTTACGCTTGCATCCTTGACCGGGGTTCTATCGTCCGCGACGATGACGGAAAGCCGCTTCGGATAATCGGCGCGAAGATGGACGTCTCGGAGCGAAAGAGAGCGCAAGAAGAGATTACAAAACTCAATGAAAGTTTGGAGCAGCGCGTGGCCGAGCGCACCGCCCAGCTCGCCGCGGTCAACGAAACGCTCGAACAACGCAACCGCGAAGTTGAGCGGATGACGCGGTTGAAGAGCCAGTTTCTGGCCAGCATGAGTCACGAGCTTCGGACACCCCTTAATGCCATCATCGGTTTTGCTGATTTACTTCAAGACGGTACGAGCGGCGCGATGAACGAAAAACAGAAGAAATTCGTGAATCACGTTCAGCAGGCCGGAAGACATCTTTTAGACCTTATCAACGACATCCTGGACCTCTCAAAGATTGAGGCCGGACAGCTTAACTTTCAACCGGAGAACTTTTCACCCGAAGGGGCGTTACCGGAAGTGCTATCGGTCATTAAGCCCCTGGCCATGAAAAAACAGATTGAGGTGCGCACTGAATTGGAACCCGGTCTGCTTCTTTATGCCGATCGAGTACGCTTCAAGCAGATCGTCTACAACCTCCTGAGTAACGCCATCAAATTTACGCCAGAGGGTGGCCAAGTGAATGTTGAATCTGTTAAGATAGAGAAGTTTGTCCGGTTTTCAATTACCGACACGGGTGTTGGGATTCGGCCCGAAGACCGCGAAGCCATCTTTGAAGAATTCCGCCAAGTTGGCCAGACTACCAGCGGCGTCACGGAGGGAACGGGCTTGGGGCTGGCCATTTGCAAGCGGCTGGTGGGGCAGCAGGAGGGGACAATTTGGGTTGAGAGTGAGATTGGGAAAGGCAGCCGATTTAGCTTCACCCTGCCGCAGGGACATCCGCTTCCGAAATTGAGCGACACAGCCTCAGGGCTTGTTCCAACTCGTTCAGTTCGTGCACAGCCTCTTGTTTTGGTGGTGGACGATGAACCTGTATCTCGCGAGCTTTTAGCCAGTCACCTCGTCGGCGAGAATTTTCAGACCGAGATCGCAAGCTCAGGCGGTGAAGCCCTAGCCAAGGCACGCCAACTTCAGCCGGATGTCATAACCCTGGACATGATAATGCCAGGTACGGGCGGCTGGATGATCCTATCAGAATTGAAGGCCAACCCGACGACAGCCCGCATTCCGGTCGTCGTCGTTTCAATAGTGGACGACAAGAGCGGGTTTCTTGCCATGGGCGCGGCTGAGTGCCTGGTGAAGCCGGTGTCCAAAGAAATGCTGTTGAAGGCTCTGCTCAGGCAATTGCCGGGCTCCAAAACCGGTCCCCCTGCGATTCTGGTGGCTGAAGACGACCCTGATGTTTTGAAGGTGATCAGTGAAGTGCTCAGCACGGCGGGCTATTCTCCGCTTTTGGCGCGCAACGGACAAGAAGCCCACGAAATCCTCTGGCGCGTTCGCGTGGATGCTATTGTGCTCGACCTGTTGTTGCCTGAAATGAGCGGCATTGAGCTGCTCCGCCGTGTTAAAGAGAATCCCCGGTTGCGCGAGATTCCCATCTTTGTACTGACGGGTAAAGAATTGACGGACACGGAGGCCGCGTTGCTCCAGCGGGAGACCTGCGCTTGCTTCCAGAAAGGTACTCGATGGGGTCCAGAGCTTGTCGCGAAGCTCGACGTGACGCTCCACGAGCAGTCTCTCCGGTCATGAAGAAAATCCTGGTTGCAGAAGACAATCCGGCCAGTAGTGAATTGATACGAGAAGTCTTGTCTGGTCGAGGCTACGACGTAATCGAAGCGTGCGATGGACGGGAAGCCCTGCAGAAGATCGAGGAAACAGAACCTGACCTGGTTCTTCTCGACATCCAACTGCCGATTCTGGATGGCTTCGCCGTTTTGCTTCAGCTCCGCCAGAATCCCCGCTTCGCCAACCTTCGTGTCGTGGCCGTCACCGCGAATGTGATGAAGGAAGACCGCGAAAAAGGTCTGAGGGCTGGTTTCGATGCCTACATCAGCAAGCCAATCGACGCTGCTGCCCTCAGGCTGCAAGTGGACCAGCTGTTGCTGAAGGGATCATAATCCCTAAGGGACTGAAACGGAAAGCCTCATGTCGATGAAACTTATGGTTGTTGATGATGACCCGGCAGCCTTGGAATTAGTCAAAGCTCTGGTCGAGCCGCTTGGGTACGAAGTCTTGGCCCTGGCAGATAGCCGGCACGCAGCCGAATGCGTGAATGAGCAGAAATTTGACGGCATTTTCGTCGATGTGCAAATGCCCAACTTGGATGGCTTCGAATTGACAAAACTCATCCGAGCCTCGCGGTTGAACAGCGGGGTTCCCATTGTGATGATTACCGCGTTCGAAGACATCGAAACGATGCGCCACGGGTATAAAGCAGGAGTTACCTTCTTCCTCACCAAGCCTTTCAACCCAGAGAAGATGCGCGGCCTTCTCCTCGCCCTGCGCAGCGCTATTTTGAGGGAGAGAACGCGTTCCGTTCGGCTGCCGTTTTGCACGACGGTGACGTGCCGCTGGGGGAACGAGCAGTCCAAATTGGGTAGTGTCAACATCAGTGAGTGCGGAATGCTGCTCGAATCGTCGAGCGGGCTGGAGTCGGGTCAGGAAATCAACCTAGACTTTACGTTCTCACCGGGCCAGGAGCATCTAAGCCTGCGAGCAAAGATTGTTCACAAAGAACCGCCGGACCGCATTGGGGTCCAATTCCACGACCTGACTGCCGAAGATCAGGAGACTATTCGGGAGTACGTCACCCGCGGTCTCAAAGAGCTGATTTCCGGTTTGTAATCTTTGGGGCGATCTCGGCTGCCTTTTCCCCCGGCGTGATGGCGGCAATCCGAAGATGAAGGCCTTGAAATGACATCATTTCCCACGCCTTCTATAGCTTGCCCAAGAACCCTGCCGGCGGACTAGCCTTAACTCCTTGCTTCCGAAGGCCCGATTCTTGAGAGTTGGACACCCCAAAATCACAGGAAAGGAAAAAGGAGAAGCGGAAGGAATAGTCCGGCTCGCCACCCCTCGAAACCCCGCCGCAGCTTCTTTAGCTACGGTTTTTCAATAGAATCACATGATTTTGGGCTGCGGGCGCGTTTGTGAACGGGCCCCTGCGAACCTGAACCCCGCCGTCGCCTCGTCACTGGTGCCGTTCGGATTTGAAGAGGCAAGCAAATTGCCGTCTAGACAGTCGAGGGACGGCACCGACGGAGGTGATCCCCGATCGCGGGCACGCGATACGGAAAGGAAGTTGTAGGTTCTTCGAGGAACCTGGGAAAGCTGCAACATGAAGGGTGAATGTTGCGCTTCAGAAGAATTTTTCGGGCAGCCCTCGGGCCCGAAAGTCACTTCATGTAGCAGACCCCGTAAAGTCGCCCCCCAGGAGCTTCCAAAGTCCAGATGATTTTTGCTTTCGTCTCCACGGGAACCTGCCGGTCGACGAACGGCAGGGTGATATACACCTCGTCACTCACCTGAAACCTCTGGTTGCTCACAAAGCCCAATCCGGCTTTGGAAACGTCGCGGGTCTGCGCGATGACGGACACGCCCCAGACGGTCCGAACCCGGATACGCATGGTCAGCTTAAGGCGCTTGGTTCTTCGTCGCTCGCCCTCGACTACAACGTTTTTGGCGTTTGAGGCAACAACCTCCGCCGTCAGGACCTGGGTGCTGGGCCTCCAGCGCGTGTTTTCACCGCAGCGCTCGCAATGGCGGGAGATCAGGCCCGTGGAGAGGAGGACATCATACTCGATTGAGGACAGCGCGCCGTGCCCCGCCGTTTTGCAAGCCGCGCACTCGATCAGAACTTTGGGTTCAATTCCCTCCGCAGGGGCGGCGAATTCTATCCCCCAGATTTCGCTGGCGGAATTAAGCGCCTCTACGCCCCATTCTTGCCGGCCGCCAAAAACTTGTTGAAACCCTCCCACGACGCGAAACTCTTCCTCGATCCCGTTTCCCAAATTCTTAATCAGCACGACGTCATCGGGCAGCAGGGCGTGGGTTAGACTGATGCGAGCGCCGTGCTGGTTGAAACTGATCGTTTCAGTTTCCTCAGCGAACGAGACGCCCGAAGCGTTGTTTCCGATGACACGAATGCGGACCGGGCCGAGGATTCGATCACTTCGGCGCCGCGTAGCCGCATTCGTTGATTTCTCACTTTCCATCACTGAGCGTCAGCTTCTTGAAGGTTACATTCCGTTCAACGCTTTCTTGGGTTTGGCACGGCGGACGCCTTATTGGCGAAGGTGCCATCCGACCGTGGTTGGCCAAGTTCCCGGCTGCCAGGCCACAAAGCAATTGGAATACTACAATGGCCCCATATACCCGTCAAGGTCGGCAATCGTCTTGACTCAAAGGGGGAGACGATCTACTCCGATGTATCCATAAGAACGTGAAGCTAATGGGGGTCACGCGACGTAATGACTCGCATGGTAAGAAGAGAAGGGGCGCCCGCTAACCACAGAAATCAAGGTAACTTGAGAACCGGGACCTTGTGGTCCCGGGGCCCAGAATCGCTGTCAAGAAGAAATCGGTTGCCCTTTCGAACGGTCGCGCGGGGCACCATCGCGAAGATTCTCAAGGAGCACGGTCTGGAACCGGCGCCCGAGCGCAACCGGAAGACCACCTGGAAGGAGTCCGCTACCCAGGGGCTCAGTGAGCAAGCAGGTTTCCGGTTGAAGCAAATTCGCGAACGTTTGGGGCTTACCCTGCGCCAGGTTGAGGAAGGCAGCCTGGAAATCGCTGACACCGAGCAGAACTCGGAATACGTGGTTTCCACGGCGCGCCTCAACCAGATTGAGAACGACGGCTCACTCCCCAGTATCTACAAGTTTTACAGCCTGACTGTCATCTACCAACTGAGCATCGAAGAGATGATGGGGTTGTACGGGATTAACCTGGGAAAGATGCAGCAGCACCGGCTTGCCACACGGCAGACCTCCACCCACATCTTCACCGTTGAACTCGGCGACCCGGCGCGGGTGATTCATTTTCCGATACGCTTCGACCCGGGTTTCCAACCGGAAAAAACCGCCTTTCTCTCACGCTTGATCAATCTCTGGGGCGAGATTCCTGCGGGGTTGCTGACCCAACTCGACCTGAAGAAATACCGCTACGGGTACATCGGCTTGGAAGACCGGATGATGGCGCCGATTCTGAAGCCGGGGTCGATCGTGCAGGTGGACGACACGCGGCGCAGGATTGCGAACTCCGGCTGGCTGACCGAATACGACCGGCCCATCTATTTCCTGGAGCTGCGCTACAGTTACGAGTGTTGCTGGTGTTACCAGCGCGGGAAGGAAGTGACCTTGCTTCCCCATCCCTTATCTCCCGCCGGGCCGCGGGTCATACGGATTCCTGACGACGGGGAAATGCTAGGGCAGGTCGTCGGCGTCGAGATGCGGATCGTGCAGTAATGGCCAGAGATCGGTTTCCCGCAGGATTCTGAGCATAATCTCGATGTTCTGGTTGAAAAGCTCCCGCGCCAAGGGATAGCCTCTCTCCGGCGGGAGGATTTGATAAGACCGCAACCGCTGCCACACTTCGACCAGCCGCGTTTTGTCTTCCTTCAGGGATTCAAAAAAACTTACCAAGTCTTCCGCCTGCTCCTTCAAAGGCAGGGAGACGAGTTCTTCAAAAATCCGGATGTGGGACTATACCGTCTATGTCGGTGCCCTGGTCCGGAGAAGCAAGGAGTATTTCGGCAAGCATGTTCCCCTAGTCTCACCAGATCGGCCCTTTCGCTTTCAACGGGCACATGAGTTGCGCAGCACACGAAGGGGCGAGAAAGAGAAACACGGCTTGTTGCTACGGGGAGCAACCTCCTCTCGCGCCTATGGCCAGAAGCTCACCGCCGAGATCCGTTGAAAACAAACCGGCGCACTCTCAGGCACCGGGAGGCAGAACAAACTCTTAGCAAGTACTATCTTGTCTTGCCAAGACCTCAGGGGGTTAACAGCTGGTTGTCAAACTTGCCGAGACACAACAGAATGTCATTTGCTGAGTTCGTCTATTCGGCTACGTATGTCGTAGTGTGGAGCATGATCTCTTCATGACCAGGATTGGCACTTGGCGGGCCGCTTGGGGCTCGGGAAGACTTCTCCCCGCTCGCATTGCCCTTCGAACCCGGAGGGTGAGCCGGGGGTTGGGGCTCTTTTCCCGGCCCTTGGATGGTTCCGGCCCAAGCACTCTCACTTAAAGGGCGAATGCTCTTAAGGTATTCCGAGTTGCGGATAGACAAGTCTATGGCTGGCATAAGGTTGGCTTGGTATACGCGTGCGCGGAAGCTTCGACCAACCGGTATGGCAGCGACGATGGGCGCGACATACACACTGAGGGAAAGTGTGGCAGCCGTCCGCCTACCGACTTGTGCTGCTCCTGACGTCGTGCAAAGTAAGAATTCAACCAACAGCATGGCCACAAGGCACCAGGAAGCTGTAGGAGTCCACGATAGCAGGCGGCTCTTGGTTCTCTTCTGTCCTCTAAGATCTACGCTGTGCCGGGCCAAAGTTGTTATCACCTGATACTCCTGAGCCGTCATTGGGAATGGGGCATGAAAGTCAATGCCGGCATGATTCTCTTTGACTGAGTTCCATCTCCACATTTTGAATTCCCTCACCGCGAAAGTGCCTCGAGAAACCTGCCTCCTTTGAAGCGATGACTTGCGAGGAGCTCTCGATCAGTCCTGTTGAGTTGCAAGATGGTAACCAGTCTGCCTCCAATCAAACAAACTAAGTGTTTACAACTCTGTAAGTTACGCGAGTTTGCGGGGATCGATTCGGCGGGTTGAGGCGGGGAAATGTCCGGCTGCATGAAAGTGTCTCAAAACGGTACACTCATGCGCCGGTGTGTCCTGGATTCGGCAAACCACTTTCGCGCAAACCTTCGCGCCAAACGCCTTGATCGGCAGCCGCGAAAAATGTTGGATTCGCAAGTGCCGATTTGGCATGACGTAAGATGACCGAAGGCAGAGGGTTGGCAATTTCCCGGGTCAACGGCTTTAACTTGGCATGATCAATACGATCCACCTGGAAAGTTTCTTCCTGGCAGAGATTTGGAGCGGGTCCCGTCCCACATGCACGCCCAGAGTCGGCAGGATTCGACCTTAAGCAGTGCTCGGCACGCCAGTTTTCAATCCGAAAGGCCAATACAATGCGCAAAGGGAACCTCGACGAATCGGACAAACCGATTGCAGACGCAGGGACCTCTGGGATGGAGACCCCTGGCCAAGCCGCTCCCCCGCTGGTGATCCTTGCCATTGATGATGACCTTGGAGTGCTCAGGTTTTATGAGGCCACACTAGCCAATGAGAACATCCGCGTCGAAAGCTCGACGGATCCGCTGCATGGAGTGGAGTTAGTGGAAAGCCTCAACCCTGACCTGATCCTGCTTGACCTCACCATGCCAGGTATTGATGGTATGGAAGCCCTGCGGCGCATTCGCCTCCTTGATCCGGAGGCACGCGTTGTCATGATAACCGGAAATTATTCGATCGAGTCTGCCATCAAAGCCATCCAGGTCGGCGCTACGGACTATGTTTGCAAGCCCATCAGCCCGGAGAAGGTGCGTAAAATCGTCCAGGAAACCCGGGAGCAAGTGGACCTTACGCGACGGGAAAACACGCTGGAAACGCAGATCACTGAAGTTTTCCATCTGGAGGGTATGATTGGTCGCAGTCCATGCATGATGGAAGTCTTCGATCTAATTCGCCGTGTGGCGCCGCACATGCGGACCGCTCTGATCACGGGGGAGACAGGAACAGGAAAGGAGCTGGTGGCCAGAGCTTTGCATAAGCTCAGCTCTCGGGCCCAGGAACGCATTGCGGTGTTTAATTGCAGTGCACTCGTTGACACCCTTGCCGAAAGCCAATTGTTTGGCCACCGGAAGGGGGCTTTTACGGGGGCAATAAGCGATCAGGCGGGGATCTTTGAGTGGGCCAATGGGGGTACGGTTTTTCTCGATGAGGTAGGCGAGCTAAGCCCGCCAGCACAAGCAAAGCTTTTGCGGGTATTGGAGAATGGCGAAGTGCAGAAGTTAGGCCTGCCGCAACCCACTCGAGTTGACGTGCAAGTGATCGCTGCGACCAGCTCTGATTTGAACATGGAAGTGAAATCCGACCGCTTTCGGCCGGATCTCTGGTACCGGTTGAATATGGTCCAGATTGTACTCCCCCCTCTACGAGAGCGTCGGGAAGATATCTTGCTGCTAGCCCGACACTTTCTTTTGGATTTTGCTTCCCAGTATCGCAAGAAGATTCACAAAATCTCGCGACGGGCGGAGTCTGCCTTGCTGGCTTATTCCTGGCCCGGCAACGTCAGGGAACTGGAAAACGTCATCGGCCGCGGGTGCATGCTGGCCCGGACCAGAATGCTCAATTTGGAAGACCTACCGGAAGAACTAAGGAACCCGTCTGTCCCGCCTCCTACGTCGCCTACGACCATGGGGGAAGCAGAGAAACAAGCCATCATTCATGCTCTGGGCAAGACGAAGAATAAGGCCCTGGCCGCGCGCAATCTGGGAATCAGTCGCGCGCGGCTTTATCGCCTGATGGAGAAGTACGGGTTGACTGAAGATCCTTCCACCGAGGAAGGTTCCAGCACGGCGGCCGGCAACCCGTTTCATTGACCGAGAATTCACTGCTGGCGGTGTCGCAGAGATGAGTTCATTCCGACCAGAATATGCATCCGCCGTCCGGCGAAGGATTCGGAAGCTGACTCGGGGGTTGACACTCCTCGCCGTGCTCGTCGGTCCCTTGATAAGCCACGGGGAGCAGCCTGTCTCGGTCGGGGCTGCTCGTCCAATTCTTACGCGAGCCGAACAGGCAAGAGAGCTGTCGCCCGCTGAAGCGGCCCGGTTGGTAGGCTCCACAGTGCGCGTGCGCGGAGTGGCCGCTGACATCCTTCTTCTGTCGCGGCCTCCCTGGGGGGCGCTCACAAGCCCATCGACGCTCGTGGGACTGATGGCCGCCTTGATCCTTGCCATAGCGGTTTGGGTAGGGCTTTTAAAACGGCGTGTAGAGCGCCAGACGGATATTATTCGCCAGAGATACGAGCAGGGAAAGGCACTCGAGGAGCAATATCGCGACCTGTTTGAGAACGCCAACGACCTTATCCAGACGGTTGACGCGCAGGGTAAGCTACTCCATGCCAATCATGCCTGGCGACAGACTCTCGGGTTCTCGGATAAAGAACTGGCGGCCCTCTCTATCTTCGACGTCATTCACCCTAAGAGCCGGGACCACTACATGGACCTGCTTCGGCGTCTGATATCGGGAGAAGACGTGGGTAGGTTCGAAACGACATTCATCTCCAAGGGCGGCAAGGCGGTGATACTCGAAGGCACCACTAACAGCAAGTTCGTCGATGGGAAGCTTATTTCCATGCGCGGAATCTTCCGTGACATCACCGAACGCAAGTGGGCGGAGGGAATACGCGCGGCAACCTACAAGATTTCCGAGCTTGCCAATTCCGCGAACCGTCTGGAGGAGTTCTTTCGCTCAACGCATGAGGTGATCAAAGGGTTGATGCCGGCCAGGAATTTCTACATTGCCCTGTACGACGAGGTCGCCGAAATCCTCAGCTTCACTTACTATGTTGACGAGATAGACGAGGTCCCTCCACCTCGGCCACTCAGCAAAGGGTTCACAGAGTATATCCTGCGGACTGGGAGTCCCGTGCTCGCCCCTCGTGGGGTTTTTGATGAACTCGTGAAAGCCGGAGAGGTTGAGATTCGAGGTAAGCCCCCTCTCGATCGCGTTGGGGTTCCACTCAAAGTCGAGGGGCGAACCTTTGGCGCCTTGGTTGTCCAGACCTACACCGAGGGCGAAAAGTATGCGGAACTGGACAAAGCCGCACTCGTCTTCATTTCCGAACAGGTAGCACTGGCGATTAGTCGGCGATGGGGCACGGAGAAGGCTCGGCTCCTACACGATCTGACCATGGCTGTGGGAACAGCCGATGATTTTTCCTCTGCACTGAGGGTAGTCGTAGAGAAGATTTGCGTGGCAATGGGATGGAAATACGGCCAAGTCTGGGTGCCTGACGCCGGTGGAAGCTTTGTGGTCTGCGGCCCTGAGTGGTACTGCCAAGTCGAGGGATTGGACGCCTTCCGGAAGGCAAACCAAGGTCTTCAATTCACGGTGGGGTGCGGCAGCATCGGGCGCGCCTGGGCTACTAGGAAGCGCGTGTGGTCCCCTGAGATCGGCAGCGACGGGGATGGCCAGCGTCAGCAGACCGCAGGTGCCGCGGGGCTAAAGTATGGGATGGCCGTTCCTATTTTGGCAGGCGCGGAAATAGTGGCAGTACTCGAGTTCTTTGTCACAGAGATCCACCCCCAGGACCAAGGCCTATTGGAGATCGCCACTTCAGTGACAGCCGAGCTTGGTGCGGTCATCCTTCGCAAGAAGGCCGAGGTAGAACTGAAAAGGGCAAAGGAAATCGCCGAAGCTGCCAACAGCGCCAAGAGCGATTTTCTGGCGAACATGAGCCATGAGATCCGCACTCCCATGAACGGCATCATTGGCATGACGGAACTGGCGCTCGATACAGTCTTGAGTTCCGAGCAGCGCGAATACCTGACGACAGTGAAAGACTCCAGCAACGCTCTGCTGACTCTCCTCAACGACATCCTTGATTTTTCTAAGATCGAAGCCGGCAAATTAAGCTTGGACCCCACGGAATTCAATCTCCCCGACCTTCTTGCGACCAGCTTGAGACCGCTTGCGGTGCGGAGGAGCCAGAAGGAGCTTGAAATAGCCTGGCGAGCGATGCCTGGAGTCCCCGAGCGTGTCATCGGGGATGCTGGCCGCCTTCGCCAGGTGATTGTAAACCTGGTCGGAAATGCCATTAAATTCACCGAACAGGGTGAGGTGGTGGTGGGTGTGGACGTTGAATCCCAAGAGGAGCAAAGCACCCTGCTGCACTTTACGGTCCGAGACACGGGGATCGGCATCGCTCCAGAAAAGCAAAAGGCGATCTTCGAGGCCTTTTCGCAAGCAGATAGCTCGATGACCCGCAAATACGGAGGGACGGGCCTCGGCCTGACCATCTCTTCGCGGCTGGTTCAAATGATGGAAGGCAAGATCTGGGTCGAGAGCGCGCTGGGTGAGGGTAGCACGTTCCATTTCACAGCGCGGCTGGGCCGGACAATCGCCGCCGTGGCGGAATCTGCCCCAAGGGAAGTTGCCAGCCTACGCGACCTTGTTGTCCTCGTCATCGACGACAACTCCACCAATCGGAAGATCCTGGACGCGATGCTCAAATACTGGTCGATGCGGCCGGAGATGGCTGCGAGCGGGGAGGAAGGCTTCGCCGCGCTCGAACGGGCCGCTTCCGCCGGGACACCTTTTCCATTGGTTCTGCTCGACGCGCAGATGCCGGAGATGGACGGATTTACTTTGGCGGAGCGAATTAAGCAAAACCCGCGACTCGCCGGGGCAACCATCATGATGCTGACTTCGGCGGGGCAGCGCGGCGACGCGGCACGTTGCCGGAAGCTGGGAATCGATGTCTATCTCATCAAGCCGATCCGGAAGGCGGAGCTGCTCGAGGCTATTCTGGCCGCTCTTGCGAAAGCCCCCGGAAAGGAAGGTGCGACGCTCATCACCCGCCACACCCTTCGCGAAAATCGGCGTAAGCTCCAGATTCTTCTGGCCGAGGACAACGCGGTCAATCAGCGACTCGCCTCGCTTCTTCTCGAGAAGCGTGGCCACATCGTGACGATCGCTTCAAACGGCAGGGAGGCGCTGGCCTTGGTCAAGGAGTCGCGATTCGACCTGGTGTTGATGGACGTGCAAATGCCCGAGATGGACGGGTTCGAGGCTACGGCAAGGGTACGAAAGGAGGAAGCAGCGACGGGAACCCACCTACCCATCGTTGCCATGACCGCCCATGCCATGGAGGGCGATCGCGAGCGCTGCCTCGCCGCCGGCATGGACGGCTACATCGCCAAACCCCTCCACGCCGAAGATTTGATTGAAGCTGTCGAAAAACTCGGCCAGCCTCCCGCAATCGCCGAGGTGGCAAAAATGGCAAAGCACCGGGGGCAGGAGCCGATCGATACCGCGTCGGCTCTGGCGCGCGTGGGAGGGGACGTCGAAGTGCTGAAGGAGGTGGCGGCGGTATTCTTAGAGGAACTTCCAGAGTCACTGAGGAGCCTTCGAGAGGCCGTCACGGCGGGGGATGCCCACGCCATTGAACGCGCCGCGCACAAACTCAAGGGATCCGTGGGCAATTTCGCTGCTCACCCCGCCTTCGAGGCGGCTTTGAAGTTGGAAGTCCTGGGCAGGGACGGCAACCTGTCCGAAGCCGAGCCGGCCTATCTTGAGTTGGAAAAAGAAATCATACGTCTGAAATCGGCGATGGTCAATTTGAGCGGACTGGAAGTGCGCCCATGAAAGTTTGTGCTAACGACTAGATTATGAGTCCTCGTCGGGAACAGGAATGGCTATGCGCCCGACTCTCTGAAGGACTAGCCGGAGGAGGTTTGGGCGGCGCGCATCGCCGTCGCGGAAACCCCCTGAACGTCTGGTTGAGTCTTCGCTGCTTCCCGGCGTATTCTCTCCCAGGTTTCTTCCCCGATTGAGAGGAAGGCTTCGACCACCTGGGGGTCGAATTGCTTGCCCGACTCTTTTTGAATTTCCTTGTGGGCAACCGTGAAGGGTTGAGCGCGCCGGTAGGGGCGGTCCGACATCATGGCGTCGAGAGTATCAGCGACGGCGAAAATCCTGGCTCCTAATGGAATCGCGTCCCCCGCCAGTCCCTGCGGGTAACCGGTTCCATCGAACCGCTCATGGTGTGCCAGAGCGATTTCGGCGGCGGGGGCAAGAAAGGCTACTCGGCCCATCAAGGTGCAGCCAACCAGCACGTGCGTCTGCATCACAGCCCTTTCCTCAGGTGTCAGCTTGCCGCCTTTCAGCAGAATGGAATCGGGGATGCCGATCTTACCGATGTCGTGGAGAAATCCGCCCCGGGTAAGCTGCTTGCGCAGCTCTTCGGAGCACCGCATCACCTTGGCAATCTCCAGCGCATACAGGGTGACTCGTCGCGAATGCCCGGCGGTTTCATAGTCGCGCAGGTCGAGCGCGGCGGCCAAGACCTCAAGCGTCTCGTCGTACGTCAGCTCAACGCGCCGCAAGGCTGCTTCGAGTTGCTCTGTCCGTTGGTCGACCATCTCCTCCATGTGCTCCCGATAGTTTTGCAATTCCGCTTCCAGTCCTTTAATTCCCAGGGCCCGCTCCAAGCTGGCGATGACAGCGTCCAACTGAAGAGGCTTCAGCAGGTAGTCAGCCGCCCCCTTCTTCATGGCGGCGATGCCGACGCCGATGTCATCCACGGCCGTCGCCATCAGGAAGGCAGCGTGAGGAAGATGCTGGCCGGCCGCCTCCAGAAGGTCAAAACCAGTGACCTCCGGCATTTTCAGATCGGAGATGATTGCGTCGAATGGGTCGCGGGAGAGGAGCTTGAGGGCCTCAGAGCCACTTGTGCAATAACGACTCTCATAACCGTCAGATTTGAGCTTTGCATCCAGCAACAGGCAGATGGACTTGTCATCATCAACTACTAAGACACGAGATTTCCGAGAGGTAGTATTCACAAGCTGCCACCTCCTTGCACTTGTTTGTGGTCCCGTGGTCCTTCTCCAAACCTCTGCGTCCGTCAGATCCCCACTCCGGTAAGCGTTCTTGCCGGGAACGAGCCGTTTGCGGACCTCCTCGGCTCTTTCCAGTTCCCGCCGTGCGGTCACTAGAAGGGCGTGCGCCTGGTCGTGTTTGGAATCAAGTCTCAGCACTTCTTCGAAGCTGTGTACGGCTCCCTCATAATCGCCTTTTTGGAAGGATTCCTGCCCTCTGTTCAGACAATCTGCAATCTTTGTTGACACTTCCTGCCGCCGGATTCCCGAGTTGACCTCCATCAGCAGGTTCTTGGCCGCGTTGTGGCTGTGGTCAATGGTCAGAACGTTGAGCAGCAGCTCGCGGGCTCGCGAGAAGTCGCGCCGCGCGATCAATTCTGGAACCTGGCTAATGATGTATTCGGCGAAGTCTTGTTGCAGGTTTTCTGCGACCGGATCCAATTCCAAGAGCATTTCTTCCAGAGTCTGGTATCTCTCGTCGGGATCCTTCCGCAGGCATCGGCTGACAATCGTTTCCAATTCCGCTGGGATGTCAGGCACCAACTGCCGGAGAGGGGCGGGATCTTTGCTGAGCACCTGATTGATTATGGCTACAACTGTAGGCCCATTAAAGGGTCTCACATATGCGAGGAATTCATAAATCACAACTCCCACCGCAAAGATGTCAGAACGAGAGTCCACCTTGGTATTGTTGGTCTGCTCTGGGGACGCATAATAGACAGTCCCGATAAACGTCCCGCTCTTGGTCATGGAAGTCATTTCCAGGTGAGCAATGCCGAAGTCGACCACTTTGGTGGTGCCGTCACGCTTGACCAGGATGTTGGCGGGCTTCACGTCGCGGTGGGTCACACCGTATCGGTGCGCATGGCCGAGTCCGCGGCAGAACTGCCTGATGATGTTCAACTTTTGTGGCAGCGGCATGGGCGGCTGTCGAGCAATGATCTCTTGTAGAGTTTCGCCTTCGACGAGCTCCATCGCAATATAAGGAGAGCCAGAAACTTCGCCGAGGTCGTAGATTGTCACGACGTTAGGATGCTGCAAATTACCTGCGGATTGGGCTTCGCGGTAGAAGCGCTTCAGCAAATGGGGGTCCGAGAGTACATCGGGGGAGAGAGTCTTCAGGGCCACCAGGCGGCCGATGAGCGGGTCGCGAGCCATATACACGACTCCCATTCCGCCTCTTCCCAGTTCTGTGAGGATCTCGTATTTGCCGAATTTTTTGAGGACCGTCTCTGGCATGGAACCCCGGTCCGTTTGCTTGAGATGATTGAATGCTATTCGTGGTGTCCGGAAATTGGCTGGGCAACGTAGCGCTGCCATCTTGGCGGCAATTGCCGGCAGGATGCCAGCGTTACACCCGAAGCGTTGTCCAAGCATCTAATGGACACTGTGGTAGCATACCACAAACCCTGAAAAGTTGGGATTGCGATGCAAGCACGCGAGGTAGATTCTTTCAGGACGACCCTCGACTGCTATAACCAAAATGAGTTTCTAAGCGTTGCAATTTGACTGTCGCGGAGAATTCAGCTCCCCCAATGGCGGCATAAAGCCGCCTCTACATCAAATTAACCCACTGCCGCATTGCCTATCGCGCCGTTACGCCAAACTGACCGACTATGCCACTGCCTTGCCCTGGTTGGAGCATGGCATTCCTCGCTCCACTTTCTCTAGTTTTGCACCACAGCTCCAGATTCAGGAAAGTACTGCATGATCCAGAAGTTTCATGGAAGTTACTTGACAACGACCTTACTTATGCTTCAAAGTGGCAATAGGGGTTGGGTAAGAGGCGGACCGCGGCACATTTTCAAAACATGAACCGGTTCGGGGCCACCCCCAACAGCTCAGGGACAGATATCGCACCGCCCGACGCTCGCACTATTGCTCACTTTACCGTCCTCGCGGCTTG
>Ga0326727_10008845_pt1 | contig 25246 bp, 17 predicted proteins | sample MB2enrmetagenome_FD_207643 | JGI IMG/M metagenome (GOLD analysis project Ga0326727, IMG submission 207643) | Lab enriched peat soil microbial communities from McLean, Ithaca, NY, United States - MB29MY | ecosystem: Environmental > Terrestrial > Soil > Wetlands > Peat | place: USA: New York... | reverse complement strand
AGGCCGTTGGCCCTTGGCTCGTATTGCACAACCGCTCCTGGAAACCTGGTCGTGAACAGAATGGATACATGCTTTGCTCAAAACCATTTGCACTCGGCGGGAATGACCCGTTCAGAATGTGAGCCACAGATTCTCAAAGCTGATTTCGGACAGCGTTTACGACTTCCTCAGCGCTGGTCCCACAGCTTGCTGATCTCCGCAAGCCATGCTTTGATTGTCTCGCTACTTCTCCGCTCGGGGTGGCCTGTCCAAAGAACCGCGGGACATTTCTGATTCCGAGGCCGAATATGGAATACTCAGTTTTGGTCTTCCTTCAGGTTCTTGCAAAGGTGTGCAAGCAGGGCGCGACTTAGCTGCTTGTCGCCCAACACAAGTAAGTCGGTTACCACGGAACCCCCGCGACCCGTTGCGAGGTTCTTCATTTGTAATCGCATAGGCTCGATACGTAGACTGGGGCATAGGGTTGGTCTGGACGCGAAATCGGCCAGGCGAAAATCGGCCAATCAGGCAAGGAGCTTCGATCGAATGTTGAAGACGGGCATCTTGAATCCAAGCATCAATTCTCTGCTCAGCCGCGTGCGCCACACCAATACGCTAGTCATTGCCGACCGGGGTTTCCCGTTCTGGCCGCAGATTGAGACTGTCGATATTGCCCTGGTCGACGATCTTCCCCGGGTGCTCGACGTGCTCAAGGCCATTCGTGTCAACTTCAGTATCGGCAATGCCTTCATGGCCGAGGAGTTTCGCGGTGCGAACAGCCTGGAGACCTGCCGGGAGTTCGAAGCGGCTTTGCGCGGCATTCCACTGGTCTTCGAACCGCACATCGAGTTCAAGAGGCGTGTTCCCAAAGCCATCGGCCTGATTCGCACCGCGGACACGATTCAATATGCAAACATGATTCTCGAATCGGCTTGACTCGACCTGATCCGGCTCAATCGGCTTGACCGGGCCAGATCCGAGTCGCGAACAGGCGCGGCGCTCAAAGATAGTGGTCGATCGCGCCGGTTTGAAACAGCGCCTTCCGGAATGAATTCTGCCCATCCGCGTACCAAGGATGGTACTCCCCTATTGAAGGCCGCGCATGTACACTGAGGTCGCTATGAGCTGCCTCTTCTGCAAAATCATCGAAGGAAGCATTCCCTCGACGCCCGTGTTCCAGGACGATCTTGGTTACGCCTTCGCTGACCTCCACCCTCAGGCGCCGGTGCATGTGCTAATCGTGCCGAAAGAGCACATCGGTTCGCTCAACGATACCGACAGGAATGATTCCGCACTGCTCGGTCACCTTCTTTCGGCGGCGGCAGAGATCGCACAGACCAAGCATCTTGACGGCGGCTACCGCATCGTCGTGAATACGGGGCAGGACGGCGGCCAGACGGTGGACCACCTCCACCTGCACTTGCTCGGCGGGCGTCCGTTCGCCTGGCCGCCGGGATAGAGACTGCGCTCAAACAAAGAGGGGGCTCCCGGCCTGGGGGCTCCATCTTTGTTTGTCTGCTGCAGGCCCAGCTCACATCGGCTGCTGGGCGTACTCTTCTTCCTCTTCCATCCCATAGCGGCGCAGAAGGCTCGGCAGGCTCTGCGAGAAGGCGGAGCGCGGCATGACCGTGTCGCACCCTGCTTCGATGGCCTTCATCTTCAGATCGCCTTGCAGGTGATTGAGAAATCCGATGATCGAAGTGGCTTTTTTCAGCTTGGACTTGAACTTGGGGATCAGCGTCATCGGCTTGGCGTTCACGTTGTTCAAGTCAAAGACCAGCAGCGTCGGCCGTTCCGCATCAGGCAGATCGGTGAGCTTGGCCACCGAATCCTTGTCTCCCTTGACGAACTCGACCTTCACGCCCAGCCTGCGCGAATTCTCCTGAATCTTGGCCTGGAAGAAGAGATCGTCAATAAAGCAGAAGATGCGGGTGGGCGCGTCCTCGCGGACTGGCGCTGGTGGCAGAGGCTCGTATAGATCCTGGTAATGGCTGCCGTAGCCGTTGTTCCTCATTTGAATCGTCGAGGGCGGACCGTCGGCCACGTTGCCGTTGATGATGCGGTAGCTGTGGTCCATGGGACCGACAAACTCCCGAGGCCCCTTCTGCTTGCCCTTGCGCTTGCGCTGCGAAGGCGAGGAAATACTGTTGCCGGGCTGCGCTGGTGTAGGTGATCCCTTCTGGAAGAACTTCTTCTTCTTTCGTCCCTGTCCCTGGCCTGGGTGCGCCTGATGAGTCTGGCTCACCGCGACCGGCCTGGGCTGCGGCGGAACTGGCGGTGGAACTGCCGTCTGAGGTTGCGGCGGAGCTTGCGCCTGCTGTCCCTGGGGCACGTTAGCCTGGTTGGATTTGTTCTTGCGGCGGCGGCGGCGGCGCCGATGCCCTTGCGACTGCACCTGGCCAATGGCCGGTGCTGGCCCCAGTTCAGACTGGGGCTGGGTCGATTCTGTCGTCATGAGTGTACTTCCTGGCACTGTGCCATCTGGTGCATTGCATTCCTAGCTTCAGCCGTCGTCTCGCCCGTTGCTAAGCTTCCTTTGCCTGTCGCCTGTCCAGACTTGGACGGGGAACCCGACGACCGGCAGTCCAGTCACTCCAGGACATTGAGCGGATTGCTCCGGAGCCAAGCTCCGCACACAGTCCGCCATGATTCCCAAAAGCCTTGCCGCCTCGCCGCCTTCTTCGCGGGAACCCTCAAACAATCCCCTCGGCTGATCAGGCCCGTTGCCGGGTCCAATGCCGATCCCTCTTTCGCAGTTGAAACGGCGCGGTTGGCGCTTTCTTCAGGTTATGCCCTTCCTATGGGAGCTTACGCCGCATGTGCTGAATAACGAATGACCGGCGCGGCGAAACTTCCTCGCTCAACGGCGAGCGCGCTCTGCCCCTTTCGGGTGGCTCGCGTCAGCCGCTTGATAGGCTAATCCGATAGTACAGCGAAGACCCCTGGCTGGCAAGTACACTTTTGGGTGCACCCAGGATTTCAGAATCCTCGGCTTGCGCCCAGAACTCCAGTTCGACGCAAAAACGCCGCTCCACATGGAGCGGCGTTTCGCTGTCCTGCGCTGGTCACTGGCCTCCCATATACGCTGTGGCCGGTGGTTTTTCCACCGCGCCTACTACAGACTTTCCCGGCCGGTTTATCCCTTCTTCAGGGCCGCTTCGCTGGCGGATGCTCTTGCCGGGCGTCTGTTATTCTTTGGGCTGACCGGACTTCTCCCCAGCAGCCGGTACATCACTGGCGCCTATTTAATAGCAATCGAAGCGCCATTCAAACCATTTTTTGTTTTCAATAACTTACGAATGTCATCGCGCTGCCGTCTTTTGCATTATGGAAGCCCGGAGGGGAAATAATCCTGAAAATCATAGAAATGCGCCTCAGCGTTGGCACTGCGGGCAGTAGTGCGTTCCTCGCCCAGCCAGCAAAATGCGCCGGATCGGGGTCTGGCAGCGAAAGCAGGGAAGCCCGGCGCGCGCATAGACGCAGTGCTGCAGTTGAAAGAAGCCCTGCACGCCGTCCGCGTCCACGTAATCGCTGACCGACGATCCGCCCAGCCCGATGGCGTGTTCCAGAACCGCGCACAGCTCCAGGCGCAACCGTTCGAGCTCGTTCCTGGTCAGCCGTCCCGCCCTCCGGCTCGGCCGGATGCCGGCGCGGAAGAGGCTTTCGTCGGCATAGATGTTGCCCACGCCGGCCAGCAGCGCCTGGTTCAGCAGGGCGGCCTTGATGGAAAGCCGCCGGCCGCGAAAAAGGGAGGCAAACTCTTCCGCTTCAATGGTGAGCGGTTCCGCGCCCGTTGCGCTGAAGCCCGCACCCCGGCGCAAGTCGCGAAACTCCACCCGCCCGAAGCGCCGCGGGTCAACAAAACGCAGCTCCCGGCCGCTGGTCAGCAGCAGGCGGACGTGCGTATGGGCCGCCATGGGAGCGCCAGGGACGGTGACGAGCAGTCGCCCCGTCATGCCAAGATGCACAATCCATTGAGCTGCCGGAGGAGCATCGGGTTGAATATTTGCCCCGCTTGCTGGCCAGCCGGCGGATGGTTGCGAAGCCGGACTCGACAACGGTTCCAGCTCGCAATCCCCCAAGTCGCAGACGATATGCTTTCCGATGCGATGCACGCCCAGGAAAATGCGCCCCTCAAGTCCCGCGGCCTGCCGGGCCGGCGGCGTCTTGAAGGGTTTGCGGTGCCCGCCAAACCAGGCTTGCACGATGCGGTCCCCACGTACGCGCTCGTGGACGCCGCGGGCAATGGTCTCCACCTCAGGCAGTTCGGGCATCGGTTTATTGTAGATGACTGCGGCTCCAGGGCACGCTGTGAACAGGCGGCTGAACACACCGGAACGACAGCGATGCGCTCAACAAGGCGGACGGCGATGCCGTCGATCGCAAGAATCTGCAAAGCTCCCAGTCCTCAGAAAACCGCCGCGGAGCGGCATTTCGCGGCAGGCCAAGGGAAGACCCTGCTAGACTACGTGCTGACTGGAACAATCCAGCCGTCGGCGCGGTTCGAATCATGTACGAGTTCCGCTTGGCATTTACCGGATTCAGGTTGATGATTAGGCGCTGCCCGGCGCGCGTTGTGCGGCCAGACTTCATCTGAAAAGGGGACCTTCCATGGCTCGTATCTCCAGGCGCGATCTGCTTTCGAGCGGAGCGGCGCTTACAGCTTCTTCTTTAGCGGCCCGTACGGCCTGGGGGCGCGCGGCTGAGCTGCTGGCCGGTTCTCCCCAGGCGGCATCGGCCCAGGCCCTGGCCGCCGTTGCGCCGCGCGAGCAACTCCTCTTCGATTTCGGCTGGAAGTTTCAGTTTGGCCACGGTTCGGATCCAGCCCGCGATCTCGGTTTCGGCTACGGGCAGGGAGACTTCTCCAAGACCGGCGAGTTCGCCTTTGCCAAGGCCGGCTTCGACGACTCGAAGTGGCGCACGCTGAATCTGCCCCACGACTGGGCAGTGGAGCTGCCCTTCGTGCGGGACGAGGCGCTGAAATCTCACGGCTACAAGCCCCTTGGCCGCCGCTACCCGGAGACCAGCGTGGGCTGGTACCGGCGCGAGTTCGACGTTCCGGCCGGCGACCTGGGCCGGAGGATTGCGGTCGAGTTCGACGGGGCCTTTCGCGACGTGCTGGTCTTCGTAAACGGGTGCTTTATCGGACGCAACGACAACGGCTACGCTCCCTTCCGCTTCGATCTGACGGACTTTCTGAGCTATGGGGCCAAAAACTATATTGTGGCGCGCGTCGACGCCAGCCTCGGCGACGGCTGGTTCTACGAGGGCGCGGGCATCTACCGTCACGTGTGGCTCACCAAGACCGATGCGCTGCACCTTGGCAAGTGGGAGAGCTTTGTGCAATCGGTGGTCGTCGGCGATTCCGCCAACTTGATCCTGAAAACTCTTGTAGAGAACCAGGGGAGTAAACCGGAGACCGCTAGCATCAGCTGGGAAATACAAGACACCGCCGGCAAGAGCGTGGCAAGAGCCGTTTCCAACGTGCATCCGGTCATCCCTGACAGAAGTGAGAGCTTCTTGACGTTCGCAAAACTGCCGAATCCACTGCTATGGTCACCCGATGCACCAAACCTCTACACCGCCATCGTGACCGTGAGGGTGAACGACACAGTCCGCGACGCCGAGCGCGTCACCTTTAGCGTGCGCACGACGGTCTTCGACCCCGAAAAGGGTTTCTTTCTGAATGGCAAGTCCATCAAGCTGCAGGGTACTTGCAACCACCAGGATCATGCGGGCGTGGGCGCGGCCGTGCCCGACCGGCTGCAGTGGTTCCGGCTGGGCGTGCTGCGCGAGATGGGCTGCAACGCCGTCAGGACGTCGCACAATATGCCCACGCCGGAGTGGGTGGAGGCCTGCGACCGCATGGGCGTAATGATGATGTGCGAGACGCGGCAGATGAGTTCGAGCCCCGAGGGGCTGGCGCAACTGGAGACTATGATCAAGCGCTATCGCAACTCGCCGTCGATCGTCCTGTGGTCGGTGGGCAACGAGGAGTTTCTGCTTCAGGATGCGATGGCCGGGCAGGGCGCAAAGATTGCGGCTACCATGGTGAGGCGCTGCCACGAGCTGGACCCCACGCGCCCGGTCTCGGCGGCGGTGAACGGGAACAACGAGCAGGGCGTCTCCGATGCATTCGATATCATAGGCTTCAACTACGAGCTGAAATACCCCGACGGCTTTCACAAGAGATTTCCGCAGCGGCCGCTCTACGGTTCTGAGACGGCCAGCTGCTTCTCCACGCGCGGGGATTACTCCACCGATCCGCTGCGCAACACCGAGAGCTCCTATGACGTGAATCCGGCGCGATGGGGCGAGACCGCCGAGGAGTGGTGGACCTTCTACGCCACGCGCGAGTGGGAGGCGGGCGGCTTCCTATGGACCGGCTTCGACTATCGCGGCGAGCCATCGCCCTACGGATGGCCCTCCATCAACTCGCAGTTCGGCGTCATCGATCTGTGCGGCTTTCCCAAGGACACGTTCTACTATTACAAGTCCTGGTGGAGCGCCGGGCCGGTGCTGCACCTGTTTCCGCACTGGAACTTCGCGGGCAAGGAGGGCGAGGAGATTCCGCTGTGGGTGCATTCGAATCTGGACGAGGTTGAGTTATTCCTGAACGGCAAGAGCCTGGGCAGCCAGAAGGTTCCGCATCTGGGTCACCTGGAGTGGAAGGTGAAGTATGAGCCCGGAGTGATCGAGGCGCGCGGTGCCATATATCATCCGGAGGGCCGCAAGGCTGTCTTCACTGCGAAGCGCGAGACCACCGGCCCGACGGTGGCCATCCGGCTGACGGCCGACCGCACCGAGATCGATGCGGATGGCGAGGACGTGGCAATCCTGACGGTGGAGGCGCTGGACAAGGAAGGGCGGCCGGTTCCAACGGCAGGCAATCTGATCGGCTTCAAGGTCTCCGGAGCGGGCTCGCTGATCGGCGTGGGCAACGGCGATCCCAACTGCCAGGAGAGCGACAAGGAGCCCAGGCGGTCGCTTTTCAACGGCCTTGCGCAGGTGATCGTGCAGTCCACCAAGCGGCCCGGCGAGATTCATATCGAGGCGGCAAAGGAGGGCTGGGACGGCCCCGAGCTGACTGGAGCCAAGGTGGTCATCACGACAAAGAAGGTCGAGCCGCGGCCCTCGGTGGCTCTGAGTCCGCCGCCGCGCTTCTCGTAGTGCGAAAGGTCCGATCCAAAGGTAGGATGAACGCTGGCCAACTTAACATTACTAACGCTGATCGGCTTTTCGGCGTCCGCAACCGAACTACGCGGCGCTCAAGGCCGCCATTCAGTTCACCACCAGCGTAAGCGTCGTCACATGTGTCAGGCTTGGCGCCGTGGCCGTTACCGTTATCGTGTACGTGCCCGCTGGCGTACCACCGCTCACGCCTCCGCCATCCCCGCCTCCGCCACTTGCACTTCCGCCTCCGCAGCCGCTAAGCCCAATCACCGATAGCCCGAATAGCAGCACGAGCATCCCCCCGACCCCTCTCACCAAACAGCGCTTCCCTCGACCCGCCGGCACCAATATGAATAATCCTGGCAATACCAGCGCAAGGAACAGACTCTGCTTGTGCATGAACGGCAAGCGCAGTATCGCGGAAGACGTCGCCGTGGTTGATATGGTCAGCGTTGTGTTGACAGCGCCGCCGCTCGGCGTCGCGCTCGAGGGGTTGAACGAGCAACTCGCGCCCGTCGGCAAGCCGCTACAACTAGTGCCGCTGAACGTGATGGTTTGGTTGAATCCACCCGTTGGAGTAATCGTGATCGTCGCAGTTCCTTGTTGTCCCGGCGAGCCAATTGTCACCGTCGTCGGACTGGCAGCAACCGTAAAATCCGGGGAAGGGATAACCGGAGGAGTCAATCTGAATATCACCCCAACATCGTTGCTCCAGATTCCGGAGCCGCCGGAATTAGTTGTCCCATAAAGGTTGCCAGAGGCATCTTCAACCAGGCTTGAGTAAGGTAAGTACCCGTCCGCGCAGTTGGTTTGGGAACAAAACTCGTACACGATGGAGTAGCTGTTACCTATACTGCTCACCTCGTACACAACGCCGGCACCGTAGTACAGAGGAGGGCCGCCAATGGTTGTAGTCCCAAAGAGCCTACCAGAGCTATCTTCCATCAGGCCGGCTACGGGACCGCCGCCGTCCGGGCAGTTGCTTAGGGCACAAAAGATGTGCAGTACGGTAAAGTTACCCGTGCTGTCCAGTTTAAACACCACCCCACCGCCATACGAAGTGCCGTTGCCGCCATTGTAGGTGTTCCCATAGAGGTTGCCGGAAGCATCTTCGATCACGCCTGCGTAAGGATAAAAGCCATCCGTGCAGTTGGCTTTGGAGCAAAAGTTGTACAGAACCGCATACGTTCCAGCGCTGTCCAACTTGAACACTGTGCCACCACCTAGACCGTTATAGTCGCTACGGTGAGCGCCGCCGAAAAAGGTAGTCCCATAGAGGTTCCCGAAAGCATCTCCGGTCAGGCCTGAGTAGGAGTTGTAGCCATCAGTGCAATTGGCTTGGGAGCAAAAGGTATGCAGAACTGTGTAATTGCCAGAGCTGTCCAGCTTAAATGCCGTGCCACCCCTGTTAGCCCCCCCATAGAGAGCGGTCCCATAGAGGTTGCCGGAAGCATCCTCGGTCAGGCCGGCGTAAGGATAGTATCCGTCTGTGCAATTCGTTTGAGAGCAAAAGTTGTACAGCACTTTGTAGTTGCCGGCGCTGTCCAGCTTGAATGCCGTGCCACCACCATTACCGTTCGGATCGATATGGTACGCGCCGCCATAGAGGGTAGTCCCAAAGAGGTTCCCGGAAGCATCTACGGCCAGGCCTGCTTGAGGCGTTTCACCGTCCGCGCAATTGGCTTGGGAGCAGAAGTTGTAAAGCACGGTGTAATTGCCAGCTCTATCCAGTCTGAACACCGTCCCGCAGCCTTGGGCGGATGGGCATGTACCGGGATGACTGCCACCCTCTGAGGTAGTCCCATAAAAATTCCCAGAAGCATCTTCAGTCAGGCCTGCGGCAGGTGCATAGCCGTCCGCGCAGTTGGCTTGGGTACAAAAGGTGTGCAGGACACTCTCAGTGGACAAATTCTGACCAGAAGCATTCCCCACCGCGAGAAGGATCAATAACCACGGGAATTTTCTCATAGGTCGGTCCTCATGATTGAGCGCTATCGTGCCGGAGCGCCTGCTCAAGCTGCGACCACCATCACAATCCCAAGTGCGCGAACGTCAGAATGGTTCACACACCGATGCAAAGTAGTTGTTGGAACATAGCCATTATAGTGGCCTGCGTCCCTGTGCAACCCTCAAGGTCTGGGTTTTCTGGATCTGGGAGGGTCGCTAAGTTAACTACCGCAATGGGCCCAATGCGCTCATTCAGCGCGGGTTACTCACCAAAGGCCGGATCGGCCCTGAAACGCCGATGTCGCCAAGAGGGATTCCCGAATCGCGTCAGATCGCCACTCCGCCTAGGAAGAATCCCCCCAGGAGATTCCCCAGCCCCTGCTCCCGGCTTTTCCCGCCTCTTGCACAGAATTGCGGCATATACGCGCATCATCGATGTATGCGATGCCTCCACTGGAAGGCGACAACCTGCCCCGGCCCGACCTGTCAGGAATGTGGCCGGTCCGTACCCCGAAAGGACCCCCTCCCCCTCCGGGAGTCTCTTTTCCATCCCCGCCATCCTCGTAACTCCCAAGGGATGAACAACTTAAGAATCATCCATGTTTAATGACTAATAATCATTGCCTGCCGTTTTTCACGGTTTTTCGCCCGAAAACTGGCGAAAATGTGGCGGAATCATAGCAAAACGCTTGCTTTTGGGAATTGGCTCTTGTCCGGCGTCTCAACCCAGCAGTTGCTTCGTTACCTTGATGTACAGCTCCGGCCGCTTCCAGCCGTTGCGCGCCAACTCGCGACTGATCGTCGGGGCGCTCCGCTTCAAGGCGGCGGCAATTGCTGCCGCCTTCAAGCCCAACTCCAACTGCGCCTGAAGGCCAATGCGCTCAGATAAGCTCAACTGCGTGTACTGCTTGCCCATGCAACATCATCCAAAATGGGTTTATTGCACTTCGAGATTGAGCGCAGCTTCTATAACAATAACGGCAAACGGAGAAGGAAGGGCAAACGATACAAATTCATGGACATCGAGCACCAAAGCGGGTGGATCACTCTGTTTGCATGTGTGGCGATCTTCGCAGAAGGATTAGTTCTTGTGTGGCTTTGGGTATCCAACAACCTGGAGCACTACTGGTACCTGACCGTTTTATCCGCCGTGTCGATGTTATTTGGCTTGATCTTCTTGCCGGATAAAGAGGATATCAGTGGCGAAGGCGCTGCCGGGTGATCCGCACATGAAGAGAATCCACGCGGCCCGCTAAGATAGTCTCTTGGTATGCCGCTGCTCGATCCCATTCCGTCGCCGGTCCCGCACGCCGACTTTGCCGCACTGGAGTGGGAGCCGCTGCTGGCGCTTGTTGCCGGCTTTGCCGCCTCGCCCGTGGGCCGCGGTGCAATACTCGATCTCAAACCTTCGACCGATGAGGAGTGGATCGGCGGCCAGCATCAGCTCACCGGCGAGGTCCGCCTGATGTTGGACGAACAGGTTTCCATTCCTCTCGGCAGCCTCTTCGACCCCACGCAACTGGCCGCGAAGGCGCAGATTCCCGGCGCGGCTCTGGAAGCCGGCGAGCTGCAAGCCGTCGCCCGTCTGGCCAACGATGTGGCCTCCTGGCAGTCGCTGTTGCAATCGCCTCCGGCGCGTCTGGTTGGCAAGCTGCCGGGGCTCTCTTCGCTCACAGCGGGGCTCACTACTTCTCTTCGTCCGCTGGCTGAATCCATCGAGCGCACCATTCAGCCCGACGGCTCGCTGGCCGACAGTGCCTCGCCGGAGCTGGGGCGCATCCGCCGCGACCAGGAGCGGCAGCAACGCGTCATCGAAGAGAGCCTGCGCGCCGCGCTGCGCAAGCTCTCCCAGGAAGGCGCGACGCAGGATGAACTCATCACCATCCGCGGCGACCGCTTCGTCATTCCCGTGCGCAGCGAGTTGAAGCGGCGCATCTCGGGCGTGGTCCACGGGACGAGCTCTTCGGGGCAGACGGTCTACGTGGAGCCGCTGGAAACCATCGAGCAGAACAACGAGCTGGTACGGCTGCTGGAAGAAGAGCAGGCCGAGATTCATCGCATCTTTGTGGCCCTCACGCGCCTGGTGGGCGGCTATGCGCATGGTCTCGTCGAAGGCGCGCGCGTCCTTGCGCTGGTGGACAGCCTGCAGGCCCGCGCCCGCTTTGCCCGCGACTACGATTGCGTGGGGCCGGCGATCGCGCCCGATCTTCTGCGCCTCGAAGGCGCTCGCCATCCGCTGCTTGAAAAGCGCCTGCACTCGACCGGCGCCCGCCCTAATACGAGTGTGGTTCCGCTCACGCTGGAGCTGACCGCGGAGGCGCGGCAGATGATCGTAAGCGGCCCCAACACCGGCGGCAAGACCGTGGCGCTCAAGACCACCGCGCTGCTGGCGATGATGGCGCAGGCGGGTCTGCCCGTGCCGGCCGCGGCGGCCAGCTTTCCGGTTTTCACGGCGTTCCTGGCCGACATCGGCGACGCGCAATCCATCGAGGCCGCGCTCTCCAGCTTTTCCGCGCACATCACCAACCTCGACCGCCTCTCGCGGCTGGCCGATGCGCGCTCGCTGGTGCTGCTCGACGAGCTCGGCTCCTCTACCGAACCCGAAGAAGGCTCGGCGCTGGCTGTGGCCATTGCCAGCCACTTTCTCACGGCGGGCGCGTGGTCGCTCATCTCCACCCATCACACCTCGCTCAAGGTCTACGCCGCCAACACGCCCGGCGTGCTCAATGCCGCGGCCGGTGTGGACGAGGTTACTCTCGCGCCCAACTACCAGCTTCGCCTCGGCGTTCCGGGCGCATCGGCCGGCATCCAGACCGCCGAGCGGCTGGGGCTGAACGCCAGCATCGTGGCCGCCGCCCGCCAGCGCCTGGGCTCGCAGCAGGTGGATATCGCCCGCTTTCTCGATCGCCTGCACAACGAGCTGACGCAACTGGAAGACGACCGCAAGGCCGCCCGCGCCGAGCAGTACGCGCTCAACCAGGAGCGGGCTCGGCTGGCGCGCGAGGGCGACATTGAGCTGCGCAACCGCACCCGCGACCTCGAAACCAAGCTGGCCTCGCTGCTCAAGGACTTCGAGTTCCAGATGCGCGAGACGGTCCGCGCCATCGAAGATCGCGCCGCGCAGCAGAAACTCTCCAAGGAGGCCGAGCGCCGCATCCTGCGCCTGCGCCGCGAGTTTCAGGAGAGCTTCAACCAGACCGTCGTCGCCCATCGCACCGGCGCGGATCAAGGCAACGCCAACGCCCAGCCGCATGTGCTGAAGCACATTGCTGCCGGCGATCAGGTCCGCCTCAAGTCGATGAACAAGATTGCCGTCGTGCAGCGCGAGGTCGAGAAGGACGTCTTTGAAGTCGCTCTCGGCCCCATCAAGATGCGCGTCAGGCGCGACGAGTGCTCCGCACCTTTACCTCCTGGCGGAGATTCCGCGAAGGGGGGGGAAACGCCGCTCAGTGCTGTCCGGCAGCAGAAGAATGTGCATGTGACCGTCACCAGCGCGAATACGGACGAGATGCGCATGGAGATCAACCTCATCGGCCGCACCGTGGATGAAGCCACCGAGGAGCTGGAGAAGTATCTCGACCGCGCCTTCCTCGCCGGGTTGCCCCGCGTCCGCGTCATCCACGGCCACGGCGCCGGCATCCTCCGCCGCGGCGTGCGCGAATTCCTGAAGAGCCATCCGCACGTGGCCACGCTGGCGGAAGCGCCGCAAAACGAGGGCGGCCAGGGGGCGACGCTAGTCGAACTGCGGCAGTAGCTGAGATGTTCATCCACAGCTGCCGATTGGAGGCCCGTTGCTCTGCTGCCGCGGCAGCAGCGTATGAGATAAAACCCCGTGTGGAAGCCGGTCTTGCGGCCAGCCCCACACGGGATCGGTTGTCAGTTCAAAGTCAATTACTCAGGAGTACATGCCTAGTCGCAAGCCTCTCCATTCAGGGTAAAGGCGGTTGGGTTGGTGTTCGCGCCGGTGTAGGTGCCGTTGAATCCAACGGCGCCGGTCAAGGTTCCACCCGCCGGAATGGACTCCCAAGGGGCAATGCTCGAAAGCGATACTTTCTCGCCAGTTTGCGACTCGCTCACATTCCACGCGTAGGTGATCTTCTGATTTCCAGGGAATGTCCATCCCAGAGTCCAGGGATAGATGGCCGTCTTGCCGGTGTTTTGGATGTTGATGTTCACCGTCAATCCATTGGTGACGCCGGGGGTCGCGTTGGTAACGGTATACACGACGTGGCAGGTGCCGGAACCGGCCTGGGTGGTTGCGTTGGCCGACGCAGATTTGGCCGAGGCGCCGCCCGCATCCACGGCCGTGACTTCAAAGGTGTAGGAAGTGCCCGGGTTCAGGCCGGTGACCTGGTAGTTGGTTGCGGTGATTCCACTGACGATCACGGTGGCCGTTGGCGAAACTTCATACACCGTATAGGTCACTGAGGTCGCATTCGGCGGCAGCGGAACCGCGCTCCAAGCGAGATTGATCTGGGAACTCGATGCGGCGGCAGCCGTCAGAGCCGCAGGCGTGCTGGGAACGCTGGCGGTGACCAGCTTCGGCAGAGGCGGCGGCGCGCAGGGAAGATCCAGGAAGAGGTTGGTGATTGGAGTGGTGGTCACATGCTGCACTGGTGACGTTACGGAGCCGCAACCGCTCTTCGTAGCAGTCACTTCGTAATAGCCCGGAGCCACATCCCAAGCATAGACGCCGTATAGGGCAGTAACCAGCGGGTTGCGCGTATTGTCCACGGTATCCATGATGTCGCTTGTCAGCCCATAGTTCGCATTGGGCACAGCCTCGAACGGCCCAGTTGCGCTATCGGATGGCGAGTACTCGAGTGTGACCGTGGCGCCCGACACCGGGGTTTTGCCGTCCGAGTAGAACACCTGTCCGCTCGGATCGATCCAGAATGTAACTGTCGAACTCTGAGGGCCGCTGCCGCAAGTCGCGGTGAAGGCGACGGTGGTGGGACTGGCCGTGGTCGAGTGCATCGGGTAGAGCGCCGGCACCTCGCCTTCGAACGCGGTCGTTCCTGGGATCGGAGTCATGCTTTGTGGCGTGCCACTCGACGGGTAGGTCATTGCGGCGCCAGTGAGGCTGTTGACCCCAGTAATGAGATAAGACACTGCACTGGGTTCCGAATAGGTGACCGGAGTGGTGCCGCTGGAGCAGCCTGGGTAAACGACTTCGAACGGGGTTCCCCAATTCACGACGGTTTCGCCTGGGGTGTTGCCCTGGTTTGTGGTAAGTCCGGATTGTACGGAGGCCGCTTGCGTTATCACGTGAGCCGCGAACGATTTCGACTCCAGCCCGTTGCCGCTTTCCCAGGACTCGAAACCGGCCTCGATGGACATGAGCACCCAATCTTGACTAAGGCACGCGCTGGGGTTCGCCATCGGGTTCTCCTGCTGGTTGTTCATGGCCGAAGCGGGACACTGAAGCACACCGATCGTTTGGTTGGGGCCGGTTGCCACTGCGCCTATTCTGTTGTTGTTGGGATAGGTTTGGAAGGGTGGAGTGACTTGCTGCCACAGGCCATCGTTGATCCCCAGGATGTAATCGGTGAACACCTTGGCATCCATGGACATGGACGGTCCCCGGTTTTCCGTCAACGTGCCGCTGTTGTCGGATTGCGTTGCCACAAATGAGACGACATTCCACTCGGTGCCGCAAGTGTAGCCGTTGGCATTCGTCCCATTGGTGGCGGTGCCTGTTGTGTTGTACACAGGAAGCGTCGGGCAGGTATACGGTTCCGCTCCCCCTTTTACAATCGTGTAATTGGGTTCGGAGGCGGCGTTGGGATTGCTGGCAGCCGTATAACCGTAATAGGGATTGTTCAACCGCGAGGTCCAGACATCATAGACCACGTTGTTGATCCACACCTGCTCGCGCGGCCAGCCGCTCGGCTGTGCGTATCCCGTTATGTTTGGCACGGGATAGTTTTCGGTGTTGCCACCCACGCCCACGCCGTTCACCACGTCGTCCACATAACTGTTCTTGCTGTTCATCCAAACCATGATTTCGAGACCATCGTTCTGGCCGCGGGCAGTCGTAGTCGTGTAGGGAGCCTGGCCTACGCCAGTTTGGCCCGTCTTGTCGAAAAAGATGTCGTAAGAAGCATCCCAAACAGGGTGTAGCGGGTTAGTGCCTGCTGGATAGTCGAGCACATCGGGGTTTCCATAGTTGGAGTCGTACGCGATGCTCCACGTGGTCGGAATGCTGGTAATGTTGGCAAGCACCTCGGGAAAGGCATTCCAATCGGATAAGATGGGAGCCGTGCCGCCGGCCGGCACCACTTGCGAGCCGGTGGTGCAACTGTTTGCGTCCCAACTGCAGCCCTTGAAGGTGGAAACGAATCCGGTCGGCGCCCCGTCGATGTTGCTCAGGGAGTAAGAAGGGTTCCCATTCAGGGGGAAGGCGTTCCACAGCTGGCTGTTCGGAACGGCGCCCGTAGGGCCCCACTGTAATTGAAGCGGGTCGGGTGCGGAAGTGGATGCTGGATAAGTGATTTCAAATTGCCCCTGATTGGCCCCGCCGGAATTGTTAAGGCCGGGGTAGTACAACATGCACGAGTTGCCGGTGGAGTATCCGATTGAGCCGGGCGTGCTGTTGCCGCCATTGTTGTCCTGTGGAACACTTTCGCCGGACGTGATGGAATTCCAGTAGTCAATCTGGATGGCATACACATCTTCAGGGTCCGTGCCTGGCGCGGCTACTGTCTCGGCTAAATCTCCAAGATCGTTTCCGTTTGCAGCGTTGGTGGTTGTCGCAGGCTCCGGATTGGACAGTAAGTTGTTGGTCTCCCATCCGGCGGGCAAGTTACTGGGATTCGCGGACAGTCCGTCAGGAGCTACAACATCCGGATAGCCGAGAAGGATCCAAATAGTGGGCGAATACGAAGCGCCCGGGGAACCCCAGCACCATACGACACCTCCGTCAGGAAGGGTAGATCCGGCTGATGAGTTTGGTCCCGGTGCTGTTGAGGCGTGTGCTGGCTGGAAGGTTAGCATGCCCAATGCGATCACGGGCAGGACTAACGATAGAGGAGTAAACTTCGTCATCTTCTTTCACTTTCTCCTTTGGGTTGGATTACAGGTTGAGCTTGTGGACAGGAACTGTCCGCTTATCGGAGACGATCGCAATTTAGTGCGATCAGGCGGCAACACTCCTCTTGCCGTAAGAAAGGCTGAGTAAAGAAGCAGCGCAAGTATTCAGAACTGACGGCCATCTGAAGAATTGTTGCTCCTTTAACATCGCGGCGGCCCATGCACGTGTCAATTTGCATGAACTCATCGCGAAAACAGGGTGCTGGTATTTGAGTGTTTCGCAGCCGGAGAAAACGACGCTAAGATGGCTCCCCGCTTGAAGTTGGGCGGGCTGCTAAGGGCAAAAAGGGAGCCAGGAAAGGAACCCGTTCGGATCGTTGCAGCCGCTTCTACCGCTTGTTCAACGGCAGACGCAACGATACAGGTACTGCTTTGCAGGCATAAGGTTACGAAAGGATACCACCCGAAGGTAATGGGTCTGTCCTTATCGGCAAGCCTTTGCGGGCTCAGGTTTATCTGCCAGGCGATTGTGGACCCTGAGACAGGGTGCCCCAGGTCCCGGATCCTCCAAGACGGAGAATCCGGGAAGGTAGGTTTTCTCACCAACAGCCACTTTTGGAGGAGACGAGTAGCGTCTTTTTGTGGCCACTTCCGCTCAGGGCCAGAACTGAGCAGGCCGGAACTTCGCGTAATCTTTGAGGTCGACGAGACCCCATGCGGGAAGATATGATTAGGCGATTCACCATTGCATCTGGCGGCCGCAACAGCCCGCAGCCGTCAATCTCCGCGCAAAGGGATAGAACAACATGAAGCGATTCAGTTATGCCGTTGCCGCCATCGCAATCCTGTGTGGCTTGAGCGCGCTTGCGCAAACCGCGAACCCCAATACCGGGACCAGGAAAGAGAACGATTGGTGGCACGCGGCCTATCTCACTCAGCCTCTCGACAGCCCGGACGGAAAGAAACTCCCTCTCATCTCCGTCAGAGGCAACCGGTTCGTCGATCCCACCGGCAAGCCGATTCTATTCCGCGGCGTCAGTATCGCCGATCCCGATAAGACCGAGAGCCAGGGCCATTGGAACAAGAATCTTTTCGTCAAGGTCAAGGAGACCGGGGCCACGCTGGTGCGCATTCCGGTCCACCCGGTCGCGTGGCGCGGGCGCGGAGCGAAGAATTACCTCGCCCTGCTCGACCAGGCCGTGCAGTGGTGCACCGATCTCGGCCTCTACGTGGACATCGACTGGCACTCCATTGGCAATCTGAAGCAAGGGCTGTTCCAGGACCCGATGTATGAGACAAGCATGGCCGAGACATTCAACTTCTGGCGGATCGCCGCAGCCCATTTCAGAGGGAATCATACCGTAGCATTCTTCGAGTTATTCAACGAGCCCACGGTCTTCTTCGGCCAGCTGGGATCGGTGTCATGGGAAGATTGGCGGCAGATCAACGAGGATATCATCTCGCTCATCCGCTCCTATGACAAAGAGAAGGTCCCGCTTGTCGCCGGGTTTGACTGGGCCTATGACCTAACTCCTCTGAGGATAAGTCCCATAAGAGCTGATAACATCGGATATGTTACCCATCCCTATCCGATCAAGAGACCGAAGCCGTGGCCGCCCAAGTGGGAAGAGGATTTCGGCTTCGCTGCCGATCACTACCCGATCATTGCAACCGAGCTTGGCTTCGACTCAGGCGACGGCACCAGGGAACAGGGTATCGATTACGGCAACCAAATCACGGGCTACCTCGAATCGAGGGGCATCAGCTGGATCGCCTGGTGCTTCGATCCGGAGTGGGGCCCGACCATGATCTCCTCGTGGGATACATTTCAACTTACCGACGAGGGTAAGTTTTTCAGCGATGTTATGCGTTCCAAGGCGGCTGTGCAGTCCCCGGCGGCGGACAAGTAACTTCGCGTCGAGCGCATATCCGGCGGCTTCTCCCATGTCCCGGAAACGGGACCCTTCGACAGACTCAGGGCAGGCTCTGATACGCCCTGCCGCCTGCCATATCCCCTGAGGGTAGGAGAGGGTGGGGAGGTATGGACCGGGCAGATACCTGACAGATTGGACCGGGAAGATTCCCGCCGCCGCTCGCCATCTTTCCGCATCCTGACCTGTGTATATTGTGCGCCAGCGAAGGTAATTATCAGCAAGAGCCAGCGCGCTCTCCTCAAGGGAAGAGAGACGCGACGGGCCTCCGGCCGCTTCAGGACACAGGGATTCTGAAACTGAAGGGAAAGACTGCACCAGACGCTCGCCTGCGTTGGCGCGCAACCGCAAAACAGGTCGAGGCATTCACCCCGGCATGCTTCGCTCGTTGAAAGAGTTCCGCTCTAAATGGGGCCTTGCGGCACAAACACCCGCAGCCGTACCTGCCACTTGGTGCTCTGGCCGGGCTTCAGCGTCACCATGTGGGTGTCCATCCTGCCCCACTCCTTGCCAAACGGGTCGGCAAAGTTGTACTGGTGCTCGATGGCTACGTAGCTCTTGTCCGGCGGCGCGTACATCTGGATAGTCCTGATCTCAAGCGATGAGCCTTCTATGTTGACCCCATAGTGCGCGGCCGGATCGACGATCTGCACCGTAGCGAGGCCGTTGTTCCAATCGATATGGCTCCAGTTGTCGTCGAAGTAGTCGTTTCCAAGCAGGGTTCCTCCCACCCCGCGGAAGTCGTACTTGGTCCCATCGACGGACGAAACCTGGCCGGTGGGGAAGACATTGTCGTAGTTGTCCACCTCGGCTACGTTCGAGGCGGGAATGCGCACCCTGACCTGCGAGCGATCACCGGAGGGCAAATTGAAGTAGGGGTGCCAGGCGATGGCCATAGGCTCATCGACACGACCCACGTTCTTGGCCACGACGGTGGCTTCCATGACGTCGGCGGCCAAGCGTACGGTGATTTCCAAATCGGTCTGCGAGAGCCAGTGACCGCCAAAGTCTCCGGCATGGATAATGCCCGTGGCCTCCTCGCCGCCGCCGGCTTTTTTGACGGTGATCTGGTCGGTCTTGGTCTTGAGAATCAGCCCGTGCATGGCGTGGCGCTCGGCGCCCGGCATGGTGCCGATGTTGTTGGCCGGCAGGGTGAGCGTGTGGCCTTGCCACTGCGTGGTCACCGTCTTGCCGTCAGCTGAGAGCTTGCCGCGAATCCGGTTGGGATAAGGAACCAGGAAGGCCGCGCCCAGCCGGTAGCCAAGATTGCCAAACGCGTCGTCGTCCACGTCCAGCATCTTTTTGGCGCCGTCCAGGCCGGGCGAGGCCAGCATCTCCACTTCGCCCTTGCCGGGGAAGTTGGCGGTGATCTGCAGGATCTCCATGCCGCGGCCGGGCGCGAGTGTAACGCTGGCGAACTCGGGCTTGGATTTGCTGAAGCCGTTGCGCGTCAGGGTGACGACCTTCTGGCCACCGATCTCGGTCACGGCCTGGGCGTAACCCGCAAGGTCGAGCGGACCCGCCATCAACGCTGGCAAGGCAATAGAGAGCAGGATAAGTGTGCGAATCAATGGGTTCATCTCAGTCCATCCCTGAAAAGTGCGATTGATTTCTCCGGGGCCCGTTCCGGCCCAGTGGCGGAGCTACCTTACCGCCGCGGAGATGCGTAGTATCGATTGTGAGCCATTCTACGCCAAGCCGGGTACTGTTAACATCAAAACTCTCGATCGGCGTACTTTAATCGGCAATCGCGAAGCCGTGGGTGCGGCATCCCAATCCGCGGCCCGTTCTCCGGTTCCGGATTTCCCACCCCGCAATCCACAGGCTTCCAACCCTCCCCCGCACCGTACACTACTTCTTTGTCGTGCCCATCACGGGTGCGTGGATTGAAATAAGCGAGGAGACGACGCCCATGGCCTACCCAGCGAACTACCGATACACCCGCGAACATGAATGGATCGCGCCCGATGGCTCCGTCGGCATTACTGATTACGCGCAGAACTCCCTGGGCGACATCGTCTATGTGGACATGCCCAAGGTCGGCGATCCGGTCATCGCCGGCGCCGCCTTCGGCTCCGTCGAGAGCGTGAAGGCTGTGAGCGACCTCTTCTCGCCCGTCACCGGCACGGTCACCGCCGTCAACGAGGAGCTGAAATCCTCACCCGACAAGATCAACGAAGCGCCCCACGAAGCCTGGATCGTCAAGGTCGCGATCGCCGATCCCTCCCAGCTCAACGCCCTGCTCGACGCGGCGGCCTACGAGGCGTTTATCGCGGAAGAGAGCTAGAACAAGCTGCTAGCTGCTAGCTCCTAGCTTGTATTTAGTAGCTGAAAGCTGCATTGACTTACCATGGATTCTCTCTCGGCAGGCCGTACCGTTGCCTGCCCCACAGGCTTTTAGCTGGAAGCTAGAAGCTAGAGGCTAGAAGCTGAAATGCGCTACCTGCCCAAATCGCCCGCCGAACGCCAACAGATGCTGGCCGAGATAGGCGCGGCCGCCATCGACTCGCTTTTCGCCGTCATCCCTGCCGAGTACCGGCTCGACCGCGACCTGGCCGTACCCCGCCAGCACGCGGAGAGCGAGATCGTCGGCTACTTCCGCGCCGCTGGCAAGAAGAACGCCACCGACTACGCCAGCTTCCTCGGCGCCGGAGCTTATCGCCACTACAGGCCCGTCATTATCGACGCGCTGGTCCAGCGCGGAGAGTTTCTCACCAGTTACACGCCCTATCAGGCGGAGATAACTCAAGGCACGCTGCAAGCTATCTTCGAGTTTCAGACCATGATTGCCGAACTAACCGGCATGGACGTGGCCAACGCCAGCATGTACGACGGGTCGACGGCCGCGGCCGAAGCCGTCATGATGGCCGTCCGCGTCACCGGGCGGCACAAGGCTGTCGTGGCCGCGACCGTCCATCCCGAGTACCGCGAAGTCCTGGCCACCTACGCCAGGCATCAGGGTATGCCCACGGCTTTGGTTGGCTATGACCGCGAGACGGGCCGCATCGATCTTGCGGCTCTCGAAGCGGCCGTCACGGAAGAGACAGCGGCCGTGCTGGTGCAAAGCCCCAACTTCTTCGGCGTGATCGAAGACATTCCCGCCATCGCGGCCATCGCCCACGCCAAGGGCGCGCTGTTCATCGTCGCCATTGCGGAGGCGGTCTCGCTGAGCGTGGTTCGCCCGCCGGTCGAGGCCGACATCGTCAGCATGGAGGCGCAATCCTTTGGCGTGCCGTTGAGCTACGGCGGCCCGTACTGCGGCGTCATCGCGGCCAAGGAGCAGTACCTGCGCCAGATGCCGGGGCGCCTCGTCGGCCAGACCGTCGATTCGAATGGGAACAGGGGATTCGTGTTGACGCTTTCGACGCGCGAGCAGCACATCCGCCGCGAGAAAGCTACATCGAACATCTGCACCAACCAGGCGCTGGTGGCGCTGATGGCCACCATCTTCCTCACCGTCTACGGCAAGGAAGGAATTCGCGAACTGGCCGAGCATAACCTGGCCAAAGCCGCCTACGCCGCGGCAACCTTGAGCGCGCAGCCCGGCGCGAAGCTGCTCTTCACTGGCGCGCCGCGCTTTCACGAGTTTGTTTTGCAAACCGAAGAGGCTCCGGCGGCGTGGAGCCAGCGCCTGATGGATGCAAGGATCGTCGGCGGGATCGAGTTAAGCAAATGGTATCCGGAGTTACGCAACGCAACCCTTTGGTGCGCCACGGAGATGATTACCCGCGAGAACATCGATGCTGCTGCAAGTGTGCTGGCGCAGTCGAGGAAATAATCGAGCATGAACGGCGAAAACACAAAAACGCTCCTCAATGGCAAAAAGATAGCCAACCTTGACGCACGGAATCAGGCGTGGGAAAAAACCCGCGAACGTGGACCAGTCGCCTATATTCTCCGCGATATGCTGATTGCAGGTGTCTCCGTGTGCGTTTTTGAGGTTGGCTTTCGTGCCTACTCTCATCACCTCCCGTTGGGCAAGATGTTTTTGAATTCTATTGGCCCCATATTATGGGGCATATGTGGAGGCTTGATCGGTGGAATATTTGGCTGGAATATCAACGAAAACAGACACCAAAAAGCGCTCACACAGGATTTTTCGACAAATGAGATTCCGACAAGATAAAGTTTAACCGTTTTGCGGCGAGGCATGAAGAATGGCGATACCTGAAGTTACAATTTCGACCGGCAAAAAAGTCCGCCCCCACCAGACGCAGAACGAGGCGCTGGTGTTCGAGAAATCCTCTCCCGGCAAGCACGCTTACAAGCTGCCGCCGCTGGACGTGCCCGCGGTGGATGCGGCGGCGCTGCTTAGTGACGCGCACCGCAAGGTGCCGGCGGAGTTGCCGGAGCTGAGCGAGATCGAGATCGTGCGCCACTTCACGCGGCTTTCGACCTGGAACTACGCCATCGACCTGGGCATGTATCCACTGGGCTCCTGCACCATGAAGTACAACCCGCGCGTAAACGAGTGCGTGGCTCGCATCGAGGGTTTGGCCGAGGCGCATCCCTACCGGCCCGACTCGCTCGCTCAGGGCATTCTCGAGGTCATCGACCTGCTGCAGCGCTGCCTGCTGGAGATCACCGGCATGGACGCCATCACCCTGCAGCCGGCCGCCGGCGCCCACGGCGAGTTCACCGGCATCCTGCTGGTCCGCGCCTGGCACGAGTCGCTGGGCAATCCCCGCCGCAAGGTGCTCATCCCCGACTCCGCCCACGGAACCAATCCCGCCACCGCCGCTATCTGCGGCTACACGGTGGAGAACCTCAAGTCAAGCGCCGAAGGCGGGATTGATCTGGAGGCTCTCGCGCGCCAGGTGGACGAGGAGACCGCCGCGCTGATGCTGACCAACCCCTCGACGATCGGGGTTTTCGAGAGCCAGATCCACAAGATCGCGGAGATTCTGCACGCCAGGGGCGCGCTGCTCTACATGGACGGCGCCAACATGAACGCGCTGGTGGGCAAGGCGCGGCCCGGCGACTTCGGCGTGGACGTGATGCACCTGAACCTGCACAAGACCTTTTCCACGCCCCACGGCGGCGGCGGTCCGGGCTCCGGACCGGTAGCCTGCAAGGCATTCCTTGAACCGTTTCTGCCCGTTCCGGTTCTCGTCCGCACGGCAGGGACTGAGGGACTAGGGACCGAGGGACTAGAGGCGACCGGGAATCTGCATTGGGACTACGATCGGCCGCAATCCGTGGGCCGGGTGCGCGCCTTCTACGGCAACACCGGCATGTTCATCCGCGCGCTGGCTTACATCCTGGCCAACGGCCCCGACGGCCTGCGCCAAACCACGGAAGACGCGGTGCTGAACGCCAACTACATTCGCAAGAAGCTGGAAGACGTGTACGAGCTGCCCTACAAGACCGGCTCCATGCACGAGGTGGTCTTCAGCGACAAGCGCCAGGCCGCCAAGGGCGTAAAGACCGGCGAGATCGCCAAGCGGCTGATCGACTACGGCTTCCACCCTTACACGGTCAGCTTCCCCATGATCGTCCACGGTGCGCTGATGATCGAGCCCACCGAGAGCGAGTCGCTGGAAGAGCTGGACCTGTTCATCGCCGCCATGGGCTCCATCGCCCGCGAGGTGGAAGAGACGCCGGACCTCGTGAAGTCCGCGCCCCACTCCACGCGCGTCTCGAAGCTCGACGAGGTGCAGGCAGCCAGAAAGCCCATCCTCCGCTGGCGACCGGCGGAGTAGGCGCTATCCCGCCAACCCGCCCTTCGTAAAAGAACAGACTGCGGGTTCTTCGACTCCTCCAAGCTGCGCTCGGAGTCGCTCAGGATGACGCCTGGGCGGGTGCAACAGGGACTGAAAGGACGACCGGATCGGACGCCCAGCGCGTGAACCAGCGTTTAAGATAATCTGCATGGAAACGACAACGATTGCCGGCATGGAGGTTTCCCGCATCGGTCTGGGCACCTGGGCCATCGGCGGGCTGGACTGGGGCGCAATCCCTGACGAAGTGGCCGTCGCCACCTGCCTCAGCGCCGTCGAGCGCGGCATCAACCTCATCGACACCGCGCCCATCTACGGCCACGGACGCTCCGAGGAGATCGTCGGCAAGGCCATGCGCGCCCACGGCGGCCGCGAGGCCTTCTACATCGCCACCAAGGCCGGCCTCGACTGGACCGCCCGCGGCGTCTTCGCCAACTTGACCGCTGCCCGGCTGCGGCGTGAGCTGGAAGACAGCCTCCGCCGCCTGGGGACCGACTACATCGATCTTTACCAGGCGCACTGGCCGGACATGCGCGTGCCGGTGGCCGAAGTTGCCGCCGTGATGGGCGAGTTCCTGCGCCAGGGCAAGGTGCGCGCGTTGGGCGTGAGCAACTTCAACGTCGCGCAGATGGAGGAGTTTCGCTCCGTTGCTCCGCTGGCCTCGAACCAACCGCCCTACAACCTCTTCGAGCGTCAGGTCGACGATGCGATTCTGCCCTGGTGCGCGGCCAACGGCGTGGCCGTGCTCACCTGGAGCACGCTCTGCCGCAGCCTGCTGGCCGGCCGCATCCGTCGCGGCATGAGCTTCGACGCCAAAGACATTCGCAGCGTGGACCCCAAGTTTCAGGAGCCGCGCTTCAGCCAGTACATGACGGCCGTGGAGCGGCTGACGGCCTTGGCCCGAGAGCGCTACGGCAAGACGGTGCTGGAGCTGGCCGTCCGCTGGGTGCTCGACCGCCCCGGTGTCAGCGTAGCTCTGTGGGGCGCCAAACGCCCAGAGCAACTGGATGCCGTCGAAGGCGTGCTGGGCTGGAAGCTCGATGCCAGCGCCATGGCAGAGATCGACCGCATCGTGGAAGAAGCCGTCACCGACGCCGTCGGGCCGGAATACCTGTCGCCGAAAGTGCGGGATGACTGATCTCTGCTGTGGTATGCGCTAAGAAGGCCTGCGGCGGTTTCACCCGCCGGCACTCCTATCCAACTGATAGCTGGATATTCAGAGAGATACTGCGGCATGCACAGAATGCCGCGGCATTCCAATCCGCCGCCTTGCCCGCTTCATCCTTTAAAGCGCATACTTCCTGAACCGGTCCGCCACAGAGGCCGCCAGAAAAACATTAGAGCATTTCTCCTATTGCTGTAGAGCATTAAATGGGAGGCGGAACCACGCTTGTGCATCCTCGGCAGTGAGCAGGGGCAGCAACTGAGCAATGGCCTGATCGAGAGCCTCTTTGGTCCGCGCTT
>Ga0326727_10008844_pt1 | contig 25250 bp, 23 predicted proteins | sample MB2enrmetagenome_FD_207643 | JGI IMG/M metagenome (GOLD analysis project Ga0326727, IMG submission 207643) | Lab enriched peat soil microbial communities from McLean, Ithaca, NY, United States - MB29MY | ecosystem: Environmental > Terrestrial > Soil > Wetlands > Peat | place: USA: New York... | reverse complement strand
CTCTGCCTGCCCCGGGGAGGCCAGGAGCCTGCCCCGGCGGAAGCCGGGGCCGCTTCGGGTCTCGACCCTTGGAACAAGTCCAGGGTCAGGCTCTCTCCCGCACGCGGCAGAGGTGGATTTGGATGCGATCGGCACCAGAGTGCGGAGCGGGCGCATACCAAGGCCATGGACCGTGAGGCGGTGCGCTTTGGATGGCGCTACGGCGACGCATGCACTCGGTGCATTTGCGTCAATCTGCGAAATTTGCGGCCATGATTCTTGCTTGGTTGGTGCCGGGAGCACCTGCGGTCCCCGGGGAGATTACCGCGGCGCTGGGCGCACCCTCACCCTCACCCTCGCCGCTGCGCGTCTCGACCTCTCCCGCGAAGAGCGGGAGAGGTGGATTTGCCCAGAGGTGGTCAGCAAGAGGATGGCCCGGCCATGACGGGAGCTAAGGCGTCAATAGGATTTCGGCAGGTCCAGCACGCGCTCGGCGAGATAGCTGAGGATCAACTGCGAGGTGATCGGGGCAATGCGGGTGACCATCGCCTCGCGCAGATAGCGCTCCACGTGGTACTCCTGCGCGTAGCCCATCCCGCCCAAGGTCAGCACCGCGCGCTCGCAGGCGCGGTAGCCCGCCTCGCCGGCGAGGAATTTCGCGGCGTTGGCCTCGGCGCCGCATTCCTGGCCGGCGTCATACAGCCAGGCGGCCTTCAGCATCAGCAGGTTGGCGGCCTCCAGCTCGGCCCAGGATTCGGCCAGCGGGTGCTGGATCGACTGGTTCTGCCCGATCGGGCGGCCGAACACGATGCGTTCGCGGGCGTAACGGGCGGCGCGGGCGAGGGCGACGCGGCCGATGCCGATCGCCTCGGCGGCCACCAGCGCGCGTTCGGGGTTCAGCCCATGCAGCAGGGCGCGGAAGCCTTCGCCTTCCTCGCCGATGCGGTCCTCGACCGGCACCTCCATGTCCTCGAAGAACACCATGTTCGAATCGACGGCGTGACGACCCATCTTGTGGATCAGCCGCACATCGGCGTGGGCGCGGTCGAGCGTGGTGTAGAACAGCGTCAGGCCGTGCGACTTGCGCTTCACCTTGTCGAGCGGCGTGGTGCGCGCCAGCAGCAGGATCTTGGTGGCACTTTGCGCCGTCGAGGTCCACATCTTGGTGCCGTTGACCCGGTAGCGGTCGCCATGGCGGTCGGCGCGGGTGGAAATCTCGGTGGTGTTGAGGCCCGCGTTCGGCTCGGTGACGCCGAAGCAGGCGCGGTCCTTCCCGGCGATCAGCGGCGGCAGCATGCGCTGCTTCTGCTCCGGCGTGCCGTGCACCACGACGGGGTTGAGGCCGAAGATGTTGATGTGGATCGCCGAGGCGCCGGACATCGCGGCACCCGATTCGGCGATCGCCTGCATCATGATGGCGGCCTCGGTGATGCCGAGGCCGGCGCCGCCGTATGCCTCGGGCATGGCGATGCCGAGCCAGTTGCCCTCGGCCATCGCGGCGAAGAAGCCGTCGGGGAAGGTGGCGGTGCGGTCGCGTTCCAGCCAGTAGTCGTCGCCGAAGCGGGCGCAAAGGCGCAGCACCTGCTCGCGGATTTCGCGCTGCGCGTCGGTGAGGGTGAAATCCATCGTCTGGGGTCCAGGTGGTTGGTAGTGTCCGCCTTCATCGTAGTATCCTGCGCCGCGAGCGAACAGGGCGGCGCCGGCGCGAAAGGGTGCCCAGCGTGACAACGACCCGGCGTGAAAAGTACCCGGCAAGGAAGGGTCCGATGACCAGGACGAAGGCTGCGATGACCGAGACGCTGTACGAGCACGATTTCTATGCGTGGTCCACGGAGCAGGCCGGGTTGCTGCGCGCCGGCAAGCTCGCCGAGGCCGACATCGACCATATAGCGGAAGAGATCGAGAGCATGGGTCGGAGCGAGAAGCGCGAACTGGTCAACCGGCTCGTTGTACTGTTGTTGCACCTGCTGAAGTGGCGGTTTCAGCCCGGACTGCGCGGCAATAGCTGGCGATTGAGCATCGAGGAGCAGCGTTATCGCCTCGAGGTTCACCTGAATGACAATCCCAGTCTGCGATCGATGCTGGATGTGGCGGTGCGCGATGCCTATCGATTGGCATTGATCGAGGCGGAGCGGGAGACCGGACTTGCGCGCGAAACCTTTCCCCCGGTGTGCCCGTTTGCGTTCGAGCAGGCGATGAGCGCCGATTTCTGGCCGGAATGAAGGTCGCAGAAGCCCGTGAAGGGGTGGTTTCGCCGCCGCCGGCAGGATGCTGGTTGGCGCGCGGATAAGGCGAGGACCCGATGTACACCCAGGCATTGAACACGGCGGAAACACTCGAGGTCGAAGCGTCCGCGGCGGCGGACCGGTTCCAGGCGCGCATCGACGCCGAGGACCGGATCGAGCCGAACGACTGGATGCCGCCCGCCTATCGGCGAACGCTGGTGCGCCAGATCAGCCAGCACGCGCATTCCGAGATCGTCGGCATGCTGCCGGAGGGCAACTGGATCACCCGCGCGCCCTCGCTGCGGCGCAAGGCGGCGCTGCTGGCGAAGGTGCAGGACGAGGGCGGTCACGGGCTGTATCTCTATGCCGCGGCGGAGACGCTGGATGTGACGCGCGAGGCGCTGGTCGAGCAGTTGCTCGACGGGCGGGCCAAGTATAGTTCCATCTTCAACTATCCGACGCTGACCTGGGCGGATATCGGCACCGTTGGCTGGCTGGTCGACGGCGCGGCGATCATGAACCAGATCCCGCTGTGCCGGTGTTCTTATGGGCCTTATGCGCGGGCGATGATCCGGATCTGCAAGGAAGAAAGTTTCCACCAGCGCCAGGGCTTCGAGATCATGGTCACGCTGTGCCAGGGCTCGGCCGAGCAGAAGGCGATGGCGCAGGACGCACTGAACCGCTGGTGGTGGCCGGTGCTGATGATGTTCGGTCCGCCGGACGGCGAGTCGCAGCACTCCGACGCCTCGATGCGGTGGAAGATCAAACGGTTCAGCAACGACGAGCTGCGGCAGAAGTTTGTCGATGCGACGGTGCCGCAGGCGCAGTATCTCGGGCTGACTGTTCCGGATGCGGAGCTGCGGTTCGACGCGGCGGCGGGACATTGGATGTTCGGTGCGATCGACTGGTCGGAGTTTCGCCGCGTGCTGGCCGGCGATGGGCCGTGCAACCGCGATCGCTTGGCGGCGCGGCGGCAGGCACATGCCGAGGGCGCGTGGGTGCGCGAGGCGGCACTGGCGCATGCGGCGAAGCAGCGGGCGCATGCGGCATGAGGGGGGCGGCATGAAGGGGGCGGCGTGAGATGACCGAGGCTGCGACGCCGCTGTGGGAGGTGTTCATCCGGGCACGCAACGGTCTGGCGCATCGCCATGTCGGGTCGGTGCATGCCGCCGACGCGGCGATGGCGCTGTCGGCGGCACGCGATGTCTATACGCGGCGGGGCGAGGGGCTGTCGATCTGGGTGGTGCCGTCAGCGGCGATCACCGCCTCGGATCCCGCTGACAAGGACATGCTGTTCGAGCCGACAGGCTCGAAGATCTATCGTCATCCGACATTCTATGAGGTGCCCGACGAGGTCGGGCACATGTAACGATGGCAACGACCTCCATCGTTGTCACTGAGACGCCGTTGCTGACGGTGCTGCTGCGCCGGGCGGATGACGCGCTGGTGCTGGCGCACCGGCTGAGCGAATGGACCGGCCACGCACCGAGCCTGGAGGAGGAACTGGCGCTGGCCAACCTCGCGCTCGACCTGATCGGCCAGGCGCGGGGGCTGTACCAATACGCTGGCGAACTGAGCGGTTTTGACGAGGATCAACTGGCGTATCTGAGGGACGCGGGTGGCTTTCGCAACTGCCTGCTGGTCGAGCAGCCGAACGGCGATTTCGCCCGCACCATCGTGCGACATGTGCTGTTCACCGCGTTCAGCGATGCGTTCTGGCGGGCGGCGACGGCGTCGCGCGACGCGAGGCTCGCGGCGATCGCCGGCAAGGCGGAGAAGGAGACCGCCTACCAGTTGCGCTATGCCGGCGCCTGGCTGGTGCGGCTTGGCGATGGGACGGATGAAAGCCATCGCCGGGCGCAGGAGGCGGTGGATTGGCTATGGCCGTACGTGGGCGAACTGTTCGAGGTGGATGACGCCGAGCAGGCGATGATCGCGGCGGGGGTGGTGCCGGATGCGGCTGCGCTGCGGGACGGCTGGCGGCGCACGGTCGAGGGGCTATTGGCGCGCGCCACGCTGCGCTTGCCGGAGGATGGCGCGATGCAGAGCGGCGGACGGCGCGGGGTGCATTCCGAACATCTCGGCCACCTGCTGGCGGAGATGCAGGTGCTGCCGCGGACCTACCCGGGTGCGCAATGGTAGCGGGCGCGGTGCCAAAGGACGCGGTGCAAAAGGACGCGGCGGAAAACCGACGCGCCGCGGCGTGGGCCGCCGCCGCTTCCGTGCCGGATCCGGAACTACCGGCAGTGACGATCGAGGATCTTGGCATCCTGCGGGATGTAACGTTGCGCGAGGACGGACGGGCGGAGGTGACGATCACGCCGACCTATAGCGGCTGCCCGGCGATGACCGTGATCGCCTTCGATATCGTGCGGGCGATGGATGCAGCGGGGTTTCCGGATGCGGTCGTGCGGACCGTGTTGGCACCGGCGTGGTCGACCGACTGGCTGACTGCGGCGGCACATCGCAAGCTGGCGGAGGCGGGGATTGCGCCGCCTCGGCCCGGCGCCCCGGCATGTCCGCGGTGTGGCAGCGCGACAACCGAAACGATCAGCCCGTTCGGGGCGACCGCCTGCAAGGCCCTGCACCGCTGCCTGGCGTGCCGCGAGCCGTTCGAGGCGTTCAAGTGCCACTGAGACGCTTGCCACTCGGACGCTTACCACTGAGACGCTTGCCACTGGGACGATTGCCACTGGGACGCTTGCCACTGGGACGATTGCCACTGGGACGCTTGCCAGTGGGACGCTTGCCAGTGGGACGCTGGATTACGCGGCGCCTTCCGGGAGCCCACCTCACGCGGTCGGTTCGCCCGGCTCCGCCTCCTGTTCCAGCCGCCAAACATGCCCGATCGGCGAGCCCGGCAGAGGGGTCCCTTCAACGGCATGGACACGGATGGCCAGCTTCGTGCCGAGGACGTTCAACTGGCGATACAGGCCGGTCGCCGGCGCTGGCGAGCCGGGGAGATGTTCTGCGTTGTTTGTCATGCGCCATGAAAGCGCGAATCTGCGGTCGGCGGTTTGCGCTGGATCAATGCGGATGCGATCAGCGTCAACCCGGGTGCAACCTTTTTCCGATAGTTTTATCGCCGTCCGGAGGTTGTCCCAACTTCCATCCTGACACCGCGGGCGGGCGGACGGTGCCCCTCCTCTGCCCGCCCGCGGCCGCTCAGCGCAATCAGTCCCGGTCTTGATGGGTCGCTATCCTGGCGGTGCCGAGTGGCCGCGCGTGCAGTGGCCTGCCTCAGGCGTAGGCTTGAGCTCAGGCGGCGCGGGCTGGGCGAGGTCCGCCAGTTCGCCCGCTGTCCGCCAGAATGCTGAGGTCCGAGGAATTGTCGTCGTTCACCTGATCCGACGCGGCCGGCACGCCGCCGATGTAGTCCAGCGCCTGATCAACCCGCGTCAACGCCGCCGCCTCCTGCTGGAACACCAGACCCATCCACGACCCCTCCATGCGGACCACGCGGGCAGACACCGCCCCTTCGCTGCCCGGCAGCACCAAAGTCAGGTTGCTGCCGCACGCCGCCTGGAGGTCGCATTCCACCGCCGCGCCGCCGCGCGAGATGTCGCGGATCCGCGCATCGATCTCGGGCCGGCCCGGAAGCTGCAACCGCGCAAGCAACCCGCGTCCGTCGATCCGCTCGTAGCGGCGACGCTGCGCCTCCTCGGTGCGGGTCAGCGCGGTGAGGAACTGCGTCAGCTCGTTCTGCAACGTCTCAGCCGTGCTGTTGATCTGATTGGCGCCGTCGAGCACCTCTGCCCCTTTGCTGACAGCGGTTTCCGCCATGGTGGAGACATCCTGCATGGCGTGCGCCGTCTGCTCGGTCGCCGCGGCGACGGTTTGCACGCTGGCGACGATGTCGCCGGTCACCTCGGCCTGGTGGTCGACGGCGGCGGCGATCGCGACGGCCACTTGGTCGACTTCGCCGATGGCGTTGCCGACCTCGCGGACTGCAACCACCGCTTCCGCCGTTGCGGCGCGAATGGCAACGATCTGCGCGGTGATTTCGGCGGTGGCGCGCGCGGTCTGGCCGGACAGCGTCTTCACCTCGCTCGCGACCACGGCGAAGCCCTTGCCCGACTCGCCGGCGCGCGCCGCCTCGATCGTTGCGTTCAATGCAAGAAGATTGGTCTGTCCGGCGATGGCGGCGATCAGCTTCACCACGTCACCGATCCGCTCGGCGGCCTTGGCGAGCTCGGCCACTTTGGCGTTGGTGACTTCCGTTCGGCCGACCGTCACGCGCACCGCATCGGTGGCGCGCGAGACCTGGTGGCTGATCTGGCTGGTGCTGCTCGACATGCGTTCGGCGGCATCGGTCGCGGTGGCCAGGTTGCGGCTGGAGGTGGCGGCCGCCGCGGCGGTCTGCTCCGCCAGTACGTGGGTGCGCCCCGCCGCGCCCGACATGTCGTTCGTGTGCGCGTGCATCGTCTCGGCGAAGCGTTTCAGTCCGGCCATCACGCCGGACGCGGAGGTCCCGAAATCCTGGGTGTGGCGATCGATCGCCGCCTGCCGGTGATCCTTCTGCTTGCGGATCTGCTCGGTCTCGGCCCGCGCCTGCTGCGCCGCCTGGGCATTGCGCCGGAACACCAGCAGGGCCTGGGCCATGCGGCCCACCTCATCGCGCCGGTGCGTGTCCGGAACATCCGTGGTCAGGTCGCCACCGGCAAGCGCCGCCATCGCGCGGGCCAGGCGCATGAGCGACGCGGTGATGTCGCGGCTGATCAGCCACGCAACCAGGGTGGCGGCGAGCAGCACCGCGAGGCCGATCTCGCAGAGCTGCAACAGGACATGATGGAAGGCGGCGCCGATATCGTCGTAATATGCGCCCGTGACGAACACCACGTCCCAGGGCCGGAAGCGCTCGACGTAGCCGACTTTCGGCTGGCGCGTCGTTTCGCCGGGCTTCGAGTATTCCCAGTTGATCACGCCGCCGTCGATGCTGCGCAGCGCGTCGGCCTGCAGGTCCACGATGGAGCGCCCGCTGGCGTCCTTCGAGGTGGTGTGGGTGCCCTCCAGCTTGGGCGTGTCGCCCTTGGCAACGTAGATGCCGTTGTTGTCGAGGATGAACAGATAGCCGATGCCATCGTCGTAGCGCATGGCGTGCACGATGTCGCGCATGCGCCCGATCGCCTGGTCGTGCGTGATGTGGCCGGCGGCGACCTCGGCTTGCAGCGCGCGGGCGATCGCAATGGCGCTGTCGTCGATGGCGCGCAGCTTGTCGATGCGGTCGGCCATCATGCGGCGATCGGCGCTGGAGGCGCTGAAACCGATGGTTGCCAGCACGGCGAGCAGGGCAAGTCCGAGCAGCAGGAACAGTTTGGTTCGGATCGTGAGGTTGGCCAGCACCGACATTGGGTGATCCCGCGACATGTCTCGCGACGCTTTGCCGCGGCCCGGTTTAGCGGGGGGTTGATGAAAATCGCGTTAATGCGTGGGGAAGCGGGGGGGGGGCGGCGAATGTCCTGGCGTCGAGCGGCGGCGACAGCATCACCGCGATACCGTCCGGCGTGCCGAGCGTGGGACCGACGATCACGCACGCCTGCCGGCAGAGCAACACGGTGATCATCGTCACCGTGGCGCACGATGCCGGCACCGACGTGATCGTGCCGCTGCAAGCGGTGAACGGGGTTGGCTGGGCGGTGAGGGATGGCGGCAATGCGGCGAGCCCGGGGACCGTCCGAACGGCGACGGCCTGCGCGCGCGTCGATGCGACGCATCTCCAGGTGACGCTTGGATCCGCGCTGACCTCGGCAAGCTCCGGGTGCCTGCTGTTCTACCCCTACGGTAACACCTGGATTTATCGCGGCAAAGCGGTGACGGACAATTCCGCGTCGGTGGAGCGGCCGGCCGGGTGGACATCGGCGCGGACCTCGGCAGCTTCTGGGATTGGAACCTGCCCGTGCAGGCGACTGACGCGCCGATCCAGCTCAGCGATAGCCCGACATGACGGGAGGACCGCATGGCGGCTGACTGTCCGGTCGAGGCCGCGGTGCGCGAGCCCGTGGCAGTCGTGGAAACGCTTCTTCTGACCGTCACCCGTTCGGTGGAAAAGCTAGCAGCCACGGTTGAAACGCTGTCCGAGCGGGTGAACCAGGAGAGGGGCCAGAATTCGGTCACATCGAGGCTGGACTCGGCGGTGATCACGGGCGGCGCGGGACTGGCCGGCGCGCTCATTATGATGTTGATCAACCTCCTCTTGCATCACGCACCATAGGCGCCGGCTCTGGGCCGGGGGAGGCCGGGTGCAGCAAATCCTTGAATTCTCCGCTCGGGCGGTGCCATCTACGGCCGCCTCGGGTGGATTTCGGTCCGTTCGCTTTCGGGCGCCTCGATAGGAACCGGACATTTAACCAACGGCTGGGCTAGGCCGTCGATGGGATGGCATTTTCGGGGCGCAAAGGTGGTGCGAGCGGACCATTGCCGGTTCGGCGCCGTCCGATGCTCGGTGTCAGAAAGGAACTAGGCGGCGCCCCGACATTCACTCAGAATCGACGATATGCCGATCTTGCAAAGGGGGTCCGGCGGTGAGCAGGAGCGCATCAGAAGCATTCTTAAAGACCCTGGCCGATCAGACTTTCCTGAAGCTCTGGACGATACCTAACACCTTCTATAAGCCCGGAAAGGAGATGACGGACCTCGTCATCCCCTTCGGCGACGATATCGTCATCATATCGGACAAAGCCTCTCACTTTAATCTTGAAACATCCGTTGAGGTTGCTTGGTCACGCTGGTGGCGCAGCGCGGTTGAAAAGAGCCTCAAGCAACTTGAGGGCGCCATGCGGACCGTCAGCCAGCGGCCGGCCTCGGTCTTCATGGACGCACACGCTAGGGTTCCAACACCGGTATTGCTCGGCCCGAGTGGAACGAAGAAGCTCCATCTGGTCGGTATCGCCCGCCCGGACCAGGACCCCAAGATCGTCCCAGCGCGATGGCGAGAACTGACCTATGTCGATGGGAACACCAGCAAGCCGTTCGAGATTGGGAAAATCGAGATTAAAGACGCAATCGTGCACCTGTTCGACGGCCCGACGATCAATCTGTTGCTGGAGACACTCGATACCGCTCCCGATTTAATTGCTTATCTTCGAGGCCGAGAGGCAGCATTGCGGACGGCTGGCACCTATGAATTTGTCGAGCGAGATCTGCTTGGGGCAGCGCTGATCGGGTGGGATCACGATCCTCTGGGGCGACCGTCTGTGCCGCCGCTCGACACAATCGTACCGGGCATTTGGGATGATTATGTGTCAAGCAATACCGCGGTTCGGAGGCGGGAGGCTGACCGGCCCAGCCGGATCATCGACGCTTATATCAACCAACAGTACGAGGAATTTGCCGCTGGGCGGTTTCTATACGGAAGCCCTAGGTTCGAACAGCACGAACAAGCCATGCGGCTGCTGGCTGCTGAGAGCCGGTTCGCGCGGCGCATGATCGCACACGAACTCTACGACATCTTAAACGAGGCGGATCGGACGACCTTCTGGGCGTCAACCGTCCCGTCGCCCACGGTGCCTCACCTGCGTTATGTCTGGCTGACCTATCCCAAGCGGCCGGCAGGGGGCAGCGTCGAACAATGCGACAAATACCTGATGCAGCACCTGCAGGATCACGTCCTTGTTGCGCAGGCACTATTCGAGCAAACACTGGTGATGGGAATTTGCCTTCCCAACAAGAGCGCGGACGATACCGCGACCTTCACCGTCCTGCATGATAAGGTGGTTTGGACGGAGGCTCATCAGCAACACGCCCTGCGTCTAAGGGCGGATGGCATATTCGCCCATCCTGAGGCGCTTCACCGCGTCCATTTTCGCTACGTGGCTCGGGCTTGCGGCTAAGATAGCGGCAGCCGGCAGCGCTACACCGAACTCCGGTGGCGAGTGTAGACCACTAAGCCGAATAGCTGCTCTTCGCAATAAAGATGGCACGCCGGACGTTCTAAATCGAGCGCAAAGCCACTTCGCCTCCGCGCAGGAACGACAGCTTTAGGCATCGGCGCCCCTATTTCCCGATGACTTGGTAGGGTCAATTCCGGCCGTGGCCGTACCAGCCAGCCTCCGCAGGAAACTTCTACATTCCGAGGTAACAATGTTCGTCAAACCGGGGCACCGGCAGGATGATTCCGCCCTCCCCCTGATCGTGCGCGGGCCAAACAGGCGGCTGTTGTCGCCACAAGGCGGGGAACGTGCCCGAGATCACTGTCTAGTACGGGCTCCCCCGCGATGGCGACTCGGTGCTGGCCGAACCGCCAGCCCCGTTGATGCCGCCGCCGCGACCGGCTGTGACGGCCACGGTGATGCCGCCGATGGTCGATCAGGCTGCCGCTCGCGCTGCGACCGACGCCCTTCGTGTTTCCCCCGCCGGCACCCGTCAGCGAGGCGCACCCGGCCGCTGCCGCCGAGCATGACGCGGCCGCGTCGCTTCCTGCCCACGCCGAACCCTTGGGTCCATCGCCCGAGGGCATACCTTTGGCGGAGACCAAGCCGTGAGCGAGAGCCCCGGATCCAAGTATTTCCCCCAGGCGCTCATTGTCGATGACCCTTGTCAAGCTGCGCAGCACCCGCGTTTGCACCGGCCGGTCGAGCGCCAGCAGTTCCGCGCGCGCGGATGGACGAAACGCGACGCGCCAGGTTATGGATCGGCGTTGAGATCGACGCCAAGCTCGCGGGCAATGTCTTCCATGGGGATTCCAGCCGGCCGGCCTCCCACCTCCCGCCTCCCATTGCATGAGCGCTTCATCGGCAACGCGAGACCAGTGCCCATCCTCCGCGTCGTCGTCCTCAAAGAATGCGGAGGTCGGCGATAGGCACCAGAGCTGCAACCGGCTTACCGTCACGGGTCAGCACAACCCAATCGTCGCCCCGTTCGACGTGCGCAACAGCATCGCGTAGCCGGTCGGGGACCGGTTCGAGAGGCAGCGGAATGCTGGCAATGACCGACATGACGGTGGCTCCTGCGGCAGGCGATATGCAGCGGCCGTCCGCACTTTGCGATGGGAATTGTCCGGGCGCGGAGCCGGCGCACGCACGGGCAGCCGGCCAGATGGCCGCCTCAGCCATAGCCTGCCGGGAACAGCGGGCAACAATCCGCCATCACCCCGGCGGCGACTGACGCGATCAATTGGACATGCGGCCATCGATTAAGCTAGAAAAACAAGCAAGCGTGCTGCTCCGGGTTGCGTTTGGTGCGCCAACGGTATTCCCGCGAACGGTGCGGAGCGACCCAGGAGACCGGCATGCTGACATTGGAGCGGATCACGCTGCGTCCCGACGTCATGGGTGGCAAGCCCTGCATCCGGGGCATGCGCGTCACGGTCGGCATGATCGTGGGGCAGATCGGCGCCGGACGTAGCATCGACGAAATCCTTGTGGATTATCCTTATCTGGAACACGAGGACATACTGCAGGCTTTGCGTTACGCTGCCTGGCGCGCGGAAGAGCGAGAGGTCGTGCTTAGCGACACGTGAAACTGCTGCTCGATATGAATTTGTCGCCACGCTGGGTGGAGTGGCTGGCGCATGCCGGCTACGCGTCGGTCCATTGGGCGTCGGTAGGTTCGGCGCGAGCGCCGGATGCAATAATTCTGGCATATGCGAAGGAACATGGCTTCGTGGTCGTGACGCAGGATCTTGACTTCGGCGCAATGCTCGCGGCGACGTCCGACGCACTGCCAAGCGTCGTCCAGATCCGAGCAGACAATGTCAGTCCAGATGCAATCGGCGACAATGTCGTCAAGGCACTGCGACAACTTGACGCTGAGCTGAGAAGTGGCGCTTTGGCCACTGTCGATCCGCTCCGCACGCGAATGACCCTTTTACCGCTGCGACGTGAGGATTAGACGACGCCCATCAATAAGCGGCTCATCGAGCGATGCCCGCGACCTATCAATCCGTCATGCCGGCGAAGGCCGGTGCCCACGACTTGTCTCTGTCGCAACAAATAAAGTCGCGGATACCGGCCTTCGCCGGCATGACGCTGAGGGCGCCGCCTCAGGCCCGCCCCCAGTCACCCACCGCCGCCCACCGCCAGCCGCACGCATTTGCGCATCACCGACGGCAGAGCCTCGGCATGCAGCGCAGCCACGGGCCGCAGAAACCCCGCGGCATCGATACCTTCCACCTGCGCGGCAAACACGTGCAGGCGCAGCTCGAAATGGGTGAAGCCGTGCCGCACCTCGCCGGCCGGGCGCCACTCGGCCGGCATCGGCGCGTGGCGCAGCGCCTCCTCGGCACCCCACGCGGTATCGCGCCAAATAGTGCCAGGCAGCTCGGTCATGCCGCCCAGCAGCCCCTGCGGCGGGCGCTGGCGCAGCAACACATGGCCGGCCGCATCGGTCAGCCAGAAATGTGCCCCATGCCGCAGCGGACGCAACTTTTTCGGCGACCGCCGCGGCAGTTCACCCGCGATACCAGCGCGCCGCGCGGCGCAACTGTCGCGCCATGGGCACAGCGCACAGGCCGGGTTGGTCGCGGTGCACAGTGTGGCGCCAAGATCGAACAGCGCCTGAGCAAAATCGGACGGCCGCGCCATCGCATCCGGATCGGTGCCCAGCGCGGCGGCGGCCGCCTGCAACGCGGGCTTGGCGGCGGGCAGCGGCGTCTCGATGGCGAACAGCCGCGCGGTGACGCGCTCCACATTGCCGTCGACCGGCACCGCCGGCAGGCCGAACGCGATCGCGCCGACCGCGGCGGCGGTGTAGGGGCCAATGCCCGGAAGTGCACGCAACCCCGCCAGGTCATGCGGGAACACCCCGGCCGCCACCACCGCCTGGGCGCAGGCGTGCAGGTTGCGCGCCCGTGCGTAATACCCAAGTCCCGCCCACGCGGCGAGGACCTCCCCGAGCGGCGCCCCCGCCAGCGCCTCGACAGTTGGAAACCGGGTTAAGAAGCTTTCATAGTAGGGTATCGCCGCGGTGACCGTGGTCTGCTGCAACATGATCTCGCTGAGCCAGACGCGGTAAGGATCGGCGACCTCGCCAGGGCGCGCGCGCCATGGCAGGTCGCGGCGGTGACGGTCATACCAGGTCAACAGGCAGGAGGCCGGAGCGATGGCGGCGAAAGACACGGCACCCGATATGACGGCCGCCGCGCGTCACGTCTACGGCCCACGCCCGGTTGGTGCGCTGGTGCCCGCCCTGACCCGTGCCGCATTCCGCCGCCGCGCCCCGGGCACCGCGCAGGTGCTGGCCGACTGGGACAGCATCGTCGGCCCGGCGCTGGCCGCGGTCACCCTGCCGCGTCGTCTCAGTGCCGGCACGCTGACCATCGCCTGTGCCGGCCCGATCGCCATGGAGCTGCAGCACCTGTCGGGCGAGCTGATCGCCCGCATCAACAGCGCGCTCGGTGCCCAGGTGGTCACCGCGCTGCGCTTCGTGCAAACCGCACTCACCGCCCCGATCGCCGTGCCGCCGCCGCCGATCTCCCCGCAAAGCGCCGCCCGCGCCGAGTCCGCCGTCGAGTCGCTGCCCGACGGGGAGCTGCGCGCCGCGCTGGAGGCGCTGGGACGCGCGGTTTTCGGTGCCGCCGAGACACGCCCCTCGACTCGCCGCATCGCCCGACGGTAAAACTACATGTAGAGGTAATCATGCCAATGCGACGCCGGACCCTACTATCGCTTGTTGCCATCAGTGGCCTGTCGCCCGCCCTCGCGCACGCCGAGGACCCCCGGCTGACCGAACGCGCGGTCGGCAATCCCGCCGCCAAGGTGAAGGTCATCGAGTGCTTCTCGCTGACCTGCACGCATTGCGCGGCGTTCGCCGCCGGGACGTTTCCGGAGGTGAAGGCCAAGCTGATCGACACCGGCAAGGTGTTCTACATCTTCCACGACTTCCCGCTGGACCAGGTCGCGCTGACCGCGGCGATGGTGGCGCGCGCGCTGCCCGCCCCGCGCTACGAGCCGTTCATCAGCGCATTGTTCGCCAGCCAGGACCGCTGGGCCTTCGCGCCGGGCGTGAACAGCACCGACGAGCTGTGGAAGCTCGCGGCACTGGCCGGCATGAGCCGCGCCACGTTCGACGCGACGGTGGCCGACACCGGGCTGCGCGACGCCATCCTGGCCCAGCAGAAGGCCGACGCGGCGCAGTGGAACATCGATTCGACGCCCAGTTTCATTATCAACGGCGAGAAACACGCCGGCGAAATGTCATATGATACCTTCGCAAAACTGATTCCGGACGCCTGAGCGCAAGCAGCGTCCTGGCGCCGTCGAGTTCGAACGCGATCCGAAATTGGGGAGCATCCTTTGCCCGTCAGCTTCACCCGCCTGCGCATCGCCGGATTCAAGAGCTTCGCCGAACCCGCGCATGTGGAGATCCGCGCGGGGCTGACCGGCATCGTCGGGCCGAACGGCTGCGGCAAGTCGAACGTGGTCGAGGCATTGCGCTGGGCGATGGGGGAGAACTCGGCGCGCAGCCTGCGCGGCGGGGAGATGGAGGACGTCATCTTCGCCGGCACCCAGGCCCGCCCGGCGCGCAACATCGCCGAGGTGACGCTGACGCTGGACGACACCGCCGGCGTCGCGCCGCCGCCGTTCCACGAGCAGCCGGAGCTGGAGGTGGTGCGCCGGATCGAGCGCGGCATGGGCAGCGCCTACCACGTGAACGGCAACGAAACCCGCGCGCGCGACGTGCAGACCCTGTTCGCGGACCTGGCGTCCGGCGCGCACAGCTCGGCGATGATCAGCCAGGGGCGGGTCGGCTCGCTGGTCGCGGCGAAGCCCGAGCAGCGGCGCATGCTGCTGGAGGAGGCGGCGGGCATCACCGGGCTGCACGCGCGGCGGCACGAGGCGGAGCTGAAGCTGCGCGCCGCCGAAACCAACCTGACGCGGGCGGAGGATCTGCGCGGCCAGTTGGAGGCGCAGCTTGCGGCGCTGAAGCGCCAGGCGCGGCAGGCCAGCCGGTATCGCAACATCTCGGGCGCGATCCGCACGGCGGAGTCGGAGCTGCTGGCGATCCAGCGCGCGGTGGTGGAGCGGACGCGCACGGCGGCGCAGGCAGCGCTGCACGCGGCCGGCTTGGCGGTGGCGGGCGCGACGGAGGCGGCGACCGCGGCGCAGGCCCGGGCGGCCGAGGCGCAGGCGGCCTTGCCGGCATTGCGCGAGGCGGAGGCGGCGGCGCGCACCGGGTTGGAACGCCACCGGGTCGCGCAGGAGCAGCTTGCTGGCGAGGAGGCCCGCGCCCGCGATGCGCTGGCCGAGGCGACGCGGCGGCTGGCGCACCTTGGCCAGGATCTCGGCCACGCAACGCAGTTGCGGCAGGACGCCGAGGCGGCGGAGGCGCGCCTCGTGACCGAGGATGCCGTACTGGCGGAGGCCGATGCCGGCCATGCCGCGCGGGCGGAGGCAGCGGCGCAGGCGGCGGATGCCGCGATCGAGGCGGTGCGGCTGGCTGAGGCCGCGACCAACCGCGCCACCGAGCAGGCGGCGGAAGCCGCGGCGCAGGCGCAGTCGGTCGGGCAGATGCTGGCGCAGGCCGAGCAGCGCGCACGGCGGGTCGCGGGCGAGCTCAGCCGGCTGTGCGCCGAGCATGATCGGCTGGCCGCCGAGGCGGTGGCGCCTGAGGCGCTTGCGGCGGCCGAGGCTGAGCAGGTGGCGACCGAGGCGGCGCTGGGAGCCGCGCGCGCGGCGCTGGAGCAGGCCGAGCAGGTCCGCGCCGGCGCCCAGGCGGCGCTGGCCACGGCGCGCGACGGCCAGGCGACGACGGAATCGACGCGGGCCCGGCTGGCCGCCGAGGCGCAGGCGCTGGCGGAAATCCTGGCGGTGAACGACGGCGAGCAGTGGCCGCCGATGGTCGATGCGCTATCGGTGCCGGCGGGTTTGGAGACGGCGCTGGGCGCGGCGTTGGGCGAGGAACTGTCGTCGGCGGCCGACCTGACCGCGGCCAGGCATTGGCGCGACCTGCCGCCCCTGGATCCGTTGCCGGGTCTGCCGGCAGTGGCGACGTCATTTGACAGCCTGGTGCAGGGGCCGCCGACATTGACCCGCGCGCTCAGCCAGATCGGGCTGATCGAGGACGAGGCCTCGGGCGACGCGTTGCAGGGTGCGCTGGCGCCCGGGCAGATGCTTGTCTCCGAGGAAGGCGCGGTCTGGCGCTGGGACGGCTACACCATCCGCGGCGGCACGCTGACGGCCGCGGCGGTGCGGCTGCAACAGCGCAACCGGCTGTCGATGCTGCGCGGCAACCTCGAGGACGCGGCGGCGTTGGCCGGCGCGGCGCGCGATCGGTATGTCGCCGCCTATGCCGCCGAGCAGAATGCGACGGTGGCCGAGCAACGGGCGCGCGCGGCGCGACGCGATGCGGAGCAGGCGGCCGAGCGGGCACGGCTGGCGGCGCAGCGGCTGCAGGCGCAGGCGACCACGGTAGGCGCCCGGCTGAACGCGCTGGGCGAGCAGATCAGCGCGCAGCGCGACGAACACGCCGAGGCTGGCGCGGCCGAGGCGCGGGCGCGGGCGGCGCGCGACGGGCTGGCCGACCTGCCGTCGTTGCGGGCGGCGGTGGAGCGGGCGCGGACGGCATTGGCGGAGGCTCGCGCGGCGGAGGCCGAGGCGCGCGGCGCGCGCGATGCCCTGGCACGCGAGCAGGCGGCGCGGCAGCAGCGGCGCGCGGTGATTGGCCGCGAGCGGACGGACTGGGCGGGGCGGGCGGCTGATGCCGCGGCGCGGGTGGCCGACCTTGCTGAGCGTCGGGCAGTGGCGGAAACCGAGCACGCGGCACTGGCCGAGGCGCCGGCGCAAATCGCCGCGCGCCGTGCCGCCGCGCTGGACGCGTTGGAGGCGGCGGAGGCTGCGCATCGGGCCGAGGCCGACCGGCTGACCACCGCCGTGACCGAGGCGACCGAGGCGGATCGCGCGGCCAGGAGTGCCGAATCGGCGCTGGCGGCGGCACGCGAGGCCCTGGTGCGCGCCGAGGGTGCCGCCGAGCAGGCCGATCACGCCTGGGGGGTGGTCGCGGAGCGCATCCTGGAGCGCCTCGGGGTCAATCCGGCGATGCCGGATCCGACGGCGGAGCTGACAGCGGAGACCGAGGAGAAGGCCCGCAAGCGGCTCGACCGGCTGCTCAAGGAACGCGAGGAAATGGGCCCGGTGAACCTGCGCGCCGAGGTCGAGGCCGACGAGGTGGAAAAGCAGATCGCCACGTTGGACGCCGAGCGCGACGAGCTGACCACGGCGATCGCCAAGCTGCGCGGCTCGATCGGGCATCTGAACCGCGAGGGGCGCGACCGGCTGAACGCGGTGTTCCAGCAGATCGACCAGCATTTCCAGTCGTTGTTCACCCGGATGTTCGGCGGCGGGCGGGCGCATCTGGCGCTGGTCGGCTCGGACGATCCGCTGGAGGCGGGGCTGGAGATTTATGCCCAGCCGCCGGGCAAGAAGCTGGCCACGCTGTCGCTGCTGTCGGGCGGCGAGCAGGCGCTGACGGCGCTGTCGCTGATATTCGCGGTGTTCCGCTGCAACCCGGCGCCGATCTCGGTGCTGGACGAGGTCGATGCGCCGCTTGACGATGCGAATGTGGAACGGTTCTGCAATTTGCTGGACGAGATGGTGCGGGAGACCGGGACGCGGTTTTTGGTGGTGACGCATCATCCGCTGACGATGGCGCGGATGGATCGTTTGTATGGCGTGACGATGCAGGAGCGCGGGGTGTCGCGGCTGCTGTCAGTTGATTTGCAGGCGGCGACGGGGATGGTGGAGCCGCCGCGGCTGGCGGCGGAGTAGGGGGGGTGGGCGGAGGCCCATAGTTCAGTTTCTGCACCGGCATAGGTGCCGGGTAGTTGCTTGTGCAGAATTGGCTGTTCAATCGGGAGACAGCCAATGTACCGCCTACCATCGCTTCTTGGACGTTCGGTGCTCGCTGCGATCTATTTCGTGCCAGCTATTGCGGAACAGTACTCTTGCCAGCCGGACATTCGATCCACTCGTACGGAGTGGCAGCTCCAAGCCACGTTACCAATGCCGGACGACGGGCCTTTCATTCCTGAAATACTGGTGCCGTATCCGTCCGGGGCGTACGCCAATGGTGGGACGTCGATATCTCCACGTGGCACACGGATGCCATATCCGTCCGGGGCCTACGCCAGCGGTGGTACGGCCGTATCGCCTATCAGCGGCCGGACGCCGTATCCGTACTGCGCGTACTACTGCGCGTACTTCAGTGGGACAGCATCTGTGCTACCAACACTTGCGGCTGTCATTGAGACGGAGATCGACAGTTTGGAAAGAGCGGTCACCCAAGCCGGACAAACTGGTCGAGGCGGACCTAATAGGCCTGTCGCTGCCACGATCGAAGGATACCCCCCATGGTTACGGTCAAATCGGCGGACCTGAGACGGCAATTTACCCGGTATCGGGAACTCGCCCTGAAAGAACCGGTCTCGGTTACGCACAATGGGCGGGAAAGTCTCGTGGTGCTGTCGGCCGACGAATTCAAACGGCTCAAAGCCCTGGACACGCGGGAGGCCTTGTTCGCCTGGGAGCTCCCTCGGGACCTGATCGAAGCGCTGGAGACAGCCGAACCCCCGGCGTTCACCGCCCAGTTCGATCACGAGTTGGACCCGTGAGGAAGCGGTGCCCTTCCCCGATCCCCAGCCAGGCCTGGTCATTCGTTACGCCTATCTCTGGCGGTCGGAGGAAGCGCGAGGGCGCGAGGAAGCCTCGAAAGACCGGCCGTGCGCCGTCGTCCTCACCACAAGGCGGGATGGCGACAGGCTGATCGTCGTGGTCGCGCCCATTACCCATACGCGGCCTCACGAACCTGGGGCTGCGATTGAGGTTCCTGCCACCGTCAAGATGCGCCTGCGTCTTGACGACGAACGGTCCTGGATTGTCACGAACGAAGTGAACATATTCACCTGGCCGGGGCCGGACCTGCGGCCCGTCGACCCCGGAGATCGCGCGCTTGGATTTGCGTATGGCTATTTGCCCGGGGCTTGGCGAAGGCGGTGATAGACGGCCTGCAAGGGCAGGTACGCGAAGGCCTGGCGAAAATCGTGCAACGCGATGAAGGTGCGTCTGCCGGCAGATCTCCCCGAGGGAGGCGCCCCGGTGAACCAGAATAGCCGAACGCTGGACAGGGCCGTCGAGGCAAAGCGCGGGCCGTTCAGCGTTGCCCGTGGGGCACCGCCCCCTGCATTCGCGAGCCACAAAGCGTTGGACGTGCACCTCAACGACGTTATGACGAGAGTGCGCGCCGATACGGAACGCGGGCGGCGCAAGCAGTAGCCCGCACAGTGGCAACCGCCAGCCATTCCGCCACCGGATATTATTCCAGCACCTTCCCGAAACGACCCCAGCGAATCCCGCCCTTGCCGCGGGAGAACCAGACCTGTCGCGCCTTGCCGACCAGATCGGCCAGCGGAACGCTGCCGAATTGGCGTGAATCCGTGCTCACATCCCGATTGTCCCCGAGCACGAAAATCTGCCCCGGGGGCACCGTCAGGTCGACCTCGGCGCCGACCCCATCCGTGTTCCATTGCACGCGCCAGCTCGCCGCGCCGAACTGTTCCGTTGCCATAACATGCGCGCCATCGGCGGCCTCGCGTTGCATCAGGCTCTTGCCGTTGACCGCGACCTGATGGCCCTTGATCGAGACGTGGTCGCCCGGCAGACCGATGACGCGCTTGATGTAATAGTCCGCGCGGTCGTTCGGATAAACGAAGATGCCGATGTCGCCGATCGCCACGCGGGTCTTGCATCCCGGACAGTTATAGCGCTTGTCGGCGAACAGATAGTCGCCGGGAAGAATGCCTGGCACCATGCTAGCGGTCGGAATGGTGAATGATTGCACCATGTGCCGCGGCATGACGCTGAACACCAGCGTCATGAAGAAACTACTGCCCGCCAGCAGCAGCAACGCATACAGCCCGCTGACCTGCCATTCCCGCCGCGTATAGACCTGCCGCCGGGCCGCCTGGCGCCAGGCATCGACCACCGCCCCCAGCCAGAGGCCGAGTGTCAGCAGCAGGCTGGTCAGCAACATCGGGAGCATCAGAACCACCGGCACATACAGGGCGGCAACCGGCACGCCCAGAATGCCGCTCAGCACAAAGGCAAGAAACAACCAGAATGCCTTGTTGAGCTGGCCATTATAGAACTGGCCAAGTCCCGGCAGCGCCACCGACAGCATCGCCGCCACCAATGGCACGCGCGGATGAAGATCAGCCAAACTCGTTGCATCTTGTGTCATCGATGGCTCCTGGATTGGCGGAAGATGCGCATTGCGCGCGCCCGCCGCGTCACTCGCCCGCGTCATTGAGCGGCGTCCTTGGGCGGCGTCATTGGGCGGCGGCGGCGACGAAGGCGAACAGCACGAATTGGGCGAGCAGAAGCGCCCCGAAGCCGGCGCCCGTCGCCAGCGAGGCAAACTGCCAGGACAGCCTGCGGCGCGACGGCGCGTCGCCTTGCGGCGTCATCCGCGCCAGCGCCGTTATCCGCTGGGCAAATCCGCTCGGGGGCGCCAATACGTCGGCGCCAAAAAGTGCATCAAGCTCGTCAGGCATCATCATTCTCCAGAATTTGCCGCAACCGAACGCGGGCACGGTGCAGCCGCACCTTCGCCGCACCGGCCGAACACCCCTCGATCCGCGCGATATCCGCCACGTCGAGATCGTCGAAATAGCTCGCCGCCAACAGGGCACGATCGGCGGGCAAAAGCCGACCCAACGCGCGGTGCAGGCGCATCCGGCGCTGCGCGGCCAGCAGTTCTGCGTCCGGCAGCGGCAGGTCCGAAACGACTTCATCGGCCGCCTCCGGCCCGAGGCCTTCGTCCCTTCGTTCCGGTCGCGAAAGGCGCGTCGACGCCAGGTTGCGGGCGATCGTTAGGATCCACGTCGTCAGGTTGCCGCGCTTTGGATTGAACTGGCCGGCGTTGCGCCAAACCCGCAAAAACGTGTCCTGCGCGATATCCTCCGCGGTCGCGCGATCGATGCCCATCCGGCCCAGATAGGCGAATATCCTGCGTTGGTGCGCTTCGACGATCCGGCCGAAGGCGTGGTGATCACCCCGCGCGGTCTGGCGAACGGCCGCTTCCCCGGCCGCAGCTTCCCCGGCCGCGTCGCGGTTGAACGTTTCACTTGCCCCCACGTCACGATCCAAGGCCTCGCTCCTTCCGCTGCGTATACTGGCGTGCGCCGGAAAGGTTACACACCCCGCACGAAACGGCGCTGCTGTCGGCCCAAGGCGGCCATCGGCACCGCGAGAGGCAGGCTGCGTCAGGGGATCACGGTCTTCGCGCCGCCGGGGTGTGGCGCCGTGACGATCCAACCAGGGGTGGCGCCCCGGCTACTGGCCAGCGGACAGCCAAATGCGAGCCACCGCCAGCGTAACTCCGGCGGCAATCACGAATCCGGGAGTCAACGCAAAGTCGCTGTCTCGACACAATTCAGCAACACACCTGCTACAATCGGCGCCCAAATTTCGATTCGTGTGAATGCAACGGAGGATATCCCGAATGTTCGCAATGAAACGAGTTGGCGCCGTGGCGGCTGTGCTCGCGCTCGCCGCGATCGGCGTGGCCGGGACGCCGGGCAAGGCCGAGGCCTGGTGGCGCGGCGGGTGGTGCTGCGCGGTCGGCATCGGCATCCCGCCGGTGGTGGTTGCGCCGGCCCCGGTCTACGCACCGCCGCCGGTCTATTACGCGCCCCCGCCGGCGGCGTACTATGCGCCGCCGCAGCGCCAGTGGATTCCAGGGCATTACGAGGGTGCCTACTGGGTGCCCGGTCACTGGGTATAACATCCAATGCCGTAACAATCCCGGCGCCGCGGCCGGGGACGTGATCTGACTATGGAAGGCCGGGCTCAGTCCCGGCCTTTTTCGTGCCGTCCTGCGTCCCGTCCACCCGGTCAGCCTACTGCTTCGGCGGCGCGCAGGGCGAGTTGTCGCTCACACCGAACTGGATCGTCGGCAGCACCGCCGCAGGCGGAAACAGCACCGCCAATCCGATCACCAGGCCGCCCCGCACTGCCAGCTCCGGATCGGGCTTGAAGCTTAAATCCTTGAACGGCCCGGAGATGTGGATCGGCGTCGCCAGCGTCCCAATAGAGAAATGCTTCGCGTCGCTGCGCAGGTACATCTGCACCGTCTCTTTCGCCATGTCGACCTGGCCGCCGCCCGTGACGAGATGGTCAGAGGTGTCGAACACCAGTGTGCGACTGGACAGTATGCCGTCGCGCAGGTCGAAGTCGGCGACGAAGCACTGGATCGGCTCTTTCCCTGGCACCTGCAGCGCCGACAACAGCGCGTTACCGAACTGCAGTCCCGCCAGGTCGAGCAGCAGGGAATTGACCTCCCCGCCACGCGGCATCGTCACGTCGATCGCACCATTACCGTGGCCTACGATTGCCGCCAGCGACGCGCCGCGCCCCTTCAGCCGCGCGGTCCCATCGATCGCGCCCGCGCCGCTGCCCAGACCCGCCGAGGCCAGCAGCTTGCCGATGTTGACGTGCTCCACCTTCATGTCGGCATTGGCGTCAAGCTCATCCCCGACCGGATTCAGATCGAAGTTGCCGACAAGATCGCCGCCACCGATGCCAAGCCGCAACGGTGTCATGCGGATACGCCCGTCATCGATGTCCAGTTTCGCCGCGATCGAATCGAACGGCATGTTCTTGCCCAGGATTTTCTCGCCTCGATAGGTGATGTGAACGTCGGTGGACCGGATTTTCGGCATGCTGATCGCCCGCGTGGGCAGCAACTGCGGGTTCGCCTCGGCGGCCTTCACCTCGGCGACCTGCTGCGCGGTCTGGCCCGGCGTGGAGACCCGACCCGGTTGCGAGCCGATGAAGCCGGCAAGGTCGTCCATGTCGACCAGGTGCGACATCAGCGTGCCGGAAAGCACCTTCCGCGCGCCATGCGGATCGACCTCCAGGTCGCCGTTCAGGTCGCTGCTGCCGACCTTGCCATGCATATCCGTGAAGCGGAACAGTCCATGACCTAAATCAAGCTTGCCGGTGACGCGGTAGGGCGGCGTCGGCGGGGTGGGAATGGCGGTCAGCGCGTAGAGCTGCGCCATGTCCTGGCCCTCCAGCATCAGCGTCAGGTCGGCGCCGGCGAAGTTCAACGGATCCTGGACAGTGCCCTTGAGCGTGATCTTCGTGGCGCCGCTGGCGAGGGTGAGATCGATTGGATAGTGCCGGTTGTCACGCAGCGTGAGCAGCGCACCGCCCGTCGCGTGGGCAGTGAATTTCTGGTGCAGGTAGGTGCCTTCGGCGTCGACCACCAAGGCGCGCGCGGCATCCTCCGGCGTGGCCGGGACGGCGCCCGCTCCGGTCGTGCCCGAGGTGCCTGCAGCTCCGGTCGTACTAGTGGCGATGCGGGCCGTGATATCGGCGTTCGCCTGCGGCGCAACAACCTTCGCGGTGCCGCCGACAATGACCAGATCGCCGATTTGCACCGGCGGCGACCCGGCGGGCGCATCCGGATTGGGTGCGGGCAGATCGAGCGTCCAGTTGTTCTTCCCGTCCGCGGTCTGCCGCGCGTTGACCACGGGCTGATCGATCTCGATCCGCGGCAGGACCACCTGGCGCGTGCGCAGCCAGGTCTCGGCGGCGAACGTGATGCTGACGCGGTTGGCGGTGGCAAGGTCGGGGGCGTCAAAGCCGGCCGGGTTCGCGATGCGCACCTCATGGGCGACAACAACCGTGTCGCGCCCAAGATGCACATCCAGCCCCGCGAGCGTCACCTGGCGGCCGATCGCGGCGGAGGCACGTGCCTCCACCAGCGGGCGAAACCAGTTCCAGTTCCAGAACACGACGAGCAGCGCGATCGCGATCGCGAGGCCCAGGATGACACCGCCGGCCCAGCGCCATTTGCGGGATCGTTGCGGTGGCGGCGAGGATGACGGCAAGCAGGGGATCCGATCAATTGGGGCGGCCGACGCGATGGCACGAATGCCAGGCGCTGGCGTCGCCCGGGGTGAGCGCCGCCCGGCGATGGGCCTGGTCAGGCGCGTGCACCTGCCAGGTCCGGCAACGCATCGGATCAGCGATGGACAACCACCTCGGCGCGTGGAGGTTCCGCTTGGGGGCGGTAAGCAATTCGGCATCGCGACCCGAGGCATCGTACGGGACGAAGCGCGGGATTGGGCATCGCCCCGGACGCGCGCAGCGGCCGTTTTGCGCATCGGCGCGCGTTGCCGACCGAGTGGCGCTACTGGACGAGTGATGAGGGGCTTCTTCGCAATGCACGAAGCTGGTGCACGCAGATTTACGCAAATGTCTCGGTGCGGTTCACCCACCATGGGCCGCGGGTGATCTCCGGACAAAACTTATACCACCTCGTGGAAATATTGTCTCTCGATCGTCACGGATGTTCCGCGCAGGACGTCAATCCTTCCGGCACTAGGTATTGTCTAAGCGCGCAGCCGACCATCTGCCCCAAAGACCAGTCACCCCGGTGCATTTGGGTGTTTTTGCGCGCATCGCCTTCCTGCATTTGCAGTAACATACTTCCTTCGGGATGCCGCGGAAAAATGATTGCGGATGGATCGGACGGTCCGGCATGTTCACAGCTCCCGCCGCCCTGTATCCACCGTCGGTGAAGACCCCAGGCGTATATAGCGCCGCTCCCCGCTGCCCGTATGAAAGTAGACCGCGACCGGCGCATTGGTCGCCGGGTCGCGAAACCGCTCGCCGGTGTCCGTCCAATCCGGCCCCGGCGCCACATCGCCCAGCCGGCGGTAGCGAAACCGCTCGATCAGCGTGCCGAGCACGATCAGCGCGCCCATCACGCCCGGCCCCAGCGCCGCGAGCGGGGTGTGCGCGTGGCATGCAAGCACGCCGGCGAGGCACAGCAATGCCAACCCCAGCAGGATCGCGAGGGTGCGCAGCATGGCGTTATTGCGGCCTCGGTTCGAGAACAACGGCGGTGCCGTAGGCGACGATCTCGCTCATGGTCTGGCCGATCTCGGCGGAATCGAAGCGCATCATCACGACCGCGTTGGCGCCCATCATGGTGGCATTCTGCACCAGGCGGTCGATCGCATGGCGACGGGCCTCCTCCAGCATCTGGGTGTATTCGGTGATCTCGCCACCGACGATGCTGCGCAGGCCGGCCATGATGTTGCCG
>Ga0326727_10008841_pt1 | contig 25254 bp, 11 predicted proteins | sample MB2enrmetagenome_FD_207643 | JGI IMG/M metagenome (GOLD analysis project Ga0326727, IMG submission 207643) | Lab enriched peat soil microbial communities from McLean, Ithaca, NY, United States - MB29MY | ecosystem: Environmental > Terrestrial > Soil > Wetlands > Peat | place: USA: New York... | reverse complement strand
CCGAGGTCCGCACAACCATCGAATTGGGAGCCCCACATCTCGCTTCTGAGATGTGGGGCGGCACATCGCCGCCAATACCCACCACCAAATCACTCTTGTTCCACGCCACCAGCGCGGCGCTGCCACCCGATGCGCCCTGCTCGAGAACCGCGCGGTCTTCCTGCGAGATTCCAACCGTGGCATCGACGACCAGCAGCACCACGTCGGCCTCGGCCATTGCCTCGCGTGTGCGGGCGACGCCCATCCGCTCCGCCTCGTCCGTGCCTTCGCGCAGCCCCGCGGTGTCGATCAGCTCCACCGGAATCCCTGCCATCGACACCCGCTCCGTCACCGTGTCGCGGGTCGTCCCCGGCGCCGGGGTCACAATCGCGCGATCGCGCTCCACCAGCCGGTTGAAGAGGCTCGATTTGCCCGCATTGGGCCGACCCACGATCGCCAGGCGAAATCCCTCGCGCACCACGCGGCCGTAGGCGAAGCTGCGCTCCAGCGCCACCAGCGGCGCGCGCACCTCGGCGATCTTCGCGGCGATGCGCTCCGCCGCCATTACATCGATGTCGTCCTCGGCGAAGTCGATCCCCGCTTCCATCTCCGCGATCAGCTCCACCAGCTTTGCCTTCACCGGCGCGACGGTCTTCGCCAGCGACCCGCCCATCTGCCGCGCGGCAACCCTCGCCTGCTGCAGCGTGATTGAGCCGATCAGGTCGTTCACCGCCTCTGCCTGGGTCAGGTCCATCCGCCCGGCCAGAAACGCGCGCTGGGTAAACTCACCCGGCTCGGCCAGCCGCGCTCCATTGGCGCAGCACTGGCGCACGATGTACTCCAGCAGCACCGGCGAGCCGTGCGCCGCAATCTCCACCACATCCTCGCCGGTGGTTGAGTTCGGCGCCGCAAAAAAAGTCACCACTGTCTCGTCCAGCACGCGAGTCCCGTCGGCTGCGCCTTCGCCCGTCACTTTCGGCGCATCTTCCGCATGTGCCTTTGGGGAAATCTCCAGCACCTCGCCGAAGCGCGCTTGCCCCGCGGCAAGCGGATGGCGCAGCCGCAGCAGCGGCGCAACAATCTCTCGCGCGCACGGGCCCGACAGGCGCACCACGCCGATCCCACCGCGGCCCGCCGGCGTCGAGATCGCCACAATCGTCTCCTGCTCCATCGCGCCCATCTCTCTAAGATAGTCGCCCGACGCGCCGCCTACAGGGTGATGGCGTGGGCGCCGCCGGAGACGCGGCTGGTGTAGATCTCCGGGGTGATGCCAGTGGCTTCCAGGTAGCCGGCGCGCATGGCTTCGGTGAAGCCGGCGACGTGGCTGGCGGCGACCAGGTTAACGGTGCAGCCGCCGAAGCCGCCTCCGGTGAGCCGCGCGCCGAAGCAGCCGGGCTGTTTGTTGGCTAGTTCCACCAGGATGTCGATCTCCTTGCAGGAGGCCTCGAAGTCGTCGCGCAGGCTGATGTGGGCCTGGCGCATTAGATCGCGGAAGGCATCGGCGGCCGCCAGCACGCGCGTATTCTCGGTGATGACGTGGCGGCAGCGCTTGAGCACGTTGGCGGGCATCTCGTGGCCCCACTTGGCCAGGTCGGCTACCGTCGCGTCGCGCAGCGCCATGATCTCGGGCCGGTGCTTGCGCAGGATCTCCGCGCCCGCTTCAATCTCCGCGCGGCGGGTGTTGTACTCGCCTCCGGCAACCGTGTGCCTGACCATGGAGTTGCAGATGACGATGCGCACGTCCGGAGGGATGGGCGCGAGGGTGTACTCCAGCCAGCGGCAGTCGATCATGACGGCGTTGTCCTGCTGGCCGTAGCAGCTGACGAACTGGTCCATGATGCCGCAGTTGGCGCCGACGAAGGCGTTCTCGGCGCGCTGGCAGAGCAGCGCAATCTTGGTCAGTTGCAGCTTGAAGCTGGTGGCGCCCAGCACCGCGATCGCGGTGGCAACCTCCACCGAGGCCGACGAGCTGAGCCCGGCATCCAGTGGGACATCGCCGGCAATCGTCAGCGAAAAGCCGTTGTCGATAGGAACGCCGTGTTCGCGCAGCGCCCAGAGAACCCCGGCGGGATAGTCGGACCAATGGACCTTACGACCGGAGCGTAGCGTGGCGAAGCCGTCGTCCAGCAGCTCGTGGACGCTCTTGTCGATGCGCTCGTCGTAGTTGACCGAGTGGGCCACAATGCGGCCGTCCGTGCGCGGCGAGATGGCGACGACCGTGGTGAAGTCGATCGCCGCAGGCATCACAAAACCGTCGCTGTAGTCGGTGTGCTCGCCGATCAGGTTGACGCGGCCGGGCGCGGCGTAGAGCGCGCCGGGGACATTGTAGGAGGTGAAGTGGAGGGCGGCGATTTGAGCGTGGGTTGGCATGGGCCCTTTCTACGGTTCGTTGCGTTAAAAATGCAAAGCCTAATACAGAGATTCTGAACCATCTTCCGCATCACAGACAATACATCAATCGAGGGAGTGCTTTTCCGGCAGGGCGCGCAGGCGCTCTGCGGCGGTCTCGGGCGTAAGGTCGCGCTGCGGCGAACCAAACATCTCGAAGCCGACCATGAATTTGCGGATTTCGGCCGAGCGCAGCAGCGGCGGGTAAAAGTGCGCGTGAAAGTGCATCGAGCCGTGCGTCTCGCCGTCCGTGGGCCGCTGGTGAAATCCCATGGAGTAGGGAAAGCTGACCTGGAAGAGATTGTCGTAGCGCGTGGTCACGGCCTTTAGAATCGCCGCCAGGGCAGTGCGCTCAGCGCGCGTGAGGTCGGTGAAGCTGCCCAGGTGGCGTTGCGGCATCACCAGCGTCTCGAAGGGCCATGTGGCCCAGTAGGGAACGACCGCGACAAAATGGTCGTTCTCGGCCACCATGCGCTCGGCCTGCGCCAGCTCCGTGGCCACGTAGTCGCAGAGCAGGCAGCGGTGGTGCTCGTCCCTGTACTCCTGCTGCGCGGCCAGCTCGCGCAGCGGCTCGTCGGGAATGTGCTGGGTGGCCCAGATCTGGCAGTGGGGATGGGGATTGCTGGCGCCCATCATGGCGCCGCGGTTCTCGAAGATCTGCACATGGTTGATATCCGGCAGCTCGCCCAGCGCGGCCGTCTCGCCGGCCCAGGCATCGACCACGGCGGCGATCTCGGCGACAGACATGCGTGCCAGCGTAAGCGAGTGGTTGGGATGGAAGCAGAGCACGCGACAGCGTCCGCGCTCCGGCTCGGCCACCAGCAGCGGAGAGGCGTTGGGCTGCGCGTCCGGCTGGATGTCGCTGAGCAGCGCGGGAAAGTCGTTGTCGAAGGCGAAGACGCCCGTGTAGGCGGGATTGCGTGCGCCGCCAGAGCGCGCGTTGCCGGGGCACAGATAGCACGCCGGATCGTATGCCAGCCCGCTGCTGACAGCCTGCTCGCTGGTCTCGCCCTGCCACGGCCGCTCGGTGCGCTGCGGCGAAACCAGAATCCACTGGCGCAGAAGTGGGTTGTAGCGGCGGTGCGGGACGAGATCGAGTGGACGGACCGGGACGGACAAGGGGGTTCCCTCGTGAGATAAAACAGCAACGCCTTCCAGTGTAAGCGATTGGCTGATCTGTGATCAGGAGATCATTGGATCCGGGAAGTTGTCTACGGAATCTCCGGCGCCGCTCTCGGCCGCGATCTTCTTCAGGCTGACGTGGTTGATCCGCGCAAAGACGAGGCCGGTGGGAATGATGCAGAGAAAGGTCACGAGCAGCAGCAGCGCTCCACATGCCGTCGCTGCCTCGATCGGCGCGCCATAGAACTCATGCATCGCAGCCGCGGTGACGGCGATCTGCGTGAACCAGCCGATAACGGGGAGCTGCAGCAGCGAGCCGCCAATGCTGGCTCCCATCAGCAGCATGGTGCGCGAAAACGTGATGGTTGCCAGTTGCGGCGTATCGGTGAAGGCGTGCAGCGTCTCGACGTAGGCGCAGCCGATCATGCCCCACATGGCAAGCGAGATCAGCGAGACAACCAGAAAGTCCTGCGCCGAGCGGATCGCATCGAGACCGTCGCGGAAGCCGCGAATCTTGTGCGCAACGCTCTCGCCGATGGGCTTGGAGAGCCCGCCCAGCGCCATTCCCGCGACCTCTGCCACCGCTTCCCCGGCCGCGCGTACGACAACCGCGAAGACCGCGAGCGCGGCCGTTAGCCCGAGCGAGATCAGCCCGGTGTGGACGAAGATCTCGTGGCCCGGCAGGTCGCGTGGCGCAAACAACAGCGCGCCGGAGAATATCAACGCCGCCGCGCCGAGGTCGAACATGCGCTCGATGGTGTAGACGGCCATCTGCGAGCTGATGGAAAGCTGCACCCGCCTGGCAACCAGCGCTGGCCGGATGACGTCGACCAGCCGTCCGAAGAGCGCGACCGCCGCAAACCCGATGAACTGCGGGCCCACCAGCACAAACGGCGAGACCTTCTTGGTGGCGCCGATAAAGACCGACCAGCGCGCCGCGCGCAGCCAGAAGGTGGCATAGATGAGAGCGATGCCCGCCGCGATGTGCCACCAACTTACAAGGCGCAACTGCAGCCAGAAGATCGCCCAGTCGAAGTGAATCCGGCCGCGGTTACTGAAGACGACCAGCGCCAGCACAATCAGAATTGCGAGCCAGACCATCGCCTTGCGACTCTTCATCGGTCCGCTCTCCTGTGCGGCATTCCGGCGTCCCGTCTACTTTGCGGCGGCCATCAGGCTCGTGTGGCTGGCCTGTGCGGCGCGCTTGCGGCGATTGAACTCGCGGATGACGCGGGCAACGTAGGCGCGCGTCTCCGAGTAGGGGGGAATGCCGTGGTAGCGGTCCACCGCCGCCGGCCCCGCGTTGTAGGCCGCCACGGCCAGCGCGATGTCGTCGTGGTAGCGCGTCAGCAGAGCGTCGAGATAGGCCGTGCCGCCGCCGATGTTCTCCTCCGGAGCAAACGAGTTGCGCACGCCCAGCTGGGACGCGGTCCCCGGCATCAGCTGCATCAGGCCCTCGGCTCCGGCCCGCGAAACGGCGCGGGTGTTGCCGTTGCTCTCCGCCTGCACTACGCTGGCCAGCAGGTCGGCGTCGATGTTGTGCTGCGCCCCGGCGAGCGCCAGCATCTCGCCCATCTCGGCAGGAGTAAGCGGAGACGTGGCTGGCGTGAGTGGAGAAGAGCCAGTCCGCGCGGGTTCCAGCATGACCAGAGGCAAAGTGAGTGGCGCTGCGGTTGTCGGCGGCGGCGCGGGAGGGTCGGGAATCTGCTCCACCCGCAGCACGGCGCTGGCCGCAACCTCAATGTAGTTGGCGTTCTCTTCCGCTCCCTGGCCGGAGGCGCCGTCGCGTGCGCTCGGCAACAGGGCGCCTGCGGCCGGCAACAGATAGAGCCGCACCCGGTCGCCCGCAACCTCACGGCGCGCGCAGTCGAACTCAAAGCCATTGCGCAGCGTAATGTGCTCCGCGCCATAGACCGGCAGGGACGGCCCCGCAATGACCGCCAGAAGCGTTAGGACCAGACCAGAGCGAAGTTGGAAGCGCCGTTTCATCCCAGGTTCAACCTCCATCCTACGACGCTGGAGCACCGCATGGATAGGCTTCCGCAGATTGCCTTCGAGCCCATCCATTGCCCACGCCCCTCATTCGGGAAGCGCGACGCGGGTGTTACTCATAATCTTAAGACGCTGCAGGACCTTGCGCGTAAGCCCGGTGAGCGGCAGGCTGGCGAGGCGCGTGGTGCGCGTCCAGTGCAGGTTGTGGGCGGTGGTGGGGATGGCACTGCGTAGCGCGTGGGCTGCGACCCCGCTGCGCTTGCCAGTGCTGGCGTGGCTGGCGGAGCTGGCGGGCGCGGTGCGGCGCGGGGAGAAGACCTGAACGTAGTAGTTCGTATTGGTGATGGAGTGGCGGATCCGCAGCGCGGGTTCGAGGCCCTCCACCGCGTCCAGCGGCAGCGACGGCAGCTCGTACATCGCAGGCATCACAGCGGCGTCCTCGGGCCGACGTTCCAGCAGGACCTCGGTGGCAGGACCGCGCTTTCGCAGATCCAGCAGGTAGGCGGCGGGCAGGCTGCGCTGCGCTGCGCGCGGTGGCGTGGGATGCTCCCCGCGCGTACGGCAGAGCGCATACACCGGACACTCGCTGCACAGCGGCGCGCGCGGCAGACAGACGATCGCGCCCAGCTCCATCATCGCCTGATTGTGATCTCCGGCGGCATTGCCGGTGGACGATGGGCCCAAGCCACCGCCGCTGCTGCTGGATGGCGAAGCCGTCCGCGAGGCCAGCAGGTGCGCCTGCGGCACCAGGGCCTGCGCTTGGGCGCGAACAAACCCGCGCGTGGCAGCGGTATCCTCGCTGGCGCGGCCAGTGAGCCGCAGGATCACCCGCTCCACGTTGCCATCGACCACGGCTACGCTCTCGCCAAACGCAATGCTGGCGATCGCAGCCGCCGTGTACTCGCCGATACCCGGCAGCGTGCGCAGCTCCAGCGAGCTGGCGGGCAGCTGGCCCCTGCGCTCGCCCACAATGAACTGCGCGGCCTTGTAGAGCATGCGCGCGCGATTGTAGTAGCCCAGGCCCGACCACGCCGCCAGAACATCCGGCTCCTCCGCCAGCGCCAGCGAGACCAGCGTGGGAAAGCGGCCCATAAACTCGTTGTAGTGGTCGATCACCGCAGCCACCCGCGTCTGCTGCAACATGGTCTCCGAGACCCAGATGCGGTACGGGTCACTCGTGCCGCGCCAGGGCAGGGCGCGGGCCTTGTCGCGGTACCAGGTCATCAGCCGTCGGCGCAAGTCAACGGGATCAAGCTCGCATCGGGCCGCGCGGTCGCCGCCGGTGTCTGAACGCTTCATCTTGTCAGTCTATTCCGCGCCTGCATCGGCTGCATGGTTGCACGCTATCCAACAGCGACCGGCTCGGCCTACACTAATGCGCATGAAGAAGAGCCTTCCCCGCCGCGATTTCCTCAAGCAGACCGCACTGGCCACCTGCGCTGCCGCCGTGCCATTCCCCTCCTTCGCCCAGACGCAGCAGGATCCAGCGCGAGCCGCCGGCGAGCGCGCGGCAGCCGTCCCGCCGCCCTCCGCAACCCGGCCCCACTTCCCCACCGCGGACCCCGCATGGGCCGTCACCTGGGACGCGGCGCTCGCCGTCCTCGCCGGCAACGTCCGCACCATGCCGCGCTACGACCACCCCGTCCTGGTCGAGGGCAGCACCTACGCCGGCATCTGGCAGGAGTGCGCCCCGCAGGAGGGCCTGGTCTACGGCACGCTACAGAAGTACGTCACCCCTCAGCCCGGCGCGCCCACGCCCCTCGCCACAGCGCGCGCCAATCACATGGCCTTCTTCGCGCAACAGAAGCCCGACGGCCAGCTCCCCGCCTCCATCAAGCTCGCCGACCAGGTCGGCACCGATGCCGGCTACGGCCAGATCCAGATGGTCGTCCCCATCGCCGCAACCGCCTGGGAGCTGGCCCAGCAGACCAAGGACCAGGAACTCCTGGAAACCGCGTACGCCTCCTGTAGCCGCTGGGACGCATGGCTGCGCCAGTATCGCGACACGCGCAAGACCGGCCTGGTGGAGGGCTTCTGCACCTACGACACCGGCCACGACAACTCACCGCGCTGGAAGGGCATCCCCAACCGCTGCCCCGACGCCGACGCGCGCAAATGCCCGCCAGACCCCACCATGCCGCGCCTCTGCCCGGACCTCTCTGCGACGGTCTACGGCGGCCGCGTAGCCCTTGCCGCCATGGCCAAGGCCCTCGGCAAGCCCGCCGACCACGCCCGCTGGCTCGCCGACGCCGAGCACATCCGCCAGCTGATCCTCAGCAAGCTCTACTTGCCCGAGGACGCAGCCTTCTACGACCTCGACGCGCTGAACAACTTTGTGCGCGTGCGCGGCGACGTCATCAGCCGCGTACTCGGCGAGCACGTCGTAGACCCGGTCAGGGACAAGGCCATCTTCGAGGCCGTCTGGACGCGCCAGTTGCACAACCCCAAGGCCTTCTGGGCGCCCTACCCGCTGCCCTCCATCGCCATGGACGACCCCACCTTCGTGCGCCCCATCCCGCGCAACAGTTGGGGCGGGGCTTCGCAAGCCCTCACTGCCCTGCGCGCGCCGCGCTGGATGTCCTACTACGGCAAGCAGGCCGAGCTGACCCACCTCATGCAGCAGTGGTGCGCAGCCATCATGCGACACACCGAGTTCCGCCAGCAGATGGACCCGCTCACCGGCGACTTCACCCAGCCCGACCCCGGCGGCTATTCGCCCGCCGCGCTCACCTTCCTCGACTTCGCCCGCCGCCTCAGCCACGCGTAGCCGCAATAATACTTAACACCGATCGACACCGATTCAACCGATCAAAGCCGGGTGCCCCAGAGCTTGCCCTGACCCTGTCGAATGGGTATCGATGTTCGGACCTGGGGCCTTTGCGCTAAGTTCTCAAATTTGTGGAGCTTGCCGGAATCGCAGTAACCCACAATCTTCCATGACCCCTTCAGGGGATGGAATTCGCCCAGGCGCGTCAATACTCTGGTACGATCAGCGCATTCCCAGATTGACACACTGGCTGCGCACGCTACACCCGGCGCACGCATCTGATAAGCGATGGCCTCACCGCCCGCTTCAGCCCTGTACCTTAGAAAGGACCTCCATGAACCTCCGCTCTCTTGCGATCCTCGCCGTCCTTGCCCTCTCGCCCATCGCTCTCTCGGGCCAGGCCCCAGCCGCCGCGCCTCAGGCCCCAGCCTCTGCGCCCGCCCTCTACGCTGAGTCGGCCGCCCCTGCCTCGTTCTCCAGCTCCGTCGCCCCCGATGCCCTCGATGCTCCCTCCGCCAGCGCGCAATCCTCCGCCGCCACGCCGTCCAGGCAAAGCTCGCTCCCCTTCTCAGGCCTGGCCATCGGCGTCAAGTTCGGCCTCGCAGGCATCGGCTTCGATGTCGCCACGCCCTTGGTGCATCAGTGGATCAACCTGCGTGGCGGGGCCTCCTTCATCACCTACACGCCCAGCACCATCACGGAAGACAACCTCAATATCAACGGGACCATTAAGTTCCAGAACGCCGCAACCATGGTCGATTTCTTCCCCTTCCACGGCAGCTTTCGGCTGAGCGGAGGCGCAACCATCTATAACAACACCGGCCTCACTGCCACGCTCTCCGTCCCCACTGGTCAGAGCATCACTGTCGGCGGCACCAAATACTACAGCGACCCCAGCAACCCCCTGAGCGGTACCGGAGTCTTCACCTTCGGCGGCAACAAGGTCGTTCCGCGCACCACCATCGGCTTCGGCAACATGCTGCCCAAGAGGGGCCACTTCCGTTTTGAGATCGAGGCTGGCGTCCAATACTTCTCCGCGCCCACGGTGACCTATACATTCACCGGCGAAGGATGCCCCACAGCAGTCGCCTCCCCCAGCTGCGCCCCCATCCCCACGACCAACATCACCAGTGAGCAGACCAAGCTGCAGAACGACCTCACCGACCTGCGCTTCTTCCCCATCCTCTCCTTCGGCCTCAGCTACAAGATCCACTAAGAAATCTCTGCACAAGTCCATGTCCTGATAGGGCGGGACTTTAGTCCCGCCGTAAGTGCTGCTAAATCAACTGGGCTTTAGCCCCCGGGACAATCTTGAACACTTGTGCAGACCTTCCCTAACGCATCGTTTCAGTACCCAAGCTGCCGGAAAGATCACGCGATAGGAAAAATCGCATTGCATCATCCTCGTCACTGACTACAGGCAGGGCGAAACCGCTCTAGTATGGAGAAGAGCGCTGTGTCTTCTCCGAAAAAAATTACGCGTGCAGCAGACAAGCCCGCCGGTCCTCGCAACGATGTGAATGAGGCCGAGGCCGGGCGGGATCTTGCGGCCGCGCGCAAGCACATTGCCGAGCGCAAGCTCCCTTCGCTCCACGACTTCTTCGCGCCCACTGGCCTGCTCTCGCGCTCCGGCCTCCAGTTTGAGCATCGCAAGGGCCAGTATGAGATGGCGCGCGCCATCGAAAAGGCCTTCGCCGACAAGCGCCACCTGATCGTCGAAGCAGGCACCGGCACGGGCAAGACGCTCGCCTACCTGCTGCCCGCGCTGCGCCTGGCCCGCGAACGCCAGCAGCGGATCATCATCTCCACCGGAACGAAAAACCTGCAGGAACAGCTCTTCTTCAAGGACGTTCCCTTCCTCGAATCGATCCTAGGCCCGCTCAAGGTCTGCTATATGAAGGGCCGCAACAACTACCTCTGCAGGCACAAGCTCTACGCGCTGCGCGATTCGCCGCTGCTCACGGGGCTCGACGAGATCGGCCAGTTCCACGCCATCGCCGCCTGGGAGAAGACCACCGCAACCGGCGACCGCGCGGAGATCGATGCGCTGCCGGAGAACTCCGCGCTGTGGCCCAGGCTCGACGCGCGCGGCGAGGCTTGCCTCGGCCAAACCTGCCCCGACTGGGAGAACTGCTTCATCACCGCCATGCGCCGCAAGGCGCTTGAGTCGGAGATCGTCATCGTCAACCACCACCTCTTCTTCGCCGACATGGCGATCAAGCTGCAAGCCGGCGCGGCGCCCGACGCAGGCGTTCTGCCCGCCGCGGGAGCCGTCATCTTCGACGAGGCGCACGAGCTGGAAGACACCGCCAGCAACTTCTTCGGCATCAGCCTCAGCACCCAGCGCTTCGACGAGCTGGCCCGCGATGTGGAGACCATGCTGCGCGCCAGGCAGGCCTGCACCCCCGCCATCGAGAGCGCAACCGCAACCCTGCGCGAGCGCGCCCGTTTGTTCTTCGCCGCGCTGCCGTACGACACAGCGAACACCGCCGCAGACTCCATCGCCGCACTCGACGCACCGCCTAACGCCAGCCCCTACGCAGGCCTTGGCCGCATGCCCTTCGACCAGCGCGCCGAGTTCCTGGAAGAGAGCGGCGACACCTATACCGGAGCGCTCAACGCCCTCACCCTCCTGGAGGGCGAGCTCGACCGCCTGAAGAACGTCGACGAGGCGGCTGGCCTGCGCAAGCGCACCGCAGACATTGCCACGCATCTGAAGTTCCTGCTCGAGTCGCAGGACCCTAACACCGTCTTCTGGATTGAGCGAAGGGCCGCCGGCGGAGTCCGCGCGCTTGCGCAAAAGGGGGCCCGCGGCATCGGCCACCTCAGCCACCACACCCACCTGCAGGCCACGCCCATCGACGTCTCCCAGCTCCTCGCCGCCACGCTCTTCGAGGCCTACAGCTCGGTCGTTCTCACCTCCGCCACACTCACCGTAGCCTCGGGAACCGACGAGTCAGGCAGCCCTGTCTCCGGCTTCGAGCACATCTCCCGGCGGCTCGGCCTCACCCTGGCGCGCGAGTTGGTCGTCCCCTCGCACTTCGACTATCCGCGCCAGGCCCTGCTCTATCTGCCGCCGGGAATGCCCGACCCGCGCGAGCCCGACTACTTCCTGCAGGCCGCCGAACGCACTCGCCGCGTGCTGGAGATCACCCGCGGCCGCGCCTTCTGCCTCTTTACCAGCCACGCCCAGATGCGCGCCATGCACCAGCGCCTCTGCGCCGAGCTGCCCTACCCGCTGCTGCTGCAGGGCACCGCACCGCGCACCGTCCTGCTGGAGCAGTTCCGCGACACGCCCGGCGCCATCCTCTTCGGCACCTCCAGCTTCTGGCAGGGCGTCGATGTGCAGGGCAAGCAGCTCAGTTGCGTCATCATCGACAAGCTCCCCTTCGCCGTCCCTTCCGACCCCGTTGTCAAGGCCCGCATGGAGGCCGTCGCCGCCGCAGGCGGCAACGCCTTCTTCGACTACCAGGTCCCCAGCGCGGTCATCACGCTGAAACAGGGCTTCGGCCGCCTCATCCGCTCGCTGAAGGACCGCGGCGTCCTTATGCTCCTCGATCCCCGCATCCAGCGCCAGCGTTACGGCCGCATCTTCCTCGACTCGCTGCCCCCCTACCGCCAAACCCAATCCATCGAAGACGTGGAGACATTCTTTGCAGCGGACGCGTGATGGTCGCCCTGATGCGCCCGCAGCAGATTTGACCTCGCTAGCTTGAGGTCATACACGATCGACTTGCCGAACTCGTCGCAGACCCGGTGCGAGACGCGCACTGCGCACAAAAAAATCGGGCCGGACAAGACCCCGAAGGATCTTGCCCGGCCCGATGATCAGCACTTTCTACTTTCTAGTTGATGTTGGCCTGTATCACAAGCGTACGTGACACCGAGAGTGAGGGTGTGGTGGTGTTGGTGTACGTGGCAGTGACGTATACGAACTGCGGGCCGGTGGGAATCGGTGTGTAGAAATCCACCGAGTTTCCGCCGCATCCGCTCATCCCCACGCTCACTGCGGCGATTGCAATCAGCATCCACAACGCCTTGCTCAGTCTGCGCCGGCGACGCACGCAGAAAGCGAGGACGCCAAACGGCAGGAACGCCAACACCGTCCTGGTTGCGGAGGTGCGAAGTTCATTTCTCGCGGTGTAGCCGAGCGGCAGATTTGCCGGCGTAGAGACGTCGAAGACAACTGCCACGCCCTGCGTCGAGCCGCCTGGCATCGTCACAGTTGACGTCGTTTGTATCGCACCGTTAACCACGATGAGTTGCCCAACGAAGCAGTTCAGCCATGGTAGCGCGGCCGTGCCGGTGACTGGGTTGGCGGTCGTGCAGGTGAGATTGACGGTGTTGGCAAAGGATTCAACCTCCCCAATCGTGACAATTGTGGACTGCTGATTGGAGCCGCTCTGGTTCGGTAACGCGGGAAGACCGTTACCGCTGGGAACGGTGCCCGGAATAACACTGATCGGGCCCGTTGTGGTGGTCATGGTGAAGTCCGCATTGTCGACGACCAGCACGGTTGGAACCGTCCCGGTTGCCGGGCACGACGCGGTGGCTGGTCCCCCGTTCACCGTGCACTGGAAGTTGCTGTCGCCGCTATAGGCGAAGCTCAGGTAGTGGGTTCCCAGCGGAGGGACGCCGGTGCCGTTGGTGTTGGTAACAACGAAGGTGCCCGCCCCGGACGACAGCGTCACCACCGCGTTGCAGGGGATGGCGGTAGTACTGGTTTGTCCTGTCGCACATGGCGGAATTATTATCGGTGTGGTGCAGTAAGTAGTTACCGTTGACGAGCAGAGCTCATAGGGACCCTGTGCCGTAGGTATGGCCCCTGACGTTAGGTTGGGTATGAAGACAGTCGATGTGATGGGGACGAAGGTGTCCGTCACCGAGACCGTTCCGGTAGGCGTTCCAATGCCCGCCGAAACCAGCGTGCCGACCGAGATCGCGAAGGTGTCACCCGACAACGCAGCTGCGGTATCGGCGATATAGGCGGCTGCGCCCACCCCAGTCACGGTACTGGTGCCCGTCTTTGGCGTAACGGTGATGATCGACGCCGCCGGAGTTACGACATCCGTCCCGGTGGGTTGGGCGGGGGTGATGGTGTAGTCGCCAGCGGTGATGGCCCTGCCGGTCATGGCTGCATACAGGGTGTACGTGCCCACAGCCAGGCTGGATGAGTTAACGGATGCACCTCCGGCCGTCGTCGAGAACGTCGCGCTTACCTTGTCGGTGCCCACGAGCCCGTTGACCACCATGCCCGAGGCAAAGTTGAAGTTAGGAGCTCCGTAAACCGTCGTGTACGCGGGAACACTTACGCCCCCGGAAGTGTACGGGGGAATCAAGACGCTCAGAGGCGCTGGGGTTTCTTTCACTTGAGCTACGGTGGTTGTGGAACCCGTGAGGTACACAGTCGGGCTGCCATAGCTGCAGGCGTAGGTACCGTTGGAATTGACAAAAATGACCTGAATATTGTAGTTGGCGACAGCCGAGTACTGACTGGCAGCGCTGATCCACTGGGCAGCCACCCCGGTTGGAAGAGCAGGAGTTACGCTGCCGGTAGGAACAATAGGCGCAGGAGCCGTAGTTGAAGTACCAGCAGTACAGCCGGTACTGCACCCATACACAAAGCCGCCATTGGAGTCCGTCGCCGACTCCACAACTGTGGCAGCAGTCGTCAGCACGATCGGAGTTTGTGCAATCGTTACGCTGTCGGCTGTGTCGGTGACAGCTGGGGTAAAGGTCGCGCTGACGGTGTAGTCCAGGCCCGCAGCGGGAGTGAAGGTATAGGTTGCCACGCCACCGACCAGGGTAACCGCCGAGGAAGCGACGGGCGCTCCGCAACCAGTCGGATTGGCGGTGTTGGCGACGTACGAGGTATTGCCGGAAGTATCGACCGTGTAGTTGAAGACGACCGAACCGGTGGGAATCGTGTGGGCGACGGTGTTGGGCTGGGACAGCGTCGCGGTGATGGTCACCGGTGTACCGCCAGCAACATTGTAGTTCGGCGACGTTCCGGAGGTAACTGGCGCGGCAGTCAGGACGATCTTGACCTCCGGGTTCGCACCGTTCGCCACCAAGCTGACCGTCTGCGTATTATTCACGGTGAGGGTCGCGGCTTCCGCGGCGGGGGTCGCTGGCACGGTGAAGAGCGGCGAGATGGTGCACGTGGATCCTGTCGGCATCGAGCCGGCGGCGCAGGTGGTCAGGCTCCCCGCGGTCGTGACGCTGAACTGAGCACTCCCGGAGCCGGTTAGCTGCAGGAAGGGCGGGGTAGCCGTTTGAGCAATCAGGGTGGCTGGCAGGGTGCCGATGTTCGAGACTGTTAGCACGCCAATGCAGGCTGTGGGGCCTCCGGGAGTCGAGCATCCCAGCGGCGTTCCGGCGATACCCGAAGGAGTCCCCAGATCCAGTGGCACGATACCGAAATTGGCGGTCGGGTTCACCCGGTTCATAAACAGGATTTGTTTGTTCCCCGAGTCCGCCACATACACGTTTCCGTTCGCATCCAGGGCAAGACCAGCCGGAGCATTCAGCCCAGTAAAGCTGAGCGTGAACGGCTTGGTGGGCAGGCCTACAGCGGGCGCCTCCCAGACCGCGTTGCCTGTGCCGTCCGAGACATAGACGTTGCCGGCTGCATCCACCGCAACCCCGTTCGGACTGGTGATGTTGGTGCCGCCAAAGAGCAGAGTCAATGGGAAGGACGAGCCTGCAGGGATGTTGAGCGCAGATCCCGCGCCGGACGCCGCCGGCTGCAGGTCGCCGCCGCCTGGCGGTAAGCGAACGACCTCCCCGAACGGATTCAGCGGGTCGGCAACATAGATAAATCCGCTGGTGTTCTGGATAAGTCCGTTCTTAGTGACCAGCGGACCCGGACCGATCGCAACCGCAACTGGAGCCGTGAACTGGGGTGCGCCGGGGAATTGCAGCAACGGTGTGGCTCCGCCCAAATTGGTATTGGAGGGGATCTCCACGACAACTCCATTGCCGGTGTCGGCAACGTAGACATTACCCCACTGGTCGACCGCCAGACCCTGAGGAGCTTTGAAGGTGTATTGCGGAGGAGCAGTGGTAGAGGTGGAACCTGGCACCGTGTATGTAATTACTCCGTTCGTAGTTGTAGCGGTATAGCCTATGGCTGCACCAGGTTCCTTCGCCATAGCAGTTTCGTTGGCTGCGCCCGGAATCCATAGGTAATTACCGAGCACGGTCTGTGCGCCGGTGATCGGGTTCACCTTGAGAATCCGGTTGTTTCCGGTGTCGGCGATGTACACATTGTTCGCCGCATCGAGCGCGACGCCCATCGGCTTGCTCAACCCAGTCCCGATCGTCACGGTCGGGGGCGGCAGCGCGGTGATTGCGACGTTTGTGAGGTTAACCGTCGCGGCGGCCGAAAGGGTGATGGTACCCGAGCCGATCGTGGAGATGGTCGTGCCAGTTGGAATAACTCCCAGAGGAGCCGCGACGACGTCCCCAGATGCGAGGCCTGTCGTGCTTGACACTGCGCTTACCGTTGTGCTGCCGTACGCAATCGTTCCAGTAAAGGTGATCGGGGTCGGCTCAACCACAACCCGGTTATTGGCCGGGTCGGCGATGTAGACGGTGCCCCCTGAGGTCACAGCAACGGACGAGGTGGCGCCCAGGCCGGTCGCCGCGACGGTTGTCTGCTGGCCGCCATCGATCGCCAACTGCGGACCCGTGCCAATCCCGGTGAGCTGGAAGTTGTAGACGGACCCATTCGCGGTGGTTGCCACCAACTGGCCTGTCCTCATCCCCGGCCCGGTCGGAGCGAATTTCACATTGACCAGGCAGTCCCAACTCTGATCGCCCTGTGCAACCCCCAGTTGCGTGCATGTGGGAAGCGCGGGCGTCCCCGCAGTCAGCATGGCAGTCGTCGGGTACATGTTGAAGTTGGGAGTCAGGGCGGATTCACCCCAGCCGAGAGGCAGGCCGGTGATCGGCACCAGCAGCGAGCCCAGAGGAAACTCCTGGGTGGTCGTGTCGAACGAGAAGTCCCCGCTGGCGGACGCGATGGCGAATGACGTCGTCGTGAACCCAAGGGAGGGACCATCCGGAACCGTTACCGTCGTTCCCACACCACCGGTGGTGGGAATGTTCGTCGCATCGAAGTGCACCTGGATCTCCTGCGTCACCGGCGTGGTCGTTCCCACCGGCGTCGCCGGGAACTGAGTGCCTACCGAAAACTCATGGATGACCTCATCGGGGGAATCTCCGGCATACAGGTTCCCCAGACCGTCATTGGTGGTATACCATTGGGCACCGTTCAGCCTCGTGACGCTCCCGGGACAGCCATCTCCTTCAGGATCGTAGGTTTGCGGCCCCCATAGCCAGGCGCTGTTGGCCGTGCCATAGACGCAGTTCCACAGGTTCGTAAAAGAAGCCGGCGAATTCGTATTGTAGTTGCTGATATTGCCGTTGCTGGTCACACCGGTGCTGCTTACGATCAGGTTCTGGATCTTGTCCGTAGAGCTCAGACCGGAGACTCCTGTCCATGCGCCTGATGAACCTGTGGGAGAGTCCCTCACCGGTGAATTCGTCAGTGCGTCGCTCCAGGTGATGCCGGTCGCAATCCCGCTGTATTGGTCGATGCGGAAGATCTCCGGGAAGTGGTTGTCGTCATACCACTCGGTGCCAAAGGTGTCGGCATTCCACGAAACCGGACGAATGACCAGTTCTTCGCTGGTGACGGCCGAAATACTCAGGAATGCGCCAGGCAGAACGGCGGTCGCCGGCTGGCCCCCAACGATGTACGCGTTGCCATAGGCGAGCGGCAATTCATTCGGCGTGGGTGAGTCGGCGGGAGGAACCGGATAAGCAGTCTCGGTCGGACTATAGATGGACGACAGCTGCGGCGTCTCCACGGTCAGCAGACTGGTCAGCGGAGCTCCGCCCGCATACGCTACCGCAGCGTAGATTCCGGGAGATGCTGATTTCTGATTGACTTCAAATACGTTGCCGTACGCGTCGGCTGACGCGTACTGGTAGTCGTTAAGGAAGACAAGCGCATTGGCCGGGCCATTGATGCCGGTGCCCACATAAGCCGTTTGAATCGCAGGGCAGGCGGTGGTCAGGGTCGTGCTGCAGTTCAGAATCGCCCGCATGTATCCAGGCGGTACCGTGTACTGGAAGAAGGTCTGCGGGGTCTCCTGGGTGTTGATCACCCGCACCGTTCCGGTCCCAGTACCATCCGTAATGTAAATATTTCCCGCGCTATCCAGCGAAATTTGGGCCGGGGCTCCGTTGCCGGAAGAGAAGTTGAGGGTGGCGCCCGGGGTTGCACCCGTGATCGCGGTGTTTTCGAATGCCGGCGCGTTGTCGACCACAGCGGTCGTGACGGGGTTGCTCGCATAGCCCACGCAGGTGGCGCCCGAGTCGACGGGGTTGCCCAGATTGATTTCCCCGGCGATGTGGTACACAAATCCGACCTGCACCCCGTTTGATAACGTGACCGCGGCCGGATTCACCCGAGTAATAAAGTCCGCAACCCGCGTGCCGCCGCGGTAGACCACGGAGACGCTTTTGCTGGCGGTGTCGACGAAGTACACGTTGCCAAACGAGTCCACGGCAACGCCCCCGAGGCTGCTTCCGATCTTGGCGCCGGACGCGAGAACGCCGTCCGCGCAGCCAGGGGCCGATGAGCAGCCATAGGCTCCGAGAGTGTTGGCCTTCGCGCTGCCACAGCTAGTGGGAGTGGCTCCCGCGACGATGTTGATGAGTCCCGACTCGTAGTTGACCTCGCGGATAAGATCGTTGCCTCTATCGGCGATGTAGATGTCCCCCACCGAGTCGACCGCGAACCCGTAGGGGCTGCTCAGTGTTGCCCCATTCACGATGACAGCCGAGCTGGTGCCCAGGCCCGACGTGACGAAGGGGACGGCATACCCAGTACTCCCGTTGAAGCCGATATCGCCGCCGTAGCCGGAGACGATGGCGGGCGTGGAGGCAGTGGAATACTGCGAAGTGCCGGCGACGACAGTCATCGTATACGGAACCAGCAACGGCGGATTGCCACTGTTAGCGGCCACTGCCGCTCCCACTGCGGCCACGAAGAGGAAGACCAAGGCCACTGTCAGTTGGAAGAGAGTTCGCGTCGAGACGATGTGTTTGCTGAATAGCATCGGGGTCACCTGATCCTTGATAAATGCATTTGCGATCCGGCTGGCTGAGAGACAATGCTCGCAACCACCGGCTGATTCCCTGGCCGATTTCCCAAGGGAAACGATTTCCAAAATAAGCGGCATACTACGCGTTCGCTGAAGACACTTGCAAGAGAAATCTTCAGGCGTCTTTGGCTCACGGAAAGAAGGGTCTAGTTGCCACCTTTTCCCCCCGTCTCGCCGGCCGATACAGCCGGTCTTTTCATCACCGCCAACGGGATCTCCAGCGTGCCCACCTTCTCGGACACTCCGTCCAGGATGCCCGCCCGGAGCAAGATCTCACCGGGCGGCAGGTCGAGCTGCTGGTAGAGCGGAAACGGCTTGCTTAAAAACTGTTGAACCTGTTCCGCCGTGAGCGGCGGCAAACTGACCGTCTGACTCAAACCAGGGATACGATTACGGTATACGTCATCGGCGACAATGTCGAATTCGAGCGAACCCCTGTGGGGCCCGTCTGGACCGTCGGTAAACAAAATCTGCCTCGCAGGCAGCATGGACTGAAGCTCATACCGCACAAGAGGCTTGTCCTTCAGCTTGGGATCGAGCGTACCCCTCACAGGAGGATCGGTCGACTTCGCAGGCTCCATGCCCGGCGCTACTCGAACGTCAAACAGCACCTGACTGGACGTGGGCACGCCCCGCCCCATGGGGGCCTGCATATTGCTTCCATACGGCCCCGGGGCAGTCGTGGTAAGCGGCAACATGGGAGTGATCGCATTGTGCAGGATGGCGTCCGCGTTGTATCCCTTCCGGTACGCCAGATGGATGCCAGGCCGATCCACCTCCACATCGATCGCATGGTACCTGCTGTCGAAATTGAGATCGGGAGGAATGTAGGAAACACTATAGTAGTTGGACCCGTTCCCAATGGCATTGCCGACGGCAGCCTTCAGATCGTTGGTGTTGAAGTACGCCACGCCGTCGGTTGCCTCGGCCACGGCCTCCATCGACAACAGATCCGATCCCTTCCTTTGCTGGAACGCCTGCTCTTTGGCCGCCACCGCCGCTGACGTACGTACATTAATAGTGTTGAGCTGCTGGTCGGCGCCGCTGGCCGGATTGCTGAACAATTTGCGAGCATCCACCGGGTACACCGCGACCTCGGCCGCCGTCAGCAGATCGGTGGTCCTGCGCAGGTCCTTGGCATAGTCCGTGATCCCTTCAAGGTCGACGGTAAAGCCGGATTCCTGCAGACCGCGGACCGGCCGGCCCTTCCCGTCCGTCACCGTCACATCCACCACCATCTCCCGCGAAGTCACGCGGAGCGTGCTTTCGCTCGACCCCGCGGCGCCCTGCTCGATAGCCGCAGCGCCGGAGTTGCCCGCCGTCTGCCCCCATCCCTTCCCCTGCCCAGCGAGGCCCGCGGCACACGCAGTCAGAGCAAACGCAGCAAAGATCCTTTTGCCCAGCCGCATGGCCCCCTTCCGCGGGCAACGGCCAGCCGCGCGGAGACACCCGCCCGGTTCGCCAGCCTGCGCAATATCACGGTGTTGTTTGCTATGGATTTCGTTCTCCAGATGTGCCCCCGCCCGGTCCCCGCGCCCAGATGGCCGTCGGCCGTTCGGGGACTAACCAGGTGGGCCCTCACCCACTTGCCGATGAAAAACACAGAAATCTCAAATTCGATGTTGAATCGGGTCAAAAACAAAGTAGCATGTTGCGTGAAGCTTTGAAAACTTAAATCTTCCGGGCAGAGCTTTGCCCGCTCCCGGTTGGGCGTCGCCTCGAACAGGGCCACTCGACCGAGTCGTGCGGTTTCAATGGGAAAACATTTTCTTATTGACAATCGCGCCTGTAAACAAATACTTTTTTCGCGTTCCGGCTCATCGGTATTTTCAGATTTCTAGTCACCGGCGCAAGGTTTTTTGGGGGATGCTTTAACCGGAAACAACCGGAATCCCAGCCCAACGCCTTCCAGCGCAAAATCAGATGGAGCAAAACTATGTATCGCATCACGACAGTTGGGTCTTTGCCGCTCGGGCTTTCACGCCGTCTTCTCGCACAATGCTTCGCCACCCTCTTCACCTGCCTGTTGGTCTGCTGCGGCTTGGCGCTCTTTGGCGGCTTGTCGCTCCAAGCCCAAAGCACTAGCGGCGGCGGCATCCAGGGGACCGTCACCGATTCAAAGGGGGCTGTCATTGCCAAGGCGCAGATCACCGCGACCAATACCGACACCGGGGTTGCGTTCACTCGCGAGAGTACGAGCACGGGATACTATTCCATCGCACCTCTGCCGGTCGGCACATACAACGTCGAGGTCGTCGCCAAGGGATTCCAAAGGCTGTTGCAGGAGAACATCGATGTCGACAACGCGTCGATGCACGGCTTGAATCTGACGCTCACCGTCGGCGGCGGGGAGACCACCATCACCATCACGGACCAACCGCCGTACATGGACACCACGGACGCCACGCTGGGCGGAACCATCGAGAATCAGCTCTACTCCTCGCTGCCGCTCTCCATGAATGGCGGCCCGCGCGATCCCACTGCCTTCCAATACCTGATGCCCGGAGTGCAGGAGAACCCGGCCAACAATACCAACGCGGGCAGCACTGCCGGCAGCTCGGGCATCTACGGAGGCACAGGCCAGAACAACCTGAACCAGAACTACGTTGAAGGCGTGCCCGTATCCGACATCTCCGCGCAGGGCAGCGGCACTGCCATCTCTAATGCGGTGTCGGTCGATGCGGTCAACCAGTTCTCCGTGCAGACCAGCGGCTCGTCCACATCGTTTGGCGGCGCTGGAAGCACCAACTACACCATCAATTCCGGCGGAAACCAGCTCCACGGCACCGTCTTCGATTTCATCCGCAACACCGATTTCGATACCTGGGGCTACTTCTCGAAGGTGGCCAATTCCGCCGGTTATGGGGAAAAGCCGGGTGAGCACCAGAACTCCTACGGCGGCTCGCTCAGCGGTCCCATCCTCAAGGACAAACTCTTCTTCTTCGGCAGCTACGAAGGCTTCCGCTACACCAAGATCAGCAATACGCCCGCCTACATCACCATACCCACCATGGACAATCGGGCGGGGAACTTCACCGATTCATTGGGCTCCGTCAACGCGCAGCTCGCGGACCCCACATACACGCTGAGCGGCACGCGTCCCGCCTTCCAGGGAATGCTGAACGGTGTGCCGACCTTCAACGTCGTCCCCGCTGCTCAGTTCTCCCCCATCACGACTGCGCTGCAAGCCGAGCTTCCGCTCCCCACCAATCTGTCGACCTTCCAAAACTATCTTGCCATCCTTCCCCTGTCCAACAACGACTACACCGTCGATGTGAAGATCGATTACACGCTCAACTCGAAGAATAAGTTCTCGATCTTAGGACTCGGCGGCCTTCTCGGATACGGCGGAGCACCCAACTACGCCAACTACAGCCAGCTCCCCATCCCCTATGCCGCCGGGACGTATGGCAATCAGAAGACGGCCACCGGCGTCGTCTCCTATGTCTACATCGCCTCGCAATCCCTGATCAATACATTCAAGTACGGATTCACCCGCAACTGGGGCGAAGGGTTCGCGCTGACCAAGGGAACGCCCTATACCTCTACCACTGCTGGCATCACCAACCTGCCCGTGGGCAACGGCGCGGACAACTTCCCCGACGTTCAATTCAACGCGGACAGCGGCCCCACGGCGCCCTGCAACTGGAATACCTCAAGCTGCGGCTCAGGCAGCGGTGCCTCAAACAGCACCGGCCCCAATGGCCGCAACACCTACACCGCCCTCGACAACCTGACCTGGATCAAGAACCGCCATAATGTCACCTTCGGCGCCCAGGTGCAGTGGGAGGAGACAAACATAGGAGGCTACGGAGGCTACAGCAGCACCATCAGTCTCGTCACCCATGGCGAAGATACCGCGGGGCCCGGAAACGGCAGCACCTACGCCAGCTTCCTGCTGGGGGCCATCGAGACGGACAACGTCAGTACCCAAACGATCCAGGACGTCGGAGGCCGCTACCGGCCGATGGCGCTCTATATTCAGGACAACTGGCAGGTAAGCCCCAAACTCACCCTGAACCTCGGCATTCGTTACGATTATCTCCAGCCCTACCACGAGGTCCACAACCGCATCTCGTTCCTCGACAACGCAATCATCAATCCCATCGCTGGCATCCCCGGAGTGCTGGAGTTTGCCGGCACCGCCAACATCAACGACTTCACCGCCAGCCTGACGAATCCGAGTGAAACTGCTCAGGTGGAATACAACCAGTACGCTCCCTATATGTGCAACTGCAGGACCCCGGTCCACCCCTATAACGACAACTTCCAACCGCGCCTGGGCTTCGCTTACGCCTACAACTCGTCCACGACCATCAACGGCGCCTTCGGCATTTCGGTCACCCACTCAGGCGGCGTAGGCGGCGGATCGGGAGCAACCTCGGCCACCGGAAACAACGGAGAGTTCAGTACCAGCAGCGGCAGCTCGACCAACGAACCCGCCCGTCCATCTTTCTTCCTGAATCCCAACTTCGCCGCGTCGGCCCAGCCCTCTTCCGTTTACGTTCCTCCGCAGCAAGGCACGGAGGGCATTATTATCCCGCCCGCAACTTACGGACCGAATATCCCGTGCGTCACGGCAGGCACCTGCAGTAACTTCTCCGCCCTCCCGCCGTGGACTCAGCCCGGAACCAATGTCAATCCTCTGAATACCACCGGCAACTACGACTATACGTCCTACTTCGGGGTCCCGCCCGCAGGCCCAGGCACCGCGGTCACCGGAGCGCCGGAAAACTCGTTGAACAATTACAACTGCTCCGCCTCAGGCACCTTCTGCAACCCGCAGGGCGTCAACTTTGCCGACCCCTACTATGGCGGGCGCGGTCCGCAATTTGTCACCTACAACCTTTCCATCCAGAGGATGATCAACAAGAAGGCGGTTTTTACAATTGCCTATGCCGGCACGCAAACCCACTTCCTGCGCGGCGGCTCCGGCCGTGGATACGCGCAGAATACAATCTCTCCGGACTGGGCCGGGAAGCTCGGAGGCTCACTCCCGAACAACGGGTTCTACGGCAGCACACCTCCCTACCCCCGCTACGGCGGCAGCAGCGCAACCGTCTTCCAGTCCCTGAGGCCCTTCCCCCAGTTCAGCGGATTCACCGATATCTGGCCTGATACTGGAAACGCCAACGACAACGAGTTGCAGTTGTCCGTCATCCAGCGCCCGTGGCACAACCTCTCCGGTCTCATCAACTACACGCGGCGCAAGGAGATCGACGACACCGGCAACCACAGGACCCAGTTCCCCGTGGGCCCGCAGGATGGAAACTTCGTCCAGAATATGTCCGCGAACCGTGTCGACCGCGGTCTGGGAACGGCCAACCAAACCGACGCATTCAACCTGTCCTGGAGCTATACCTTCCCCTTCGGCCGCGGCCAGGCCTTCTTCGCGACCAACCGCATCGCCGGCCTCATCGGCGAAGGATGGGAGTTCTCGGGTATCTACAGGTATCGCGATGGAAGTCCGATCCAGGTCACGATCTCTGGCAGCGACTGCATGACCAGCGCGGTCGCCGGCCAGGGCGGTACCTGCCTGCCCGACTACGTTCCCGGCTTCGACAAGAGGCAGGCGCGCATCAATGGCAGATGGGGTCGCGGTCCCGGATCCAATTCCTCCAACTTCAACAACATCGCGTATCTCAACCCGAACGCTTTCCAGTGTCCCGATTCTGGTACATACGGCGGGCTGTCTTACACCTGCGGCACGACGGCCGAGCCCAACACCACCTTCAAGCTGGGCAATATCGCTCGGTCCGCTCCGTTGGGACTCACCGGACCCGGATGGTGGGACATCGACCTCGGCCTGCGGCGCACCTTCAACATACGTGAAACCGCCACGATGCACCTCACCTTCCAGTTCGAGGCAGACGTGACCAACGCCACCAACTCTACCTTCTTCGTCCTCGGCAACTCCTCTCTGTCGGTCAACGGTTCCAACTGGTCCAACCCCAACGCCTACGGAACGGTCAGCCAGCAGAACACGTTTGTCGTGCCGCGCGACTGGCAGTTTGAAGGCCGCTTCCGCTTCTAGCCGGTCCCATGGTGTAACCGGTCCGGCTGCTCCGGACCGCACAACCCGTACCTCATTGAATGGCGGCCATGCAGGCAATCTGCATGGCCGCCATTTTCTTGAGCGCCGCTTCCGCCTCCCCGGTCACTGCTGTGGCAGGCGCTTGTGGTACGTCTTGAACATCCGGCTGCCCATGGCGAAAGATTATTTCGGCAGACGGACGATTCGCACATCCCGCGCAACCTCGCGGGAGAGATCGAAGACCTTCGAGGAGCGGCCGATCCTCACCGAATAGCCCTGCGATGACGCGCTCTTTCTGACCCGCAGCCGCGCCCCAGGCGTGATGCCGCAGGCCTCGATCAACCTCAGGTTGTGCGCGTCCCGGTCGGCGACGCTGTCGATCACATAGGTCCCGTCCTCGACCACATCCGCCAGCGGAATGGACTCCCGCGCCGGCCTCTCTCCCCCCGGCATCTTTCCCTCCATGGTCGGGATCGAGTGTCCGTGCGGATCGATCTTGGGGTGCCCCAGCTTGGCGGCAATCCGCTGTTCGAATCGCTCCGAGATAAAGTGCTCCAGCCGCTCCGCCTCCTCATGCAACTCTTCGATCGGGTAATCGAGCACCTGGTACAGAAACGTCTCGATCAGCCGATGATGGCGCACAACCTCCAGCGCGCGCCGCTTTCCCGCAGACGATAGCTGCACCCCGCCGTGCCGCTCATACTCCACCAGCGGCTCTGGCGAACCAGCCAACTTCTGCAGCATGTTCGTCACCGAAGCAGGCGCGATGGACAGCCGGCCGGCCAGCGCCTTGA
>Ga0326727_10008840_pt1 | contig 25257 bp, 26 predicted proteins | sample MB2enrmetagenome_FD_207643 | JGI IMG/M metagenome (GOLD analysis project Ga0326727, IMG submission 207643) | Lab enriched peat soil microbial communities from McLean, Ithaca, NY, United States - MB29MY | ecosystem: Environmental > Terrestrial > Soil > Wetlands > Peat | place: USA: New York... | reverse complement strand
GCTCGGCCCAGCGCAGGTACATGCGCAGCAGCATCTCGGCCCAGTCCTGGCTCTCGGTGCCGCCCGCGCCGGGATGCACGGTGACGATGGCGTTCAGCGGATCGGTCTCGCCGCTGAGCATGGTCCGGGCCTCCAGCTCCTCGTTGAAGGCGGCCAGGGCCTTGATGTCGCGCTCCAGATCCCCGAGCACGTCTTCGCCCTCGCGGGCCAGCTCGAAGTAGGTCGCAATGTCGCTCGCGCGGCGCACCAGCTCCTCGTCGTCGGCCACTAGCGCCTCCAGGCGCTTCTTTTCCCGCATCAAGGGCTTCGTGGCGTTGGGATCGGACCACAGCGCCGGATCGGCCAGCTTGGTTTCTATGGCGGCTAGTTCCCGGCGCAGGCGAGCCGGGTCAAAGATACTCCCGCAGGTCGCGCACTTGATCGCGCACCGGAGCGTAAGCGAATTCGAGATCGTTCAACGACATGGCTTGGCTCTTCTGACCTGACTTTGACTTGAGGTGTGAGGCTGCGTCTCTCGACTAGGATAGCATTGTGCTGGTTTCCGAAGGTGCGCGCCAGCAGTCATGGGCAGGGCAACCGCATCCCAATCTCCCTGATCGCAATCCATGGTCGGTTTTGTAACAAGGGCACGACTTCAGTCGGGCCGCAACGGAAACACAAGATAATAATGGCTTTAGCCACTGCCAACCTCTTCATGTCCCCTTTGCCGATTGCCGGCCGATGCCGTATGCAGGGGCTGAAGCCCACCGTGCTTCCCTCGCCCATGTGCGGCCCGACTGAAGTCGTGCCCTTGTTACAAAGCACATGAATTCAATATTTTCAGCGGCGTCTCCTCTTCCCGTATGAAGGCGAGTCTAGATGCGATTTCCCTGTAGCTTTCGACTTGATTTGTGTACCCATTTATGTACATAATTGCCGGCGCGGCGAGAATCTGATTCGCCTCATCAGCGCCCAGAAAGCGAGCAAGGATGAACGGGAAATCTACTATCGTGAGACATTCGCTTAGCGAGATCGGCGCCATGCGTGAGCTTGGCGAAGACCGGACTAGCGCGGATGCGCCGGAAGCTGAGTCGCTGGGCGCGGGGTTCTGGCGCTCGGCGCGGGTGGCGATGCTGGCTGGGAAGACCTCCGTTCACCTGCGCCTCGACAACGATGTGGTCGAATGGTTCCGGGCGCGCGGCAAAGGACACCTGACGCGCATGAATGCCGTTCTCCGAGCCTACGTCGAGGCGCAGAAGCAACGCCCGCGCTTGGGCTGACCCCACTGGGGTCAGGATTGACGGGCTTTGGCTCGGAGCGCAGGCGGATTGATCCCAGGCCTCGAAGCGAGACGTTGGCACCCGAACATTTTGGGCTGGTCAGGCGCTGGCTAGCCGCCGTAGCATGATGGGTGCCGTGCCCCGGCAATTTTCACAAACCTCTTAACGGTTTTGTGTAAATCGCGGGACGGTTCAAGGAGTACGTTTCAGATGAAGACACATACCGCCAAGGTTCGGTTGTTGGAACAGTTTGCGCTTGGAAAAAACACCGGGCAAAGATCAGGGTTGGAAATTGAGGTATTTGGCAAATCTGAAGGAGGGGACAGCCCTAAGCTCGGGACCATACGAATTGGACAAGGAACATTTGAGTGGTGGACTAAGAACGCCAAGAAAACAACGAAGAAGGGGAAACAGAGCCCTACACTCTCGCTGAATTGGTCAGATTTTGCGAGCCTGATGGACAATCAAGCAGGAAAATAACCCCTTGCCGGGCGCTTAGGTCCGGACTTTCGAACCTGAGAGGGCACCACCATACAACGCCACTCACGGGTGCTACGCCACCTTGACCTCATCCAGCAGATCGGGGTGACGGTCCAGCACCTTGAGCAGCTTGACCAGGGCCAAGGGCGGCTTGGTCACGCCGTTCTCGTAGCGCGAGAAGGCATTGACGCCGCCGCCGAAGATCTCGGCCGCCTCGCGCTGGCCCAAGGCTCCCTTCTTGCGCACACGGACGATATTTGCATGAATCTGAGCGGAGAACACGCCGGTTTTGAACGGCCCCTTGTCTCCGGAACCGGCGGCGGGCGGAGTCGCTTCCGCTGCCCCGGCGGCGAAGACCTATCGCCCCGTTGCGAGGAGGATACCCTTTTTCAGGCTCATCCGCTCCAGTGGATGAGTTGTTCTTGCCAGCCCTCTTCAACTGCAATACACTGTGTGCATCCAAACAGAGCCTCTCTTTCGCACCATTCACCCCCCATTGGTTCTGACGGACTCAGGAAGGTGTTTATGTCGGGAGGGTTTTCGAAGGTCTGCATTCTCGCTGGATGTTTTTTTCTGGCCTCTCTTACAGCGACGGCTCAAGAGGTGATTCATGCTCTGGTCGGGACCATAAGCTCTGTAGATTCAAAAGCGAAGACCATTGCGGTTAAGATCGACGACGGCTCCGAGGACCGTTTCAAGAATATGATGGATTCCCGTCACAAGATCGTCTTCGACAAGAGTGCTCGAACCGATGCAATCGCGGCCGCCGATTTCTTGAAGACCGGCGAGCGCGTTATCGTTTACTACTTCGGAGTCGGCGACCTGCGCACCATCATCGCATTGCGAAGCCTGGGGCCGGGACCGTTTACCAAGAGCACGGGAACAGTGGTCAGTTTCAGCAGGAGGGAGCGTTCGCTCTCGATCACAAACCAATCCGGGGAGGCAGAGTCGTTCGAGGTCGCTCCGGATGCGGTCGTGAATACTGAGATGGGCGCCGCTGCCGGACTCGATTTTCGACCCGCAAGGGGCGATTCGGTGCGAGTGACTGCCGTGGTGGCGAATGGTGGTACGACGGTCGTGTTCATCAACGCGCTGGCTGCCGACTGAACCAGCTTCAAAGCCCGCTCCTGCGGGCGCGTTCAGGGCGATCTCGGGAGTCGAGGCGATGTTTTCGCATGCATGTGTCCGCGAGCTGGGTCAACTCCTCTGGCGGTGAGCAGAATTGCTCACACAATTCTTCAGCAGCGGCGCATCATTAGAGGCAAGGCATCGCTTCAAGTGCTTACTGCCCCCGCGGTCCGGGTACAATGGCGGTAGACAGGGTGGGCGCTTTGCCACTCTCTGAGGATCTTCCCCCGAATGGCTTCCGTCCTTACTCCGCCCTCTTCTGAATTCGCAACCGCAACTTCAAGTCTGCCGATTCCCTCAGTTCCCTATTCTTCCGCCTCCGCGGCAATTCATGGGGTGCCGGCGCGGCAGGAGATTCGCATGGGTCGCGCCGCGTCGGTGGGCGCGGGCGTCAACTGGCTGACGCTGACTGTGATTGTCGGCTTTCACGTGGGCGCGCTGGCGGCGCTGTTCTTCTTTAGCTGGCAGCGGCTGGCGGTGATGGCGGTTCTGTACGTTCTGGCCATCAATGTCGGCATCGGCATGTGCTATCACCGGCTGCTGACCCATCGCGGCTACCAGGTTCCCAAAGGTCTGGAATACCTGATGACCGTCTTCGCCACGCTCGCTCTGGAGGGCGGACCGATCTTCTGGGTAGCCACTCATCGCGTGCATCACCAGTTGAGCGACCGCGAGGGCGATCCGCACACACCCCGCGAGGGCGGATTCTGGGCGCATACGGGCTGGCTCCTCTGGGGCAACGCGCTGCACGCGCAGACTGAGGCGCTGGCGCGCTACGTTCCAGACCTGGAACGGGACCGGTTTTTTGTCTGGCTGAGCAAGTATCATTGGATTCCCCTGGCCGCCAGCGGCGCGCTGCTCTTTGCCGGCGGCTGGCTCACCGGCGGCCCGGCGAACGCCGTCGGAATGCTGCTGTGGGGAGCTTTCATGCGCGTGACTTTGGGCTTGCACGCGACCTGGTTCGTGAACTCCGCAACGCACATGTGGGGCAGGCGCCGCTTTGAAACTCGCGACGACTCGCGCAACAACTGGTGGGTCGCCCTGCTCAGCGGCGGCGAGGGCTGGCACAACAACCACCACGCTCACCCCGTCAGCGCCCGCCACGGCTTGGCCTGGTACGAGATCGACCCCAACTACTGGGGCATCTGGCTGCTCTCGAAACTCGGCCTCGCCAGGAAGGTCCGCGTGGCCAAGTTCGACCCCGCCAACCCCAGGCCGGCCGGAGCCTAGAGCAGCTCTTTGCGACTTTGCAACCGCGCAGCCTCAGCCGCGCCGCAAGTCCACCCAAGGTAACTTCGCCTCAGCCACGGCGGGAATGCCATCGACCGCCAGCGAACTTGGACCGCGGATTGTCGCGCTACCGCTCGTGCTTCTTCCAATGCAGCATGTGGTGGTCGTCCACGGTAATCTTCGCGGGCAGGACCAGGCCGCAGGTCTTGCAAATCAGAACCTCCCTGCCGATCTCCCAATGCGTGCAATCCTTGCATTTGCAAACCAGAAGCTCAATTTCCTTTTTGGCGCTCATTTACAGCCTCCTGAATTCCTCTTTTACTTCGCGCACGAAATCGGTGAACCGGGCCGTGGTGATGATGTTCGGCTGCCAGCACAGATCCCGGTCAATCAGATTGTACTGCTTTACAATCCGGGAACCGGGAAGAGCGTTTCCATCCTCGCCGGGAACATGGCCCATGAGCCAGAGATGGTCGGCCACCGAGCAGGCGGCGGTCACGTCGTGAGTGACCACGATGATGGTATTCAGATCGTCCATGTCGGCGACCTTCTCGATCAGTTCGCAGGTCTTCTCCAGCATGATCAGGTCGAGGCCGGAGAACGGCTCATCCATGAGCAGAAAGTGCTCGCTGCATAGTATCTGCTGGATGATGGCGCATCTTTGCCGCTGTCCGCCCGATAACTGCGCGGGATATAGGTTGTACTTATCCTCCAGACCGAACTCCGTAAGAAACCCCATCACCTTGTCGCGGGCGGCGCCGGCGTCCTTCTCCTTCTTCCTTGCGCCCAGCATCAGGTTTCCGAGCACGGTCCGGTGCTCGAAGAGCGGATAACTCTGGGCGACCACGCCCACCTCGCCGGCTATCACCGGGCGATCGAAGCCGTTGACCGAAACCTGGCCCGAGGTGGGCGGCAACAGCCCGGCGACGATGCGGAACAGCGTGGTCTTGCCGCAGCCTGAAGGGCCGAGAATGCCCACCACCTGCCCCTGCACCTTGCCCGGAACGATGATGTCGCGCACCTCCGCGGTGACGCCGCTTAACACCGGACGGCCGTCATACTCGAGACACACGTTGTCGATCTTCAGAAGAGTTTTGCCCAAGCTATAAGTAGGGGCAGCCATTATTGCCTCTCCAGCGTCAGCGCCGCATACGGGCACAACAGGTTCTTGGCCAAGCCGATACCGTAATCCTGAAGCAGGCCGAGCATGAGAATGGTCAACTGAATGGCAAATACCGCGGCCAGCCGGAAGTGATGGTTCTGGTCGAGCAGGACGGTTCCCACGCCGCCCTCAGAGCGGACAATGCCTTCCACCATGGTCAGCATCATCCAGCCCATCGCCGCATTCTGGCGGAGAACGTCGAAGACCTGGTCGATCTGGCCCAGAACGATCACTTCCCAAACCACGCGCCATTCGCCCATGCGCAACGTGCGCGCCAGATCGAACATCTCCTTCGGAACGCCGTTGATCACGTCGGCCATTCCAGTTACGAAAAACACCGAGACCGAAAACACCAGCAGCGAAAGTTTCAGCTCATGGCCGCTCCGGGCCATGAGCGTAAAAAAGAAAGTCAATCCGACCAGCGAAAGAAAACGCAGCTTGCTGAGCAAGGCGACGATGGGACGGAAAAAAGGCATCACCGTCGCATAGGCCAGCAGCAGCGAAACGACGGTGGAGACGGCGATCGCCTGGATGTTGAGATAGAAGCTGGTAATCAGCTCCGCTCCCAGCCCCTGCTCCCACAAGTCTCCAAAGGCATTCAGAACCTCGCCGGGCTTGGGCAGCAGCACGAAAGGACTGAAAATCCATAACAAGCATACGATGACGACCTGTACGGCAACCAGGGCGCGCACGGCGTTCTTGTTCAGAACCGCATTGGGTGAAAAGACGGCGACTACATGATTCATGATCTACACATGGATAGAAAGATCCGGGGAGGCTTTCGCCTCCCCGGTTGCGGCTAAGACTACTGGCCTATCTGAGTTATCTCCACGCGGCGGTTGAGCGCCTTGCCTCCGGCGGTCGCATTCGAAGCGATGGGATCCTGCGAACCGTGGCCGGCCACCGACTTGAAGCGCGAGTCAGGGAAGCTCAGCGGAGCTACCTTCTGGAAGTAGCTCTTCACGGCCTGGGCCCGCTTTTCGCTCAGCGGGATATTGACCGCGTCGCTGCCGGCATTGTCGGTGTAGCCGTCGATCTGCAGCGCCAACTGCGAGTTGATGGCCAGCGAATCCTTCAACTCGTTCAACGTGGGCAGACTGTCCGACAGGGGCTGATCGGAGCCCGACGCAAAGTTGATGTAAACGGCCTTGTGGCCAAGCACGGTGCCGGTCTGGGCTTCCTTGGCGTAATCCACCGTCTCCGCGCTCGCGCCCTGTACCCCGCTGGTATTCAGCAGCGCCTGCGCGCCAAAAATGAACGACGTATCGACCGCGTCCTTGTAAGGCGGAATGGGATTGTCCTTGAACAGTTGCGGATAATTCTGCACGTCGATCTTGCCGAAGGTCTCGTAGGTGGCGCGCATGTTATTGTTATGCTTGCCGTCCAGCCCGAAGTAATTGACGTCGTCCTCGAGGTTGAAGACCGCCGAGCCTCCCAGCATCTGGCCGGAGGCGGAATCGCGGAAGCCCGGATAGTACTTATACCAGTAGTCGCCGGTCTGATCTTTATAAAGCGTGGCCGAGATATCTCCGGCCTTGCGGCGAACGGCGTCGAAGGCCTTCACCTGGTCGGCGGCCTGGAAGCTGGCGGCCAGCAGGCCGGTGACTTCGTCGCGATTGTCGTTGAAGAACTTCTTGATGCCCAGAATCACAGCCGGCATCTGCGAAGCATACTCGTGCGAGGAGACGATCTTGGTCGTGCCTGGGCGTCCATGCACGGCCTGCTCGTCGCCGGGGGTCCAGGTCACAACGCCATCCGGACAGACGTTCTTGGTCTCGCCCGTCGCCCGTCCGTCCTTTACAACCTTGCGGTCTTCGCAGCGATTGGGAACAAACACCTCGGTTACGGCCTTGATGTAGTCGTTATCCGGAGCGGAGATCCAGTTCACCGCATCCGGATCCCAGGTCTTCAGGTCCGGATTGTTTTTAAGGCCGTTCGATCCCAGATAGTTCAGGGCGATATTCCAGTCGCCGTCGCGAATCACGCCGACGATGGTCTTGCCCTTCATGCTCTGGGGATTGGACTTCCATTCGGCGGGGCCGAGCAGGGCATCCTCGCCATTGGAGCGGCCCACGGCGGCGATGATCACCGCTTGATAATCCGGCCCCAGCTTCTTCAGCTGCGGATTCAGGTTGGAGAGCCACTGGCCGCCGCTGTCGCCCATCACCACCAGCGCCTCTGCGCCCTTGGAGCAGCTCTTCTCGCCATCATGGAGCTGCTTGGCGCAGTCGATAAGGTCGTTGCCCATCTGGTCGTTCGAGTCTTCGCGGTGCAGGGTCAGGTTGACGCCGTACTTCTCCATCAGCGAACCCTTGGTGGTATCCGGGCCGCCGTTGGCGTAGATCAGCGAGAACATCGCATTCCACTCCCAGACGTCGAATGTGATATGCGTCGCCTGCACGCTGGCCGGAGCGGCGGAGGGGTAGGGCAGCGCCTGCACGTTGGCCACCTGCGCCTCCTGCTGGGGCGGAAGCTCCACGCGGGAAGCGACGATGGACTTCATGATGCCGGGGGTTGGAATCAGGCCATGCTGCATGGCGGCGCGCAGCCCGAAGAACACCACGGCAACCACGATCAGAATCAGGACAAACTTCGCTTGCGGCTTCAAACGCGGCATTTCTGTCTTCCCTTCAATGAATTCGCGTCACGGTAGTTACTTGAACATGTTGTCGTAATCGTCGGCGCTCTTGGCGCTGGACGCGGCTACGCTGGCAAGAGTCGTGGGCATCTTCACCGGCTCCGGCGCTTCCATCCCCGGAATGTGAATCATGTCTGCCCCGGTGGACTGGCTGCCGGAGGTGAGCAGCTTCTGGTTGAACTCGGCAAACTTGGCAGCCGCCTCGTCCGCGGCCGCGCCGGATTCGATCTGGTCGTCGGTCAGCAGCTTGTCGGTGTAGCGGGAGAACTCGCGAATCTCGCCCAGCGTACGCGAGGTATCGTCTTCGAGATACTCCAGCGCCATATCGACCATCTTCAACTGCTCCGGATTGCCGCGCAGCAACTGCTGGCCCACGCCCAGGGTTGCCTTGGCGTCCAGAATCATCTTGCGCTGTTCAGCCAGGAAGTTGACCTTGTTCTCCGTCCGCTGAATCTTGCTGTCGGAGATCTGCGACCAGTGCTGGAAGGTCTTGAGCATCTTCGCGGTCTGGTCCTCGAGCGCCTGGAGCTGCTTGACGCCTTGCATCAGCATCCCGGCCTGCTCCAGGAAGGTCTGCCGCTCAAGCTGCAGCCGCTCCTTCTCCATCGGGTCGCTGGCGGCGTTGGCCATCTGTTCGGCCTTTTGAGCCTTGTGGCCCAGCGCGTTGATCTCGTCGGTCTTGGCGGCGATGCTGCGCTGGAGCCTTTCGTCGCTCCCGGCAAAGCGCTGCAGCGTCTGATCCAGGTCGTACTTGGCCTTCTTCATGTCGTCGAGGTTGTTGCGGAGAATGCCGATCGGATCGGTCTCGACCACCCAGGAGGCGAAGAAGCGCACAGTATTCTCAAAGAGATTCGTGACCGCGGCGCGAAAGGTGGGATTGAAGACCAGCCACAGAATCGCGATCAGCACCGCCGCCAGCGCGACCATATGAAGGGTATCCGTCAGCAGGCTGATGAGAAACGGCAGAATGAGGTACAGGCCCCAGGCGCCGGCAAGAATCAAGGCCGCAAGCACCACCATGCCGAAGGGACCCTCGGGCCGCTTCCAGAAGGACTTCGGAGTGTAATTCTGAATGTTCTGAGTAAAGTTGGGAGTTACCGGCGAAATGCCCATGAGAGTCTCTTATCCTTTCAGCAGCGAGGCGTAGGTCGCCCTCTGCTGTTCGAGTTCACTGCCGCGGCGCTGCACTGCCGCCTCAAACTGGCTCTGCGCATGGGTGGCTTTCCCCTGCGCATCCACCAATTCGTTGGACAACCGGGCCAACTCCTGCTGAAGCTGGGTAATCTGCGCGCTGATCTTCTGAATCTGGTCCTGCCGCCCCGCAACCTCGCGGGCCGCAAACTGCTGCGATTTCCCGTTGAAGGCGTCCTTCTCCTGCTGAAGCCTCGCCTTTAGCGTGTCGAAGGTTCCCAGAATCGCATCTTCCGTCAGTCCGGCCTGCGCCGATGCCTGAACCACCGCGGTCTTGAACTTCACGTTGGTGGGCATAACCGTGTCCGGGATGGCCTTGAGAGGATCGAGAAACTTGTGGATCGTCGCGGCGGCCGGCGTGGCCTCGAAATCGGTCTTGGCCAGCAGCGTCTGGTAAACCGCGTCGTTATCGGGCACCACTCCGGCGTCGATCGGCAGCGCATAAGGAACCGGCGAAGCCAGGCTTGCAATCGGCGCCGCAGCCTCCGGGGCGGAGAATGGGGGTGAGGAAAACGCGGGCGCGGGAACCGTTGGCGCCGGGGTGTGCTTCTCCGGCGGCGCCGGTTCGTCTTCAAAGGCCACATGCTTCAGTGCGTCGAGAAATCCATGCTTCTCGGTCATAACCCTCCCCACACAATCTCAATTCCCGATAGCCGTTTGGAAACCTGCAGACGTTGCGACAAGAATATACTCGCCCAGGCACGGGCGGCAAGAGAATAAGCGCGAGCGCGGGCCGCACCAATGGCCGCTGCCGCTGGCGCGCCGGATACCCCGACAAAGCAGGCCGGCATCCGCGAGGCCGAAAACCGCTTCGGCCTCACCCGCCGCCGCCGCGCGGCGGGCGGCTTGTGAAGCGCGCGGTGCTGCTGGCTGATGCTGGCGGAAGGGCATCTGACGAGAGGACGGTTATGGGCGATGTTGCGCAGAGTCGCGCTGTTGCCGCTTCCGGCAAACTGATTGGCCGACGGCGTTGAGCATAATCCCAATGACAGGAGGAGAGAGGGGGGAGAAGTGCCGGAGGAATTGGCGACGAGGGCTCTCGATGAGGCGGGCCAGGCAAGGACGGTAGCGAATCGCCCGGGCTTTCGCGGCGCAAACGCTGATTTTTTCGGCACAAACGCTCCTTTCTCCTTGCACTCTGCCTCAGGAGCGGTATAATTGGCGTGATTCCGGGTCCAACAAAGGAGATTCCAGACGAAACGGTTCGCGCGGCCGGCTTTACGGCCCGCGAGCACAACCGCAGTGTGCGTCACGCCTTATTTCGGTGCCGCTTCCCATCGACCAAATCGTTTCTGCGGGCCAGGGCTCCGCCTCGGCAAGCGCGGAACAATGAGACAGAAAGGATTCACAGGAGTTAGCCATATGCGAATGAAAGTTCTCGCGTCCGTTCTGGCTGTCGCCGTTTTCGCCGGCGTCCACGCCGGAGCGTCCACCGTGACAATCACCGTCGGTCCCACCAGCAGCCAACCGGGGATCACCAGCACCATCACCTACATCGGTCAGAACACGCACGACCCGGCCGGGAACACTACCTACTCCGGAAGCTACAGCTTCGACCAAGGCACCCAACCACAAGGCAGCACTGATTGGCTGGCCCTCGGCCCTGGCCAGTATGCAATCATCGACTTCACGCAGCCGGTCTCCTACGTCGGCTTCCTGTGGGGAACCCCGGACGACTACAACTACGTCGACGTGTACGACGGCGGCACGCTGCTCGGAGAGGAGTACACGGGCACCGACTTGACGTTCCCCTATTCCAACGATAGTTACTTCAACTTCTTCGCCGGCTCGGGTGAGGAAATCACCAGCATCGAGCTCTCCTCGAGTGGAACTGAATTCGAGACGGACTTCCTCTCCTACACCGAGGAGCCGACCTCCGCTACTCCGGAACCGTCCACTCTGCCCCTTATCGGCACCGGCATCATCGGGGTGGCGGGACTCGTTCGCCGGCGCTTGGCCGCCCGCGGCTGACACAGACCGATCCTAGACGGCATTTGGGGGAGTGGGCGACGGGCGCGTTTTTTTGCTCGGCTAACACATCCCCTTGCCGGCTGTGTGGGGCACTTGTACCCATCGGGGTCAGGTTGATATGTTTGCGCCAGCGTTGCGACCGCAATTGCGAATTGCAATGTAGCGTCATCGCGCCAGGCAGCGGAGGGCCGGGCTTGCCGGCGCATACGCTATAATTCGGGCCATGGAAAACCGTTCATTCAGGGACGCGGGCGGAACGCCGGGCGGCCTCGGTCATTTTGTGCTGGGCTTCATCATGGCGTGTATTGGCGGATACCTGCTGGTCAACCAGGTTACGGTAGTGGGTTCCTACTGGAACTTCTGGGGGGGAAACTCCTTCGGCATTACTCTTTTGCCGATGCTATTCGGTATCGGCCTGCTCTTCTGGCGCGGCCGAAGCATCGCCGGATGGATTCTTACCATTGCCGGCGCGCTGTTCATCTTTGCGGGCGTCCTTGCCAACCTGCACATCTTCTTCCAGCCGATGAGCCTTTTCAACACCATTGTTATGCTCACGCTGCTTGTCGGAGGCCTGGGCTTCATCGCGCGCGGCCTCCAGCCGCATGGCAAGCAAGCCGGCGAGTAACTCCCGCGCCGCCAGTGCGGGCTCAGCCCCCGCGATGCTCCGCGTCCTTCCTATGCGCCAGGCGCGCTGCCATCGAGGCTGCAGAACCCTCGAAGGCAAAGAAGCCGCAGGGCTCCTTACACGGCCGCCGAGGCGCTATTGCTTGCTCTCTTTGGCTTTTTGTTTGGCTTCCTTGGCTTCCCTGGCGGCTTCTTTTTCGGCTGCATCCTGGGCGCGAACCTGGGCATCGCGGCCGCCGGTGGGATCCTTGTGCAGGAACTTGCGCGAGATATCCGGCCAGAACTCCTGGAAGAGGGAACCCGCGCCGCCCTCGGCGGTCACGGTGAACCCATTGGTGATGGTCTGGCCAATGCCGGAATTGCCGGAGGGATAGTAGAGATTGGAGATGGCTCCCGAGATGATGTTGCCAGCCACGTTGGAGTAGTTGGGCTCCCATTTGCGGGTGTTGTCGTGCCTGCACATCACGTTGGTGGCCAGGGCGTAAAAGACCCGGTGTATTGCGGTACCGTGGCCGAGGCGGAAGTAACGGGGATCCTGGTGGAGCAGGGCGGGCAGGAGTCCGTTGCCGATCATGGTGCCGTCGGCGGCGTCGAGGTAAGCCGCTCCCGCCCTCTTTCCGTAGCCCTCCGCGCCCCAACCGAAGCCGGTATCGTCATCCAGGGCTTCGTGGTAACCGGCCACCAGGAACGCTGCCGCAAAGGCAACAGGATCGGTGGCGGAACGAAAGGCCAAGCGCATCTTCTGGCCCGCGCTCAGGGAGACGGCGTCGGGACGATAGGAGATGTTAAACGCAGGCACGATTCCGACCACCCGCTGCGTTTCCTGCTCCTTCATCTGCTCTTCCGCCGTGTCGTGCTGGTTCTTCGTCGCGGGAGGCTGCTGAGGTGCTGTTTGAGAGCTGGAGCTGCCCTGGGCGGAGGGGCCTGGGGCCGGCGGCTGCACGCCCTGGCTTTGCCCGGCGGGAGTTGCCTGCCCGGAGGGCTCGACCGCGGCAATCGCAATTTGCGGCTGCGGCGCCTCAGGGAGTTCTGATGCGGAGCCGACCATCGGGCCGGCGTCCGGCCCCTGCGAAAAAAGATGAGAAGGCAGCGCCAAAAGAGCGATGCCGGCAAGAAACATGGCAGGGAGAAGGAAAGAACCTAGGCGCATCCATTCACCAGTGGCAGGGCGGCGCCCGCGAGGACCGCTCGCCTGAAAAAGGAGCGCGGGCCGGGGGACGTTACCTGCGAGGCTAATTCACCCCGCCCGGAGGCATGCGTTAAAGTTCCGCGACAGGGGCTACGTTTCATTGCGGGCACACGGTGCCTTTTGGTTAGACGCAATTCCACGCTCCGCGGACGCAGGAACCCCCTGCGCAGCCCCCGTTCGGTCCAGCGGGAGCCGGGCACGGCCTCTATGGGACAGCCTGGCGGCTCTTGATCTCGTTCAGCAGCACCTCGACCTTGTCCTTGCTTTCGAGGGTCTGGAAGCGGTCTTCGAGGGTATCCGCAAGCAGCACTTCGCTGGCGGCGGCATTCTCGGCGGCCTTGATGCGGACGCGGCTCTTCAGCCGTCCCATGGCGTTGTCCTGGTCGGCGCCGACGGCCTGGCGGGCCTGCGTGGCCCGGCCCACAACCTTGGCGCGGCGATGCTCTGCCACCAGCATCTCGCAGTGGGCGCGGGTCTCGTTCAGCTTCTGGTCCAGCTTGTGCAGGGCCTGGCGCAGCTCGTCTGCCTCATGCTTCTGGTCCTCGGCCTGGCTGCTAAAGCCCTTGACCAGCTCGTCGTGGCTCAGGGCGCGCTCCAGCGCGGCGCGGGCCATGTCGTCCTGGCCTTTCTGTACGGCCAGCTCGGCCTTGCGCCGCCACTCCGCAGCCTGCTCCGCGTGCTCGGCGCGCTTCTTTTCGAGCAGGTGCTGATCGGCGATGGCGATGGCCACCTGCGTCTTGACCTGGAGCAACTGGTTTTCCATGTCCAGGACGATTTGTTTCAACAGCAGCTCCGGATCCTCGGCCTTCTCGACCAGTTCGTTCAGATTCGCGCGGAGCAGGGTGCTCACTCTCTCCAACAGTGCCATAACGTCCTCCTTGTTTCAGCTTCCAGCTACTAGCTCCTAGCTACTAGCTCTTTCCGATCGCGACCGGCGGCGGACCTTTGTCGCCGGCGCGGCCGGTTCATTGAATGCCCGACTCGACTTCAATCCACCAAAGACCTTCTCCGAGGGCAAAACCCCCTGTTATTCTTGCCGGCTTGTCTTGCCGGGGTTAAAGCCCCGGCCTGCCATTCCGATTAACTTTTCCAGCCGAGCGTTCAGCCTCCGAGGGAACGCATTTCCATTCGCCCGCATTCCCCCGGCGGCTGAAGCCGCGCCCGTGTTCGATCCCTCCCCGGCACGGCTAAAGCCGTGCCCTTTCAAAACTGCGCCAGTGTGAGATTCCCAGCGCCTTATCCCGATCGGCACCAGGAGGGCTTTCCGCCAGGGATCCTCAATCCCGAGGGCCACTGTTCCATTTGGGGGGTGCGGCGCGCCACCTCGGCTAGAAACCGCTCCTGTTCCGCGACGGCGATGAGAAACTGGCCGCCTGGTACCGCGGTGACCAGCAGGCGATGGGTGGAAAATACCGGCGCGCTGAGCGCACTGTTCATCGTGCTCAGCGAGCATAGCGCTGGATAGGGAATCAGCGCCTTCTTCCAACCCTGGCGGATGTAGAGGCTCTCCTCACGCAGCTCGTAGTATTGGGGGAGCGTGGCGGAGAGGGCGAGGAGAAAGATCGCAGGCGCGGGAAGCAAGGGCCAGACCGGCTGGCCACGTGAGGCAAGAACAGAGTAGCCCGCAAGAGGAATGCCGAACAGGAGCAGGCCGACTGCTATCAGTACTGCCACAAGCCATGTGTCATATCGGGTTTCAAATCGCATTTGCGCACCTCGTTCCTTTCGATCGATGCGTCTCGAATAGATGGGATCGAGCATTCCCCGGGTGCCCCAGGTCTGGATTTTCAGACCTGGGAGACCACGCTACTTGCTCTCCGGACTCTCTTCCTCCGGCTTGGTCTTGATGGCCTTGACGTTGGACATAAGCTGCTTGATGTCCATGCCGCTGAGGGCCTCAAAGAGCGCCGGAACCTGGGCGGCTATGCGAGTCATGTCGCCGGTGATCTTGTGCGCTCCGGCGGCGTCGTCTCCTCCCGTTGAAACGATGGTGATCTTATCCACCTTGCTGAGCGGCTCGGCCATGGCGCGGACCACATCGGCCATGTTGGTAAGCAGCTTGTCGACCACGGCGGCCTGGTTCCACTGCTGGTAGGCCTCGGCCTTTACGTTCATGGCTTTGGCTTCCGCCTCGCCTTTCTTGAAGATGATGCTGGCCTCGGCCTCGCCCTGGACGCGGATGGCGGACGCGCGGCCCTCGGCTTCGACGGTCAGACGCGACTTCTCCGCGTTGGCCAGGTTCTCGATGCGCTGGCGCTCGATCTCGGCGGCCTTGAGGACGGTGGCGATGAGCTGCTTCTCGTTGCGCAGGATTTCGGCTTCCTGAACCTTGATCTGGCCTTCCTTTTCGACCTGCTGCACCTTCACCTGCTCGGCGGTGACCTGCTGCAGCATGACGTTGGTCTGGAGCTCGTAAGCCTTGTCGGCCGTGGCCTGCTGGCGGCGGCTCTGCTCGGCGAATTGCGCCTTCTTGATCTCCAGGTCGCGCTGCGCCTCGGCCTGGCGGGTCTGCGAGGCGGTCTCGGCGATGACGCGCTCCTGATCGGCCTGGGCCTTGGCGACGGCGGACTCGCGCAGGGCAATGGCGCGCTTGATGGCGGTGTCGCGCTCGGCATCGGCCGTGGCCATCTCCGCGTCGCGCTTGATGCGGGCCACGTCGGGGCGGCCCATGTTGGAGATGTACTCGTTCTTGTCGCGAACTTCCTTGATGGTGAACGAGATCACCTCCAGGCCCATCTTGCTCATGTCTCCCGCGCAGGTGGCGCGCATCCGCTCACCCACCATCTCCGGCTCCTTGACGATCTGCTCGACGGTCAACTGGCCGATGATGCCGCGCAAGTGACCTTCCATGACCAGGCGGATCAGCCCCTCGCGCTCGCCCGGGTCCTTGGAGAGGAACTGCTCGGCGGCGGTGAGGATCGAGGCCTGGTCGCTGCGCACCTTGATCTGCGCCACCGCCTCGACGGTGACCGCGACGCCCTGCATGGTATAGAGATCCTGCTGCGGCGCCACGTCGAAGCTCATCAGCTCCAGGCTCAGTTCGCGGCAGTTCTCCACCATGGGAAAGATCACCGTGCCGTGGCCCTTGACGACCCGCGGGCCGCGGAATCCGTATACAATCAAGGCCTCGTTGGGCCCGGCCTTGCGATACATCCTGGCCAGAATGCCCATGAGGAGAATCAGCGCCAGTACGCCTAGTCCGACAAACAGAATGATTTGGCTATCCATTGCAATCCCGGCCCTTTCATCCGGGAGGTGTGGGTTGATGGTTTACCGCTTGGAGCCGGCGTTGCGGCCGCTCCGGGGAAAGATCTTGGCCAGCAATCCCAGCAGGAAGATGCCCACCAGGATGGTCATGTCCGCTATCAGCACGGTCGTCTCAGTCATATAGTTCCCGGTCCTTTCTACCGGGAGGGGGTTGTTGAGGACTAGGGACTAAGGGACTAGGGACCGGAAAATGGATTCCCGTGCACCGCGGTCCAAAATGTCGAAGCGATCAACCATGCTTAGTCCCTTAGTCCCTAGTCCCTTAGTCCCTAGTCCCTTAGTCCCTAGTCCCTTAGTCCCTAGTCCCTTAGTCCCTAGTCCCTTAGTCCCTGCTTCTCATCCATCTCCGGAAAGTCTTCCCAGCGCCGGACATAGGCGATTCCTTCTTCGTAGCGGACGACGTAGACCTCTTCTTCCTTATCGATCGCCGCGCCGTCCTCGGAGCGCGCCGGAGCGGAGCGGCGCGCGCCCAGTTGCTCATAGACAATCTCTCCGGTTCCGGCGGCGCGGATGGAGGCCGAGACCCGGCCCACCACGCCGACGACCGGTGTTTCGTCCGCGGTGAGGTCATGCTCGTGGGGCAAAAGAACCCTGGTCAAGAACAGGAAGATGATCGCTCCGCCGGCCACGCCGCAGATGAGGGCCAGCACCAGCACGATTGCGGCCACAAAGCCGCCGTAGCGTGTCAGCAGGTAGCCGGCCGCGCCAAACCAGCAAAGAAAGACCATGATGGAAAAGGCGTTCCACCAGGGAACGGTAGCGGCTGCCTGCGGCGACCCGGCGCCCGCCGTTGGAACGTGGGCTGCGTGCGGGATTCCATGCGGAATTCCATGCGGGATGTGCGCGGCCGTGGGAAGATGCACCGCATGGGGCAGATGAATATGCCCGCCGAAGTGGCCCATGCCGCCCAGCAGCGAAATTGCGCTCAGTGCCAGTCCAAGAACAAAACAAACGAGATAGAAGGATTCCCAGGTCATTTTTGCGCTCCCTGCTTCCGTGCTCCAGGCTTGCGTGCGCCGGTTGGCCGCGCTTTGGGTTGAGGCGCTTCGGTGGACCGTGTTTTGGGTTGCCGCGGGCCGGCTTGCCGCGCCGCGGGTTCAAGTTTGGGGCGAAGCACTTCGCTGAGGCGCGGCGTCAGCCCCGGCGTCTCCAGAATGGCTTCGAGCAGCAGCAGGCACTCGCGCGAGCGCTCGTTGCGGGCCAGGGTGAGCAGGGCGTGCATCAGCTCCGGGTCGCGGCGGAAGCGCTCCGCGCCCGAGACGAGCCAGAGGTCGAGCTTGTCTTCGAGGGTGCGGAGTTCGCTTTGCAGTTCGGGGTGGTAGCCCTCGGGGTCGTCCACCAGGTAGCCGGGATGGACCTTGAAAAACCTGGCGAGGATCTGCCGCGTGGTGTTGGTCAGGTGGGGCCGGGCGCCGCTTTCGATCTGCGACAGGTAGCTCTGGCTCAGCTTGGAGCCGGTTTCAGCCTCCAGGGCTCGAACCATCTCCTGCTGGCTCAGGTCGCGGTCCAGGCCGCGCAGGCTGCCCTCAACCTCGCGCAGGTAACGGATCTTTTCGCCCAGCTTCATAAATGCAGCCTTCAGCTTCCAGCTGGATTACGGTCCTTCCAGAGGAGTTCCCGGTTGCGAATGCGATGGTGGCGGCGTCGCGGGTCGAACCATCGAAGTAGCTGCAATCGCAATCTGCAATAAGCCTATCGCAATCCGCAATAAAACGCAAGAGGAATCGAAGAATTGTTTTTGCGCCGATTCTCTGGCCCGTTTTTTCATTGGATTTTGACCGCCGGAACCGTGTAGAGTGGCCTCACATCGCGCTCAAGAGGAGGTCGCTTCGATGCCCCATCCCCACCCCGTCGTTCATTTCGAGATTCTCGGTCGTGACCAGAAGCTGCTGGAAGAGTTCTACAAGGGCGTTTTCAACTGGGAGATCACCCCCGTCATGGAGGGCTACTCGCTCGTCAAGCCCGGCTCCGGGATCGGCGGGGGCATCGGCGCCATGGGGGAACGCCGCCAGCATGTCACGTTTTATGTTGCGGTTGCGGACGTGGCCTCTGCGATCGAACTGATCGAAAGCAAAGGCGGGCAGAAGGCCTTCGGGCCGCATCCCATCCCCGACGGCGGCATCATCGCCGGCATCACCGATCCGGAGGGGAATCTGATCGGGCTGGTGCAGGGACCGGCCGGGATGTAGACCGCATTCTGACCGGCCGTTTCGGGTTGGGATCGCCGCGGGTTCATGAACGCGCCTGGACGCCTTTCCGGCGTCCTCACAGCCCCGGTCGCGTCCGGCACCTATCCCGCCTGGTGAAACATGACCCCAGCCTGTGACCCTTGGCACAGGCGCTTCTTCCCCGCTGGCCGAAAATGGATACGTGAGGGCCAGGCATCCACTTCGCCGGCCAGGAGAGAATGAATGAGTGACCTTGCCCCGCTGGATGAAGCCGCCGCGGTCGACCCGTTGGTCGCCCATCCCGCCGACTACCATGTCTTTCACCAGTTCCTTGAGCGCTGCAAGCAGCTTCCGGCCATCCCCACGGCGGTGGTCTGGCCGCTGTCGGACGTGGCCCTGAAGGGAACCGTGGAAGCGGCTGTCGAGGGTCTCATCGAGCCCACTTTGATTGGGGACGAAGACGCCATTCAGGCGCTGGCCGCGCGGATGGGCCTGGATATAAGCGCCTGTTCCCTCCTGCATGCCGACACCGAGACCAAGGCAGCCCAGCTGGGCGTGGCTATGTGCCGCTCCGGCAATGCCCGGGCCATGATGAAGGGAAGCCTGCATACCGATGAGCTGATGAGAGCGGTCATGCAGCGCGATACCGGGCTGCGCACCTCGCGCCGCATCTCCCACGTCTTCATCATGGATACGCCCGCCTATGCGCGCACCCTGCTCATCACCGACGCAGCCATCAACATCAACCCCGAACTCGAAGACAAGATTCACATCGTGCAGAACGCCATCGACCTGGCCCATGCCCTGGGCATTCCCGAGCCCAAGGTGGCGCTGCTTTCCGCCGTCGAGACGGTCAACCCCAAGATCAAGTCGACGCTCGACGCGGCCGCCCTGTGCAAGATGGCCGACCGGGGCCAGATCACCGGCGGCGTCCTCGATGGGCCGCTGGCTTTCGATACCGCCGTCAGCCGGAAGGCCGCCGGCATCAAGAAGCTGGTTTCGCCGGTCACCGGACTGGCAGACATCCTGGTCGTCCCCGACCTCGAAAGCGGCAACATGCTGGCCAAGCAACTGGAATACCTGGGCGGCGCGCAACTGGCCGGCATCGTCCTCGGCGCCCGCGTCCCCATTATTCTCACCAGCCGGGCGGATTCGGCCAAGACCCGCCTTACCAGTTGCGCCGTCGCCGTGCTGCTCCACTACGACACCCATCCGCTGGAGAAGGCGTAGGCGGTTTTTCACAAACATGGCGCAAGTTCCTGGGCGCCCCACGCTCGCCGCGCCCTTGCTATTGCGACTAGGGTGGGATTGAGCCCGTTCCAGTTTTGGACCGCCGCTCTCCGCTCTGCGAAACTGAAAGCGTGCCCAGCCCGCTGCCGGCCCTCATCTTCGACCTGGATGGAACCCTCACCGACTCGAAGCCGGGCATTGTGGGCTGCCTGAGCAAGGTGATCGCCGCCCGCGGGATCGATCCTCAAGGCCCGCTGGACCGCTTCGTCGGTCCGCCGATAGAAGAGTGGGCCGCCGCGCTGCTGCCGGCCTCAAGCGAGGAGGCCCGGGCCGCCCTGGCGCGCGACTATCGCGCCTGCTACGACCGCGAAGGCTGGAAGAACAACTCCGTCTTTGCCGGGGTGCGCGAGATGCTGACCGAGCTTCGACGGCTGGGTTTTACGCTCTACGTCTGCACCTCGAAGGGGCGGCACTTTGCCGTGCGGATTCTGGATCGTTTCGAGCTGACTCCGCTGTTCAAGGCCATCTATGGCGACAAGGCCGAATATGCCAGCCATAGCAAGGCGGATTTGCTTGCCCGGCTGCTCAGCGAATCTTCGCTGCGCAGCGACTCAGTCTGGATGATTGGCGACCGTGTCTTTGACTTCCAGGCGGCCCGGGCCAACCATATCCGTTGCCTGGCCGCCGCATGGGGCTATGGTTCGCCCGTTGAGTACGCTCTGGCGGACGCCGTCGCCGCCGCTCCGCGAGACGTGGCCGGGCTGGTGTCGCCTCAGAGCGCATTTTAACGGCAATTCATGTGCCGGGCGCGGGGGAAATCCTGTAGACTTCCAACACGGCGCGCTGGACGAATTCAATGGCCCGAAGCACAACGAAACAAAAGCTGTTTAACGGCCGGGACCACTCCTGGATGCAGTTCAACCGGCGTGTGCTTGAGGAGGCCGAGGACGCGACGAATCCGCTGCTGGAGCGGGTGAAGTTCCTGGCCATCACGGCCAACAACCTGGACGAATACGTTGAGGTTCGCCAGGCCGGGCTGATGCAGCGCATCGAGGACGGCTACCGCGAGCCGGGCTTCGACGGCCTGCGGCCGGACGAGTCGCTGGCCGTGCTGACGGCCGAAATCCACAGTTTTGTGGCCGCCCAGTATAAGTGCTGGAACGAGATGCTGCTTCCCGAGTTGCGGGCGCAGGGCATCCGGCTGCTGGAGTGGAAGCAGTTGGACGAAGAAGCGCGAGCCTATGCGCAGGGGTACTTTCAGCGCGAGGTCGATCCGCTGCTGACGCCCATCTCGATCGATCCGGCGCACCCGTTTCCGCGCGTGCTGAACAAGGCGCTTTGCCTGGCGCTGCTGCTCCGGGCCAAGCGGCGCAGCTCCGGGCCGCAGGTGCTGGGGGTGGTGACGGTGCCGCGCGCTCTGCCCAGGTTTGTCCGCCTGCCCGCGCCGGAGGGTTCGTTCGACTACCTCCTGCTTCAGGATCTGATTGCGCAGAACCTGGCCGGAATGTACCGCGGGTACGAGGTTCAGGCTCACGCCGCCTTTCGCGTCACCCGCAACTCGAACCTGTACTTTGAAGAGGAGGAAACGCGTTCGCTGCTGGAGTCGATCCGCGTGGAGCTGCACAACCGGCGCAAGGGAGATGCGGTGCGGCTGGAGATCGAGAGCGGCGCCGATGCGGAGATTATCGAGCGGCTGCGCGTGAACTTCGAGCTCGACGAGGATCAGGTCTTCCGCGGCGATGGTCCGGTGAACCTTTCGCGCCTGATGTTTTTTTACGGCGACGTGAAGCGGCCGGAACTGAAGTTCCGGCCCTTTACACCCAAGCCGCTGCACCTGAGCCGCAAATCGAACAACATCTTCGACGAACTGCGCCAGCGCGATATTCTTCTCCACCATCCCTTCGACTCCTACGACGCGGTGGTGGACTTCATTCAGCAGGGCGCCAACGACCCGGCGGTGGTCTCGATGAAGCAGACCCTCTATCGCACCAGCGAGGACTCGCCCATGTTCGAGGCGCTGACCGAAGCGGCGGCCAGCAAGGAAGCCACGCTGGTGGTGGAGCTGATGGCGCGCTTCGACGAGGCCTCGAACATTCGCTGGGCGCGCAACATGGAGGACGCCGGGGTGCAGGTCTTCCACGGCGTGGTGGGGCTGAAGACGCACTGCAAGCTGGCCATGCTGGTGCGCCGCGACGAGGACGGCGCGACCCGCCGCTACTGCCACCTGGGCACCGGAAACTACAACCCTGTGACCGCCCGCTTCTACACCGACCTGAGCCTGCTGACCAGCGATCCGCAGATCACCGAGCGGGTGCACATGGTCTTCAACTACCTCACCGCGCACGCTGAGATCGACGACTACCGGCCGCTGCTGGTGGCGCCGCTGACCATGGCCGAAAGCTTCCTGGGCCTCATCCGCCGCGAGCAGGAGCACGCCCAGGCCGGGCGGCCGGCGCACATCGTGGCCAAGATGAACTCCCTGCTCGAACCCAGCGTCATCGAGGCGCTCTACAAGGCCTCGCAGGCCGGGGTCGAAGTGGACCTGATTGTCCGCGGCCTCTCGATTGCGCGGCCCGGCGTCAAGGGGCTGTCGGAGCGGATTCGCGTGCGCTCGATCGTGGGCAGGTTCCTCGAGCACTCGCGCATCTTCCACTTCGCCAACGGCGGCAACGACGAGATCTATTTGGGCTCGGCGGACTGGATGCCGCGCAACCTCTTCGAGCGCTGCGAGGTGGTCTTCCCGGTGCGCGATGCGGCCGCTCTGGCCCGCATTCACGATGAGATCCTGCCCGCGTACCTGGCCGACACGGTCAAGGCGCGCCTGCAACAGCCCGACGGCAGTTACGTCCGCGCCGTCAAGCCGCTCAAGGATGCGAAGCCATTTTCCAGCCAGGAGTTTCTTATCCAGCTGGCGGAGGGCAAAGTGGATTTGAGCGCGATTCCCAGGCCCAGTGCCGCCAAGCCGCTAACAAGGACCGAAACGAGACGGGCCAGCGCCGCTGACTGAGCGGCTTGAACTGCGAGAAGGAACCCGCGCCGGCAGAGCCCGGCTCGCCGCGGCCGATGAAACCGATAGTTGCAAATGCCAAACCGTTTGTTTAGGCTCACTGCATCCCCGTTTTGGGCAGGGGCTCCGAGGCGCTCTCCGAGGTTCGGCTACGACGAAAGAACGGCTTGGTGCGATGAGTCGATCTCAGGGATTTGAGCCAGGCGGCCGCGAGCCGGACGCCGGTTGCGCGAAGCCGCAACAGAGTCCCAGGAGGAGGACGCCATCAAGAGACGAATGCGATTGGGAGATCTGCTCATCCAGGCCAAGCTTGTCTCCGCCAAGGATGTGGCCAAGGCGCTGGCGCTGCAGGCTGAGATTGGCGGGTGCCTGGGCGACCGTCTGGTGGCTGCCGGAGCCCTAGCCCCGGAGGCGCTGGACTCCTTTCTCAATCGCATGCCGATAGAGCCGCTGGACATGGCGGCTACCGGAATCGACGCCACCGAGTTTCTCAGCCTGCTGATGAAGATGATCTATGTGGAGCACCTGGAATCGGCCCGCCAGTTTGTGGATGCCATCAAGCTGCCCTATAACCTGGTGCTCGAGCTGGTGCGCATGGCCATCGATCGCCAACTGCTGCGCAACCTGGGAACGCGGGACTCCGGCAACCCGCTGGACTTGAAGTACGCGTTTACCGACGAGGGCCGGCGCTGGACGGTCGACGCTCTGGAACAGTTGCGCTATACCGGGCCGGCGCCGGTCACTCTCGACGAATTCGCCAACCAGGTCAGCCTGCAGAAGATTACCAACGAGCGCGTCACCTTCGATCATTTGCGGAAGTCCCTGGGCGACCTGGTCTTCGAGGACAGCATCGTGGAGAGTGTCGGTCCGGCGTTGAACTCGGGCCGCGCCATACTTCTCTATGGCCCGCCTGGCAATGGCAAGACTTCGGTTGCGCTCTGCTTCGCCGGCGTATTCACCGACGTGATCTACGTGCCTTACGCGGTTATTGTCGAGGGCCAGATCATCCGCGTCTACGACCCCAGCCTTCACTCCCTGCTGAGCCCCGACCCTTCGATCGAGGACAGCCACCTCTCCTTTATCCGCTGCGACGATTACGACGCGCGCTGGGTTCCCTGCCGGCGGCCCTTTGTTGTCACCGGCGGCGAACTGACGCTGGAGATGCTCGATCTCCGCTTCGATCCTTCGTCAAACTTCTACGAGGCTCCGCTGCATGTGAAGGCCCTGGGCGGCTGTTTTGTCATCGACGACTTCGGCCGCCAGCTGGTCAGCCCGAAGAACCTGCTGAACCGCTGGATCGTACCGCTGGAGGCCCGATTCGACTACCTGAAGCTGCATTCGGGCAAGAGTTTCACTATACCCTTCGAGGAGTTGGTGATCTTTTCCACCAACCTGGAGCCCGAAGAACTGATGGACCCCGCCTTCCTGCGCCGCATTCCCTACAAGATCGAGGTGGCGGCGCCCAGCGTAGAGCTGTACAAGCGCATCTTCGAGCAGGAGTGCGCGCGCCGGGGATTAGCGCCTCCCAACGAGTTGTTCGACTTTATCGTGGACAAGATCACCAAGGGCAAAGGGCTCGAACTGGCCGCATATCAGCCGCGATTCATCGTCGATCAGGTGGTGGCAACCTGCCGGTTCATGGGGCAGCCGCCCCATTTCGAGCCGCGGTTCATCGACTATGCGCTGGACAATCTGCGGGTGCATCGCCACTCGCCGCTCAAGCCTCCCGCTCCGCCGTCCGCTCCGGCCGAGGGAGATTCGATGGATTGAATTGGCGGCGGATGAAAAACACGGGCGTGGCCAGAGTGTCTTGAGGTATATTGGCTCCTAGTCCGGAGAGCGGGATTCGAAGTCCGGAGGAGAATTCAACCAGAAGGAGATCGTCGTGGCTACTTACTGTGGCAAGTGTGGAGCTGAAGTACCCCCCAACCAGCAATCCTGCGGCTCATGCGGGGCGCCCGTGGCCGGCGGCGCGGCTTATGCGCCTGTTCAACCTGTGCCCATGCAACCCTTGGCCGCTCCGGCCAAAACCGGCCCCAGCGCGCTCAAGATCGTCCTGATCGTCGTGGCCGTCGTCGTGGGGCTGGGCATTCTGGGAGTGGGAACCTTCAGCTATGTGATCTACCGGGCGGTGCATAAGATGCACGTCACAACCTCCGGCTCGGGCGAGAACGCGAAGATGACGATGAATCTCCCCGGCGGCACGATCAGCACAGGTACGGCCGAGACCTTCAGCGCCTCCGATCTGGGCACGGACATCTATCCCGGCGCCGTGGCCGGCAAAGGCGGGGCAAGGATGACCTTGCCCACGGGTTCCTGGGTTACCGCGATCTATGTCACACCGGACTCGAAGGACCAGGTGGTCAGCTTCTATAAGTCCAGGCTGGGCAGCGAAGTCTCGGTGTACGAAAGCGCCGACAGCGCCGTGATCAGCGTCCAGAAGGGCAAGCAGGAATCCATCATCGTCACCGTTACCGCCAACAAGGCGGAGTACAACGGCAAGACGCAGATCGCCATCGTGCACACGGTCAGCAACAAGGCCGAGTAGAACCGCTGGCCGGAGTGGCGCGAAGAATCGCCGTTCCGGCCCCTTCTCGCGTCAGCCTCTGGGCGCCACCGGGATTGCGCCGGTCACAGAAGCTCCGGAATGCGCAGCGCGTCCATGTCGCTGTACACCTGATTCTCTCCGCCCATGCCCCAGCAGAAGGAGTAG
>Ga0326727_10008838_pt1 | contig 25263 bp, 20 predicted proteins | sample MB2enrmetagenome_FD_207643 | JGI IMG/M metagenome (GOLD analysis project Ga0326727, IMG submission 207643) | Lab enriched peat soil microbial communities from McLean, Ithaca, NY, United States - MB29MY | ecosystem: Environmental > Terrestrial > Soil > Wetlands > Peat | place: USA: New York... | reverse complement strand
CACGAATTCTCCGACACCTCCTCAACGTCGGCCATGACAATTCGCGAGCAGCGGAAGCCATTCGTCTCGCACTCGCACTGACGCTTCACGCGCTCGCACCCGCATCGTCGAGGCTCAGCTGCGCCAATCGAAGAAGATCCACCGTCGCCGACCGGCCGCGACCGTTCTGATGCGCCGGGTCTCTTCGTACGACAACTAACATGGTCATAGCGTATCAAGCTTTTACAATAGTCCCCCGCGCGACGACGTGACCCCATCTCGCCTAAGGACGACGTCACCTCTCCTGTTCGCATCATTTTTCGTCGCGTACCGGCCTGGCGGCTGCGGTAAACTCGACACCGGCTTACGAAGCCAGCGAAAGCTGGCCGGCGAAACACCGGACTGTCTGCGCTCGCGGCGCTTCAATCGACACCGGCCACGCGCACTGCACGGTCATCGTTGACTACGACGACACCGCGAAGTCGGCGATCGATTCCGCGGTCGCAGTCGGTGGGTTCACGGGGCGCAACTCCTGGGGCGATGGCGGATACTACCATCTGCCCTACGGCTACGTCGGACAGGCGGCCTGACCCGATGAGGCGTGGGCTGTCGTGGCCGGCCGGCTGACTTGACGTGCTCCCCATCGCTGAAGCCAGGGGCTTTACGCCACAGCAAGATAATCCCCTTGACTTCTACGAGCGGCGGGTGTACGTTTAATCAGACATGACCTTACTATGCGCGGCGTGGCATCGGAGCACCGAATCGTATACAACGATTCTCGGGCGTTCCTTTTTGCGCGCCGCCATGCCGTCAAATAAGCCCGAGGGCGGTACCATGTAGAGTCGTCAGAGGATTTCCCCGGAATCACGGGAGACGGGCCTCTGGCGAAAAAGCCAGGGGCCTTTTTGATGGGATACGGAGGCGGAAGCTCATACGGATGAGCGCTGGCCTGTGAAGCCAGAGGTAGCGCGGTTCGAACCCGGCACGTCTCCCCAAGATCATTGGAAACTGAATAGGACGTCATTGGAGAGTGATGCAGTCTTGGCGACTGTCGCGGGTTGCTAACCCGAGGGCACCGCAAGGTGTGGCGTTCGAAACGTCCGCTCTCCGCCAACGGGTCTGAGTCAAGGCGACAACCGCGTCTCCAAAACGCGCGATGAGAGTTCGATTCTTTCCAGGCCCGCCATCATGGGAAGATAGCTCAGTTGGTAGCAGCGTCTGTTTGAAGCACAGAAGGTCATCGGTTCGATTCCGATTCTTCCCGCCATACGCCCGTAGTAGACTGGACTTAGCACGTAGCCCTGCGAAGGCTAAGAAGTGGGTTCGATTCCCGCCGGGCGCACCATATTCGTGGGGATGTAGCTCAATGGACTAGAGCCGCTGCCTTGCAAGCAGAAGATGCGGGTTCGATCCCCGACTTCTCCACCATTATTCACGGACTTCGCGGCAGGTCGCGACCTCGACTGTTAATCGAGTGGTGGTTGGTTCGAGTCCAACTCCGTGAGCCACGCCCCGGTAGCACAACGGCAGATGCGGCGACCTTAAACGTCGCGCGATCTTGGTTCGAATCCAAGTCGGGGCACCACGTCGGCGTAGGAGAATTGGCATATCCGTCTCGTTCAGACCGAGGAGTCTGTGGGTTCGAGTCCCACCGCCGGCACCATGCTCGACTAGCACAATCGGCAGATGCTACGGCCTCAAAAGCCGCGAGTTCCCGGTTCGAATCCGGGGTCGAGCACCATGCGATCGTAGGAGAATTGGCATATCCGCTAGCTTGAGGTGCTAGAGCTTGTGGGTTCGACCCCCACCGATCGCACCATTTTGGGAGTGATCCTCTGTTGGCATGAGGCGCGGGCTGTAACCCCGTTGTGCTGGTCACGTTCAGCGTTCGAACCGCTGCACTCCCACCATTCTCTAGTGGATTAGCTCAGCCGGCGAGAGCGCGGGCCTTATAAGCTCGAGGTCCTGGGTTCGAATCCCAGATCCACCACCACGGCTCTCTAGCACAACGGCTTAGTGCGGCGCGCTCATAACGCGAGGACGGTAGTTCGATTCTGCCGAGAGCCACCATCGGGATGTAGTCAAGTGGCATGACGCGCGCTTCGGGAGCGCGAGGCCGCGAGTTCAATTCTCGCCATCCCGACCATCGAGCAGTAGCGTAGTGGTTCACGCGCACGGCTGGGGGCCGTGAGAACGCAGGTTCGATCCCTGTCTGCTCGACCAATGCCGGCTCAGCCTAATAGGACAGGCACGTGCCCTGTAAGCGCAAGGACCCCGGTTCGAATCCGGGCGCCGGCTCCAATCTTTAGAGGCGTGGCGAAGTGGGATCGCGCTCGGCCTGGGACCGAGAGATCGCGGGTTCAATTCCCGCCGCCTCTACCAAGGGTTCGATGCCGAAACGGAGGAGGCCGCCGACTTTTAATCGGCTCAAAGCGAGTTCAACTCTCGCCGAACCCACCACGCGCGCAATCCTCAATGGACGAGGCATCGCCTTATAAGCGATTGGCTCGCGGTTCGACTCCGCGTGCGCGCTCGATATTCCGGGAAGGTCAACTCGGTGGAGACGCCTGGCTCTGAACCAGGAGACGCGAGGTTCGAAACCTCGTCCCGGAGCCAATAGCCCCGACCGTCTGGATCGACGGCATGAGCCTTCTAAGCTCGTTGTGCGAGTTCGATTCTCGACGGGGCCGCCATAGTCCGAGGAAGCGAAAGGTGAGCAGGTGGGCTTTGAACCCATTGTAGGCGGATCGTTACCGTCCCTCGGAGCCATGCCCGCGTAGCATACTTGGGAATGCACGTCTTTGGTAAGGACGAGATGATCGGTTCGAAACCGATCGCGGGCTCCACGCCCTGATAGCTCAATGGCAGAGCTCGTGTTTCGTAAACACAGGATTGCAGTTCGATTCTGCATTGGGGCTCCACGCCCACGCAGCACGACGGACGTGCTATGCGCTTCGAACGCATCGGCTGTAGGTTCGAATCCTATCGTGGGCTCCACGACGACGATCCCGACCGGCAAAGGGTACGGTCTGCAAAACCGGAGTAGCGCGTTCGACTCGCGCCGTCGTCTCGATCATGGAGAGCTAGGGAAACGGTTAACCCACCACCTTGGAAAGGTGACAAGGCCGCAAGGCTGTGCGCGTTCGAATCGCGCGCTCTCCTCCACTCTGGAAAGCGCCGTCGGGGGTTTCGGCAAACTGCCTTGAAAGCAGCGGTGGCCGCAAGGCCAGGCGTTCGACTCGTCCGCTTTCCGCCACATGGAATCTACTGAGGTCGGCTCCTCAAACTGCTTCGAAAGCAGTAGGGGCGGCGCAGAGCCGCTCGTCGTTCGATGCGACTAGGTTCCGCCATGCGATCGAATCTCTACGGTTGAGAGCGTGACTGTCTATCACGTCGCAGCGGGTTCAACTCCCGTCGATCGCGCCACGGGCACGAAGCTAAATCGGCGTAGCCTCCGCCTCTTAAGCGGACAATAGCGGGTTCGAACCCCGCCGTGCCTACCATGCAGGTGTCGTCTACTGGCTAGGATGCGGCTCTTTCAAAGCTGCGAAGCGGGATCGAAACCCGTCGCCTGCACCATACTCGGCCCTATCGTCTACGTTGGTTTAGGACGTCGCTCTCTCACAGCGAAAAAGCCGGATCATCGCCGGCTAGGGTCACCATTCCTGTCTTAGCTCAGCGGCAGAGCAGTCGGTTGATAACCGACAGGTGCCGGGATCGACACCCGGAGACAGGACCATGCCCGATTAGCTCAGCGCGCAGAGCAACGCCCCTACAAGGCGAAGGTCCTCCGTTCGAATCGGAGATTGGGCACCATAGCAGGCTGGAGAAACGGCATCTCGCGAGCCTCATAAGCTCGAGATACCACGTTCGACTCGTGGGCCTGCCACCATGCTCCCCTAGTTCAGTGGTAGAACGTCGCCTCGACATGGCGAAGGTCCGGGGTTCAATTCCCTGGGGGCGCACCATGCGGTTGTAGCTCAGAGGCGAAGCACGGCCTTGCCAAGGCTGATGCGCGAGTTCGATTCTCGTCAACCGCTCCATGCGTGTGTCGTATAATGGCTCATTACCTCTGCCTTCCAAGCAGATGATGCCCGTTCGATTCGGGTCACGCGCTCCAATTCTTGAAACGAAAGGAGAGCAGTTCGTGGACGCCGTGTTGGTCGTCAACCTCGATAACAGTCCGTTGTCTGTAGCGTCGCTCAAGCGCGCCGTTCGCCTGCTGCTTTCCGGCAAGGCGAAGGCCGTCGAGACGAGCCCGAAAGTCGTGCGATCGTCGGGCGGCTTTGCCATGCCCATGCCAACCGTCGTGCGGATGCTGTACTACGTCGTGCGAAAGCCCGCCGAGGTGAAGCTCACGAAAGCGAACGTCCTCATCCGCGACGGCTACGCCTGCGCGTACTGCGGCACGCATGGAACGCGGGAATCGATGACGGTCGATCACGTCGTCCCGAAGTCGAAGGGCGGCCTCTCGAGCTGGAAAAACCTCGTCGGGTGCTGCGTTCCGTGCAACGCAAAGAAGGCTAACCGGACGCCAGCGCAGGCCGGCATGACGCTGCTCGTCAAGCCCCGCCGGCCGCTCTACATCCCCTTCGTCGTGGTCAAGCGCACGGGCGTGCCGAACTCATGGCGCCCGTACCTGTGGTCGATCGGCGTTGAGGAGCGGCCTACGGCGTAGCTACGTCCGCCGTAGTGCCCCTGGACGCGATCCCCGCCCCCGGTTTCCGCCCTGCAAGGGGTGGGACCGGGGGTTTTCGTGTTTCCTGCCAGCCTGGAGTCCATCTGAGCGGACGGCCTTGCGAAACGGCCCGCTCGTCCACCGGGGGTTGCTAGCACAACCCGCAACCGTAAGTCTGCCGTCCCAAAATCCCCCCCCCCCAGAAAAAGGTGTATCCTCCCCTCGGAAGCAACCGATGATGCTCGTAGATGGGAACGCCGATTGCCCCGCTCGACATGCTAATCCACGACGACCCGCTCACCCAGCGGGCCATCGCCGCTGTCGATGCTATCGCGCCCCCATCAACAGCCTACCGCAACGCACTGCTTTGGATGGCCGTGACACCCACGCGCGACGCCTGGGAGCGCCTCTACCACACGATTCCCGTTCCTAGCGCGAGGCTCTCTCTCTGGGAAGCCGTCCGGCAGATCCAGCCGACCTTTCCGCTTTACGTCAAGCTCGATGAGGACGGCTACGCCCGCTGGGAAGTCTGCCCGACTCGAGAAGACTTCGTCAACGCGCTTGAATTGCTGACCCACTAGCCGAGCTTAACTCGCTGCTACATCCGGGCGCACGGCACTCACACCGGTTCGGGAATCGATTAGGCCGATCGCGCAGGCGCGCCAGAGAATCACATCGATCGTACCGACCCGCAACCCGAGATCGCGGCTGAGGCGGGCGCACATTTCATCCGGCTCAAAGTCAATTCGCTCGTCAAGTGCAAATCAACGACACGCCACCAGCCAGCCTAAGCTGTCCGCTCAGCCCACCGCGGCTTCTCCGCTGGCCTGACGTCATGCTCGACCCGATAGAGACGCTTGACGGCGGCAACGACTCGTGGGTCGAACTGAGTCCCGCTGGCACGGCACAATTCAGCAATCGCTTCCTCTCGCGACCTCCCCTTGCGGAAAGGTCGGTCACTAATTATCGCCTGAAATGCATCGGCGGTCGACACGATGCGAGCCGCAAGCGGAATCCTTACGCCGGCAAGGCCGTCGGGATAGCCCTTGCCATCGAAACGCTCGTGATGCCACCGCGCCGCCGGCGCAAAGGCCTCCAACCCAGCACGGCCTTCAAGAAATCGAGCACCCTCGAAGACATGCGCTCGCAAATGGAGGCGATCCTCTTTGGACAATTCGCCTACTTTGTCCAGGAGCGCCGCAGGTAGGCAGAGTTTGCCAACGTCATGAAGCAGGCCGGATAGGTGGACGTGATGTAGCTCGGACGCAGTCAGGCCCAATTGAATCGCAAACAACCGCGAAAGCTCGCCGACCGCACGCGAATGCTCTGCCACCCAACAGCTATGCCGATCGAGCCTCGCCAGCAGTTCGAACGTCCATGCGACGTCAGCCGGCAGGTCAGCCCTCACGAGACGTCTCCGCCACCAGCATATGGCAACGTCCGCACCCTATCGCGCATAACCGTCGGCAACAACGCTGACTGTTGCCCTGCTCGTACGAAACCGAGTTGATTCGCGCGAGACAACTCGTAGGAGAAGATCGGCAGAACGCTTCCTGCCTCATGTACGGTAGCTGCTGATTCGTCCAGACTTCCGCCGGTGACCCGCACGAGCGCACTGCGATCGTTCCACTCTTGCGGCCGGACGGCAAACACATAAACTGCCTGCGAGCCGGCGCGTTCTACCCCCAACAGAATCGCATCGGTCTCCAAAGATATCGGACTATCGCCGCTGCGCTCGAATCGCCAATGGCGCGGCTTTTGAGTATCCTCACCAGAAAAGCCACCCCTGACGTCCCTCAGCTCCTCTCCCCTCTGCTTCCCTACGCGCCCCTCATATGCGTTGGTCTGCAGATACCGCGCCTGCAAGGAGGCAAGCTCGTTGCGTCCGTCGGACGCAAGCTGAGGCAGCGCCTGCGTCACTTCTTGATAGGTCGAATACAACGTAGCCACCGCAGGACGCCCAGCAACCTGAACAACATGCACATAGCGTGCACAGTCCAGATTTCGCTCTCCGGCAACCCCATGCACCTGATCGACCGCTTCCGAAGCACCTCGCGACGAAGTCCGACTATTAAAAATCGGTGCCGCAGCCTCTGCAGAGAGAACTCCCGCGACCGCGCCGATCCCAGCTCCCGCCGGCGACGCCACATTCTCTTCGTCAACCGCGACAGTCGGCGCAACCGGAACGCGCTGTTGTGGCACCTCGGATGCAACGCGACTCCCAAAGACGCGAACCGGCTGCCCGCGAACGACCTCAGCCGCCGGCAAACTCATGCCTTCGCGGGACTCGTCATCTTCGCGTTCGCTTGCGACCACATCGCCGCGATCGTCCGTGTGCCGCGCGGCAAACGGCGAACGCTCACGCACTCGCGAACCATCGCCCGCGGTATCAGAGCTATCGTCAACCGTCATCCCGACAACCCGCTCACGCATCGTCCGCCAGGCAATCGACCGAAACAACGCGATCAAACGTTCTTCCTGGCTGTCTTTGCGATGCACCGCTAACTGCACGCCCGACACGAGCATCGGCTCGTGCCGGCCCTGCGCGCGCAGGACCACAAAGCGCCGCTCGGCGGAGAAGGTCAGATACGAACTGAGGCGATCGTCCCGTTCCCTCACCCCAACCAGCAGCCGCGGCAAGCTGCGGTCCCGAGCGGCAAGCTCGCGCTTCAACGCGTCCTCCTGAGCCTCATCCAACCAATTCGGCCGGACGAAGAGAGCTTGCACAATCTCGCCGTCCTGCATACCTCCAATGCGGTCGTTCATGGGGGCGAAACTTTACCGCTTATGGGAGCCAAACCCTTTAACTTACCCCATAGGGGGAGATTCGCCTTCTCCACCCCCGGCGGGCGCGGCGCACGCCGCCCGCCAGGGGCGACGGACCTGCCAGAAGACGAGGGCGATCGTGAACAGCAAAAGCATGTTGGGGCGCTACATCGGGCCACTCGACAACTGGGCCGTGGTCGGTCAAGCGCTCGACGCTCTCGGGCCCGGCGCGATCGAAACGCTTTTTGATCAAGGCATCACGATCGAGTACCTCCCGGCCACGAAAACCTTCTCATCGGTTCTCCCGGCTGACGCGAACCCACAGCTTCAACGCGAAGCCCTCGAGATCGACAGAACCGGGCACGGAGACATCCAAGGTCTCTACGTTTCGTCTTTACGACGGTTGTTCTACCGTTTTGCGACTCTACGCGTTCTAACCCACGAGTTGGGCCACGCCCTCGACGATGCAACCGGCTGTTTCGCGAGCGCCGCCCTGCGCGACGTTCCTAATCCCGAACCGCTCACACCATACAGCACGTTCAATCCGAAAGAACGCTTGGCCGAGGCCGTTGCCGCATACCTGAATGCCGATCGAACGGCATTCGGCCGCCTCAACCGCGCTCGCCTGCGCGCCACCGACCGTTCCGCCGCGGCGGCCGTTCGACTGTTGTTTCGGCGAGTCAACGGCTCCGCTTTCGAACGCGCGAACCATCCGTAACGTCTGGACCCGCGTCTCTCGTAAGCCGCGTTCCTTTGTGACGAGCGCCCTCGCGGCGGCGCTTTCGCTGCCCGCCGCGCCGGCGCTTTCGTTGCGATTCGCCCTCGCCTGCTGCTTCAATTCTCCCCACATTGAGAATCTAATTCGCGAATGCCCTAATGCTGGCATACTCGTTGATTACGATTTTCCCAACAGGATCAGGAGACTCCAATCGTGAGTTCGCTTCCGCTCAGTTCGTCCGACAACTCGCTCTTCGCTACCGTCAATCAGAAGCAACATCCAAACATGATCGAGTGGCTTCCCCTCACTCCCGAAATCAATCTGGAGAACGAGCGGACCTACGTGTCCTACGATCCGTGGATTTCCACCCACGGAGGCCATGAGCATCCGATTCCACTGGCGCTCCCCTACGATCTCCTCGCGGTCACCATGCCAACCCAGCGCGGTTGCGCGCCCCTCGATCCCGACACGGTGAAAAACGGACGGCTTTCCATCGCGCAGCTCGAGACGGTCGCCCGCGTTCGCGCGGCCTGGCGGCAACGCCTGGGGGACGGCGCACGCGCCGGATTTCTGCTAGGCGACGGCACCGGTGCCGGAAAAACCCGTTCCCTCCTCGCCCTTGCGATGATCGTCTACCGCGAGACCGGAGAGCCGACTATCTATGCCTCCGCAAAACGCGAGCTCATCGCGAACCTCGCGGACGAGTGGGCAGCCATGGGCGGCGAGCCCAAAGCGCTCTACGACCTCAGCCGCCACCAGCGCGGCACACCCCTTCCCGAGGGCGTTCAAATCGCCTTCACCGCCTACTCGCGCTTACGCAAACCCGAAGGGAGAGACGGATTGGTCGACGCCGTCGTCACGCCGGCTTTCAAGGGATGCATCATCCTCGACGAATCCCAAAATCTTCGCCACGCCGGCGCGGAGAACGTCACGAAAGTCGTCGAGAAGACCGACGATCAGCCGACCGATCCGGCCAAACCCAAGAAAGTCCGCAGGCGCCGCGTCCTGCACGCCGGGCAGATCTCCGCTCAATCCGCGGCCGTCCTCGAATTGACGCGCCGCGCGCCCGACGCCCACATCATCTACGCCTCAGCAACCGCTGCCTCCGACCTGCACGAGTTGCGCTACATGGAGCGTCTGGGACTCTGGGGTCCCAAGACGATCTTTGCCGACTATCCAACGCTCAGAGGGGCCGTCAGCAAAGCCGGGATCCTCGGCTTCGAGCTGCTCGCTCGCAAGATGGTCACGATGGGACGCTGCATCGTGCGGACCATTTCCTACGAGGGCCTCGAGTACGAGACCCTCGTCTCGCCCATCCTGCCCGCCGAAGCTGAGCGGATCGACCGCTACATCGAGTTTTGGCGCACCGTTGGCGTCGAGTTACGCGCGACCATTCAGCAGTCGCCAGTCCTCAACAAGGTCGACGATCCGCAAGCCAAAGACATCGTTTCACGCCATCAAGCCACGTTCGTGCGGGTCCGCAACGACTTCATGCGCCTGGCGACCCTCAGTCTACGCCTGCGCGGCCTCATCGCCGAAGGACGCGCAGCCCTCGATGACGGCAACGCCGTCGTCGTCCAAGTCAACCGGACCCATGAAGCGGACCTCAAGCGCAGCATCGCGCGCGGCGACGATCTCAATGCCCGCGCGGCCGTCGAGTCCTACCTGCGCGAGCACTTTCCCACCGCCTCCTATACCCGCGACGGTCAGCAAATCGTCGAGGAAGTCGATCCGCTCACTCAGACGGTCGTGCAAAACGCCAAAGCCGTCCAAGTTCGCGATCAACTCCTCGCTACCGCGCGCGAGCTCATCCTCGATCAAAACCCGCTCGACACCATCATCAACGCCTTGGGCGGAACCGATAAAGTCGCCGAAGCCACCGGCCGCACTCTGCGCTCCGTCAAGAACGACGAAGGCGAAATCAGCATCGAGCGGCGCACGCCGCGAATGGTCGCCGAAGACATCGAAAGCTTCCAGACCGGCAAGAAGCACGTCCTCCTCTTCAGCGAGTCCAAGGCCGGCGCGGGCTACCAATTCCACGCCGATCCCCGTCACGACGACACCCGCCGGCGCGTCCATTTCCTCTTCGAAGTCGGCAACCGCGCCGACAAGACGATCCAAGCCATGGGCCGCACCAATCGCACGGGCCAAGCCAACGCTCCACGCTACGTCATCGTCTTTGCGGACCTCCCCGCCGACCGGCTCGACACCGACCGCTTCGCCCTCCGCCTGGATACCCTAGGCGCCATCTCCCGCGGCGACCGCGTTGCAAGCAATGTCGGCTTCTTCGAAACGTCCAACAACCTCCTCGACCGGATCGCACGCGACTCATATTACACGACCTCGCGACTGCTCGACGGACACGCCGGCAACGACCCAACGAGCATCCTCGGCAAAGCCGCCCTTCGCCTCCAAGAAGTCCTGGGGCGCGGCGCGATCGCCGGGACGACGCTGCACCAACTCCTCAGCAGCTTGCACCATCTCCCCATCGCAGACCAGCAGACGATCTTCAACTTCCACCGCGCCGCCGTCGCCCAAGAACGCGAGGAACGCCGCCTGCTCGGCTTCGATGCTACGGGGAAAAGTCTGCGCCACGACGGCTTCACCGTCGTCGAGCAGATCCCATACATGACTGCCGACGGCAGCTACGTCCCGAAAGGCACGATTCCCCTCGATCGAATCACCGTCCAGGCCATCAACTGCCGCTACACTCCCAAAGTCCACGCAGTCGCCTGGGAGCACGCCCTCGACGCAGTCAATGCGGCGATCCTCCCGGAGAACGCACCACGCTTCGGCTACGTCGAACGCTACAACGGACAACGCGAGCCTTACGTCAGCATCGGGCTTCAACCGATGACGAAGAAGCTACGCATCCTCACGCCGCTCGGCATCATGATCGAAGACCCGGCGACCCTCGCTGCGCACAACGATTTTGCTGCGATCGAGCGCGCCTGGAAGGCCATCACGGCGCATGGCGGCCACGCCGAGATTCCCCTGTGGCTGTTCACGGGCGAACTCCTCCAGCTCCCACAGATGAAGCGCTCGCCCAAAATGATCGTCACACGCACGAACGCCAAGCAGCGCATCATGGCCGCCACGTTCACCCCCTCAGTCACGAAAGCGATGCTCGAGCGGATCAACCTCCGCACCGACGACGACGTCGTCGCCGATGGCGACACCGGAAGCGACTCCGAATGATCCCAGCCCAACTCGCCGTGCGCTTCTTCGACGGCACGACGCTCATCTGGCGCATCAAGGGAAAGCGCGGCGCTATCGAGACCAAGTCATTCTCAGGGGCCAGCAACGAAGGCTTCCCGCTCGAAAACGGCTACATCGAATTCATCCGACGCTGCGCATCAAAGCAGAATCTGGTCGGCGGACCCGATGGAAGGCTGATCGACTCGAGCTATCTCACACCAGCCCCGACCTGGGACCGTGAGGAATACGACCGCCTCATCGGACGCTTTGCGAAGCTCGAGCACTCTCTGGTTCCGCTCCCACTCGTTTCGATCGAGGTGCAGAGCCGCAAAGTCGTCTTCGAGGACCTCACCGATCCAACAAACGCTGGAGTCGTCCAGCACGCCTGCTCAAAGACGCTCCTGAAGACGCTTTGCGAATCCGTAACTCTTCTAGGTGGATTCGCGGACCGAAAGACGTTCGTCTGGTACGACGGCTTCCGGCTCGAGCACGATGCGCAAAGCAACGCACGTCAGCGCTGCAGCGAAATCACCCAGCTGCTCGTTCGCGCGGAGGACGTCGTCCACGCTGCGTGGGACGCCGCCCCGCTTGAACCTCGGACCGGATGGACGATCCTGTGCGCCGACCGCAGCGCACCGTACCACCGGCAGCAATACTATCCATTCGCTCTCCCCAACGACACTACTACGCTCGAAGAGGCGATGACGCGCCCCGAGCCCTCGCACGAAGGTTTGACATGACTGCCATCGCCACAACACCCGCCACCAACGGATCCGACGACCGCGCTTACATCCGCAGACTGATGGACGACCGTAAGGCCGTCTTTCTGATCGGCGACTCGGGCACGGGCAAGAGCTACGAGGTCGAGCAGTATGCGCTCAGCAATGATCTCACCCTCTCCGACTATCAGGGTCACGACGGCCTGACCTTCGACGACCTGTGCGGCCGCTGGATTCCGTGCGAAGGCGGCGGCTATCGCTGGGTCCTTGGAGACCTCGCGCTGCGCGTCCGCGACGGCGGCCTCTGCCTCATCGATGAAGCGCCAGCATGTCCCGCGAGCACGCTCATGGCGCTCAACAAGCTCGCAAACGGTCAAGCACTCACCGTCGTCGGACCCGCCGAGACGCTCCATATCCAGCCGCACAAAGACTTCGTCTTGGCGCTCACCGGAAATCCCTGGAAGCGCTATGCTGGCAACGCAGAGATGAATCCGGCGCTCCTGGATCGGACCTACATCATCCGAGTCGACTACCTCCCAGCGCACGAGGAAATCGAAGCGGTCCTCAAACACCAGACCGTCGATCGCGACATCCTCAAAGAACTCGTTCAGTTCGCGGGCGAAGCGCGACTGATGCGCCACCAGCGTGCCTCCAAGAGCGCTCCAATCACCACGCGAACGCTCATCCACATGGCCTATCTCATCGAAGCCCACGGCCTCAGCCCCATGGACGCGATTCGAAGGACCGCCGTCGCCACCGCCGCCCTCTTTTCCGACAATGAGGCGACTGCCATCACCACGCTCGCCTCGAGTCGGTTCGGCGCCTAGAACCATGATTCCGCGCATCACCATCCCCGAAGAAGCCTGGCAACCCGTCGGCAACAGCAACGACGCCGCCGATCCGCGGTGCCACCTACGCACAATCATTCAAATCAACGACACGACGCTTCATCTCGACGCCTATGCCGTCGAGTACCGCAACGAACACAACGAACGTATCGTGGCTAGCAAAACGGACGCCGGACCCACCATTCTTCAACACGCGTCCGACGACGACGTGGACATCGCCCTCGGGCATCTCGTCCCCGACGCCAGCTGGCCACTCAACACCACGAACATCAGCGGCCGCAACTACTTTCTCATCGCAACGCCTTTCGCTCGATAGAGCCACCCTTTTCTGAAAGAAAACGATGCCACGTCCCAAGCTTGAAGCGCGAACCTACGACGCCATCGGCGAAGGAACGCTCAGCCTCATCACCTCCGCTATCGGCGGCCGCGCCGGGATCCGCATGCTCCCCAGTGACAACTGGGGCGTTGATGGCGAGGGGCACGTCCTCTTTCCACGCGAAATCCTTGCGAATACCGTCGCAGGCATTGCGCTTCGCAATGTCTTCGACAACGTGGGACACATCCTGTATTCGGGCGACCCAAATGTTTGGACGACCATTCACGTCATCCGTCGTCAGCTCGCTCGCAAGCTGAAGATCAACGTGGGGACCGCCCTCCCCTTCGAACTCTGGCGCATCCTCGAACGAGAACGCGTCGAGCGCGTTCAGCGGCGCGAGTACCGCGGACTTCACACGCTCATTCCCGACGGACGCCATCAAGGCTGGACCAGTACCGAGAGCCCCGTGGCGCTGGCCACCTTCGCCATCAACACGATCCTCCGGTCCGACTCGCGTCCGGACGACCCCGAGGAAGTCTGTCAAATCGCTGACGCGCTGCGCGACATCGACCTCGAGCCCTACGTCGACGCCAAGACGCACGAGGAGGCACTGCGCAACCTCGGACCGATCGTCATCGCGATCGTTGAACGGCTCTTCAATCAAGAACCGCCCCCCGAAGAGCAGCCCCAACAGCAAGCCGCCGGCAACCAAGACCAAAACGACCAAGACGCCCAAAGCAACCAAAGCCAGGCGGGCCAGCCCGGGGACGAATCCGACGCGAGCTCGCAGAGCGGGCCGTCCGATGATCCGGATCAGGGCGACCAGGGCTCCCAAGACCCCCAGGGCGATCAGGAAGGCCAGAACCAGGACGACGCTGAGGGCTGCACTGGGAGCAGTCCGGCCGGCCACGGCGACAACCAGAACGATACGTCTTCCGGGGACCCGCAAGGCACCGGCAACGGTTCGGGTCAAGCTGGCCAGCCATCGTCAGCCAGCGACGCCCAAGGACAAGGCGATTCGACCGGCACCGACGACCGCGCCAATACCTCACCGGCAGGCGCAGCCGATTCGTCGAAGCCCCAAGCCGGCGCAGATGCTCCACAAAGCGGCCAAAAAGGTCCGAGGAACGCTCGCGCGGCCGTGGGCGGCACAAGATGCGGCCCTGAGCACATCCTCGACGCCAGCGACCTAAATCAAGACCTTCCCAACGCCGGGGAAGCGCAGCTCGGGACCCTGCTCGACCAAATGGATCCCAAAGCGGCCGAAGCCGCCAAGAGAGCCGGCTCCGGAAAAGGCCGCACCGCGAGCAACGTCCTCGAAGACTGCGTCGACGAGGATCTCGCCGGCATTCTCAAGACCTCGTTCGAGCGAGTCCTCCCGCCTTCGCGCCGCAACGCCCTCCAGCCGTACCGCAGCGGCCCGCGGCTTTTGCTTCCCCAGGCCATCAGGGCCGACATGAAACCCGAGGGCGCTAGCCCCAACGACTGCGTCTTCGGAAGACGCACCCAACTCAAGGGCCGCCGCTACCGCCTAGCCGCAATGCTCGACCTTTCCGGCTCGATGGGAACCCAGCGAACCTCACCGCGCGGCCTCGGAGCGATCCTCACCTGCACGATCGCCCGAACGTTGCGGGATTTCCCCGACATCGAGTTCGGCGTCTGGGGCTTCGATTCGGAAATCATCCCAATCGCGCCCTTCGGCCGCCACATCCATCAAACAGACCTCCTCGAAATCGGCGGCAAGCTCATGAGCGCCGGAGGCGGAGGGACCGACGCCGCACTCGCCCTCGCCGCGTTGCGCGAAGCGCACGAGACCCCCGGCAACGGCTCCGACCTGTTCTTTCTCATCTCCGATGGCGATTGGACCCTCGAGGGCGCCATTCAGGACGAAGTCAACGCACTCATCGACGACGGGGGAGAGATCGCCGTTCTCCTCGTCGGCGCAAGCGAAAACAACCTCCGAGAAGCCGCAAACTGCATCGGATCGGACCGCGTCGATCAGATCACGAAGGAAGAAGACCTCCCAGAGATCATCGAGCGCCACCTCGAACGTATGCTCGAAGCTGTACCGGGCGCTCGAGCTTCGTGAGAGCTGCCCAACCGCACGTTCCTCGAAAGTAGGCTAGCAGACGCCCCGACGACGAGAATCCCCCTGGTAGGGGTGATTTCCCGAAGGAAAAGCCCCCACTACAACGGAAGCCTGATTGCGAAACACCTCCCATCCTGGAAAGGACTCCCCAGCTTCCGATGTTCACCCCCGTTCTCGCCTACTTGAGCGCGCAGACGATCAGCACCACGGTCGCCATCGCGTACCCAATCGTCGCGATCCTCGCCGTCTATCTCGCGCAACGCAGCGACGAAACCGAAAAGTATTCCCTCGGATTCGGTGCCGCCGCATTGCTCGCCGCCGCCGCAAGCCCCTTCACCCACACCGGCATCCTATTCACTCTCGTGGTGGGGCTAACCGCAGTCGGCCTCCTCGGCTATTGGTTCTTCCTCAAGCGCCAGGCCACGGCCTAAGTTGCTCGCTTCGGCCGCAACAGCATTCTGCGCGCAGTGCACGTTCTGGCCACAAGCTGCAACGCGGACTTCGCGCGTAGCCAACGGCCGGCGCTTCACATCCCATAGCCAACGGAGCCTCTCCGGTGATCAGCCAAAACTCTTCCACAACCGGCGTCGCGTCGCAACATTCGATGACAAACCTGTCCCACAGTAGCCCGACGCAGCCGCAAAGCACGCGCCATAGCCTTTTTGCGGCTCAATTCGCCGCCGTGAACTCGCGCTACCACCGCGTCAACCACGGCTTGCCCCCGATCGACCACCTCGAAATGCGCTGGGTCGACGGACACATCTCCGACGTCGAACTCCTTGCGAGCGACGACGGACCCATTTATCAATCCCGCCTGCTCGCAATCCACCTCGCGCGAGCCGTCGACCGCCTCTTAGTCGTCAAACGCGTCTCACCGATCTACGCCGGGAACCTCGACGAACTGAACATGATCACCGTGGTCGCCGACGCCTTCATCGACGACCTACTCGCAAAAGAAGAGATGATCTCTAGCTTTGCGGCGCTATTTTCTGACGGGCTGCCGCGAGGCCGGGAGCGCAAGCGACAGGTGCTGCGCGTGCGAGACGACGACGGTGTGAGCGGCTCGCCACTGACCTAGCCCAAGCCCGACAATCAAACTTACCGCAATCGCAAACGCCAGAGTCAAAAGGCCGTTGAAACGAAACACCAACGGCCTTCCCTGTTTGTCAATGAACGATAGACGGAACGGACCGAGTCCGCCAGCCGCGACGTTTGCCACGGCGCGCTGGCCATTTGAAGACGCCGGCAGAAAGCCCTCCTCGCGCAACTCGGCGAAGCCCCTCCGAGCCTCATCCTTGATGATCTCGATGACGGCAACGCGGATCCGGCTTTCTTCGCTTGCGATCGCCGCCGTCACCGCGGCACTGCCCTTCTCAATGGCGACGCTCTGAATCCGCTCGGTCACGGCCTCGAGAATCTTCTGCATGAGTACCGGGAAATCGACCTGAAACTTCTCCTGGTCGGCACGCAGTGTGCGAAGACGGTCTTCGAGCATCTCGACGTTGGAGTGAAACTCTTCCGACGACTCCTCGAGCCGATCACGAATGCCGTACGAAAGCTCGACGACAAAGCCGACGATCGCCAGGAGCATCCACGTTTCGTCTTCGGGCGTCGCGCCGACGTTGAGCAACGCCCGCAGCACAGACTCTCGATACGCCGGATCGGTGCTTTGCATCGCCCGATCGAAATACCGGCGCTGCGACTCGGTCCACCGCTCATATTTGGCCTGTAGCTCTGGATCGTCGGGGAAGAACGTGTCGCTACTCACCCAATACCGCCTCGTTGAACCACGCCGGCAGCGCTTCCTGGAAACGCTCGAGCCACACACGGATGCGCGCCTTGTCGGCCGTCTTGGTCATCTCGTTACGCAGCAGAGCATCGAATGGCATCTGCTGCTGCTCCATCAGCTTACGCATCTGCGGAAGCATCCCCGGCATCGCGATGGTCTCGCCCCGCAGCGACTCGAAACGCTTGCGCAGCCTTGGGTTCTCGGAACGGCGATACTCGTCGCGGAAATCTGACCACTCCTTGAAGGCGTCCGGGGAGCCCGACGACAGATTCTTCACCACGATGTAACGCACCATGTCTTCGAACGCATCCAACGCGACCTCGATTGAATTGATACTCGTCGGCTCAGTCGTGATCGGGATGACTACCACGACGTCGACGCCGCTCTCCCGATACACCCGGATCACCTCACGGGTCGCCCCGACGATCTCCTCGATTTCCCGCTCGATATCGCCTGGGAAGTCGATCAAAAAGGTCTGAAAGCTCGTATCGATGACGTTGAGCAGCATATCGCGCTGCGCCGGATCGCGCATGTAAAACGGCACGACGCCCTCGAGAGCGTCCTGGAGCATTAGAAAATGCCGACCCGAAGGGTCGAGCAACTCTCCCTCCACGGTCCGAAGAGCCTCATAGCGAGTCAAGCCCCCCCGCATTCCGTCCCCGTCGTATGCCGCGATCGGCTGGCCGGCCGCTCTTGCCAGAGCTCGCAGGCCGCGCGCCCACGTCGTCTTTCCTACACCGCCCTTGACGCTGAAGGTCCAAACGGCGGTCCGACTGCCTGATGCAAGCTCCATGACGACCTAAGCGTCCACTCGCGTTCCACTCAGACCGATGCCCTTTTTCGCCGGCTTTGCAGCGGCAGCGGCAGCCGCGGCCGCCGCGCGCGGAGCCGCGGCCCCCCCCCTGCCGCGACGCCCCTGGGAGGCCCTCGATTTCTCACCGAGCGCCTCACGGACCAGTCGTGAGACTTCCTTCGGATCGAGACCGATCTTCAAATCTTTCGCGAAATCCGTCAGAAGCTTAACCAGCTCCGGCCCGTTGTAACCGTCCGCGAGCTTCGCCTTGAGAATATCCCGGAACGAGCGGATGACTTCCTCGATAGGAAGCGGCTTCTCATCCGGCTTGGGGGGAAGAGCTTCGAGACGCGAGCGGAGTTGCTCCGCCAATCCAGCTTTGATCGTCTTTGCCATAGCAGTTATGGGGGTTATTCGTGAATAGGGGGGAATCCTCTCCCCCTCGTGAAAACATCTCCCACGCTTTCACTTCACCCAACACCCTCCCTGAGGACATTATGAACCGCCGTTTTTCCTTGCCCGCGAGCCTCCTCGCGGCCGTGCTTCTATCCCTCACCGCGTGCTCAGTAGGGGGAATAAACTCCCACCCCGCGGTCAACACTCCCGCCACTCCCAGCCCCAGCCCGAGCCCAACGGCGACTGCCACGCCGGTCGTTGCCTCCCTGACTCTCAGCTTGCAGGGCGGCCCCCTTCAGAACGGCTTCGCCGGCGACTACACCGTCTCACTCGTCGCCAAAGATCCAAGCGGCAACGTCATCTCCGGCTCCCTTGCAGCGCCCGTAATCATCACCAGCTCCGACATAGCCGACATCGGGCTCTCGACGACTGGCGGAAGCTCTTCGGGCAGCGGCTACGTCTCCGTCGCCTCCCCATCCACAACGCCAATCGTCCTCGCTTACGACGGCAAGAACTTGACTGCGCCGACGCTTACCGCCACCTACGGCTCGATTTCGACCACCGACCTGCTGACCACGACCCAACCCTCCTCGCCGACGAACACCACCACCTACAGCAAGGTCTCGATCTCGCTGGTCAACTACGCCTCGACGACTGCGATCCCCGGGACGGCCCAAGTGAACATCTCGGTCTACGACAGCAACGGTAACGTCGTCGGCGGCTCCTATAGCCCGCCGGTCGTCGTCACCATCAACGACGCAGAAGACTACGAGTTGACCACCAGCGCCGGCAGCGCACCGCCCAGCGCTTGCACGACAAGCCCCTGCCCGCTGTACCCCATCTCTGCGGTCCTGAGCAGCTCCAGTAACCCCCTCTACCTCGGCTATACCGGCACCCATCACGCAGCCTCGGGAACCGAGACGATCAGCGCATCGATTCCCGGCGGCCCGAGTACCAGCGTTCCCCTGAACTAACCCCAACAGGCCGGCACGGCGTGGCCCGCCGCGCTTCTCGCGCGGGCCGCGTCATGCAGCCTTCAGCGCCATCCTCTCCCCGTCACTCGCCTCGAAAGAGCCAGTCAGCAGCATGCAGCTCCCAGCCAACCTCAGACCTCCCACCTTTGACGAAAACGCCCTTCGCGTCCTCAACGAACGCTACTTCGCCAAGAAAGACGACGGCTCCAAGGAATCTCCCACCGAATGCCTCTGGCGAGTCGCTTCAGCGATCGCCGAAGTCGATGGCTCTTACGCATCTTCGACGAGCGTCGAACGCACGGCACAGCGCTTCTACGAGATGATGGCCACGCGCGACTTCATGCCGAACACACCCTGCCTCGTCAACGCAGGCCGCCCGCTTTCGATGCTTTCAGCCTGCTTCGTCCTGCCCGTGCCCGACTCCATTGACGAGATATTCGGCGCGATTCGCGCGATGGCACTCGTGCAAAAAGGAGGAGGCGGCACGGGCTATGCATTCTCTCGGCTGCGTCACAAAGGCGCCGTAGTCAAATCGACTGGCCGCGAAGCGTCGGGACCACTGGGCTTCATGAAGGTATTCAACGCTGCCACCGACTCGATCAAGCAAGGCGGAGTCCGCCGCGGCGCAAACATGGGCGTCCTGCGCGTCGACCACCCCGACATCCTCGACTTCATCAACGCCAAGAAAGACCTCGACAACGAGAACCGCGTCCTCTTCAATCGTCTCTCGGACAGCGGCGCGTACTCCGACGCGCAGCTCGCACAGATCCGCCAAGAACTTCTTCAGACGCAACTCAACAATTTCAACATCTCCGTCGGCATCACCGACGCATTCATGGCGGCCGTCACAGCCGATGCCCCCTTTGCGCTCGTCGATCCAGCCACCAAAAACACCGTCTCAACGCTGCCGGCGAAAACCATCTGGAATGGGATCGTCGAAGGCGCTTGGCAGAACGGCGAACCCGGCGTCATCTTCCTCGATCATCCGACTGCAAATCCACTTCCGGGCCTGGGCCCAATCGAAGCAACCAACCCGTGCGGGGAGCAGCTCCTGCACGGAACGGACGCGTGCAACTTAGGATCGATCAACGTCGGTAACTTTTTCGACGTTACGATCAATGACATCGACTGGCCTCGGCTCGCGGAAGCCACCCGCCTCGCAATTCACTTCCTCGACAACGTCGTCGATGCAAGCATCTATCCACTCCCCGAAATCACTGAGATGGTGCGAAACAATCGACGCGTCGGGCTCGGCATCATGGGCTTCGCCGACTTGCTCATTCGGCTGAACATTGCCTACGGCTCCCCGGAGTCCGTGACACTGGCCGAAGAACTCATGTTCGTCATCAAAACCGCAGCAGAAGAAGCCAGCGAGCGGTTAGCGCGACAGCGCGGCGATTTCCCGAACAAGCACCTCTCCATCTGGAAAGACGACCCGCGCCCGCGGCGTAATGCCGCGCTGCTATCGATTGCGCCCACGGGCACGATCTCGATGATCGCCGGCTGCTCCTTCGGCTGCGAACCCTACTTCGGAGTCGCCTACACGAAACACATCATGAAAGACAGCGAAGGGCGCGCGCAGCAACTGTACTACGTTCTACCCCTCTTCGAGAAAATCGCCAGAGCCGAAGGCTTCTACTCGGAGGCACTGCTCGAGCAGATCGCGCAGAATCGCGGCTCCCTCAAAGGAATCGCCGTCGTCCCAGATCGATGGAAGCGCATCTTCAGCGTCACGGCTGACGTCACGGTGAACCAGCATATCGATATGCTGGCAGCATTTCAAAAGCACACGTGCAACAGTGTGAGCAAGACTCTGAATGCGCCGAACGACGATACGCGCGAAAACGTTTCACGCGCTATTGTTCGGGCCTATCAGAGCGGATGCAAAGGCTTCACGTATTATCGCGACGGCTCTCGTACAGAACAAGTCGTCACGTTCTCCAAAAACTCGAACATCAAGGCCACGAGCCGCGCCAACACCCCACCCACCCAGCAACAAGAAACAACAGAAATCGAAGCGCTACTGGCCAAGGCCAACGCACTCCTCGAGGTAGGCTGACATGGATGACCTCGCCGTCAAGACGACGATCGCCGGCTTAATCAGCAGAGTCGAACAACTCCAAACCGAGAACGCCACTCTTCAAGCACAGAATGCAACCTGTACCCACACCGTCAGCAAACTCGTCAAGCGCGTCGAAGACCTTCAGGCCCGCAACGCCGAGATCTCCGGACCGCCGAGGACATCAGCGTATCGGAAACGTCCACCCGTTCTGACAGGTCGCACGATTCAGATCGAGGCCGGCTGCGGACCGCTCTACGTCACGCTGAATTACGACGACCAAGGCCAGCCATTCGAAATATTCATCAAGCTCGGCAAGAGCGGATCGTGCCAGCAATCCTATCTCGAGGCCCTCGGCGTTGCGCTCTCAGTCGGACTACGTTACGGTGCCGACCCCGAGAAATTTATCGAAAAGTTCAATGGGATGCGATGCCCGAACCCAAAGCTACGCACCGCTACCTCACCTGCCGTCCTATCATGCTCAGATGCCATCTCATCTGCACTCGCGAAGGCCCTCGAACTCGCGCGACAGCCTTCACTTTTGGAACTTCCCTTAGCCACACCACGCGAGGCTACGATCCTCGGCGTCGCCGAACCGATCCCTCAGCCGCAGCTTCCACCAGAACCCACTCGAGCCAGCACCAACGGTCACGCAACTGCCTACTCTGCCCAAATGCTACGCAACGGAGTAGGCCTATGCCCGAACTGCGGCGGGATCATCGTGATGATCTCGGGCTGCAAGCAGTGCGCCTCGATGTGCGGATGGATTGGACCCTGCGGCTAAAACGACACGCACACCGTAAACCACCTGATAGCCGACAACGATAACCGAGCAAAGCAGAGAATGAACGAACCGCCGCGAAACAAAGCTATCGCTCAACGCGTTATCCTCGAATCTCCCTATGCCGGCAACGTCGCACTGAACCTCCGCTACGCCCGCGCAGCGCTGAAAGACAGCCTTCTTCGCGGCGAAGCCCCGATCGCAAGTCACCTCCTTTATACGCAAGAAGGGATATTGGACGATAGTGTGCCGGCCGAGCGAAGGCGCGGTATCGAAGCGGGACTCGCCTGTATCGAAGCTGCAGAAGCGACCGTCATCTACGGCGACCTTGGGATCTCACCCGGGATGCAACGTGGCATCGAAGCCGCAATCAGCGCACGACGCCCCGTCTACTTTCGCACGCTCGGCTGGGCTGACGACGTTCTCGTCGCCAACAAGCTCACGACCGAGCCTACAATCGAGGACACGAATCTCACACGGCTCTGCTCCCACGCCAAAAAGTACCGCTTTACGCACCACAGCAGCGACTCTGCGGGCGGCGATCATCCTCGAGGTGCTCAAAGGGAAGATCTCCGTTCCGGAAGCCTGCCGGAAGTACGGCTTCACGCAAGGCGAGTTCCGGCAATGGGCCGATGAGTATCACCGCGGCGGCGTCGATGCTCTGAAGGTCAACAAGAAAGGCCTCGAAGCGAAGTATCGCGTTTAATGGTACGGATGCCGCGTACATTGTCAAGGAGTCTCTCACGTAAAGCGAGCGCGCGTCTCAGCGCGCTACAGCATCACATTTCGATTAGCGGATCGGCGGTGCGTATCGTATGCCTCCAATCGATTCCCTCGAGCAGCATCGACAGTTGCACAGCCGTTAACGATACGCGGCCATTCGGCGCTTGCGGCTTAAACGAGGATTTGCGCGAGCAGGTCTATGCCTGGATCGGTGCAGACGCGATAGATCACCTCGATGCCCTGCTCGTTCGCGCTAGGGAGGCGCTAGGGAAGCCATTGGCGATCGAGGCTCCCCTGACAGATGAACTAAAGAAACGCCTCGAACTGGAAGCCACAAAAGAAGACGAAGGCGGCACTTAGCCTTGGCAGTCTACGTCGACCGACTTATCGACTACACCGGCAGGACGGACTGGCCGAAATGGCGCCGCAAGTGGTGGTGCCACATGACGGCCGACAGCGAAACGGAGCTACGCGCTTTCGGCGCCCGCCTCGGCCTAAACCCGTCCTGGATCGAATATCCCACAGATCCTGCACGTGTGCATTTCAACGTGCAGTCAAGCTTTAGGACCAAGGCAATCGAACTCGGCGCCATCGAAATAACGAGCCGCCAGATGGTGCAGCAACGCCACAAAGCCCGTGCCGCTGGCCATAGAGCCCCTCAAACTACAAACTCCTAACTCCGCCCCACGCCACCCGACCGTTCCACCTCACAAAGACTCCCACATGGCATGAGTTACCCCCATGGGCGAGGAAGTTCTACACCCATGTCTACGACGGATGTCGCCGCCCCAACGATCGTTTACGATGTCGAGTTACATCCGCACGTCAGGCCCGACGGCAACTTCCGCCTCTTGGTCGACGAGCAGGGCAACGCAAGCATTGTCGACAGGCCGGCGCCGCTCGATCCCTTCTTTGGCGAACCAGAACGCCTTCAGGACGAAAACGACCTCCCGCGACCCGTATCATGGATCGACCAAAATGGGTCCGAAGTCCAGACGTTCCGGCTGCCCAACGACGCCCTCGAGGCTGCCGCGGCTCTGAAACCGCAGGAGGCAGCGAAGTACCTCAACGACCTGTTCTTCGAACAAATCAATCCGAAAATCGGACTGTTCACGACTAAGGCGGACCTAGAAAGCATCCAACCTGACTGGGGCCAAGGCTCACGGCAGGAGACAACGCGCCTCATAGCGCTGGCTTTCGTCGCGCACCATAAAGACTTTCGAGACGTCAGCATCTCGGAAAACAGCATCCGGATACTGGAACCCTTCGCGGAGCGAGCGAGACGTGAAGCCGAACGGCCCCACGGCAGCCCCGCAGCTCGACTCGAACGACTTCTCGATAACAATCTCACACGGATGCTCGACCCCATCAATGAACTGACCGAGTTCTCGTTCGGGAAAAACATCGCACCCTCGACGAATTCCTCGATCTTCGGGTCACCATTCCGTAAGGATATGCGTCGCGTTACCGACCACCTCGTCGTGCCGGCTAGCGAATTACGAGAGGCTGCAGGCGCTGTAACAGCAGACCAAGCGAAAGCCGAGCTCAAGACCTGGCTTGAATCTCGCAACATCGATCCAAAACGATTCCGTGTCACTGAGCGAGATCGAGACCCAAACCAGCGCCACCGGTTCTTCGTTCACTCTTCGATGCCAGTTGAGGCCGGCTACAAGTCACAATACTTCTACGTCTATCCCAATAAAGACGAATCGCGCATTGTCATTGGGCAAAGCACCGTATTCACAGCGCACGACGGTTCGCGTCGTGTGGAGAACTTCGGAATGGCGGTCATCTCGCCTCACCCGCTCGGCGCCCACTTCCAGATCTTCGGCGAGAAAGGTGGAGTCCGCTCTCGCGTAACGCTCGCCGAAGGCGTCGTCCCCTCAGTCCATTCACGCGCCTCAGCCGCCAAAATCATCGCCAAGAAACTTCAGTCTCACTCGAATGAGAAAAGCGATCGACTATCAATCGGACGAAGTGCCACCTCGTTTATCGAACAACGCATCCGCATCGGAATGAAGCCCTGCGGAATTCTGGCCGATCGCGAACTGGATAGGCCCTTTTGGAGTCGCACCGCACCCGAAATGAACGAATACCTCAAGCAAGAGGAATTCGTCGTTAGCGGTAAAGGCTCGACCCTTCGTTCACCGCAAGCCTGGTGGCGCAATTTCCTCGCTCGATACGTCAACGACCACAGCGTATCGTCTCTACCGGCAACCGAGTCGCGGGCGCTTTTGCGAGAAGCGCAGAGTCAAGCCGGCGACGACCGCCGCAAGGCCGGTTTGGCACGCTTTGCCGCAGCACAGCAGTACGTGATCCGGGAGCAAGCAGCGCACCGGCTTCCAGAATCGCTTCAAAGCATCCCAAGTTGGAGCAAACTCGAACCGAAACGACTGGCCGAAGCGAGCGTGTTCGGCTATACATCGTCACCGGCCTG